>Ga0206125_10004857_pt1 | contig 11650 bp, 8 predicted proteins | sample Helgoland_Spring_4_FD_148598 | JGI IMG/M metagenome (GOLD analysis project Ga0206125, IMG submission 148598) | Pelagic subsurface seawater microbial communities from Kabeltonne, Helgoland, North Sea - Helgoland_Spring_Bloom_20160331_1 | ecosystem: Environmental > Aquatic > Marine > Epipelagic ...
GAGAACTTGAAACATTCATGGAGGCATGGATCGATATCTTTAGCCCTAACGAACCCATGTGGAATACGATTCAAGCCTTACATCGCGCCAATCATCGGCTCATTCTCTTCTCCAACATCAACGAACCACACATTCACTTTTTACAAAAACAATATCCTGTTTTCCAATGCTTTGCAGGTGGCGTTTTTTCTTACCAAACAGGCCACATCAAACCTGAGCAGGAAATTTACCAATTGGCCATCAAGCAATATGAGCTCGCACCAGAGAGAACAATTTATATTGATGATCTGCCTGGCAATATAGAAGGCGGCAAAAAAGCCGGCCTTATCTGCCACCAATACCATGCTGATCGTCACGATGAATTCCTCAACTGGCTCAATGATATCAACTGACCCAGCCCCTGCCCCTCCCTGCTCAAATTAATTTTTCATATTGATAGTTGGCTTTTGGACCTCAGATAGCTAAACACAAGCATGCCTGAGGAGAGCAGAATATTGGATATTGAGGCTCTTGAGTCGGCTATTCAGAACCGTGATGCCGCAGCCTTTGGCACAAGTGCAGAGGACCTGCACTACGCAGACCTAGCTTCTGTTTTTCAGGATCTAGACAATGATGAAGCTCGCGGTTTTTTCACGCAGCACATCAGCCTCAATAGCTTTCCCAACATCCTTGCCGAGCTGCCTGACGCTCTGATTGAAGAGACCTTAGAGCGCTTCGATGAGCGCGCACAGCGTGAGATCTTACGTAAGCTCGTCGATGATGACCGTACTGACATCCTCCAAGATGTCAGCACTGAGGCGCGTAAGCGTTACCTCGCCATGCTCAAGCCTGAGCAGCAAGAAACCACGCGCAGCTTGATGCGCTATGAGGAAGACACGGCTGGCGGCAGGATGACCACACAAGCGGCGCGCATTAGCCTAGGCGCTACGGTCAAAGAAGCTCTCGAAGTTCTGCGCGAATACAAAGATTCCGCTGAATCACTCGCCCGCATTTACGTGGTTGATGAAGATGGGCGCCTTAGAGGAAAAATCCGTTTGCGCGAGCTCGCCTTCAACTCATGGGACACCTTGGTGGAAGACATCATGGATCAGGCAGACCTCTTTATTCTCGCCAGCACAGACCAAGAAGAGGCCGCCCAAATGTTCACTAAATATGACATGACCTTGCTGCCTGTCGTTGATGAGTATGACCATCTACTTGGTGTCATCACCCACGATGACGTGCTCGAAATCATCGAAGAGGAATCTACCGAGGATATCGAGAAAATGTCAGGTATCGCCGGTGAACAATCTGAGCAAACCTATCTTAACACCTCTGTAGCTACCCACTTCAAGCGCCGCTTTCCATGGCTTTTGGTCCTAGCCCTTCTGGCTATCTCTTCAGGTTACGTGATGCTGCGCTTTGAACATATGCTCAGTAGCATCTATCTTCTCGCGCTCTACCTGCCAATGGTTGTCGCTGCAGGCGGAAACACTGGCGGCCAAGCAGCCACCATGGTCATTCGTGCCATGTCACTTGGTGAGTTGGAAGCTGGATCAACCGCCAAAGTCATCGCCAAGGAGCTTTTTCTTGGCATCTTTCTGGGGGCGACCCTTGGCTGCTGCATCGCCCTGATCACCCTTTTCGTCCTGCCTATCTTCAATCCGCCTTTGCCGGAAAACATCGCCATGAGCACCTTTGCCCTTGCCGTATCTGTAGCCCTCGGAGCCCAGATCACCACCTCTACCCTCTCTGGAGCCTTGCTCCCTCTTGGCGCGCGAGCCATCAAACTTGACCCCGCCGTCGTCGCCGCTCCCGCTATCACTACCCTGGTTGATATCTCAGGCATGGTGATCTACTTCACTGCTGCTCAGGCCATCTTATAGCCTTTCTGTGATCTAGTTGAGCCATGCTCTGGTAGAACACTATCCCATCATCATGATGATGAAAAAAGCGCCCGTGACACAGGGCCACGAACGCTTGAAATTGATTGGACTCGTTAGGCTGGCTTGTTGCCAGAAAACCTAGCTGAGAGCTTAAAGCATCCCCACTAGCGTCTTGCCCATGTCTGAAGGAGTCTCTGACACGGCAATACCGCACTCTGCGAGAATGGCTTTTTTTGCATCAGCTGTGTCTTCAGCTCCACCGACAATGGCACCCGCGTGCCCCATGCGGCGGCCTGGAGGCGCCGTAGCACCTGCAATGAAACCAGCAATCGGCTTGGAGCAGTTGTCTTTGGCCCAACGGGCAGCTTCTGCCTCAGCATTACCACCAATCTCACCGATCATGATAATTGCCTCCGTCTCCGGATCATCGTTAAACATTTTCAAGACATCGAGGTGCGAAGTTCCATTGATAGGATCTCCACCAATACCGACACAAGTGCTCTGGCCATAGCCGAGCTCTGTAAGCTGATAAACGGCCTCGTAGGTCAGGGTACCTGAACGGGAAACAACTCCTACGTTACCTCGCTTATGGATGTAACCTGGGGCAATGCCAATACGGCAGCCACCGTGAGAATCTTCACCACGACCTGGAGTAACGATGCCAGGGCAATTAGGACCAATCAGGCGAGTCTTGCTACCCCTCATCATTTCCTTCACACGCATCATATCTGCCACTGGAATTCCTTCCGTGATACAGACAACGAGATCAAGCTCAGCATCAACAGCCTCTAAAATGGCATCTGCAGCAAATGGAGGTGGCACGAAGATCGCGGAAACTGTGGCTCCGGTTTCTTGAGCGGCCTCTGCACAGGTGTCAAAGACGGGAGTCTTCTCACCAAAGATCTGGCCTCCTTTTCCGGGAGTCACGCCGGCGACGATTTGAGTGCCGTAATCCAGACTTAGCTGAGCATGTTTGCCGCCAAAGCCTCCGGTGATGCCCTGCACGAGCACCTTGGTGTTTTCATCAACTAGAATTGACATAATAAAATAAGTTTAAGGTTGAGGATTAAGCGCTGACAGCTGCGACAGCTTTTTGAGCTGCGTCGTTAAGACTTTCAGCAGTGATAACATCAAGGTCAGAATTGGCGATCAACTCGCGGCCTTGGGCGACATTCGTTCCCTCTAGGCGAACAATCAGTGGAATACTCAAACCGGTTTCTTTCGCGGCTGCTAGGATACCCTCAGCAATGATGTCACATTGCATGATACCACCGAAGATATTAACCAAGATACCCTTTACCTTGGGATCCCCGAGGATAATTTTGAAGGCTGCCGATACTTGCTCCTTGCTCGCTCCACCTCCTACGTCGAGGAAGTTAGCAGGATCACCACCATAATGTTTGATGATATCCATGGTAGCCATGGCCAAGCCAGCGCCGTTGACCAAACAAGCAATGTCACCGTCCAAGCCAATATAGTTCAGGTCAAACTTGGATGCTTCGACCTCACGAGGGTCTTCCTCATCAGTGTCGCGGTAGGCGACAATATCAGGGTGACGGTAAAGGGCGTTATCATCGAAACCAAACTTAGCGTCGAGTGCGAGGATATCGCCATCAGGAGTAACCACCAGCGGATTGATCTCAACCATCGAACAGTCAGATTTCAAAAACAGCGAATATAGATTCTTGATGAGCTTACCAAATTGCTTGGCCTGATCGCCAGTAAGCTCCAGTGCCTTAGCGAGCTTGCGAACCTCGTAGCCTTGCAGTCCAGCCAAAGGGTGAATGAATTGCCTAACGATTTTATCGGGTGTGCTCTCTGCAACTTCCTCGATATCCATACCGCCCTCGGTGCTAGCAACAATAACGGGACGACATGTCTCGCGGTCCATCAGGATGGCAAGATAGAGTTCACGTTCAATATCAACCGCCTCTGCGATCATGACTTTACTGACTAACTTACCCTCTTCACCCGTTTGTTTGGTGACCAGTGTTTGGCCAATCATCTTTTCAGCAAACTCAGCAATCTGCTCAGGAGTCTCAACGAGATGAACCCCACCCTGGAAACCGTTCTTAAAGGTCCCCTTACCTCGGCCACCAGCGTGGACTTGAGCTTTGATGACCAATTGTTTGCCCCCGCCATTAGCAATAATGGCACGAGCTGCGGCTTCCGCCTCTTCAGCTGTTCCGGCTACCTGTCCATTAGGACTGGCAACGTCGTATTTTTCAAACAGCTCCTTCGCCTGATATTCGTGGATATTCATGACATAATGCGCAGCATAAGCGCGGACGTCGGGAAGCTAGGAGGATGCATGCAAGGGGTCAAGGTGCTAATAAGCAAATATCAACACCAGCACCAAATAATAAGACAATCCGCTTGGCTATCAGCGCTTATTGGGTGAATTATACAACCACATGAAGTCACTACCCTATTTGCTTATCACCCTGTCAGCACTCAGCCTGATTTTTTCGCCTGCTGGATTAGCTAAGCAAAGCGTTGAGAAAGCCACACCTGGCTGGGCTCATCAGCAAAGTGACATCAAAGCAGACTCAAGAGCCGTTTATGGCACACTTGACAACGGCATGCGCTACATTGTCCTAGGCAATCAACAGCCCCCGGGAAGGGTCAGCATGAGGCTACACATCGCAGCCGGTTCTTTGATGGAGCGCGATGACCAGCGTGGAGTCGCTCACTTTCTTGAGCACATGGTTTTTAACGGCTCCAAGAACTTCCCCGATGCCAGCAAACTCATCCCACAAATGCAGCGCCTTGGCATCGCCTTTGGCGCCCACGCAAATGCCTACACCTCATTTGACGAAACCGTCTACATGCTCGACTTGCCCAATAACGAATCCGACACACTCAAGCTCGGCTTTGACGTCATGCGCGACTTTGGTGACGGAGCCTTCCTACTCGAATCTGAGATCGACAAAGAGCGCGGCGTCATCCTGTCAGAAAAAACCTCACGTGACTCTGTGCAGATGCGCCTCATGGAAAAGCAATTCGATGCCCTGCTGCCTGACGCCCTCCTCGCGAAACGCTTCCCCATTGGCACTGAAGAAATCATCAAGTCTGCCCCCCGCTCGGCCTTCACCGACTTTTACCGAGATTATTATAACCCTAGCCGCATGACCTTTGTCTACGTTGGTGACTTCGACCCTCAAGAGGCAGAGCAGAGAATCATCGCCACCTTCGGCAGCATGAAAACCCCCGAAATTGCAGTCAATCCCCCTGAGCTCGGCAGTCTCCCTAGTGGGCATGGTTTCAAAACCCTCACCATGGCAGACAAAGAAGTAGCCACCACAGACCTCACCCTTACCGTCATCAAACCCTTTCAACTTAAAAACGACACCAAAGCGACCCGTGCCGACAAACTCCCCCTCAGCCTAGCCCACTCAATTCTTAGCCGCCGCTTTTCAATTCTCGCTAAAAAAGAGAACTCTCTAATCACCAGCGGTAACGCCTACCATTATGATCTTTTCAAATTCACTAAAATAGGCGGCATCTCCGTGGACGCCAAAGACCACAACTGGCAGGCCGCGGTGCCCGTTCTCGAGCAAGAACTCCGTCGTGCCATCCAATATGGTTTCACCGAAGCTGAGCTAGAAGAAATCAAAGCAAACTTGATCAACTCCTACGAGCTCTCCGTCAAGGCCGAGCCAAGCCGCAAAACCAACGACCTCGCATCCTCACTAGCCAGACACGTGCACAAGGATGCTGTTTTTTCAACCCCTGCAGACGATCTAGCTATCCTGCAGGAAAACATCTCATCAATCACCCCGGAAACCTGCCATCGTGCACTGAAAGAATTCTGGGATACCGAGGACATCACCTTAGTGCTTACCACCAATGAAGCTCTGGAAAATGCCGATGAGACCCTCGATAGCCTCTACCACAAAAGCAGCTTAATCGAAGTCCGCCCACCTGAGAAAAAAGCCGCCGCCAGCTTTGCTTACACAGACTTCGGCAAACCAGGCGGTATTGCTAACCAGTCCCGCATTGAGGATATGGACATCACCCAGGTGAGCTTTCACAATGGCTGCAAGTGCAACCTCAAGAAAACCGACTTTGATAAAAACTCGATCACCGTCACTGCGCGTATTGGCGCGGGCAAACTCGCCATGCCCAAAGACAAACCTGGCCTCGACCTCTTTGCCACCTCCGCCTTCAAAGCAGGGGGCCTGGCCAAACACAGCTCGGATGACCTCGAACGTATTCTCGCTGGGCGTAATGCCAACATCAGCTTCCATGTTGGTGAGGAGTCATTCAGCCTCTCAGGCTCCACCACCCCTGAGGACCTTGAGCTGCAGCTTCAACTCCTTTGTGCCTACATCACCGACGCCGGCCTGCGCCCCGAGGGAGAACGCATGTTCAAGGCCCAACTACCCTCTATCTTCTCCCAAATGAAACACACACCCGCAGGTGCGCAATCAGAGATGACCGCTCTGCTGCGCGGTAACGACGCACGCTTTGTCTTCCCCAGCCTCGAACAAGCGGAAGCCCTCAGCACCGAGGACATCCGCTCCTGGGTCATCCCCGCTCTCAAAAATGACTACCTAGAGCTATCCATCGTCGGTGACCTTGAAATCGAACAAGCCATTCCCCTCCTCGCTCGCACGATCGGCGCCTTACCCAAACGTAGTGCCAGCAAGCCTGACTATGTTGAGCTACGCACCCTGTCTAACCTGCCCGCGCCCCCACTGATCAAACGCTACACCTTTGAAAGCCGCATCCCCACCGGCATGGCCATCGTCACATGGAAAGCCACAGGAATGGACAAGGAAAGCATCGGCACCACCCGCCGTCTCAGCGTGCTCAGCACAATCCTCTCCAACCGCATGCGTGAAAAAATCCGGGAGGAACTCGGCGAAGCATACAGTCCATATGCCGGCTTTCAGCCCAGTGACACCTACAAGGACCTCGGTTACCTACTTGCCGTCTCACCAGGTAAGCCAGAACAAGCTGAGCGTGTTGGCAAGATCATCATTGAGATCGCCGACAAGCTCGCCCAGGAAGGAGCTAGCCAAGACGAACTCACCCGCGCGCTCGAACCTCGCTTGAGCGAGCTCAAAAAATCCCTGCGTCAAAACTCCTATTGGTTAAGCACGGTCATGTCTCAGTCACAGGAGCAGCCCTACCGTATCGACTGGGCGCGCAATCGCGATGCTGATTACGCCAATATCAAGCTGGATGAAATCAACGCCCTCGCCAAACAATACCTCGGCCAAGACAACACCATTCGCTTCGAGATCATTCCTCAGCAGAAAAAATAAGCTGCCCAAATCATCAAGGCGATAAAATCCGCAGCAGGCTCACTCGAGCATGCCTTGGTCTCGCAGAAAGCTTAGGGTTTTCTGCATGCATTCGTTATAATCCTGGTCATTGCTATGGCGCCTAAAAAAAGACCCGTTGAAAAATCCGTGCCTTCTTCCTTCAAAGGGCACTAACACACAGGTATTGCCGGCCTCTTTCATCAAGCGCGTAAAGCGCTCCACATTCTCAAATGGCGTAGTCTGGTCTGTCGTGCCGTGAAAGACGATCGTTGGAACAATGCCCTTACGGACATGGTGGCATGGCGAAAGCTCCGTCTCCTTTCCTTTTTGGAAACGCCGCGCGCCAAACCCCTTTGCCGTGGTATCAATGACCGGATTGAATAACACCATCGCATTAGGCACAGAACTAAACTCACCCTTCTCCCCCTCCTCCTCAAAGCCCTGTATCAAACCTGTGCAGGCAGCCACGTGACCACCAGCAGATCCTCCCGAAGAGACGATGCGCTCAGGATCCACACCCCACTGCGTGGCATACTCACGCACCCGAATAGCAGACTTACCATCTTTGACGCACTCATAAGGACTCGTTTTGTGAACACCAGACACCCGATACTCAGCAGCAAAAGCGACCATACCCTGTTTTGCTAAAAACCGACTCTGTTGATAAAATTGCCGCGGGGTCCCGCCGCTCCAGCCACCCCCGAAAAAGAAGACCACCGCCGGACGTTTATCGCCTATCTGATGATTTTCTGGCTTAAACACATGAAGCTTAAGCTCAACTTCGCCGACCTTTTTATAAGTCACGATTTGATCGGCAGCGATCTGCTCTGCCGCCGTGGCAGGAAAAGCCGTCATAGAAAAAGCTACAACAGAAAAAGCTACGACAGAAAAAGCCGTGGCGAGCCGGGCACGTGTGATGATTGATTTCTTGTGAACCATATTACGAAGTGACCCCTTCTTTATTACGAACCCTGAGACGCGTCCAGATCCCCAATTCGACGAAGCAGATCATAGGTATAAATGCCAGAACTATGAGCATCCGCCCAGGTGATTTGCAGAGCATAACCTCCCACCTGATGCATACGCAAGGCCAGGAAACTTTTCTCGGTGTGTATCACCGTAGGTTTAACCACAAAGCCCATCGCATCAGGCTCCCCTTGGCAAACTGCACAGGGACAGGCCTCACGCAGCCTTTTGAGATTAATGTAGTGTTCACAACCATCACTCCAAGCGAGCGCAAGCTCGTCGCCGATGACAACATGTTGAAGAAGGGTAAGGGAGGCCATGAGATTAAATTGTTTAAAGATAGGTTCGGGAGCCAAAGATCGCAGAGCCCACACGCACAATGGTCGAGCCCTCCTCAATCGCCACCTCGAAATCACCGCTCATGCCCATACTTAGACCGGGCAATGATCGCCCCGCGCGCGCTTCGAGATCATCCCTCAGTTCTCTGAGTTTTACAAACCACGGCCGGGCATCCTCAGGCTTCGACGCCATCGGAGGAATACACATGAGGCCGATAATAGAGACATGCTCCAATGCCAGTAAGTCATCGAGCTCACGTCTCATTTGATCAGGCTCATAGCCATTTTTACTCTCCTCACCCGCAAGGTCAACTTGCAGATAAATATCCGGCTTCTTGCTCAATTCAGCCGCAATATTAGAGGTATAACGCGCTAACTTCAGTGAATCGATACTGTGAATTGTCTGAAAAAGAGGTAATGCCTTACGCACTTTGTTGCGCTGCAAGTGCCCGATCAGATGCCACTGTAGGTGATCGGGCAATTGTGGGATTTTCTCCTCACCTTCCTGAATGCGATTTTCACCAAAGGCAAGCTGCCCCGCGGCTACCACATCAGCCACCTTCTCAGCCGGCCATGTTTTGGAAACCACCAGTAATTCAGCCGCATCTGCAGACCTGCCAGAGCGCAACGCCGCGTCACGGACACGTTGCTTTACCCCGCTTAGGTTTTCAGCAACATCATTGCTCATAAGCAAAAGAGAAGAAGTAGAGACTAGTCACAACCGAGCCGCTACCCATTGTTGTTTTGCAGATTACCTGCTACGCGGGCCTGCTCTGCAGCCTCAACGAGGTCTGCGAGAATATGAATACCCTCGCGTTTGACAGGGTCCAGCGAGCTAGGCCACTCGGGAGTATCATCGAGATCAGCCACATCGTCTTTTGCCTTACGCATGTAGCTTTCTTTATCCTTCTCGCGGTCAATCTCAACGAGTTTATCTAGTTCGAGATCTTCGAGATTGAGACGGTAAAAACTAAAAAGATCGGCATCTTCCTCAGCAATCTTGGCAAAGCGTTCGCGACGCTCCTTATTACGAAGTTCTCTACGCTCCTCATTATCGGTCAAATCTTTTTTGCGCACCTCTTTGTTGAGCGAAATCACATTCTCTTGGCGCCGCTTAATCAATCTTTCTGCATCCTCTTGAATGTATTCAAAATCCATCGATTTCTCAATGCGCTCGAGGCTCTGTTTCTTAATTTCATCGACAAACAAATTACCTCGATCGAGCTGACGATATCCTGGTGCTTGGGGGATGACGTCATGCGGTAAGGCATTATCTAAATAAGCTTCGCCGACCTCGTAAGCATCCAGCATAGAGGGCAAAACAATATCTGACTCAACCCCCTTGAGCTGAGTCGTGCTGCCAGCAATACGGTAAAATTTTTGGATCGTTGGCTTGAGCACACCTGCTCGACTTGCATCCGCCATGAAGGGCATCATCTTTTTAATCTGCATAGGCTGCTGCACCGTGCCTTTGCCAAAACTAGAGCTGTCTCCAACGACCACAGCCCGATTATAGTCCTGTAAAGCACCTGCCAGAATCTCACTTGCTGAAGCACTCGTTTTATCAATTAAGACCACCACTGGGCCATCGAAAATGGGATTGGCATGAGAGGAATCTTTCACCTCAACCTGATTACGGAAGTTTTTAACCTGAACCACTGGACCACGCCCAGTGAAGAAACCGGTCATTCGGCGCACCTCCTCAAGAGAGCCGCCACCATTGCCCCTCAAATCGAGAATGACTCCTTGAACATTTTCTTCGTTGAGGCGGCTAAGCAGCTTTTCGATATCGGTCGAGCAGCGGGTCTCCCAATTCTGGAAATCTGCGTAAAAGGACGGCAACCGAATAAAACCAAGCCGCTGCTTGCCTCCATTGGGTCGAGCCATCTCAATGATCTCAGCCTTCGCCAACTCATCTTTGAGCTCCACCTTGCCACGATTAATAACAATATATTTTATCTCACCAGGTGCCCCATCAGCAGGCTCTACCTTGAGGCGAACATCAATGCCCTCCTTGCCGCGGATCATATCCACCACACGATCAAGTTTTTCGAACATGATATCAACTACAGCCTCCTCAGTGCCAGCATTAGTATGGTCAACCCCCACGACCCGATCATTCAGCTTGAGGGACCCCTCTTTATCAGCAGGACCACCTACCACAATGCCTGTGATCTTGGTTGAGCCATCATCCTCGGCCTGCAGTAACGCACCGATACCTACCAGGGAATTTTTCATTCCTGCCATGAAACGCTCCATTTCAGACATGCTAAAGTAATCGGTATGTGGATCATAACTTTTTGCAATGGCACTGAAAAAGCGGTCAGCAATATCCTCTTCGTCGGCAGAGTTAATAGATTTGAGAATACGCTCATAGCGCAAGGAAATCATCTCACCCGGCAGCTTTTTGTCCTTGAGAGGGTCTGCTTTACCCTGCTTTTCGGCCAAATCAGCGACACTCTCACGCCTGAGAAATTCACTGAGCAATGCTTGTTCTACCTGATCTTTCCAGATTTGCTTTGCCTCCTCGTCAGATGCGGGCCACTCCGCTTTTTCTCTGTCTAAGATCACCTCACGGTCACTTTCAAAAGTGAAGCTGCTATCGTCTTTAAGCAGTTCCTGCGCATACTTAATGCGGTCATTTGCGCGTTCTCTATACAAATTGTATATCTCCACAGCTGGAGTCATGCACTGTTCAGCTAGAAGTAGCTCGTGAAGATTAGTGCCATATTTCGCACGAAACATGTCGACATCGGAAGCGAGGAAATACTGCTTATTGCCGTCTAGGGACTTGATGTAAGTATCAAAAAACCGAACCCCTAAATCATCAATATTAAGGCGCTCGTAATGGCTATTGCGCAGCATGATGAGCATCTGCTTACCAACAACGTTGAAATTTGTCTTAGCGGCCACATGAGGCACAGACGCTGTTGCCAGCATCAAACCCAAAGCCAGTATTTTATGTAAGGAACGTTTTTTCATTGGAATAACTTAGATAGATACATTTCACCATTGAGGTGAAAATCGTGCCATATACTCGCCCCAATCTTGTTTCTTGTCTATCCCTTTCCCTTGAATTCTTGGAAACAATAAGCTCTGTATCGTCATTGCCGCAGCCCTCATCGATAAAGTTACCAACCCCAAAGCTGGACAGAATTCATGGACGTGATAAATCCCAGACATGGAAAGCAATCAATCCAGCATCACA
>Ga0206125_10004867_pt1 | contig 11628 bp, 4 predicted proteins | sample Helgoland_Spring_4_FD_148598 | JGI IMG/M metagenome (GOLD analysis project Ga0206125, IMG submission 148598) | Pelagic subsurface seawater microbial communities from Kabeltonne, Helgoland, North Sea - Helgoland_Spring_Bloom_20160331_1 | ecosystem: Environmental > Aquatic > Marine > Epipelagic ...
TTCACGTTTGTTGGGCTAATGCCTGTCGGGCTATAGATTGAGGAGGCTTTTACCAGTGAGACAAGAGTATACGTAATTCATGTCTGGTTGTTAACCGATCAGACTAAACTGCAAGGTGCGTCTAAATAAGCTTGTCTGTTAATTGTTCCAATTCACCCGACGCCATCTGTCCTTTCTCCGTTAGATGAAAATCCTTGCCTACGCGGCGTGCAAACGCGAGTTTCTGTTCGACGAGCAATACCTTCGTGTCATGCTCCTGATTGAGCAGGGTAAAAACGTCTCCGATAGAGTTGCAGTTTAACGCTATTAGGTGTCTAGCAAACCCTGGGAAGTCCACAGGGTTGCGCCAGGCAGATGAGTAGTCCGTAGGACGTGAACGGTCTAGGTATTCAATGTGCCTTTGAAGCGCTTTATGAGCACCGCAAGACCTACTTTTCAATTAGACGATAAGGTGTGACGAGGGCGGTTGAATTACCTTCGAGAGTTAAACAATCAATCTGCAGATGTTCAATGAGCACATTTTGTATATAGTTTAAGCTTATGATTAAGTTTAAATTAAGAATAGTTGGTTCAAAGCTCTGGCTTTTTTCTGGGTAACGCTTGATCTCACTTCCCCATTTTCCGCGCCTATTCTCCAAGAAGAATTGAAAGGGTTGTTTGGCCGAAATAGGAATTTTTTATCATGTTCCTAATACGCTTCTTCGGTTTAGCACTTTGGTTGTCATTGTCTTCTTTTGCGTTAGCTCGAACGGATGGCGATGGTGTGCCTGATAACTTAGATAACTGTGTTTCAGTTGCAAAGCCGAGCAAGTCGGTACCGACGATGACGGATCAGGTGATGCTTGTGATGATGATGGCGTTGAGGGTGCCTTCGATGTGTTCCTTAATGATCCGGCGGAAAGCTTGGACTCTGACGCCGACGGCATTGGGGACAATGCCGATGGAGATGACATCGCAAATAATGCACTAGAGCTTTCCAAATCCACGTTTTGCTCGCAGGGCTAAGAAAGGATAATATGATCAAAATGAAAAAATCAATTTATTACAAAGCGCTGACACTTTGTCTCCTCCTTTTGTTTGCTCAAGGTGCCGCAGCTATTGTGTTCGAAGTTACGACGGCTGAGGAGCTTCAGGCTGCACTTGCGACAGCGAGTATCAATGAAGCAGAAAACGAAATTCTTCTCGGAGAAGGCATATACAACGGCAACTTCAAATACGTGGCGGAGCACTCATCACAATTAATGATAAGAGGTCAGGGAGCTAAATTAACAATTCTTGATGGTGAATCTCGAGCTTTTGTTTTATTTCTCAGCCTAGGCTCGTACACCCCTTCTATAACAATTTCAGGTCTTGCACTAAAGGGTGGCAAAGCAAAAACTGGCGCTGCCTTGCGAATTTCATCGAGTACAGTAGAAACTTTCTTCAACTGGGCACCAGAATTACACCCAAGAGTTAGTCTAGAGAAGATAGAGATTTTCGAAAATTTTGGTGGTGCTGGAGGATCGATTGATGGCTCAGTCTTGGATGCCGTCGGCACTATTCTAACGATCGACGAGACCCAAGTTCGAGATAACTTAGGTGAGTCTTTACTTAATTGCGGATCATCCTGCACTGTTAATATCAAAAACAGTTCTTTATATGGGACTGCAGGATCTAACGGTATAGAAAATATAATTCGGTCTGGGAGCATCACAGTAGAAGGATCCTTCTTAACAAATATTTACCTATACTCGAGCCGTTTCTCGGGGGGTGACCAAACCATTGGCTGCGTTCTAGACGATTCCGTGTTTGAGGGAATTGGAACAATAGGGTGTGACGAGGCACGCAGTTTCAGTATCGAGAGTAGTAGCATTGCAGTATCCACTAACCTTGGAGGCACCGGCGCAGTTAAAAATACTACTTTTTCTGATGGACGTATCAGTATCCGTGGAGAGCGCATTCAATTCGTGGGAAACCTCGTTAAAGAACCTGCTCAAAATGTAAGGCACGTACACGAGTTTAGCGATTATAAAGACTTGCAGCTAATTTCTAACACAATTGTTGGCATTCAAGGAATCACGCTCAGTCCTAGCAAAACAGGTTCATCTCAGATTGTGGCTAACAACATAATCACATCTAGTCGGACAGACGGACTATCCCCTCTATTTCAGAAGGAATTTCCTGAAAGCAGCAAGCTTATTCACAATATTTTGACTGAGGGCGATTATGGCTACTGGGACCAAGACGTCGAAAACATTCAAGCAGAACCAACCTTCTTCGATGTCGAAGGCAGAGACTATCATCTGACTTCGGACTCTATTGGGATAAACGGAGGGAACAATGAATACGTATTGGACGATCAAAATTTTGATTTAGACGGAAATTCAAGAATATTAGGAGGCTCTGTCGATATAGGAGCCTACGAACGATCAACAACAGCGCTTCATCCAGCTGACTCCAACGGGGATCAATCGATTAGCCAAGCAGAATTTGACGCCTACAACACCGCCTGGCGCACCAATGACACATGGCCAACGGCCCCCTCAATCATCCCAATAGACTTCGTGACTCGTGCGGGCTACCTGCTTCAAAAAGGGGGCGCTTATAAGAATATTGGTGTGGGTAAACCTGCCACATGGGTGCCATTAGCAGACTAGGGGATTTAGTTTTGTTTTTGATTACAGTTTTAGAAAAGCCATGATGAATCGATTTGTTTTAGGTGTTTTGCTGGCCCTGTGGGCTTTCGATGCTTTTTCATCGCAAAGACAAATTGACAGTTCCAGCTGCTCACCCAGTGTCTCCATTGCGATAACACCTCCTGCGAATTCGACAACTTGGGCATTGGAAGAGTCAATTGGGCGACTATCGCCCACCAATATCAGCGGGAATGGGGTCTGGATCGAATCTGAGAACATGATTCGGTGGGGCGCAGATCTTGATCCACGTACGACTACGTTGACGTACGATTTATTTGGAGCCGATGGTACTTATCGCTTGTCCGGCATCGAGTCGTTAGATGGTCTCTCGATCAGTAGCGGTGAAGACCAGGTGGTGTTGACTTGTGAGCTTGAGACCGCACCAGAGAGGGTAGCCACGCCCTCTTTGTCAGAACCTTCTGGCACCAGAGTACCGTTAGACGTCAGTATCAGTTCCGACACAACGGATGCAGTTCTTTATTACACGGTGGATGGCTCGGCGCCCACAACGTCCTCTTTACTCTACGCGGGGTCAATTAGCCTTACCGCCGCGACCTATCTCAAGGTTCTTGCCGTTAAGGATGGCATGACCCCGAGCGAGGTGGTTGGCGCGTACTATGCTGGGCCTGAGCGAGTATTTGCAGATAGTCTGAAACAGACGCTCTCTGGAGTTGTCTGTGAGCCGCTGGTCACTATTGATGTTGATCCCGTTGATAGTGTTCAAGCTTATGGTGTCAAGGTAGCTTTGCCTCGAGGCATGGTGCCTCGGGACATTTCTGGAGAAGGTATTTGGGAAGCAGCTAGATCGGAACTAAAGTGGGGCGCATTTAAGGATAACCAGACAAGGTCCCTCTCTTTTCACCTTACCGGTCCGGATGGGTCGTATAACATTCAGAGCAAGGCGAGCTTCAATGGCTTTAGTGAGGAGATAAAAGGAGATGTTCAGGTAGAGCAAGATTGTATTCCGCCAAGGGCAGAACCGCCGGTCTTCGACCCGCCTAAAGGACGTGTACCGGTAACGGTTGGTATCTCCAGTGAGACAGAAGGGGCTGTTATCCGTTTTACGCTTGATGGATCGGATCCAACCCCCACTTCCACTGTCTATGAGGCACCGCTATCGATCGATAAACCGGCTAGTTTGAAGGCGCGTGCTTTCAAAGCTGGGCTGGAGCCTTCTGAGGTAACGACTTCGGCATACTTAACAGGCACCAGACCTAAAGCCATTATTGTTGCAGGCGGTGGCCCTTATGAAGGTAATGCACTCTGGCCCGCCACTCTCAAGGTGAGTCAGTATGCCTATAACGCACTCATGTATCAGGGGTACTCCAAGGATGACATATGGCTGATTTCGCCGGTTGCAGAGCTAGATTTTGATGGCAATGGCCTACTCGATGATGTGGACGCAGATGCGACGCCTGAGAACCTCGAGTTTGCCATTACGGAATGGGCCCAGAATGCCTCTGCTCTCATCGTTTATTTGACCGATCACGGCGGTTACGGAGAGTTTGTGTTAAACGCGACGGGTGCCGAATCGCAGCTCGTCGGGGTGGGGCAGCTTGATCAGTGGTTCGACACCCTTCAGTCGGATTCGGGGGCCAGAATCACGCTGATTTACGATGCTTGCCAGTCGGGCACCTTTGTCGATGGTCTGCTGCCACCTGATGGCACTGAACGGATTGTTCTTACTTCAGCCAGTAATGAGCCGGCCCTTTTCCTAGAGGGGGGCGTCCTGTCATTTAGTTATCAGTTTTGGGCAGCAGTGTTCTACAAGGGTAATTTTTATGATGCCTATTTGGCTGCACGTGATCAAATGCAGGCCGAGCAGCGACCACTTTTAGATGCCAATGGCAATGGCATCGCCAACGAAAAAGAAGATAAGCTGCTGGTTCAAGGGATTACTATTGGCCGCGGCGCGGTGGCAGCTTCAGTACCCCCAGAGCTTAAAGATGTGAGCCCCGTACAAACGCTAAACGGGGAGAGCGGCGCGCTGATTCAAGTTGGTGAGATTGTCTCGCTTAACCCGATTAGTCGCGTTTGGGCGGTGATGGTGCCTCCTAACTTTAGATCCCGTGCGGCAGATGAACCGATTACCGAATTGCCGACATTTGATCTAACAGATGCGAATGGCGATGGGGTGTACAGTGCCACCTACACCCAGTTCACGAAGAACGGCACTTACAAAATTCAACTGTATGCCAAGGACAAGCAAGGGGCCATTTCGACCCCTGCGTCGACGCAAGTAATTCAGAAACAAGGCGAGGTGGTTGAAAACACTGCGCCTAATGCCGAGAGCGCTACATTTGAGATTGCTGAGGATGAGGATTTTGTGTCCACGCTATTAGCTTCGGATGCCGATGGTGATGCACTAACGTTCTCTATTGTCTCCGACGGGGCCCTGGGGACCGTGACGTTAGTTAATCGCACTACTGGTGAATTCAAATACCGACCTTACGGTAACGAGAGCGGGGCAGACGAGTTTTCGTTCATCGCCAACGATGGCATTGCAGACTCAGAGCTTGCTGTAGTTTCCGTCAGCATTGTGCCTCGCGAGGACATACCTGAAGCCGATGACAAGACCTTTGAAATTAATCCAGGTGATATTCTTTCAGAAAACCTGCCAGGGTTTGATGGGGACGGTGATGCACTTACCTATTCAATTATCACCAATCCAAACCAAGGCGCGGTGACGCTGAATAGCCCCTTATTGGGCGACTTTACTTACGATTCGGCTGGCGCCAGTGGTGCCCAATCGTTCACCTATACTGTGACGGATGGCAAGGCAACCAGCGAGTTAGGTACCATTCAGATCGTGATCAGTCGCGGTTTTAACACCGCTCCCGTGCCGGGGCAGTGTGAGATTAACGTTCAAGAGGATGTGCCTGCTGAATTCGTACTCGCAGCGACGGATGATGATGGCGATTTGATCAGTTTTAAGCTTTTGGGACAGGCATCAGTTGGGACTGTTTTGGTTGATGAAGATGGGACCGTTAGATATCAGCCTAGTCTGGATTATGCAGGCGAAGACAGCTTTCAGTTTGATGTAAATGATGGCTTTGAGTCTGGCGAAATAGGGACCTGCATCGTAACGGTAGCCCCGGTAAACGATGCACCCATTGCGCAAGAAATATCGATTAGCGTAACCGATGTCTCGGGGGTCAGCGCCTCGCTCACAGGCACAGATATCGACAGCGATACACTATCCTTTGTGATTGTTGATCAACCATCTCTAGGGGAGGTTTCGATTATTGACGCGTCCGCAGGAACCTTTAGGTATAAGCCAGGTTCCACAAAGAATGGCGCAGATGCATTTACTTATCGTGTGAGTGATGGCAGTTCGGACTCAGAGCTTGCAACGGTTCGGGTCGCGCTCAGGTTGCCGCAAGCGACGCTAAGCCGTTCCGTGAGTGATGGCATGTGCTTGGCCAATATCGCAATTGAGGTGTCTCCGGTCGCTACGGTGAAAGCCTATGCCGTGGTCGAGTCACTGCCTGGAGGGGTGGTACCTGAGAGTATCTCGGGTAATGGCATCTGGGAAAGCGACACGCGGAGTATTCGGTGGGGCACGTTTAAAGATAACCAGGCGAGATCCTTCAGTTATAGCTTCACCGCCGATGATGGCAATCAAGCTGTCTCGGGGATCGGTAGTTTCGACGGTTGGGATCAACAGGTCGAAGGCTCTGAGTCTGTGCTGATTGACTGTGATGGCTCGAGGGTCGAGACGCCGGTCATCACACCAGATTCCGGGACGAGAGTACCGCTCGAGATGCGCATTGCTACCGATACAGAGGGGGCAAGCATTTACTATACCCTCAATGGGACTGATCCAACTGAATCTGCTCTTCTTTATGAGGCGCCAGTACAAATCACCTCTCCAAGGAAGGTTCGGGCGCGAGCATTCAAAGATGGTTTATTCCGCAGTTTAGAATCGAAAGCGAAATTTCGCGCGGCCAATCCGCAAAAGGCGGTGATCGTCGTGGGCGGTCCGATCAATAACGGCAATAGTCTCTGGCCCGCGACATTACTAGCGGCAGAACACGCCTACCGGGCGTTGCTCTATCAGGGCCTCGCAAAAGACGAAATTCAGTTGCTAGCGCCTTCGTTAGAGCTTGATTTGGATGGTAACGGCGACTTCGATGATGTCGACGGCCTCGGGACCAACGAAGCGATTAAATCGAGCCTTACAACTTGGGCGGCTGATGCCGGCGAACTGCTGGTTTATATAGTGGGTCATGGCGGCGATGGAAACTTCCAAGTAACCAAAGGGCAAGATTATCTCGAGGTGCTCAGTTTAGATCAGTGGCTTGATGAGTTCCAAAACACAACCGGTAAGAAAGTGACGTTGATTTATGATGCCTGTCGATCTGGTAGTTTTATTGGCAATATTCTGGCGCCTGCGACGCTTGAAAGAATTGTAATGACCTCCTCATCCGCCGATGAGCCGGCCTGGTTTATTGATGAAGGTCGGGTTTCTTTCTCTTATCAGTTCTGGTCTGCTGTTTTTGGCAAGGCGAATCTAGAGCAGGCGTATCGTCAGGCCAAGGGCGTGATGCGGCGTTATCAAAACGCGTTGATCGACGGCGATGGCGATGGGGTGCCTGACGAAGACGTCGACTACCAAATTGCGTCTACAGTAACCCTGGGGCGAGGAGCTGTTTCAGCGGCATTCGAGCCTCAAATTGTGGGTGTTACGCCTTCGCAGTCAATAGATGGCGGAACTGTTGCAACCATCTCTGTTGAGAAGGTCACTGCGGTGAATCAATTGGCCAGAGTTTGGGCGGTGATTCTGCCGCCTGGGTTCAAGAATAGTGACCCGGATGCGCCGGTGCTTGAAGCGATTGAAGTTGATATGTTGGCTTCAGGTAGCGGAGTGTTTTCAGTCACCTTCGATGCCTTCGGCAGCGAGGGTGTTTATCAAATTATCGTTTATGCCAAAGACGATCAAGGCCTCATAAGCAAGCCAGGTTACACCCAGGTCGCCAAAGGCGCCGCTCAACTGTCTGCGGATACTGATGGCGATGGTGTAGCTGATTCTGGTGATCTGTGCCCCGCGGTGTTTGATGATCAAGCAGATTTTGATGGCGACGGAGAGGGCGACGCCTGCGATCCTGATGATGATAATGATGGGGCTATAGATCCGGCTGATGCGTTTCCAAAAAACGCAGCAGAGCAGTTAGACACTGACAAAGACGGCATCGGGAATAACCAAGACGATGACGATGATGGTGATGGCATTTCCGATTCGGAGGACACCGACCCTCTCAATGCCGGTCAATCGGAGTCAGCTGCGGATCAAGATAATGATGGCGTAGCTGATGCGTTTGATAATTGTGTTTCATTGGCAAACTCAGATCAGTTGGACAATGAGTCTGACGGCGTTGGAGACGTTTGCGATAATGATGATGACAACGACGGGGTTGCAGATATAGATGACCCCAATCCTTTTACGCCAGATGGCACATTAGGGTCTCTGGATACCGATCAAGATGGTGTCCGCGATGAATCTGATAATTGCGTGGAAATCGCTAACGCAGGTCAGTTTGACATCGATCAGGATGGGCAGGGTGACGCATGTGATGACGACGCCGACGGTGACGGTGTATTAAATGTTGACGATTCTTTCGTGCTGGACGATCGAGGTAGCATTGACAGTGATTTAGATGCAATGGCCGACGAGTGGGAGCTAGCTAATGGTCTAAACCCGTCGAGCCTAGAGGATCGATACAGTGATTCAGATCTTGATGGAATTTTGGCCATAGACGAATTTATTCAGGACAGTGATCCGCAGGTTGCCGATCAGCCTGCTCAGCTCATTGGGAATAAAGGTCCAGGATCGATCCGTCCAGAATCGATAGCCTCCTGGACGCTCACCTATGATGTGACAGATGATAACCTTGATTTATCGGGCATCGGCCTTCGAATTCACTTTGACTCACGTCGTGTCAGAATTCTTGCTGTTAACGATCTCGCCACAGAGTTAGCTAGTGTTCAAGTTTCCAACTCAGTTAACGACGCCTCGAATCTCGATTTTGATGGGGAGACTGACCGGTTTATTGACGCGATTTGGAGCTCATCGTTGCAGCCTTGGCTCTCGTCTATCCCGTCAGACCTTGCAGAGGTGCAATTGGAAGCCCTGCCAGGTTTTGTATTGGGAGAGAAGACGATGATCAGACTCACGGCTAGTGATGTGAAGGCCGGGTATGGCGTAAGTAGCACGCCCATCGTGATTAAAGTGAGCGAGGCGTCTCTCGATATTGATTCAGATGGTGAGGCGCAAGCCCTGACAGACGGTTTGCTCATTATCCGGCGCCTGTTTGGTTTTGAGGGCAGTAGTCTAATTGCAGGGGCATTGTCGCCCGGTGCAGCGATAACGGATCCTCGTGATATTGCTGATCGAATCGATGGCTTTGCTCAAGCTTTGGATGTTGATCAAAACGGTAGTACGGACGCGCTGACGGATGGGCTTTTGATTATTCGTAGGTTGTTTGGATTTGAGGGGTCGAGTTTGATTTCTGGGGCGATTAGTCCCAACGCGCAGCGAACAGACTCACAGCAAATTGCTGACGCGATAGATGAGTTGAAGCCTTAGGAGATTGATCATGAGAGAAGGTTCATTTTTTATTTTTCGGGGATGGAGCGCTCGGTTGGCTCTGATCCTAAGCCTGCTTGTTTCGGGAAGTGTTTATGGCATTACTTTTCAGGTTTCGGATGCTAGGGAATTTCAGGCGGCTTTAGCTACTGCCGCATCGACTGATTCTGAGGATCAAATATTGCTTGGTCCAGGCCAGTATCTTGGACCATTTCAGGTCGCTTTCGATAACCGAAAGACTCTTAAAATATCTTCAAAGAACACTGGCGAAGAAGTAAGCCTTTCTGGGGAATCTGAAATCTTTATATTGAGCTTAGATGGAGGGGAACACGAGGTTAACGTCATCCTTGAGGACATTCAATTTCATAACGGCTATAACCCTAGTTTTGGTGGCGCTATTTCGTTTTTCAGTCAGTCGGAAACGAGTTCTCTACGAATCAAGAATAGTAGCTTCCTAAATAATACAGCTAAACGTGGCGGTGCCATTTATTCTCAGGCAGCTGATGTGGTCGTCCAAAACTCAACATTCGTGGGTAACAAGGTTACGGGAACAACGGGCCTTTATTCAGGCGGGGCCGCCATCTATGTCGATAAAGGTGCGTTAAGTGTTGTTCAAAGCTCTTTCGAGAATAACGATTCAACATTATCTGATTTTGGCGGAGTAATTCATTCTGGCGTTGGCCTTGATACAAGTTTCAGCTTAGATAATTGCTCCTTTTTTGGTAACACAGGGGTATTACTATCCTCAGTTCGATCTGGGTCACTCTCAGTAATTAATTCAACCGTCGCACACCAATCTTTTAGTATTCTTGCTGCAAAAGATGCCCAGACTATCTTGCTTAGATCCAATGAGTTTCACTGTGCTGACTGTCGTGAAATGTTGTCCCATAGACAGAGGTTCGGGAATCATCCAAGCGTCGAGATCGAGATATCAAAGAATCTTCTGCGTGGTAGCGGAAACATAATTATGGAGTTTTCAGTTGATTATCTTAAGGGCCCCAAGATCACAATCGTAGGAAATGAAATCTCGTTTGTTAACAGTTCGGTTGAAGCTTCGGAGATTGAGTTAGTTGGATATGATTCGTTGGATTTTGTGAACAATACCGTGCTTGAGGGTTTAGTAAGGCTATCGCCCAAGTTCGACGGGAACCAATACACGTCACTAGTTAATAATATTTTCTCTAACAGCGGAGGCGTGACCAACCAGGTATCTTTGGAAGCCTTTACGAGATCAGACGAGATCAGCCACAATTTAATTCAGCGGTTTTCAAAAGGCTGGGATATTCAAAAAAGTAATGATTCTTCCGAGCCTATCTTTGCAAGTATCGAGCAATTGGACTTAAAGTTGGTTTTGGATTCACCAGGTATCAACGCTGGAGATAACGATGTTGTAAAAGATGCAGAAGCGACTGACCGTGATGGCAGCCCCCGAATAGTCGGTAGTGTAGTCGATATAGGGGCTTACGAGAGATTTACCGGATCGCTTCATCCAGCCGATGCTGACGGCAATAGCTTGATCTCCCAAGCAGAATTTGAGGCGTATAACAGTGCATGGCGTGCTAATGAGGTTTGGACAACTTCTCCAACTGTGATTCCTATCGATTTCGTAACTAGGGCAGGCTACTTGCTGCAAAAAGGCGGGGCTTATAAGAATATCGGTGTAGGCAAACCTCAGACCTGGGTGCCTGCGAATGAGTAATAAGGAAACGAAGCTACGATTTGTAGCGGTGCTGAACGAGGTACGGCTGTAGAGGCTTATATCTACGAGCGTGTGCCAGTCCGATAGCCATGCTCACAGGTGTCTTAGACACGCAGCAATGCCCTAGACAGCCCTATACCTGCACCACTCGTCCACATTAGTAATACATACCAATACTAGGAGTCCCATCTGGTGAAGCGGGGGGTGCCCCGGGGTGGGGTAGCGTCGTTTGAAATTATCAAGTTTAAAGATTGTTCGCTAGGAACAGATCGACCTTCGAATTACCCGCTATGTGGATAGCCCGAGAAGGACCCGCGCTTGTCAGCTCGCTTTTTGCTAGAGCTATAAACAAGGTCAAATCGGCGTCACGCAAATTGGAGGGTATGTTCGAGCGGATCTGCCAGTAAAACTAAGATGTGGAGGCTTTAATGGGTGTTCTTGGTGATCCGTCAACCAGCTCATATATTGATGGTTGTTTTGATGGTCGTAAAAGACTTTTCTGAAAATAATTGAAAATAATCATGGACTTAGCGGTGGTATGTGGCGGAGAGAGAGGGATTCGAACCCTCGATACGCTATTAACGTATACACGCTTTCCAGGCGTGCTCTTTCAACCGCTCAGACACCTCTCCGTGTTGCGTGCGACTCAATTCGAAGAACTCAATAAC
>Ga0206125_10004871_pt1 | contig 11625 bp, 6 predicted proteins | sample Helgoland_Spring_4_FD_148598 | JGI IMG/M metagenome (GOLD analysis project Ga0206125, IMG submission 148598) | Pelagic subsurface seawater microbial communities from Kabeltonne, Helgoland, North Sea - Helgoland_Spring_Bloom_20160331_1 | ecosystem: Environmental > Aquatic > Marine > Epipelagic ...
TGGTTCCTGCTTTCTTCTGTACTTACACCAATACTGAGGCCTCGGATCAACAGCAGGCTACTGAACAGAAGACTTTTAAAGAGACGATGGGTGAATTTGTTCAGGGTATTGTGATTACTCTGCGTAACAAGCCTTTCCAGAAAATCTGTATGGCGACTTTCCTGATCTTTAATGCCTTTAATATGGTAGCGGGTTTCTCTTGGTTTATTATCGTTTACTACATGAACGGCGGTGATCCGGGACTGGCTGGAAAGTGGCCTACATTGTTTGGCTGTATTTCTGCTCTCTGTACCTGCTTTTTGGTTATTCCTATCGTTAACTGGTTTGCACAGAAGTTCGGTAAGAGATCTGCTTTCCTTTACTCACAGTCAATTTCGGTTCTTGGCTACTGTATGTTCTGGTGGAGTTTTTCTCCGGAGAATCCTTGGCTGATGTTTATTCCAATTCCTTTGTATGCGTTTGGTATCGGCGGTCTGTTCACTATCATGATGTCTATGACTGCAGATATCTGTGATATGGATGAGCTGGAAACTGGACAGCGCAGAGAGGGTACTTTTGGTGCGATCTACTGGTGGATGATTAAGTTTGGTTTGGCTTTTGCTGGTCTGGCGAGTGGTTTGATTCTAAGCTTTATCGGCTTTGATAATTCTGTGGCTGCTCAGTCTGAGGAGACTCTGACTCAGTTACGTTTTGCGTTTATCGGTATTCCGATTGCTGGAACACTGACGGCGATCTTTGTTATGCGTAACTATGATCTGGATGAGAAGAAAGCTACTGAGATTCGCGATGAGTTGAATCTTCGTGCTGAGGCCGCTAGCTAATAGAAACTCTTTAGCTAAAAATTAGAAAGGCTCTGTCTTATGGCAGGGCCTTTTTTTTGGGTCGGTTTTTTTGGAGGTGTGCACTGTTTGGGGTTGGGGAGCGGCCGCAACCAAGGGAGGCCTTTCAGGACTCACTCTAGCCTACATGGACGATATACAGGGATGGATGAGTGTCGCGTTAGGTTGGATGCCGGTAGCGACCGGGTTCACGGCGAGTCGGGGAAAGCCCCCACCCAACTCTGGCCGCCTCGATCTAAAAAAGCACACCCAAACAAAAAATTTCAACCGCCAAAAAAAAGGAAAAAAAAGACGCTCAATGAGCGCCTTTTAGATCACAAACTAGCTACTATTCAAGCCCAGGCTTAAGAGCAACTTCGATCTGCGAAACAACACCTTTCTTATCAAAGATCTGCATCGACGTATCCGCATCAATGCTGATGCCGTTAATGCTGTTGCTAGTGCCGTCCGCGTAGTGAACAACAATCGACGTCTCTTCAGCCAGACTGTAGACAACTGGAACCTGACAGTAGGTAAAGCCAAGCTGACCTGCGGCCAGAGCCACGGACTGCTCATCACCATTAATATCAAAGTAACCCAGTGAGTCAGCCTGCAAGAGGAACTCAGACTTTCGCAAAATAAACGGATTAAAGGTTATGCTGCCTTTAACAACAGAGACACCGACTTCAAGCAGACGGGCGATAACTTCTTCTTTCACCTGACCTGTCATACCAGGCTGTTTAGCACCGGCAAAACCTGGTGTGTGCGAGTATGGGTCGGTTGGGAATGCGCCGTAATTGTCTGGGGTTTTGTTAAAGCCAATACCTGAACGGATATCGAAGTAACAGTCAGCCAGCTTTCCAACAAGCACTGGATTCAAACCCTGCTCTACAGCCTTCTGGAAGTTCTCCAGAGCGGCGAGAAGCAGTTTCGAGACCATATGCCAGTAGATAGAGCCAAGTCCCTCATAGGCGTACATACCGCCTGAACGACCGGTGAACTGACGGTGAGTAAACACAGATTCGAAAATCTCTTCGATCAGTGACTCATCTTGATCAACCAGCTGTGCATAGCCATTTTCTCTCAGCGACTGCATAGCGTCCTTAGCACTGACGACATTGTTAAAGCCGCCGTTAAAGTGATAGCCGCCCTGAGAGTTCTTCTCAACCAGTGAGGTATCACCGGCAGAGACCAGCGCCTTGAGCAGTGCCGAACGCTCGACATCAGCTTCGGCAATAATATTCTTATCAATAAAGCGCGTTAGCTCTCTATCGGGGTAAAGTAGATAGGAGTTCTGACGCTCGGTATAAACCGCTGACTGACGCAGTGCAACCAGTACATCAAGCGCCTCTTCAGGCTTGAGGTAACCAGAGCTTAAAACAGCAACCTGACCTTCAAGCATTTCGTAAAGATTGGTGATTTCAACCGTATCTTGACCAGCAGTCATCAGATTGTAAGCGTGGTAGAGACCATCTTCACGGCGGTTCGCTGCGATAGTGTGGTCAATAAACTCAAGCGAAAGTTCGAAGAACGCAACCAGATCAGCTGTTTTAACTGATACACGATCACCAGAGAATGCATTATCGTAAATGCCTGAACGGAATTCACCGCCAGCCAGACCAAGACGATCGAGAACCTTCTTACGATCCGCATCACTGATCTTGCCATTTAGCAGATGCTTGTTGTCAGTGAAGGTGCCGTCGATAGCATTCAGCAGCTGATAGATCTCAGCAGAGACTTCTACCTGATCAAATTCAACTCCAGAGAACAGATCCAACAGGTACTGCTGGTAGCGTCTGGTGTAGTAAAGAGTAACCATCGATACGCCGTAGCCTACCAATGCGTTGTTAGCATCGTTCCACTCGGGACGCTGGGTGTTCAGCCAGATACCGCCTTCGGGAATAAAGTTCGAGAGCTTGGACAATACAGTGGCCAGTAGCTTCTCTGTTAGATTCACATAGTAGACTGAATCGTTCTTATCCCAGATTAGACGACCATCTGCACCCACCGCATCGACGCGCTGGCTGATAACAGCTTCTGCATCTTCAGCAAAATCAATGGTGTTGTGGGGATCTTTAAGCAGATCCTCATAGCCTTTGATCTGGTAGGGAACATTGGCGTAACAGAACAGATCGCGAGTTAGGAAATCGCGCAATGTGCCTGGGTGATGATCGTTGGAGAACTCAAGGAACTTCAACAGATAAATAATCTGGTGATCACCCCAGTAGCCGATATTGGCCCAAGGATCGCTTGGATCGGGTTTTTCCCAATCAATGCCGGCCTTGGTAATTCGGTAAGGGTTGTAGCCATCAGCTGTCGTTGCGTTAACAAACTTACAGATCATGCTCTCTACATAGTTTGGAATCGACAGGCTGAGTGCTTCCCAGTTCTGGAAGATATCGCGCCAGTTGCCTTCATAGTTAAGCAACTGCGAACCATCATCTTTCTTAACCTGAATCGCAAATTTGTTCCAAGGACGCGACGGGTCACCGTGACGACGGCTAAAGGAGAGTGGTAAATATTCCATACACAGGCGCTGCAGACTGGCATCGCCCTGCTGTTCAGCCGCTGAAATCAGATCGCTGTAGTGGAAGCTATCGTCGAGGTCAGCAAAGAATCCGGAAAAATTTTCAAATTCGTTGCGGTTAAAGCCTTTCACAAAGCTTATTAAGTCTTCTTTTTCAACATGGTAGTTGTCGACAAACAGACCGCCACGCATCACGTTAAACAGCACGTTGGCAAAATGGTGGTTGGCGCTGAGTCGATCCTCAGTCACCTGCAAGCCATCAGAGGTACCGACGATACGCGCAAGGTTTAATGAACCCTGAGCTATATCGCTCTCGATTTCATCAGCAATATTATTGTCGGCGTTTACAAAAGCAATCAGCTCTCGTACATCGGCTGGGCCTTTATTAACATCAGCAACGATACTCCAGCTCTCTTTACCTTGAGAGGCAAGATTGATCGTATCGTTAACAAAATAAGCGCCGCGACGACCGCGAACATCAGTCTCCTGCTCAAGAGCAGAACCCTGACGAAATTGATCCAGTTGAATTGAAGAAACCAGTTTCTTCGAATTGGGAAGACCCACAGACCATACGGCAGTAGTAGACAGCGCTTCGCTGGGCTCGGCACGGTCAACCAGGATTGAGCTCATGCTGTAAAGACCAACCCCAACGTCTGCCTGCAATTCATTCTTCTTGTAGGCATCGACCAGACAGCTGAGTGAATTCTGTACATCAGATTCAACACCGTAGGGGATTAGATTTTCGATACCATCGAGAATCTCTACTTCTACAGCCTGATCGCTGTTATTGACTAGAGTCGAGGTTTTAACAAAACCAAATTTATCCGAGGTTCGCCATGCGTAGCTAAAGGTCAATCCGAGATCATGGTTGATCTCTTCAAAGATAAGCTTATCGCCATAGACATTCTTGTACAGATTGCGGGTCAGCTTGTAGGCGCCAGCATGCTGCTCAGACAACGGCTCCCAAAGCGAGGTCTTATCGCCAGCAGTGACCATAGCGATGGTGCGACTGCCAGTGTACGGTGAGCCATCGCTGATCTTGTCATCGGTGTAATAAGGGAATAACGCGCTCTGCGCATTGATTCGGCCGGCTGTCAGTCCACCGCGAGTGGAGATAAACATCCAGTGGTTAGAATCACTGACCACACTGATAAAGAAATCCTTCATCTGGTCGTAATTAGCGATTTGATAGAAGTCTTCGCCCTCTATCTTTACATACTGCCCACTGACTTCTGTCTTATTTTGTTGCAGAAGTTGCTTGCCGATATGAATTTGTCGTTGAGTCATGGGTGCCCTAATAAATCTGTTTTTTTTGTTATCCCCGCAGCGAAAATTCCGCAACGGAGAACATTAATCCAGTTTCTGTCTATCCAGCCCCTAAATCAGTCCTTTCTTTAGTCCTTTATCCAGCCTTTGGGCGTGCTGTATGTAATTTATGGGGCGGTATCCTAAGGTTACGCCAACTATTTCGCAACTATAGAGCCCAAAAAATCAGTTATTAAGCTGTTATATGAGCATAAAATGATCAGATTGCCGATTGTAAGTTGATTTTGCCTCAAGTAATATTTGCACCCTGAACTGCTAAAGCTGCTGCCACACTGTAATTTAGTGCCCCAGCGTGCTGAGAAAATAAGCATTTAGCTGTAAAAAGAGCCTTTAGCTGAATAAAAAGCCATTAGCTTTAATAAAAACTATAAAAAAATAATAAAAACAACAAAACACCCTATTCAAAACTAACAGGACTAAACCACCGAATGTCAAAGCGCGAAGAGAAAATCTTATCCCTTATCGGGATGGATACATCAAAGATCAGCGGCAACCAATTACATGAGGTTTTTAGTGCCTACCTAGAAAAGGGTATGCATGGCATTGGCTTTAGCGCTTATGAAGAGGGCCAAAAGCCCGGCGATGAACTTACCTTAGAGCAAGTCCAGCGAAGAATGACCATACTCAAGCCGAGCATCAAGTGGGTGCGCTCCTTTTCATGCCTGCAGGGCAATGAGCTGATCCCAACAGTCGCCAAGCAGATGGGTATTAAAACCCTAGTCGGTGCATGGCTGGGTGACGATCTGGAAAAGAATGAGCAGGAAATCGAAGGCCTCATCAAGTTAGCAAAAGACGGCTATGTTGATATTGCCGCCGTTGGCAACGAAGTTATGTACCGCAAAGACCTTACCGAAGAGCAGCTGCTCACCTATATCCAACGGGTGAAAGATGCAGTGCCCGGTATACCCGTCGGCTATGTGGATGCCTATTATGAATTTGAAGACCGCCCGGCGATTACCGAGATCTGCGATGTAATTCTGGCCAACTGTTACCCCTTCTGGGAAGGCTGTGCCATCGAGTACTCCCTGCTGTATATGAAAGATATGTTCCGCCGAACACAAAAGGTTGCGGCGGGCAAAAAAGTGATTATCACTGAAACTGGCTGGCCCAATCAGGGCGAGATATTTCACGGCGCTGAGCCATCACAGGAAAATGCTGTTCGCTATTTCCTGAATACCCAGCAATGGGGTCAAACAGACAACATTGATATATTCTATTTCTCATCCTTTGATGAATCCTGGAAAGTCGGCGCTGAAGGCGATGTCGGTGCTTTTTGGGGACTCTGGGATAAAGATGAACAACTTAAATACTCGGTACAATTATAATGAAAAATAAACCGCTGCCCTATTGTAAAGCCATCTGCTACTCAGGTTACCGCGATGGCCAAAGTCCCGAGTCGGGAGAGATCCCAACCTACGAAGAAGTAAAACAGGATCTGCTGATATTACAGGGCGAATGGCAGTCCCTTCGACTGTATGCCAGTGACGCTCACTCTGAGACTGTATTGGCAGTTATTCGCAATGAACAGATGTCCTTTGACGTTATGTTAGGCGCCTATATCACTGCAGAAGTGAACAACGACGAATGCCCTTGGGGCGGTGTCTACTCACCTGAGCAGTTACTCGCGAACAAAGAAGACAATAAAACCCAGATCACTCGATTGATTGAGCTTACCAATGCCTATCAGGATATTGTCAGCTCGGTATCCCTTGGCAATGAAGCCTCGGTGAGCTGGACCGATCATATGGTGACTACTGACAGTCTGGTTAGATACGCAAGGCTGTTAAAAGAAGGCGTACCTCAGCCAGTAACCTTCTGTGAAAACTATGTGCCTTGGCTCGATAAACTTCGTCCTCTGGCAGATGAACTGGATGTTATTGCTATTCATACTTACCCAGTCTGGGAATACAAGAGTATTGAAGAGGGCCTTGCCTTCACGATTGAGAACTACAACGCAGTCGCTGAAGCTCATCCCGACAAGCAGGTCATTATTACCGAAGCTGGCTGGGCGACCAACACTAATGGTCGCGGTATAGAGCCCCACAATGTTAATGAAACATTTCAGGAGCAGTATTATCAGGAGCTGATGGAGTGGGCTGAACGGGAGCAGGTGTTGGTTTATTTCTTCGAAGCTTTCGATGAAAATTGGAAGGGCTCAGATGATCCCCTCGAGCCAGAAAAGCACTGGGGCCTGTTTAAAGCAGATAGAACACCAAAGTTGGCGCTGCAGTTTTAACCCACTGTATTTGTTAAACCCCCTAAGCAATTATTTACCCTTAGTAAAAAGAAATTGTTTGCCATGTAAATCAACTCAGATTTAAACCTTATGAACTTTTTATCATCAGAGTTTTTGATTTTAGGCTTTGCAACAGTACTATTTTACTACGCAGTCCCTAGCTCATATAGACGGGTGGTTTTGTTGGCCGCAAGTCTCATCTTTTACGCTTCGGTGAAATTAGAATATCTGGGCCTTATAATTGCATCATCATTAATAGACTACTCCGCCGCCCTGGCAATGGGTAAAAACACCCAGAAAACTGGGAGAGGTTATTACTTAGGCGTCTCGGTCTTTCTGAATTTATCGCTGTTAATTGCTTTTAAATACTGGAATTTCTTTGCCACTAATATAGAAACCCTATCGAATACCGACATGTTTATCCACGACTGGGTTGTGCCGGTAGGACTCTCTTTTTATACCTTACAGACAATGGGCTACACCATAGACGTCTATCGCGGGAAATATCCATCCGAAAAGAACTACGCAACTTTTTTACTTTACACCGCATTTTTCCCGCAATTGGCTGCAGGGCCGATAGAACGAGCATCAACCTTAATACCCCAGCTAAAAAATTTGACGCTACCATCAATCTCAGAAGTCCAAGCCGGAATTCTGCTGATTCTCTGGGGTCTTTTTTTAAAAACTGTAGTCGCTGACAATTTGGCTCCAGGGGTTCAGCAGGCTTTTTCCAACGATCAGGCATCCCTTACTTTGTGGATATTTTCTGCTGCAGGATTAATCCTGATTTATTGCGACTTTTGGGGTTACACTGAAATTGCCCGAGGCATAGCTAAATTTTTTGGCATACAATTAAGTGCGAATTTCCGCCAACCACTTTTTGCTAAGAATTTAGCCGGCTTTTGGAAACGCTGGCATATAACTCTAACACGCTGGTTAATGGACTACGTTCAAGTCCCTTTAATGAGACGCTTCCCACAAGAACCTTTACGCTCAATCGCTGCATTAGTTACCTTGACCCTCATAGGAATTTGGCATGGAGCATCATGGAATTTCTTGTTTTTCGGACTCTTTCATGGAATAGCATTAACCATTTGGCGGCTTTTTGAAAAAACCCCATTTCTTCGAAGAACTCTTCTCAACCAATGGGTTAGCAGAAGTGTATTATTTATCATCTTGATAACTTCAATTCCTATATTTTATATTGATGATATTGCCCAGTTACAAAAAGTGTTGTGGTCAATGCTTAGCTTTCAAAGCTTTGACTTTAAATCCTTAGATCACTTAGATTCCCTTGTAGTTGCACTGCTAGGTTTGACTGTGGTTTTAATCTATGACTTTCTTGCAGAATACCGTGGATTCAAAATTGAAAGCCTTGTTCAAAAATCGCTCTCAACCAGAATATTGATAGGTGGTTTACTCTATCTAGCAGTATTGGTAGCAGGAAACCCAGCTGGAGTTGAATTTGTCTATTTTGCGTTTTAAGTTGCTTCTGATTTGGCTGTTTAGCCTCTCTGCGGTGATTGCGACAGTACAAATACTTTCGCTTTTAGCCGATAATCCATACCATTCTAAACAACGAGACTTCGAATTACAGGCTAACAGGATTGAAGCAATTGTATTGGGAACCTCCCATTCAAAAGCGATCCATTTCCCATCGCTGAAAATACCTGGCTTTAGTTATCACGATGCGGGCTCTGACGTGCAATCAGCTAGCGACAAATATCAAGCCATTGCTCCTCTAATGCCAAACCTAAAATATGTATTGCTACCCATTAGTCCAGCATTTCTTCACCTAGTCTGGAGCGATGAGATTAATACTAATCGAGAAAAAAACATCTATGCCAACTACCCAAAATACAGCAATTTTCATGGTTCTTTATATTGGACACTTTTACTAAATAAGTCAGAATATACTCTGCAAAAATTACGGCTCTACTTTAGAAAAAAACTAAAGGCTTTATTACCCCATTCGCAAAGTTCATATGACCCTTTATCTTGCATGCCTATTTGGTCGGGCAACAAAAGCCATGAAGATGGTTTTATAAATGGCTACGCAGATGCCTATGCAGACCCACAGTGTATTGAGAAACTAGCTGAAATCACCGTCAAATCTCATGCCAAGTATTCAGTAAATAAAAAAGATACTCAAAGCAACTTCAAACATAATACAAAAGAAATAACTGCGATGATTGACGTTTTAGCCCGCCATCAGCATCAATTAATTCTCTTTATTCCACCGTTTACCGCTGAGTATTATGACCACAAAATCTGGGCTACAGTTAAAGCCGAGAATAGGCGATATCTAGAAAAAATATCGCAAGAACCAAACGTAACATTCATTGATTATCACGACTTATTTTATAAGCGGAATTATCTTGAGACTAATACATTGTTTTATGACGATGATCACTTGGGCCTGAAGGGTGCCAAAGAGTTTTCAAAAATCCTGGGGCGTGACATTAGACAACTCGAAAGCCAGTAATCGACTTAACTCAATTTATTTTGAACTTGTTTATAAGCCTGTCTAGCTGATCTAGTCTAGCTGATCTAAAGAGACCAACCAAACAGGCCATAATATTGCTAATTCACTGCCTTGATCGAGAAGTTATCCAGCACAATTCCAATCGAACCGTAGGAAGCACCACCCGCTCTAAATAGTAGATAGTAAGTTCCCGCTGCTGTTATCTCAAACTGTCCAGCATTGGCAGACTCATCACAGCCGATGGCTGTAGCAATTCCAGAATAGGCCACCTTGTCAGCGCAGTCCCAGGCATTAAAGACCTTTAGCACCTGCTGATCACCGTTGTATTCAGCGCCGGCAACAGGCTCACTAGAGCCAATATAGACCTCGCCCCATGAGTCACTGACATTCGTAAAGACTGTAGTCATATCGAATTGATAGGTACCTGGCTGTAAATCTACTGCCGTGTAAAGACCCATATGCTTCCACTCTCCTGGAAGTGCTGTATCTGTTTCAACCACCATAGCCACGCCATTGACAAAATTTACTGCTCCCTTGGTATTAGCAGCTTCATAATGATTGATAACTGTCCAGCCAGTAGCATCGTCAAAACTTCCATTGGCAACCAGATTATCTACTGTCGTCACCGGAGGAGTCACTGGGTTTGGAGGCGTAGATGCAAGCTCGCCAAGGAAAGTTACATCATCCCAGTAATAGGTTTCACCATTGCCAGCCGATCCATAGTCAAAGTAAACCGATAAGGTGTCATAGCTGTAGTTGGCATCCAAGGCTGCGGTTCCGGCGACCTGATTACTAAAGTCAAAGATAATCACTTCCCATTGATTAGCAACCGTGGTGAGCATTTCTGCTTCAACGCTGTTTGAAGCATCGCCAGACTCTTCGAGCTTGATGCGCACAGGAACCCCAACTAGTGGCGAGTAAACTCGCATCGAAATACGCGTTAATGTATCCGTCAGAGGGTAAGTAATTGTGCCGCGAGAAAGCGTTGTGCCTGCGTTGAGATCACTAACTTTCGACGATGAGACAACTGAGTTGCTGCTCTCCGCAAGATCGGCGATTATCTGGCTTGTGTTGTCACCAGAATCAACCAGAGCATAGTCTACGATTTGATCATTGAAACTGATTGTCTCGTCAATATTTAGCACTGCATCGCTGCCAGTACCTATATCACCGGTACCAGTTCCACTACAGGTACCTGCAATATCACCAGTCACATTACCTGCGCCATAAGCCCAGGTTCGGTTAAACCAGGTGTCACTGTAACCAGCAACGTTGTCTGATGAACACTCACCAGCACGGTAAGGTGTCGCAAGATCTTCTTCAGTACCGTCAACTATCCACTTGTACTCCATGCCCTGTGCAAGGCCTGGATCAATGGTTGCTGTCCAGGTGCCATCAGCGTTATCAACGGCGGCTAAGGCATTGGCCAAGTTCCAATCAAATCCACTTGAGTGCATTGACACTGAAGTAGCGCCTGCTGCAGTTACCGTATAAGAAACAGCGGATTCTGGGGTGGGCTCAACTGGCGAAGGATCAGTTCCAGGCACCACTATAGGATCAACCGTCGAGGTGTACCTGATTTCCGGTGCCTCATCGACGCCTGCCTCAGTTTGCGAGGACTTTAAGACATAGGCATTCCAGCCATTAACAAAGGCATTCTCATCACCTTTGTTAATTCGGAAAAAGACATATTCGCCCACACCATTGCCACCGTCATAGCGTGCATTCAGGTAGTCGATCAACGGCTGGTTGGCATCCGCTGATGAGGTGACCATTCCCAACTCAGTTTCAGGGGTAAGGTAGCTGCTCTGAATCAAGCTTCCCGCTGCGGCAACACCCGTATCAGGACCCACATACCAATCACTCAGCAGTAAGTCAGGACTAGCGGATGAACGCACCGCCCAGAGGTCAGCGGTAAAGTCGAGAGCATCGCCCTTCTGGTCCAAAAGCACCTCAAATTCGGCACTGACGAATGGATTGCTGACATCACCAAAGTTGGGGATCTGGAAAACCATCATGCCCAGAGTCATCCCGTAATTTCCGCTGGCGCCGCCATACCATTCACCGATATTTAGCTTCCAGGCTTCGTTACCTGAGAGGTTGTCACCATGGAATGCCAGCGAGCTGCCAGTAGCCGGATTGGCAATGCCATCGGCTAGCCCCGGGGTGCTGTTAATATCAGTGGCTCTGGCTTCGAGCATGCCGTCATTCTCTATGGAGTACATTGAGAATG
>Ga0206125_10004875_pt1 | contig 11619 bp, 8 predicted proteins | sample Helgoland_Spring_4_FD_148598 | JGI IMG/M metagenome (GOLD analysis project Ga0206125, IMG submission 148598) | Pelagic subsurface seawater microbial communities from Kabeltonne, Helgoland, North Sea - Helgoland_Spring_Bloom_20160331_1 | ecosystem: Environmental > Aquatic > Marine > Epipelagic ...
CCCAAGTCCAACCGCATCAGCGAAGGGCTTCGCCCGTTGCTTGGACATTCGGTGTTCCTGACCAACGGCGCGGTCTGGAAGCGGCAAAGGCGGATCATTGATCCGGCATTTGAAGGGGGACGACTGCGCGAGACATTTCCTGCGATGTGGGCTGCCTCAGTGGCCGCCGCAATGCGTTTGCCGGATGGCATCGTCGAGATTGAAGAGCATACCAGCCATGCAGCGGCAGATGTGATTTTTAGAGCGTTGTTCTCCATTCCGATCGAGGACGCGATTGCAAGCGCAGTGTTTAAAGAATTCCGCACATTTCAGCGAAGCCAACCAATACTGAACCTTGCTGCGTTCGTTCCCATGCCCAAGTGGATACCGCGGCCGTTTCGTCGTAACACGCGGGCCAGTGCGGCGCGTATCCGCAAACTGATCGGCCAATTGGTTGATAGCCGCGCCGAACAGATTGCGGCGGGCACTGCGCCGGACGATTTGGCTACCAAAATCATGACAACCCGCGATCCTGAAACGGGCGACACCTTCAGCCCTGACGAAATGGTCGATCAAGTCGCGATTTTTTTCCTTGCGGGCCATGAAACCAGTGCTGCTGCTTTGGCATGGGCGTTGTATTTGGTGGCTCTTTATCCTGATTGGCAGGACAAAGTCGCGGCCGAGGCGCAGGCGCTCGACGTTTGTGATTTTGCGGTGATGTCCAAGATGCCAATCACTCGTGACGTGTTTCGTGAAGCGCTGCGACTTTACCCACCTGTGCCGATGATGGTTCGTGAGGCCGCTTGTCCCGAGAGATTTCGTGATAGAAATCTTCAACGTGGCAGCCAGATTGTGATCAGCCCTTGGCACCTGCACCGACATGAGCGTTTGTGGAATAATCCTGATGAATTTGATCCAAGCCGCTGGCAGACCGAGAATGGTAAAACATGCCAGCGTGACGCCTATATTCCGTTCTCGTCTGGTGCACGTGTTTGCTCAGGGGCGGGGTTTGCCATGATCGAAGGTCCGTTGATTCTTGCGCGGCTGTTGCGAGATACACATGTTGCGCCTGTCCCTGGGAGAGCTCCGGTGCCGGTGGCGCACCTTACAGTGCGAGCAAAAGACGGTATTTGGCTGAATTTATGCAAAAGACAGCGCTAACAGCACCGTGATGGGATTACGCCGCTGAGCTAGGTAGGTTAATTGTGAGCAAAGAGTGAAACAAAATGCCGCGGGGATATTTAAATGAGTGATTTTGAAAAGATGCATACGCAGATGGAAAGCGGTGCCGGCTTTATTGCAGCGCTCGACCAATCGGGTGGATCAACGCCCAAAGCTCTGGCGCTCTACGGCGTTGATGCAGAAAACTATAACACCGAAGAAGAAATGTTTGCGGAAGTTCAAAAAATGCGCGCCCGCATTATCTTGAGCCCGGATTTCACTGCAGAAAAAGTGATTGGCGCCATTCTGTTTGAAAAGACGTTGCATGAGCAGATCGAAGGACAATCTGTACCCGCTTATTTGTGGAATGAGCGTGGTGTCGTGCCGTTTCTGAAAATTGACAAGGGCCTTGATGCAGAATCGGATGGCGTACAGTTGTTAAAGCCAATCCCAGGGTTGTCAGAAACGCTTTCCGCGGCCAAAGCGATGGGTGTTTTTGGCACAAAAGAACGGTCAGTTGTGAACGAGGCGAATGCGCACGGGATAGCGGCAATTGTGAAAAATCAGTTTGATGTCGCGCATGAAGTGATTGCCGCAGGTATGGTTCCGATAATCGAGCCCGAAGTGAACATACATTCTGCAACAAAGCAAAAGGCAGAAGCGCTGTTGGCCGATGCGCTGATGAAGCATTTAGATATGCTGCAAGAAGGGCAAGATGTTATGCTTAAGTTGACTCTGCCCGATCAGGCCGGGTTATACGATGCGCTCGCCGATCATGCGCGGGTTCTTCGCGTTGTGGCCCTTTCTGGAGGGTATTCGACCGATGACGCGAGCGCTCGATTGGCGCAAAACCACAAGATGATTGCCAGTTTCAGCCGTGCACTCACAGAAGGGTTGCAACGTGGTATGACTAACGCGGGCTTTAATACGGCCTTGGGTGCAAATATTGACAAAATCTATAAGGCGTCCATCGCTTGAACGCTCTTTGATACAGTCGAAGGCGGCAACGGGTCTGTGTCGTCAGAGATATCATTCAACCTTTAGCTTTGAACCGTGCAATGGCCGTACCGTTAAAGCTTCCATAAAAGGCGTGCGCGCCTGAAATAGCGATCTACTTTTTGTAATTAGGGTCGTGTCACTACACCGAAATGGGCGGTTCGCGCGTTGAAATATACTTTTAAGCCGATCGGGCTATGGTCTGCTAAATTTGTTCAGCACGCTGCAATGGCATGATCAAGGTTGTCTGAAACGTACCAATACATAGACCCGAATGGCTGAAGCCAGACCAACCGACGGGTCCCGCCCTGAATCGATCTCACTGGCCAAAGCGTTTATCGGTTTGCCGTCTTGGGCTGCAATCTGTCGAAAAGCATCCCAAAATTCTGTCTCAAGCGAGACGCTGGTGCGATGCCCCTTTAGAGTGAGAGAATGTTTTTTCGGCCCTTCAGTCAATGTGCCGGCCAAAAGTCTCTAACTGGGTCACGTGCGACCTCATTTTGGTACGCGTTCAAAACACGTGCCAAAGACCCTTCGTTGGCGCGAATATACCTGCGCGCACGGCGCAGTGCACGCCTTTGGCGTCGGCTTTCACGGTCTTGGTTCGTCTTCTCGGTCATTTTAACACCTGTCACTGTAACCTGGCCAACATTGTGCTCCAAGATTACGGCTTTTTCGTGCGGTCCTCCGCGCTATTTTGGGGCGTTTCAAGGGTGACTCCGTCCAAAATTTCATTGCGCCGGCTAATTTCTTTCTTGTTGAACAACTTCTCAGATCTAGACTGACCAAAGGCTGCGGCGTTGGAAGCAGCCCTTGCTGTTTTCGCGATTTTGGCACGGGCCTTGCGAACTTTGTTTAGGTTGATGGGGGCGCTCACCGTGGCCCAATCATGTTTTCGGGCCGAACCACACGATCAAAGGTTTCCTTATCCACAAAACCAAGCGCGATCGCCTCTTGTAAAAGAGTGGTGCCGTTTTTGTGAGCGGTTTTGGCCACCTTGGTCGCGTTGTCATAACCGATCTCTGGCGCAAGAGCTGTCACCAGCATCAGGGATTCACGCATCAACTTGTCGATCCGCACCTCGTCTGCTGCCAGCCCGTCAATCAGATTGTCCGTAAACGCCGAGGAAGCATCGCCCAAAAGTTGCATGGATTGCAATACGTTATAAGCCATCATTGGCTTGTAGACATTAAGCTCAAAGTGGCCTTGGCTACCGGCAAAGCCGACAGCGGCATCATTGCCCATTACGTGGATGCAAACTTGTGTCAGCGCCTCGCATTGTGTTGGGTTCACCTTGCCCGGCATGATCGACGAACCAGGTTCATTTTCTGGCAAAACCAATTCGCCCAATCCACAGCGAGGTCCCGATCCCAGCAGACGGATATCGTTCGCAATCTTGAACAGTGACGCTGCTACTGTTTTCAGCGCGCCAGACATCTCGACCATTGCGTCATGCGCAGCGAGTGCTTCGAACTTGTTTGGGGCGGTGACAAAAGGCAGGCCGGTGATGTCGGCCATGTGCGCTGCGACGGCTTCGGCCCAACCGATCTTGGTGTTAAGACCTGTGCCAACCGCGGTCCCACCCTGCGCCAATTCGTAAATTCGTCCAAGCGCATCACGGACCCTCTGGATGCCCATAGCGATTTGATGGGTATAGCCCGAGAATTCCTGGCTTAGCGTCAAAGGCGTTGCATCTTGCGTGTGGGTTCGTCCAATCTTGATGATCCCGTCAAAGGCCTCGACCTTGGTTTGCAGCGCCGCGTGCAATTTCTCCAACCCTGGCAAAAGGACGTCGTGCGCGGTCATTGCGGTGGAAATGTGCATTGCTGTCGGGAACGTATCATTGGACGATTGACCCATATTGCAGTGGTCATTGGGGTGTACTGGGTCTTTTGATCCGATCACGCCACCCATCAATTCAATGGCGCGGTTGGCGATTACCTCATTGGCGTTCATGTTCGACTGAGTGCCAGATCCGGTCTGCCAGACAACAAGTGGAAAGTTATCATCGAACTTGCCTTCGGCCACTTCACCAGCAGCCCGGATAATCGAATCTGCTAATGTTGGATCGAGGTCGCCTTGCGCCTTGTTTTGCATCGCGCAGGCCTTTTTGATCACGCCAAGCGCGCGTACAATTGGGATGGGTTGTTTTTCCCAACCGATAGGAAAATTCATGATCGAGCGTTGCGTCTGCGCGCCCCAATACTTCTCAGAAGGGACTTCGAGCGGTCCAAAACTATCGGTTTCCGTGCGCGTATCGGCCATGGGGCGGCTCCTGATTGATGATGGGACGGTTCTACTGGGCTGCAGATGTGCAGACAAGTGTGGCGCGGTTCACAATCTTAAACATTTTTCATTTATCGCGTGTATCGCTGTTCGGGCGCGCCTATATGAGAGGCTGAAAGAAATTTAACGTACTGAGAGGTTTCAGAATGATGTCTATGCACGTTAGGTCGGGTTCACTATTGACGCGTTGCTTTGCGGTGTTGGGCGTGTTCTTTTTCCTTGGGTTGAACGCGACTGCGGCACAGGCCGATATCAAACGGTTTGTGGGCAAATACGCTGGATCCGCTCAGCTCAATTTAGCCGATGGCAGCGTAACCCCGCGCGATATGAGCGTCGAGATATCGCAGACCGATGAAGGTTTTCGCGTGACATGGGCGTCAGTCACGCTGCGTTCTAGTGGTACGCGCAAGGAAAAGTCATATACGATCGATTTTGTGCCCAGCGATCGGGCCTCAGTTTTTGCCGCCGCGATGCGGAAAAACGTTTTTGGACACGAAGTGCAGTTAAATCCAATGAAGGGTGAGCCTTATGTTTGGTCACGGATCACTGGCGATACTTTGACTGTCTATTCTTTGTTTGTAGATGCAGACGGTGGATATACCATGCAGCAATATGACCGAACTCTGGCTGAAGGTGGGCTTGATCTGCGGTTTCAGGCCATCCGCGGCGGGAAAATCCTGCGTGCTGTAGAAACTTTTCTGACTAAAGGCTAATCTTCAAGCCTTTCGCTAACTTATTTGCGGAAACTGTCGAGAGAAACGATATCAGCCGGTTTTGTATCAGATTTTTCGGCGTCGTCATTCACATCGGACGGCGTCGGCGTGGCTCTTGGCAGAATTTCAGGCGCCGCCGCCTGTGCGTTTTCTGCCGCGTCGTCTTCCTCTTGGTTTTCAAATCGCAGACCGAATTCGACCGATGGGTCAACAAATGTCTTGATCGCGTCATAGGGAATGAACAAAGGCTCGGGCGCATCCCCGAAATTTAGGGTGACAGCAAAGCCATCTTCGCCCACATCAAGATTATCATACCAATGCTGCATCACGACTGTCATCTCGCCCGGATAGCGGTCGGACAGCCAGTCGGCCAATTCAGCGTCTGGATGACTGGTATCAAAAGTGATGAAAAAGTGATGTACGCCCGGAAGACCGTTTTCGGAAACATCGGTCAGTACCGTACGGATCAGGCCACGCATGGCATCATGCATCAAGTTGCCGTAATCAATGCTCCGGCTCATAGTAATCCTCGCGAACTCTGTTGGTACAATATCCCGATTCGCCTGTAAGGAAAGAGGAGATCTCGTACTTATCTAGTATTCAACTGAAACCAACTCGAGACAAAGTGCAACCCGCCATAGCCATTAACGGCAGTGTCAATAACAGCTGGGCGTTTAGTGCAAACAATAGAGGCAGCGAAAAAAGTGGTAGACTTGAGGCTGATGGATGCCAGCTGAGCATATTCGCGCGCCGCAGGGCATGGACGCCTGCGCGCCCCACACTTTCACACAGGACATGCAGCGCGAACCCTATAGATAACTCGAGCATTGCGCCGGCAACCGATGCCGTGTCGCCGACAGTTCAACGGTTAGTCGGTGCCGTTTGGCAAGAAGAGAGGACTAAACATCCAAGGCTATGGTTCGCACTCAGAAGCTGGTCATTCCTGTGGGTGAGGCTCAAACCTTCTTTCGAAACTATGTCGGTATCGCTGTTCTCTGTAATCCATTTGTTCAGCGTCGAATTGCCCACGCCCAGATCATAAGCCGCTCAGCTCGTTGGTCCGCACCCTAGCGGACTTCGTCCGTGCGTTTTAGTACCAGAGTTCGTCTCTATTTGTCGCAGTAAAAGCTATTACAGGACCTGCATCAAATCGCGACAGGTTCATCGCCCGAGACGGGTTAGCTTTCGGGTACTGAATTTTTGCGCTATGTCGCGATCATGGCACAGACACCCGATTTACATCCAATCTTGCAGCGTCACTTGCCCAAGGATATGCGCGCTGGGCGTGCATTGCCCGGCGTCCAGCCAGAGCATGGGGCATGGTTGCGCGTGGACGAAGCTTATGCCGCGCAGATGACGCACCGGTTGCATTTGCTAGAACAACGACCCGACGAGGTGCTGTATCAAGCGCCGGAGGCCGCGCCCGCGGCACTAGAACTTTTAAACGCTGTCATTGCCGAGTTGCCGGGCCTTGGATTTTGCGTTGATAGGTCCACGGTGCGTTGCCCTGATGGCCGGATGGTTGATCTGTCCGATGATGCCAATCCGATGCACCTGCTGGGCAGGTTGTTGCAAAATGATTTTGTGCTGATGGAAAAACGCGGTGCCGAACATGTGCTAAGCGCGGCTGTGCTGTGTTTTCCAGCCTCGTGGCGTTTGCACGAAAAGGCGGGGCAGCCCTTGACGAATATTCACGTGCCTGTGGCCGAATATGACAACGATCTCGCGCGCCGTGTGCAGCGCTTGTTTGACGGAATCCAAGTAGGGCGACCGTTGTGGCGGTTCAATCAGCTTTGGTACGATGACCCCGGGCTGTTCCAGCCACGTTCAGCCTTGGAACCGCGCCGTGTGACTGGTGGGTCCTCGCGTGGGCCCTATTATCGAAGTGAGCGGCAAACGCTGCTGCGCTTGCCGGAAAGCCGCGCGGTCGTGTTTGCAATCCACACCTATGTGCTGGCTCGTGCCGACGTTCGACCGGTTGGACTGTAATCAGACGGTTTGACCGCCCGAAATCTGGATGCACTGACCATTGATACTTTGCGAACCGGGACCAGTCAGCCAAAGGGCTGCGGCGGCAACTTCCTCCACATCAAGCAGCCGTTTGTGCCGATTGGCATCGATCATCATCTGTCGGGCCTCATCACTGCTCATACCGGTGCGGGCGGCGATGGAATCCTGATTGCGGGTAACAATAGGCGTGTCCACATAGCCGGGGCAGAGCGCGTTAAAGGTAAAAGGCTGGCCCATGTAATCTTCGCTGAGTGACCGGATCAGGCCAATCAGCCCGTGCTTGGACGCTGCATAGGCGGCACCGCCCGGCAACCCGCGAAGGCCGGCGATCGACGATACTGCGATCACGCGGCCCCAATCGGTTTGTCGCATACCAGTCAGACACTCTCGGATTGTAAGAAAGGCACCGTCAAGGTTGGTGGCCATCATGTCGCGCCAAAAATCCATGTCGGTCTTGTGCAGGCTGCGGCCAACGGCAATGCCAGCATTGGGTACGCAGATCTGCACCGGTCCGCGCGCATCGACAGCTGCTGCGATCACGTCACAAACGGAAGCTTCGTTTCGCACGTCCATAGCTGCGCCAAAAAGACCAGGACCCGCGACAGCATCCAGCACCTCTTGCCTGCGGCCGGTGATGGTGACCTGTGCGCCCTGATCGGCTAGCCCCTGTGCTATGGCAAGACCAATGCCGGTACCGCCGCCCGTAACCAAAGCGTGTTTGCCTGAGAGTGAGTTATCGGATGTCATTTGCTTACCCTTAATATGTGCTTATAACAGAATGGGCTGCTTGCGGGGCGGGATCAAGCGCCTATGCGCGTCACTGCGCCACGCCCTGTCTTTGAAGTTTTTGATCGGTGAGATCAGTATCGTTGCCAAAGGCAGGATAACGCATCGTCAAAAAGTGGGCGGTCTGCGCGATCCTGCCAGTCTAAACTTTGGCGTAGATTGCATCGATACGGTTGGCCAGACGCCTCATTGTGTAGGGAGCTTCAAGACTGTTCGTATTGGTAGGGAAGGGCATAGATTATTCGCGTTATTGTAGCATTTTGCGTGGGATATAAACCGGTTACGTTCTACCAAACTCTTGGCGAAGTGGCCGTGTCAGACACATTCCAGTCTTTGGCGAAGTGGCCGTGTCAGACACATTCCAGTCTGGGCACTAACTGATGCCATAGCGAGATGTGCAGCTCATAAGGGACGTGCTCCGCGACCTTATCTGAAGCATTTGTTCCACATGCAAAGGTTTTGAGTCAGCAATACACACGCCTAGCTTTAATATTTTTTCACGGTCGGATTCGAAGTTTATTCGGCACAGAATTTCAGCGATGTGAACAAAAGTGCGTGACGGGGCGAAAATCTTTGCATTTATTTCGACCCGCAAGGCGCAGGCCCGCTTGTATCTTGGGTCTCACAAAGTTAAACGGCGGCAGCGCGTGATGCGCTTTGTTGAATGACTGATCAGCTATTCAAGACTGTTTAAGACGGGGGATCTGTTCCTATGAAGATCGGAACACCAAAAGAAATATATGCCGGAGAGCGGCGCGTTGCTATGACGCCTGACAGTGCTCAGGCGTTGAAAAAACTCGGCCACGAATGTGTTATCGAGACGGGCGCGGGCCTTGAGGCTGGGTTTGATGATGCGGCCTACAAGGCTGCGGGGGTCACGGTAGTCAAGACCGCTGCGGCACTTTGGAAGGCAGCGGATGTGGTTGCCAAGGTGCGCGCCCCCAACGACGCCGAAATGAAACGGTTGCGCAAGGATCAGACGCTAATTTCGTTCTTCAGTCCGGTCGCAGACGAAGACAAGATGGGTCAGGCCGCCACCAAAGGCGCCACCGTCGTAGCAATGGAGATGATCCCCCGGATCAGCCGTGCACAAAAGATGGACGCCCTGTCGTCGATGGCAAACATCGCCGGTTACCGTTCGGTGATTGAGGCGGGAAACAACTTTGGCCGCTTCTTTACGGGTCAGATCACAGCTGCGGGCAAGGTTCCTCCGGCAAAGGTTCTGGTTGTCGGCGCAGGCGTTGCGGGCCTCGCAGCGATTGGCACGTCAACCAGCCTGGGGGCCATCACATACGCGTTTGACGTGCGGCCAGAAGTGGCTGAACAGGTCGAATCGATGGGTGCTGAATTTGTCTATCTTGACTTCGAAGAAGAACAGACAGATGGCGCAGCGACAGGTGGGTACGCTGCAGTATCTTCCCCTGAGTTCCGCGAGGCTCAGCTTGCCAAGTTCCGCGAGCTGGCCCCCGACATTGATATTGTTATCACCACAGCCCTGATCCCCAACCGCGAAGCGCCAGAATTGTGGACCGAAGATATGGTTGCGGCGATGAAGCCGGGTTCGGTCATTGTCGACCTCGCGGCAGAAAAGGGCGGCAACTGCAAGCTCACGGTGGCTGACGAAAAGATCGTGACTGAAAACGGTGTGACCATCATAGGCTATACCGACTTTCCAAGCCGTATGGCGACACAATCTTCGACCCTTTACGCGACGAATATCCGCCACTTGATGACAGATCTGACGCCGGAAAAAGACGGGGTTGTGGATCATAACATGGAGGACGACGTGATCCGAGGTGCGACCATCGCACACGCGGGCGACGTTACCTTCCCGCCACCACCGCCCAAGGTGGCGGCAATCGCTGCAGCGCCAAAGAAAGAAGCACCTAAAGAACTGAGCGCCGAAGAAAAGCGCGCCAACGAGGCCGCAGCTTTCAAAAGTGAGACCAAGCAGCAGGTAACTTTGCTGGCTGTTGGGGCAGTGCTGGTTCTGGCGGTTGGATTGGTTGCGCCTGCGTCGTTCATGCAGCACTTTGTCGTATTTGTATTGTCGGTGTTCATTGGCTTTCAAGTAATCTGGGGTGTGGCACATAGTTTGCACACGCCTTTGATGGCAGTCACCAACGCGATTTCGTCGATCATCATCCTTGGGGCGCTGATCCAGATCGGTTCGTCTTCAACGCTCATCACGCTGCTTGCAGCGCTGGGTACTTTCATGGCCGCTGTGAATATTTTTGGTGGCTTCCTTGTGACACGGCGTATGCTCGCCATGTTCCAGAAATCGTAAGGGGACCGGGCACATGGAATTCGGATTTACGATCGCGGCCTATGCAGTGGCCGCCGTTCTTTTCATCCTGTCGCTTGGCGGTCTAAGCGGACAAGAAAGCGCCAAACGCGCGGTCTGGTACGGGATCGCGGGCATGACAATCGCTGTGATTGCCACATTGACAGGACCAGGACAGGGGCTTTGGTTTGCTTCTCTAGTGCTGATCGCGGGCGGTGCGGCCGTCGGTTATCAGCTGGCGACCAAGGTGCAAATGACACAGATGCCGGAACTGGTTGCGATCATGCACTCGTTGGTGGGGCTGGCGGCCGTGTTTGTCGGCTTTAACGCTGACATTATGATTAACGATATCTCCGCGATATATGCGCAGCAGGGTCAGGTTCTGGGTGTGTTGGCCGCAGACGGATATTCGGCGATTGGCCTGCCCAAAGAGATACACAAGGGCCTATCTTCCTTTGGACAACTTATTGCCAAGAAAACATCCGTAGAGATTACGATTTTGCAGGTCGAGCTCGTACTTGGCATCTGGATCGGTGCAGTTACCTTTACCGGGTCGATCATTGCTTACGGCAAGCTTGCTGGCCGTGTTGATTCAGTGGCCAAAAAACTGCCCGGCGGGCATTTTTTGAACGCTGGCGCGGCTGTGCTGTCCGTTGTGTTTGCTGCGATGTACCTTGCCGGATCTGGTAGCTTTACGCTTGTCTTGCTGACGGTTTTAGCGCTCTTTATTGGTTACCACTTGATCATGGGGATCGGGGGCGCGGACATGCCGGTGGTCGTGTCCATGCTGAATTCGTACTCTGGGTGGGCAGCTGCCGCGATCGGCTTTAGTCTGGGAAATGACCTTTTGATCGTTGTGGGCGCTCTCGTTGGGTCGTCTGGTGCGATCCTGTCTTACATTATGTGCAAAGCTATGAACCGTTCGTTTGTTTCGGTCATTCTGGGCGGCTTTGGCGGACCTGCTGGCGAACAGATGGCCGTCGAGGGCGAACAGATCGCAATCGAAGCAGACGGCGTGGCTGCGGCTCTGAATGATGCAGACAGTGTAGTTATTATCCCCGGCTATGGCATGGCGGTTGCACAGGCGCAGCAAGGCGTGGCTGAATTGACACGAAAGCTGCGTGCTAAGGGTAAGAACGTACGGTTTGCTATTCACCCTGTTGCCGGGCGTTTGCCGGGGCATATGAACGTCCTTTTGGCCGAGGCCAAGGTGCCCTATGACATTGTCATGGAGATGGATGAGATCAACGATGACTTTCCCGATACGGATGTCGCCATAGTCATTGGGTCAAACGACATTGTGAACCCGGCCGCGCAGGATGATCCGAACTCGCCGATTGCGGGGATGCCGGTTCTGGAATGCTGGAAGGCAAAGCAGGTCTTTGTCTCCAAGCGTGGTCAGGG
>Ga0206125_10004876_pt1 | contig 11617 bp, 10 predicted proteins | sample Helgoland_Spring_4_FD_148598 | JGI IMG/M metagenome (GOLD analysis project Ga0206125, IMG submission 148598) | Pelagic subsurface seawater microbial communities from Kabeltonne, Helgoland, North Sea - Helgoland_Spring_Bloom_20160331_1 | ecosystem: Environmental > Aquatic > Marine > Epipelagic ...
GTCCGGTATACTTGAGATTTGGTAGACCTGTAGTTCCTATTTATATGCCAAAACATACAGAGACTACACACGAAAATAAATTTGTAATTGGGAAGGCAATTCAGATGACCGAAGGAGCAGATGTAACAATTGTTGCTACGGGTCATTTGGTATGGGAAGCGCTACAAGCTTCTGAACAACTTGAGGAATTAGGTATTGCTGCCGAGGTAATTAATATGCACACCATAAAACCATTAGATGCTGAAGCAGTGTTAGCTTCTGTAGCAAAAACAGGTTGTATTGTAACTGCTGAAGAGCACAATTACATGGGTGGATTGGGTGAAAGTATTGCAGGTGTTCTTGCTAAGAACAATCCTATTCCACAGGAATTCGTTGCCGTAAATGACAGTTTTGGTGAGTCTGGAACTCCAGCGCAATTAATGGAAAAATACGGATTGAACGACAAAGCCATTGTAGCAGCTGTTCAAAAGGTAATTAAAAGAAAATAACTATATTAGTACATTACTAACCCAAAAAACCAATTATGAAAAAACTAATCTTGACCCTTGCGTTTATGCTTATTGCATTTCAATATTCAAATGCGCAGATTAGCTATGGAATTAAAGCAGGATTGAATTTTGCTTCTCCTAGTGATGTTGTTGCCAGTGATGGTTCAACTCCTGAAATCGATGCAAACACAAGCTACCACGTTGGTGGTTTCTTACGCGTAAAAGTCCCAGTACTTGGCTTGTATGTTCGCCCTGAGGTTGTTTATACGAGTATTACAACAAGTTTGCCTATTCCAAATGAACTTGGAGGTACAGTACCAAGTGACTTTAAACTGAACAGAATTGACATTCCTGTACTGATAGGATTAAAAATGTTTGGTGTTGCCAATGCGTTTGCCGGTCCTGTTTTTCAAAATGTAATTACTTCTGATTTGGACGCAACTGGAATTTCAGAATTGGATTCTGAAGATTTCTCTGTAGGAATGCAACTAGGTGTAGGTTTTGAATTTTGGAAATTAGGCTTAGATGTTCGTTATGAAACAGCATTCTCAGACAATGTTTCGGAATTCGAAGTACCAGATGGCTCTGAAGTTTTGAACTATCAATTAGACAATAGTCCGGACCAATTTATTTTAGGATTGTCATACAAATTCTAAAAAAGCAGAAATTATATATAAAAAGGCTGTCTACTTTGGTAGACAGCCTTTTTTTGTACCCATTAAGTTTTAAGCATAAAAAAACCAGATAATTACTTACCTGGTTCATTTCTTTTCTGATTTCTATAACCATTTACAAAGTAGTATCCAATTTGATATAGTCTAGCAATTCTCTTCTTACTTCCTTCTTCTTAAAAGCCCCCCCGTATTCAGCAGTAACCGTACTACTCTCAATATCTTTGATTCCTCTAGAGTTTACGCATAAATGCTTCGCATCTATCACACAAGCGACATCTTCTGTACCCAATGCTTCTTGCATCGCTTGTACTACTTGCATGGTCAACCTTTCCTGAACCTGTGGGCGTTTTGCAAAATGCTCAACAATTCTGTTCATTTTTGACAAACCAATAACACGTCCTTTAGAGATATAAGCCACATGGGCTCTTCCAATAATTGGCAGCAAGTGATGTTCACAAGTAGAATACACTATGATATTCTTTTCAACCAACATTTCTCCATACTTATATGTATTTTCAAAAGTTGACAATTCAGGTCTATTTGCCGGATTCAATCCACCAAACAATTCTTTAACAAATGCCTTGGCAACACGTTTAGGAGTTCCACTGAGACTGTCATCAGTTAAATCCATTCCTAAAGTCGTCAGAATATCTTTAACGCTGTCTTGAATACGCGCTATCTTCTCCTTATCAGATAATTCAAAAGCATCGTCTCTTAAAGGTGTTTTGGCAGAGGTACCAATATGGTTCTCCCCTATTTCGTCGTTGGCATCAATACTCATTCCGTTTTTTCCTTCAAACATTATCTGTTTTTTAAGTTACAAATTTACGAATTAATCACCACTTGAAGTAATTCTTCATAATTACATTCTTGCTGACTACCATCTTGCATATTTTTAATCGTATAGCTATTCGCCTCTATTTCTTTTGAGCCTACTATCACCACAAAAGGTATCTTTCTTTTGTTAGCATAGTTCATTTGTTTTTTCATCTTCGCTGCATCTGGATACAATTCAGTTTTTACACCTTCCTTACGAAGCTTCTGAATTGCCTTGGTCGCATACAATGCTTCTTCATTACCAAAATTTATAAAAACTACTTCTGGTCTTGGTTGCTCAAACTCCCCAAATAAATTGAGTTCTTCTAACACCAAATATATACGATCTAAGCCAAAAGAAATCCCAACACCACTGAGGTCCTTTAGTCCAAAAATACCGGTAAGGTCATCATAGCGACCACCGCCACCGATAGACCCCATTTTTACACCTTCGGGAGCAGCAACTTCAAAAATTGCTCCTGTATAATAGTTCAATCCCCTTGCAAGTGTAACATCCAAAGTTAGTGTCGCTGTTTCCAAACCTAAGGTTTCAATAGTATCAACCACAAATCGCAAATCTGCCACCCCTTGTAATCCCTCTTCAGAGTCGACCAACATAGCTTCCAACTGATTCAATTTATCCGTATTACTTCCTTCAAAAGAAAATAAAGGTGTTGTTTTGTCAATTGCACTTTGAGAAATTCCTTTTGCAAGCATTTCTTTGGCAACGCCTTCCACACCAATTTTATCTAATTTATCCAGCGCTACCGTAAAATCAATCAATTTATCTTTGGCACCAATAATTTCAGCGATACCAGAAAGAATTTTTCGATTGTTTAATTTAATAGTCGTACCTGCAAGTCCAAGCTTTGTGAATACAGAATCATATAACTGAATAAAATCTATCTCTTGCCATAGTGATTTACTTCCTACAACGTCAGCATCACACTGGTAAAATTCACGAAAACGTCCTTTTTGTGGTCTATCTGCTCTCCATACGGGTTGCATTTGAAAACGCTTAAATGGGAGTTCCAATTCATTTTGGTGCTGTACTACGTAGCGCGCAAAAGGTACGGTTAGATCATAGCGCAATGCTTTTTCAGAAATCTGTGGAATAAGCTTTTTGCTGTCTTTTTCCACCAACAACTCCGCATCGGCTTTTTTAAGATAATCTCCCGAATTTAATATTTTAAAAATAAGTCGATCTCCTTCCTCACCATATTTCCCCATTAATGTAGAAGAATTTTCAAATGAAGGTGTTTCAATTGCTTGAAAACCGAAAGTTTGAAACACATCTTTAATGGTTCCAAAAATATAATCGCGTTTTGCAACTTCAACAGGTGAAAAATCTCTAGTTCCTTTGGGTATACTTGGTTTCTGTGCCATGCTTTTTAAAATAAGGTGCAAAGATACTTAAAGCAACCGTAAAAAAAGATTTTTTTAAAAAAAAGTAACCCAACCTACTAGGTCTTTAGACCTAGTAGGTTGGGTTAAAAAAAATTACATATTTTTCAATTCTCCTACCAATTCGGTTAGGGCATCTTTCGCATCGCCAAAGAGCATTGAAGTTTTTGAATTGTAGAACAACTCGTTTTCAATTCCAGCATATCCTGCTTTCATACTACGTTTATTCACTACAATGTGTTTTGCATTTTCAACATCCAAAATTGGCATTCCATATATCGGACTTGAAGGATCATTATGTGCCGCAGGATTCACCACATCATTCGCCCCAACTACAAGTACCACATCGGCGTTGTTAAATTGTGGATTGATATCATCCATTTCAGCGAGTAATGCATAGTCAACGTTAGACTCTGCTAACAGTACATTCATATGTCCAGGCATACGTCCTGCAACTGGATGAATTGCATACTTTACGTTGACTCCTTTTGCTGTTAACAATTCTTCTAATTCGTGAATTACATGCTGCGCTTGCGCCACGGCCAAGCCATACCCTGGAACAATAATTACATTCGAAGCATAGTTCATCATGATTGCTGTATCACTTGATGTCGTTTTTTTAATGGTACCAAGGGTTTTATTTACACCTTCTTCACCACCAGCACTCGCTCCAAAACTACCAAAAATAACAGAGCCTAAAGTTCTGTTCATTGCCTTACACATGGCAACTGTAAGAATAATACCAGCAGAACCTACTAGGATACCACCTACCAACATTACCATATTGTCGTATAAAATTCCTGTAACAGCTGCTGCGATACCTGTAAGTGAGTTTAACAATGAAATTACTACTGGCATATCTGCGCCTCCAATCGGCAACACAAATAATATTCCATATACCAAACCAGCAGCTAGCAAGCCATATAAAAACAAGCTACTATCTGCACCAGAAGCAACAACATACCCAGAAAAAACAACAATTCCGATAATGAATAGGTTGTTAATGATGTTGTATTGCGGTATTTTCACAACACTTTTTAAAGTTCCATTCAATTTCCCCCAAGCTATCAAACTTCCTGAAAAAGTGATGGCTCCAATTACTATCGCCGAAAGGATAGTGGCTACAATAGTCGCATCAGTTGCGGGAATATTATTATTCCCAAACTCAACCACGCCAATTAATGCCGCACTCGCTCCTCCAAAACCGTTGAACAATGAAACCAATTCAGGCATCTTAGTCATTTCAACTTTAATTGCAATAATCCAACCTATGATACCCCCCAATACGATGGCAATCCCAATCAGTACGTAGATAATAGTGGGTACTTGTAAGTCGTGTATAAAAATTGTTCCAAAAATTGCAAGTCCCATACCTGCTGCTGCAATCAAATTTCCATTTTTTGCGCTATCAGGATGTCCTAATTTTTTCAACCCCACAATAAATGTTACGGTTGCTATTAGATATATAACACTTAATAATATACTCATAATTTGTTTTTTTTAGGTCAAAAAACGCAGTCTAAACTGTTCTGCATTTTCACAAACCGTATTATTTTTTCTTTTTAAACATTTCCAACATTCTATCGGTAACTGCAAAACCACCGACTACGTTTAACACACCTAAGACGACAGCGACAAAGCCAAGTCCTAAGGCTAGATAATCTTGTGGATCAGAATGCAACATTACCAATATTGCTCCTACAATTACAACGCCACTTAAAGCATTTGCTCCAGACATTAAAGGTGTGTGCAATACAGCTGGTATACTTTTTATTACTTCGATTCCTACAAAAGTCGCCAATATAAGGATGTATGTTATTTGCAGGTTATTACTAATAAATGTGATCAATTCATTCATATTATTTGTTTTTAATTATTCTGATATCCAATACTAAAACTGCTGGATATCAATTAAATAAAGTTTGCTTATTTTTTTCGAATTTCTCCGTCTTTTACGATCAATGTTTCGTCGGTAATTTCTTCTTCTACATCCCATTCAAACGCATTGTCCTTGGTAAGATGCATTAGGAAGTTATAGCAGTTTTTCGCATACAACTCACTAGCATTTGTTGAAACACTTTCTGGAGCTATTGTAGTACCAATAACTTTAACTCCATTTTTAACGACTGTCTTATTCATTTTACTCACTTCACAATTTCCTCCTTGTGCAGCGGCTAAATCTACAATGACAGCACCGTTTTTCATTTGAGAAACTTGTTCTTCAGTAATCAACACGGGTGCTTTTCTTCCAGGAATATTTGCAGTTGTAATTACTAAATCGGCTTGAAACAATGATTTATCTACGGCTTCCTTTTGTCTACGGGCGTAATCTTCTGAGGCTTCTTTTGCATAGCCTCCTTCAGATTCTTCACCTTCGTTGTCTACGGATATAAACTTAGCACCAAGCGATTCTGCTTGTTCTTTAGTTTCAGTACGAATATCTGTAGCTTCTACAACCGCACCTAAACGTTTTGCGGTTGCAATGGCTTGCAATCCGGCTACTCCCACTCCATAAATCAACACTTTTGATGGTGTGATTGTTCCAGCGGCAGTCATCATTAACGGGAAGATTTTTGTCATTTCATAAGCTCCTAAGATAACAGCTTTGTAACCTGCTAAATTACTTTGAGAGCTTAACACATCCATATCTTGTGCTCTTGAAATTCTTGGAATGGCATCCATTGAAAAGGCCGTTGCTCCTTTTGCTGCGATGGCTTCTATCAATTCAGGACTTGATTTGTGAAACAACTGACTCATTAATACTTGTCCCTTGTTTACCAATTTCAGGTCTTCTTCATCAAATGGATTGATTTTTACGAGAATGTCTGCTTCTTTAAATACGACACCTCTTTTTTCTACCGTAGTACCAACCTCTTTATAGTCGGCGTTTTTATACGATGAATTTGTTCCGGCTTCTTCTTCTAAGATTACCTCGAACCCTTTGGCTATTAACTGTTTTGCAATATTTGGAGAGATTGCAACACGTTTTTCACCTTTTTGAATTTCCTTCAATATGCCTATTTTCATATTTTCTGGTGGTTTAATTAAAATTTATACTAGTTCTATTATTTATTCTATTCTTTTCTTGTTTTTAAACTACCGAATTATTAGGGAGTTGTGATTTTAATATATTTTGTTAGATATGAGTTTCTCTACCTGTTTTTAAGTACTGCAGTGTCTTCTCAACTTCTCTATTTCATTAATTTTTAAGTTGGCTAAATTAGCCAAAAACCATGAATTTCTATATTTAAGTGTTTACTTTTGCATATAGTTCATGTATTTTAGATATTCATTGAATTAAAACTAATTATTCCTCTTTAACCTTCGTTTTGACAGAAATATATGCAACGATATTACAACAATCACAATTAAATACAATCGATTGGCAAATATAATACAATCGATTGGCATAACAAGTTTGTTTTATACTTTTTTAAATCAGTTTTATTCAATAGCTATTTTTACTGTTTCTAATTTACAGTTCATTCAAAAATAAACATTACATTTTCGGATATTCAAAAAATAAAATTTAAATGCAATTCTAATCTATCGAATAGATTTTCTAGTGAAATTATTGTGAAGCTATATTCTTGATTAGTTCAAGTTTTGATCAGCTACCTATATAAGAAAGCAAACTACAACCGCGCTTTTTAGAGAGTAGATATAGCCAGTGAACAACAACCAGACGAATGCATACAAAATGAATTATCAATAAAATTTCTAAACTCAACAACCTTGTAAGGAGTTCTTATTTGTTGATTGAACTCAATCGTAATTTTCTCATAGTTGCGTTTAATTCAAATCCTAATAATAGAATAATAGAATTCAGCCAAATAAATAACATCATGACCAAAAGCGTTCCGATCGACCCGTACAGTTCGTTATATTTAGCGAATTTCACTACATAGATACTAAAGAAATAAAAGGTAAAGAAGTATAAGATGGTGGTTAGAATAGCCCCAGGAGAGAAAAACGAAGAATACTTACCTTCTTTGGTTCCAAAATAATAGAGTAATGAAACGGTTGTAAATATCATGAATACAAAAAATAAATAGCGTACATTTTCTAGCCACAAGAATTCATCACTTAACCAACCTTCTGATTTTAAAAAATCCAAACCGAACTGAAACAAGATGGTTGCCACGACAGTTATAATCATTAAAAATGACATCAAAAGGGAAGTCCCTAAGGAAATTATATAGGCCTTTATTACACCTCTTACTTCAGTTACATGGTATGAATATTCAAACCCACCAAAAATTGCATTTACGCCATTGGTCATTAAAAATATGGAAACCACAAAACCAAACGACAACAATCCACCATACTTATTATTTGCAATATCTTCTAATATAGGCACTACCGCTTCATAGGTTTTAGGCGGAAGGGCTTCTGAAATTAACAACATAAAATTCTCTTGAAAGCCTTCGATTGGGATGTAAGGAATTAAGGTCAGCATAAACAGCATAAAAGGAAAAATAGCCATAAAAAAACTGTAAGAAATACCACCAGCCCTTGATGTCAAGGCACCACGTACAATGCCAATGATATACATATGAATAAGATCATAAAGCGACATTCCTTCTAAGCCGGGAACTTTTATTTGTTTTCCAATATTGACTATTTTTTCAAGCATTGCTGTCTTTTAATTTCAAAGGTACTCTTTTTAATGGTTTTTTGGGTTTAGGTGTTTAGTTTCATGCTACTTCACTCCTCAACTCCCTAACTACTTAACTCCTTAACTCCCTAACTACTTAACTCCTTAACTACTTCACTCCTAACCTATAATCTTCAACTTCGCAAACTTTAAAACTAATTTTTTAAGTCCCTCGTTCTCAAATTTGATAGCCGCTTTAGCATCACCTCCGGTTCCTTCTAGTTGTATCACTTCTCCTTTTCCAAAGCGTATATGCTCAACTATAGCTCCTTTAACAATGTTAGCATCAAACAAATTCCCTTTTGGAGCAACCGCTTTTCCAATGGGTTTTAACTTTGAAGATGTTCCCATTGGTTTTTTCAATACAGATGGTTTCTGAGTTCTAACGCTTGCGTTTCTTTGAATAGGTTTTCTATACCTAATTTTCTCCTTGGGCACATCGTCTTCAAACAAGCTAGAATCCACAAAATTATTTCTACTAGGAGCTAGTTTTTTGGGTGCCATATACTCCAAATATATCGGGTCTATTTCTTCTAAAAACCGACTCGGTTCGCAGTCGACTAATTTGCCCCAACGATACCTGGTATGTGCATAACTTAAATAGGCTTGTTGTTCCGCTCTAGTCAGTGCTACATAGAACAGACGTCTCTCCTCTTCTAATTCACTTCTGGTATTCATACTCATTGCCGATGGAAAGAGTGATTCTTCCATCCCTACTATATATACATATGGATACTCCAATCCTTTTGCCAAGTGTATGGTCATTAAAGAAACCATAGGTTCGTCATCTTCTTTATCGCTATCCAAATCTGATTTTAAGGCTACATCTTCGAGAAAAACAGCCAAGGTATCGGGTTGTTCCTTTTCTTTGGCATCGTCTATAAAATATTTAATACCATTTAATAATTCCTGCACATTTTCGACCTTGCTAATACCTTCGGGTGTGCCATCGGCCTCAAGATCTTTTACAATTCGAACCTGTTTTACAATTAAGTCGGCAACTTCAAAAGCATTTTGTTTTTCAGATTCTATAGTAAATGCTTGAATCATCGTCGCAAAATTTGTCAGTTTTGCTTTGGTACCGGCATTGATTTTTATATCAATCTTATCGATATGTTTTATCACTTCAAACAAAGGTTTGTTAAAATGATTGGCAGCAACTACAAGTTTATCAACCGTAGTCTGGCCAATCCCTCTTGCAGGGTAATTGATAATTCTTTTAAGTGCTTCTTCATCATTCGGATTGATAAGAATTCGAAGGTAAGACAGCACATCTTTAATTTCTTTTCGTTGATAGAAGGAAGTACCTCCATATATTTTATAAGCAATTCGTTTTTTACGCAAGGCATCTTCCATTGCTCTCGATTGTGCATTTGTTCTATAGAGTATACAAAACTTATCGTTCGTAAGTTGATGATTCATTTTGTTTTCAAAAATAGAGTTAGCCACCCAGCGGCCTTCCTCTCCATCGGAAATAGTACGCATTACTTTTACTTTTGGACCGTCGCTATTGGCTGTCCAAATTTCTTTATCGAGTTTGGTTTTATTTTTATCAATTAAACTATTTGCCGCTTCAACAATGTTTTTAGAAGACCTATAATTTTGTTCCAGCTTGAATGTTTTTACATTTTCGTAATGCTTTTGAAAGTTCAATATATTATTGATGTTCGCACCACGAAAGGCATAAATACTCTGAGAGTCATCTCCAACCACACAAATATTTTGAAATCTATCTGCCAAAGCACGCACAATTAGGTATTGAGAATGATTTGTATCCTGATACTCATCTACCATTACATAACGAAAGCGATCTTGGTATTTTGCCAAAACATCTGGAAACCGTGACAACAACTCATTGGTTCTCAGTAACAAATCATCAAAATCCATAGCGCCTGATTTAAAGCAACGGTCTACATACAATTTATAAATATCACCCATTTTAGGTCGACTTGCCATCGTATCAGCTTCTTTCAATTCGGGATTGTTGTGATAGGCCTTAACCGTAATTAAACTGTTTTTATACTGTGAAATTCTGCTCAGTACTTGTTTTGCTTTGTAGCGTTCTTTATCCAAGCCTTGTTCACGAATAATTGCACCAATCAATTTAACAGAATCCTGAGAATCATAAATGGTAAAATTGGAAGGGTATCCCAATTTATCCGATTCTGAGCGCAATATCCTAGCGAATACGGAGTGAAAAGTCCCCATCCATAAATTCTTAGCTTCACTTGCACCTACCACTGCAGCGATACGATCTTTCATTTCACGGGCCGCTTTATTGGTAAAGGTTAGGTTTAAGATATTAAAGGCATCCACACCACTTTTCATTAAGTGTGCAATTCTATAAGTAAGCACTCTTGTCTTTCCAGATCCTGCGCCTGCAATGATAATCATTGGGCCTTCCAATTGCAATACTGCTTCTTTCTGCGATGGGTTTAACCCGTCTAAATAATGTGCCAAAATAATTGTGCTTTAAGATGTTAGCTTCAGAATTCTTTTTATTCAATACCGACTTAAGTGATAGCGTAATAAGTAAAGAACACCATTTCAAAAGTAAGATTTCAAACCCAGCAAAACAACAAAAGTTATCTACAATTCAATTGCTATAAAAAGATACCTTATAGATTCATTTTTATCGCAGTATTGCTTTTGGATTTAGTGGTATATATGTATATCTTGCGTTCTATTATAAATACATAGAGCACATGAACCTTTCTCTTTTAGCCAGTATTGTTTTACCATCTTTGATTACAGGTGGACTTGCCTATTATTTTTTTATGATCCATCTTAAAAATGAAGACAAGCGTAGAAGTTATTTGTTGTTAAAGGAAAACAGAAAACAGAGTTTACCTATTCGTTTGCAAGCTTTTGAAAGGGTTACTTTGTTTTTGGAACGTATCAATCCAAGTCAGTTATTTGGTCCGTGTAAAACCTTTGGGCGAAAACAAAGAAGCCTATGCTTTGCTTTTATCAAGTACAATTGAGCAAGAATTTGAACACAATCTGAGTCAACAAATTTATTTGAGCGAGGCCTGTTGGAATGTGGTGGTTTCTTCTAAAAATGCTACCACACAAATCATCAACAGTCTCAATAAAAATTCAGATATTAAAGACGCCCAATCTTTACGAGAAGAAATTCTAAAGAAAATGATGGACAGGACACCTCCTTCTGCTGTAGCCCTTTCTTTTGTTAAGGAAGAAGTAGCGAAATTTTTGTAATTGGTGGGTATTGAAATGTGGAAGTGTTGAACTGTGGAAGCGTTGAAGTGTTGAACTGTGGAAGCGTTGAAGTGTTGAACTGTGGAGGCGTTGAAGTGTTGAACTGTGGAGGCGTTGAAGTGTTGAACTGTGGAGGCGTTGAAGTGTTGATCTGTGGAAGTGTTGAAGAAGAAAAACTTTTTTGTATCAATTGCAAGATGTTAAACTAAAAACATGCTTTTAGGTGTTTTTGTTTATATCGATATAAAGAGGTAAAACCAGGCATTCTCAACCTATGCCGTCATATTTGGTATAGCAATCAATTCACCAAAAACTACTCGATAAATTGTCCCCCAAAAAACCAAAAGACAAAAAAACCA
>Ga0206125_10004883_pt1 | contig 11605 bp, 9 predicted proteins | sample Helgoland_Spring_4_FD_148598 | JGI IMG/M metagenome (GOLD analysis project Ga0206125, IMG submission 148598) | Pelagic subsurface seawater microbial communities from Kabeltonne, Helgoland, North Sea - Helgoland_Spring_Bloom_20160331_1 | ecosystem: Environmental > Aquatic > Marine > Epipelagic ...
CAGCTTTCATCATGTTACCTCTACAAAGTGGATGATTCGATCGAGTCCATCATGCAGCGAGGTATTGCAGATAATGCATACTTGAGCAAATGGGCTGGTGGTCTCGGAGGTTCTTGGACGGCTGTTCGTGGTACGGGTGGTTACATCCAAGGCACTAATGGCGAGTCACAAGGCATCATCCCTTTCCTTAAATTGCACAATGATCAGCTCGTTGCTGTCAACCAGGGTGGAAAGCGCCGTGGCTCTGGATGTGCCTACCTTGAGTCTTGGCACAATGACATTGAGGACTTCCTCGAGCTTCGTAAGAACACAGGAGACGAGCGTCGCCGCTGCCACGATATGAATACGGCAAACTGGATTCCAGACTTATTCATGAAGCGTATGGAGGCTCGCCAAGATTGGTCTTTGTTCCGCACCAATGAGACACCAGATCTTCATGACCTCTACGGCAAGGCATTTGAGCTCCGCTATGAGGAATATGAGAAAATGGCCGACGAGGGTAAGATCTGGACGCGCAAAGTTCCAGCAATCGAACTGTGGAAGGGAATGCTTAAGATGATCTTCGAAACAGGTCACCCATGGATCACCTTCAAGGATCCCTGTAACCTTCGAAGCCCACAAGATCATTGCGGAGTGATTCACTCCAGTAACCTTTGCACCGAGATCACGCTGAATACCTCTGACGAAGAGACTGCCGTGTGTAACCTAGGATCGGTTGTTCTTGATACGCACATCACAGCTGATGGTTCATTGGACCATGAGATGCTCAAAGAGACCATCACCGTTGCTATACGCGCACTTGATAATGTTATTGATATTAACTTCTATCCGACCGAGGCGGCGAAGACGGCGAACAGTCGACACCGTCCAATCGGGATGGGCGTGATGGGGCTACAAAACGCACTCTACAAGAAAGGCATCGCCTTTGCATCTGATGCAGCGGTTGACTTTAACGACGAGTTCATGGAGGCCATCGCTTACTACGCTTACAATGCTTCTTCCGATCTTGCTGCTGAGTCTGGAACCTATTCCAGCTACAAGGGATCAAAGTGGGATCGTGGGATTCTTCCACAAGATACCGTTGACCTTCTTGAGGACGAGCGTGGTGTTGACGTTGACGTGCCTCGCGGTGCTAAGATGGACTGGACGCACCTACGCGAGAAAATCGCCAAACACGGCATGCGTAACTCTAATGTGTTGGCTATCGCGCCTACAGCTACGATCTCCAATATCATGGGCACAACTCCATGTATTGAGCCCAACTACAAAAACCTCTATGTGAAGTCGAATCTCTCGGGTGACTTCATCGTGCTCAACCGTGAGCTCGTGAATGATCTCAAGAAAGAGGGGCTCTGGAATCAAGATATGCTGGATCAGCTAAAATACTTTGATGGTGAACTAAGCGATATTGAGGACATTCCTGAAGGTTTGAAGGAGAAGCATCAAACGGTCTTCAGCGTTGGTTACAAGGCGATCATTGATGCCGCTGCCCGCAGACAGAAATGGATTGATCAGTCACAGAGTGTGAATTTGTTCTTGGCCGAGCCGGATATGAAAACTCTTTCTCACATGTATCGCCATGCGTGGCATACGGGATTAAAAACTACTTATTACCTCCGCACCCTGCAGGCATCTAATATCGAGAAATCAACGATTTCTGTGAAGAAGGAAGTCCGTGGCGTAGCCGGAGAGCCAGCAGAGCAGAAAAAAGAATACACAGCTGCTGAGAAGCAGGCATGCAGTATCGATGCCATGATCAACGGCGGCGAGTGCGAAGCTTGCCAGTAAACATTGTCATTTGTTCATAGTAGAAGCCCTTCAGCGCTGATGAGTGTTGAGGGGCTTTTTATCTCGTCCATTCCGTCCTACAGGAACGACTTTTGCAGCCACACTGAGGGATAGTGGTAACTCCCCTAACTAGCATCTCCGAAGATTTCACTCAAATAGCGAATTTCACGCTGTGGCAGTTAGTTTGGTGAGAGCAATGTTGCCTGATAAAGAAAAAGTTGTTTCTTGCTGTCGTTGAGATCATTACTTGCGGGAAAATTTTCTACTACCCGAAATGTCCTCCCCTAGCCTCCCAACCCAAAGCCGCATCCATTTCATTGATGCCGCGCGGGCGGTGGCCATCCTTCTCATGCTGGAAGGGCATTTCATTCACCTTACCCTTCAGCCCGAATACCGCGACCTCACTCATCCCGTATATGCTACCTGGCATTTCATCCGAGGATTAACCGCCCCGCTCTTCTTTTCGGTCACCGGAGTCATCTTTGTATTTCTCCTTTCCCGTAGTCAAGATCCTCCTCGTTTCTGGGGCAATCGACGCGTCAAAAGAGGCTTTAAACGTGCCTTTGAACTTCTTTTCTGGGGGTACCTCCTCCAAGCCAATGTCCTCCACTTCAACGAATACCTCAACGGCACCTTTAGCAATTGGAACTTCGCCTTCCACGTCCTGCAATGCATAGGCGTGGGCATTATGTTGCTTTTGCTTCTCTATGGCTTATTCATCCTTTTCAAAAATGGGCCACTCTTCCTCTACTACATGCTAGCCGGCGTGGTCGTTTTTGCCCTCTATCCTAGCTTTAAAACCCTGCCACCAGACCAATATTTCCCCCCTCATTGCCCTGAATTGATCCAAAACCTGTTTCATGGTCCCTACTCTGTTTTTCCGCTCATTCCCTGGACCGGATTTATCCTATTGGGAGGCGCAGTCGGAGCCCTGATTTGGGACTACCGTGCATACGTCCGTGATCGCCGCTTTCGGCTCTTTATGATCCTGAGTGGTGTATGCGTATGCTTTCTGACCCATTGTGCATTGTATGGGGTCGATTTTGTTTTTGCGGGAAACAAAGAATGGTTTGTGAAAAGTTCCGGGCTGATCGGACGTTTTGGGCAGGTTTTGATCGTATTGGGTCTGCTCATGGGAACGGAAAAATACTTCAAGCGCTCCGACGGCCTTTTCCTGAAATTCGGCCAAAAAACTCTGCCTATTTACGTGATCCACGTTATGATCCTATACAGCGGATTCATGGGAGTGGGATTGAACAAAGTATGGATGGAAAGCCTGGGGCCCTGGGAAGCCACATTTGGGGCCACTCTCTTCATCGCCTTCTTCGTCGTCCTTATCCATTATTTTCACCACTTAGAAAATGCGTGGGTTCAGGTCAAAAAAGTCCTTCGCGTCTCTTTCAGCCGGAAATAGTCCGCACCAGCTAAGATATTTCTGGGACCACATGCTGGTCACTAGCGTATCACACCACGTTCACTACTGTGAATGAATTCAATCAATCTGGCGACATTGAAGTCCTCGGCAAGCTCAGATTGCGCCAACTCATCGGTGAGTTGGGTAAGGTTTGCTTTCTTCCCTAGGAAAAGTTTTTTGTATGCCTGCTTGAGTGCCCGACGTGTTGCGTCATCAAATCCGCGTCTTTGCAAGCCAACTAAATTGAGGCCTCTGACAGCTGCAGGGCTCCCATCGACAATGGTAAAGGGCGGAACGTCTTGAACAATTTTTGTGCATCCTCCTACTAACGAATGTTCGCCAATTCGACAAAACTGATGAGCTCCTGATAGTCCGGAGATGATCGCATGGTCTCCAACTTGGCAATGTCCGCCAAGAGTACCATTGTTGGATAAAATACAATGGCTTCCTACCTGGCAATCGTGAGCAACATGTGAGTAGGAGAGGAACAGGTTGTGGTCACCAATGCGTGTGGGGACCTCCTCCGTTGTGCCGCGATGAATCGTGGTATTCTCACGGAAGGTGTTGTTGTCGCCGATGATCAATGCTGTAGGTTCGCCGACATACTTCAGGTCTTGCGTGATTTGGCCGATAGCAGAGAAGGGGAAGAAGGTATTGTTTTCACCAATGGTGGTATATCCCTCGATAACCACATGTGACTTCAGCACACTGCCTGCTCCGATATTCACATTGGCACCAATCACCGAATAAGGGCCAATAGTGACTCCGTCAGCAATCTCGGCTGACGGGTCAATGACCGCAGTAGGGTGAATCAGGGAATCTGACATCGAGGCGTAATTTTCTGAGCGTAAGCTTAGTTATCGAGAAGCGCGAATTTTAGCTCGCCTGAGGATGCGACCTCGCCATTGACAATGCATCGACATACCGCTGAGCCAATATTGCGGCGAACTTTGAGGATCTCAGCCTCAATAAATAAAGTATCTCCAGGTAGCACAGGACGGCGCCACTTGACCTTGTCGACACTCATGAAGTAGCCGATTTTACCTTGATTTTCTGGTTTGCGCAGCAAAAGAATGGAGGCAACCTGTGCCATTGCTTCGACTTGAAGTACGCCGGGCATGACGGGGTGCCCTGGGAAGTGTCCTTGGAAAAAGGGCTCATTGATGGTTACGTTTTTGACGCCAGTGCACTTGCTGTCTCCCTCGAAATCGACGACACGATCCAGCATCAAGAACGGATAGCGGTGAGGCAGGATTTGCATAACCTCGTTGATGTCGAGCACACCCTCTCCTTCAGGAATTTTAAGAGGGGGTACCATGGTGCGCATGCGGAGATACTCTTCCTTCAGAGTAGCCGCCATTTGAGTATTTGGTCCGTGGCCTGGTCTAACGCAGATCACGTGACCCATGATGCGTTTACCGCTGAGCATCAGATCCCCAATGACATCGAGGGCTTTGTGGCGGGCGAATTCATTGTCAAAGCGCATCGGCTCTTTGCTCATGACTTCGTCTCCACGAACAACGACTGCATTTTCCAAACTACCGCCTTTGATGAGTCCTTTGTCGAGAAGTGGCTTTACGTCCTCGTAGTATACGAAGGTACGCGCGGGAGCTATTTCTGCTTCGTAGAGCTCAGGGGTAACTTCGCTGGAGAAATACTGAGTAAAGCGTCCTTCTGGACCGATATTCGTGCAGGATACTCTAAATTTTTTGTCAGGAACGATAGTGATCAATGACCCGCCTTTCGTCTCCATGTGAATCGGCTCACGGATTTCATAGACTTTTCGATGTTTGTCCTGAGCTTCAATGCCTGCTTGCTTGATGAGCTCGACGTAGGGCTTGGACGAGCCATCACCAATGGGGGGCTCGTTGGCATCCATTTCGATAATAGCATTATCAACACCCATGCCGCACAGGGCTGATAGAATGTGCTCAACGGTATGAACTTTCACAGATCCCTCAGCAAGAGTGGTTGCGCGTTCGACGGTTTGTACCTTGGCGACATCTGCATCGATGAAGGGTTGATCATCGAGGTCGATACGACGAAATTTAAAACCGTGCCCTGCGGGAGCAGGTTTTAAGGTCAGGCTTACTTTTTCCCCAGTGTGGAGAGAGGTGCCCTCAAGCGTAGCACTCGAGGCGACTGTATGTTCCATCTCAGCAGACATTCATTGGCAATAGAATATATCAACCACATTGACAAGCATTTGCGCTGTTATATCAGCCGTGAGTTTTGTGCTGTGATGAGCGTCATCTTAATACGGTTGTATCAATATTCACTGGCATCAGCATAATTTTATCATAAAAGGAGGCATATGAACCATATCAGCTTCCTTGACGCTTCCACAGTTGGAGAGATTGACCTAAGCCCAATCGCCCATCATGGAGAGCTCAAGGTCTTTCCAACGACATCCCCGGAGCAGCTTGTGAGTCGGCTGCAGCAGGCAAGCATAGCCATTACCAATAAAGTGGTGATTGATGCCGAGTCCCTTCAACAGGCACCAGATCTGAGACTTATTTGCATCGCTGCGACTGGTACTAACTGTGTTGATTTGGTTGCAGCCAAGGCGGCAGGGGTGGTCGTATGTAACGTCGCTGGTTATTCTACCGCAAGTGTTACCCAGCATACTTTTGGGCTCTTGATTAATCTCGCCACTGGCATGAATCGCTATGCCAGTGAATCCGCCCAGTGGGCACAGTCTGCTATTTTTACGCGTTTGGATTACCCAATGCTCGATTTAGCAGGTAAAACTCTGGGCGTTATCGGCCTGGGAACGATCGGCAAGTCGGTTGCAAAGGCAGCACAAGGGTTTGGCATGAATGTGATCGCCTTGGCTCGAGATGGTGCGCAGCAAGGTGAAATCGAGCGCTTACCAAAGGATGCTTTTTTTGCCAGAGCTGATGCCGTTACGCTTCACTGTCCGCTGACTGATGACACGGAGAAAATGATCAATCATGAGACACTTGGGATGATGAAGACGAGCGCCTTCTTGATCAATACCGGCCGCGGTCAATTGATTGACGAAGATGACTTAGCGACAGCTTTGAAAGAGGGGAGTATAGCAGGTGCTGGTCTAGATGTTTTGACGGTCGAGCCGCCACAAGTAGATCACGTATTACTCGATCCATCGCTGCCAAATCTTGTAATCACACCACATACTGCATGGGCTTCCATTGAATCACGCACCAAGCTTCTTGAAGGAGTAGCTGGTAATATCGAAGCGTTTCTGGCAGGTGCGCCAGAAAATGTAGTGAACGCATAGCGAGGCGAAGGCCTACACGGTCATCAGCTCGGTTTCCTTTGCAGCGAGATGCTCGTCGATTTCCTTGATGAACTTGTTGGTTAGTTCTTGGATATCTTGCTCAAAGTCATGGAGGCCGTCTTCAGTGAGTGCGTTTTCCACTTTCATTTTCTTTGCGGAATCCATTCCGTCCTTGCGGCATGAGCGGACACGAACACGAGCTTCCTCAGCTTGTGTTTTGACCATTTTCACCATGTCCCGACGTCGTTCCTCCGAGAGCTCAGGAACTGGAATACGGAGATGCTTGCCTTCGTTGGCTGGGTTGAGGCCGGTGTTGCTCTCAAGGATTGCTTTTTCAATATCACCTGTAGTTGAAGGATCAAAAGGCTGAACCATGATCATACGTGGTTCCGGAACGGTGATGACAGCCAGAGCTTTGACTTTCATGTTGCTGCCATAGCTTGGCACATTGACATCGATGTTCTCGACTAGCGCGGGGCTAGCCTTTCCAGTGCGGATCGCTGCGAATTCGTGGACAGCGTATTCGACTGCCTTTTGCATGCTATCCTGAGTGTTTTTGAGTGCTTCGTTTGGTTCCATAATGAGAGTGGTATAAGTTAATGCGGGTTAGCCTTTGTAGACGATAGTCCCGATGTCTTCGCCGGACAGGGCCTTGGTGATGTTGCCATTACCGCCAATATCAAAAACAATGATAGGAATGTCGTTATCCATGCAAAGAGTGAAAGCGGTGGAGTCCATGACCTTCAAATTCTGACTTAGGCAATCTTGGAAAGTCACTGTCTCGTATCGCACGGCGTCAGGATTTTTCTTGGGGTCAGAGCAATAAACGCCATCCACCATCGTGGCTTTCATGATTGCATCGGCTCCGGTTTCACTAGCTCGTAGCGCAGATGTGGTGTCTGTTGAGAAAAAGGGACTGCCTGTACCGGCCGCAAAAATGACCACATTGCCTTCGCTAAGTAACCTATTAGCTTTGCGACGAATGAATGGTTCAGCCACGTTTTTCATTTCGATAGCAGATTGCACGACGCATTGAACTCCTTCAGCTTCGAGAGCACTCTGCAGTGCCAGCGCGTTCATTACCGTGGCCATCATGCCAACGTAGTCTGCCGTTGCTCGATCCATGCCTCGGGCACTTGCACTGGCTCCACGCCAGAAGTTACCACCACCACAGACCACTCCGATTTCAATGCCACTTGAGGCAGTTTTACTGATTTCCTTAGCAACACGCTCGACGATCTCAGGGGAGATGTTGTCCTGACTTCCGGGCTCTCTCAGGGCTTCGCCGCTAAGTTTTAAAATCACACGCTTGAAGGATCGGGCATTGTGGGAACTACTCATAGTGCTGTAAGTAAACATCATGAATACGCCGTGCTGAGTCAAGGAGGGAGTGGTGGAAAGATTGTGTTCAGTTGGGCATCACGAAATTTATTTATTCTTATCGGTGACACTGAGTATTTTTTTGTGTAAGTAAAATAAATGCACAAAGATGAAGAACGCGTCATTGAACTTGAGTTTCTGAGGGCTACCGAAAACGCGGCTCTGCACAGCTCCCATTGGATGGGTCGCGGAGATAAGGAGGCTGCTGATTATGCCGCATGCGATGCGATCCGAGGCATGTTTGACCTCATGGACATCAAGGGAGAGATCGTCATTGGCGAGGGGATTAAAGATGAGGCACCGGGTTTATTCATTGGTGAGAAGGTGGGCACCTGGGCTGAAGGGAGTCCTCGTTTTGATGTGGCTCTTGATCCTGTTGATGGCACGACCAACGTTTCTAAAGGAATGCCAAACTCAATCAGCTGCATTGCTGCCGCTATTCCGGAAGACGGTGAGGACTGCGCATTGCAGGAAATCCCAGCGTTTTATATGAACAAGCTAGCTTACCCAGAGGTGGTCAGGCAGGCGTGGATCAAGGATCCTTCTTTGCCCATCAGTGTTGAGGCCCCGATCTCCGAGGTCATTAAGGTGTCAGCTAAGTTACTTGGTAAGAACGTGCGTGACGTTACAGTGATGGTTTTGGATCGTCCGCGTAACGAGTATATCATCGAGCAGGTGAGAAGCCTTGGCAGTAAATTGCGTATGATCGCTGATGGTGATATTACCGCAGCCATGGCGCCATCGTTATCGAGCACGGACGTGGATCTTTATGCCGGTATTGGAGGTGCTCCAGAAGCAGTGCTTTCAGCCGCTGGCCAGAGGTGCTTAGGTGGAGGTCAGCAGGCTAAAATTTGGCCCGCAGATGAAGCTGAAAAACAACAGCTTATCAAAGATGGTTGGGGCGACCAGTTGGATCGTGTTTTCAGGTCCAAGGATTTAGCATCTGGTAATAATATTCTATTCTGTGCCACAGGAATTAGCCCAAGCCCATTGCTGCAGGGCGTGCATATTGAGGGTAAGACGGCGGTGACTCATTCAGTTTTGATGCGGATCAAAAGTAAAACAGTCAGATTTGTGGAAGCACACCACGATTTGAGCACCAAGACTATCCGTTTGCGTTCGACTAAAGAAGAAACAAGGATGTAAGCACCTTTTCCTAGGTCAGACCGTCTTTACGGGCCTGCTTCCAGTAGGCGTATTCAGACCGATTGAAGTCGATATACTCTGGGGATAGATCACTAGAGTAAACTTCGTAATCGGCTTTTCCAAGGTGTAGGTTGACGGTGATCGTAAACGCATCTTTTGCCACAACCTTGCGGAGGGTATGCATCGAGGTTTTGGCCTGTAAGCCGCCAAGACAGGCAGCTTTGCCGTTGATATGTATATCGATGAGCTCTTCCCGGACCATGGCTTGTGCGTAACCCACGGCATGAATGATACGTCCCCAGTTAGGATCATTGCCATTCCATGAGCTTTTAACGAGTGCGGAATTGGCAACAGCTTCGGCTACTTTACGCGCGTCTGAGTAAGTGCGAGCCCCCTTAACTTCGACGGTGACGAACTTAGTGACACGCTCACCATCGCGGACTAAGGCTTTAGCCATTTCAAGCATGACGTATTGGAGGGCCTCGCGGAATAGGCGACATTCCTTGCTGTTGCGCTTGATTGAAGGCATGCCGCTCTGGCCATTGGCTAAGCCGAGGACAGTGTCATTTGTGCTCATGTCGCCATCGATGGTGATGCGATTAAAGGAGGCGTCTGCGGCCTCAAGAAGAGATTTTTGAAAGCAGGCGGCACTTATCTTGGCATCAGTTGTAATAAAGCAAAGCATGGTAGCCATGCTTGGACAAATCATGCCAGCTCCTTTTGCACAGGCACCAATACGAACTCGGTGATCACCAATATCGAGTGATACAGCGATTTCCTTTCTACAAGTGTCGCTAGTCATTATAGCACGCGCGACATCTTCCCCATTATCAGATTTCAGGCCGGCTACTAGCTCGTCTATTTTAGGCTCAATACGCATCATCGGCATCGGTAGTCCGATGACTCCTGTAGAGCAGATAGCTACCTGACGTTGTCTAATCCCAAGACCCTTGGCGACAAGCTTACACGTCTTACGAGCATCGCTGATGCCTTCGACACCAGTGCAGGCATTGGCATTACCGCTATTTGCTACAATAGCTTGAACCTTGTCAGCCTTCAAATACGCTTGTGATACTTTGACTGGAGCAGCCTTGACTTGATTGGTGGTGAAAGCGCCCGCTGCAGTGCATGGGTGCTTTGAATAAATCAGAGCTAGGTCGAGTCTTGGGTCATCTGGATTTTTGATGCCGGCACTAACAGCGGATGCCTCAAACCCTCGAGGAGCACATACTCCTTTTTTGATTCTCTTAATGTTAGCAGCCATGACGAACCTTTAGCCTGACGCTAATTCAAAAATTTTGCAACCCGTCAGTTTCAGGAAATGCACAAATGAGATTGAAGTTTTGAATTGCTTGGCCAGCGGCACCCTTGCCAAGATTATCTTCGGCACTGAGCAGTAGTATACGGCCAGTTCGAGGATCGTAATCCCAACCAATATCAATAAAGTTAGTTCCTGTGACATTCTTAGTGTCGGCACAGCCTCCTTTGCCCAACAATCGGACAAAAAATTCATCGTCATATGCGTGCTTCAATGCCTGCTGAACTTGGTCAGGGTCACCGATGAGCGTAGCACTGGTAGTGCTGCAAATACCGTTATGAACTGGTATCAGGTGTGGGGTGAAGGAAATCGCAACCGGCTGTTGAGCTGCTTTGCTGAGTTCTTGCTCAATTTCGGAGAGATGTCGGTGCTTTGGCACGGAATACGCGCGCGCGCTCTCATTGGCTTCACAGAAGATCAGGGGCAGGCTCGCATTACGTCCTGCGCCACTGACACCTGACATGGAGCAAGTCACAATACTTGTAGGGTCGATTAACTTCTCTTTGAGTAGAGGAATGAGAGGCAGGCTAATACTGGTTGGATAGCAGCCGGGAGATGCAATCAGGCGCGCACCAACGATTGCTTCACGGTGCACTTCTGGAAGCCCATAGACAGCCTCGTCAAGAAGCTCAGGGGCCGGATGGTCCGCGTCGTAAAATTCCTTGTAGACCTCTTTGTCATCGATTCGAAAATCTGCACTTAGGTCGACAATTTTGAGACCTTTTTCAAGAAGGCTTGAGGCATAGCTTGCTGCGACTCCATGAGGGAGTGCCAAGAAAGCAACTTCTGCACCACTGGCAGCCACGGCTTCAGGGTCAGGATCGATAAATGTCAGCTTTGCCGCAGGAGCACCACTGAAGCGAGGGAATAGATCTTCTATGCTCTTGCCTGCATTTTGGCGAGAGGTGACGCACACGATTTCGGCGTGTGGGTGAGTCAGAAGTAAGCGAAGGAGTTCCAATCCCGTGTAACCGCTGGCTCCGATAACGGCTATTTTGGCACGATTCATGAGGACTTGGCAATGCCATGAAAATCCGTGCTTGCCAACTCCTAAGTGATGGGGTTAATTGCGCCCCCTTGCCTTTAGCTATTGAATCTGAAGGTAAAACAACATCGGGACTTGGCGCAGTTTGGTAGCGCGCTTCGCTGGGGGTGAAGAGGTCGCAGGTTCGAATCCTGTAGTCCCGACCATTCTAAAAAACGGAATCACCTTCGGGTGGTTCCGTTTTTTGTCACGGGACTAGAGGATGAGAAGGAAGTTCGAGCGCACAGCGCAGCCCCGCGTATCGCGGGGTTC
>Ga0206125_10004884_pt1 | contig 11603 bp, 11 predicted proteins | sample Helgoland_Spring_4_FD_148598 | JGI IMG/M metagenome (GOLD analysis project Ga0206125, IMG submission 148598) | Pelagic subsurface seawater microbial communities from Kabeltonne, Helgoland, North Sea - Helgoland_Spring_Bloom_20160331_1 | ecosystem: Environmental > Aquatic > Marine > Epipelagic ...
CAGAGCTGCGGTTAATTTGTTCAACGCCTTCCTAAGGAGAGGTGACAGAGTGGCCGATTGTGCATCCCTGGAAAGGATGTGTGGGGGTAACTCCACCGAGGGTTCGAATCCCTCCCTCTCCGCCATTTTAAATAGTATATAAGTCATACAAAAAGAGAAACTTACAAATAGTTTCTCTTTTTTGTTTTTAAAATTCTATCCTTTATATTATCCTTTTGGATTATGAGGGAATTAAAAAGACACACCATTTCTACTGTTGTTAACAAGAATGGAAAAACTTCCTTCCGTATCTATCTGGGTCTGTTTGACGGAAAAAGACGTTACAAACAGTTCATCGACTTCAAAAAAGCAGAATCGTTTTGTGTTAAACTTAACCGTGACCTCGAACTTAAGAAAATCGGCTATGATAAACAGTTCGGAAGAATGTTGGATCAGAAGAATGAAATTCTCTTCTGTCTCGAAAAGATCGAAGAACTTGATGTCTCATTAACCGAGGTTGTTCAATTCTACGAGAAGTTTGGAGAATGTTCAAAAGGGGATATTTCGATCGAGGACTCGATCAAGCTATTCAGGAAAGAGAAGGAGAAGACGGGGAAAAGTAAAATTTACTTAGATAAATCCATTCACAGTTATCTTTCCCCATTTTCAATCCATGTCCGTCGTGAAACTTTGGTCTCTGAGATTAATGAGAAAATGATCGAGGACTATGTCTACAAGACTAGGAAAAATGTTTCTCCCAGAACAAAGGTCAACCTGATCAATCAACTCTCGATCCTCTTCAATTTCTTGATCAAGAAAGGTCACCTGAAATTCAATCCGACTAAAAATATTGAGAGACCAAAAGTTCTAAAGAAGAAACCGACCATCATTAAAGTCGGTGACCTACGGAAATTATTAGATGGTGGTCTGAAAGAGGAGAAGTTCGAGGAAGTGACGATCTTAGTCCTCCAATGTTTCTGTGGTGTTCGATCTTATGAATCTGGTCGAATGGTATGGGGTGATATAGATTGGAATCGAAAAGTAGTTCAGGTGAGATCTGAGGTCTCAAAAATGTCGAGTCACCGAATCTGTGAAATTCCTCCCAACTGCTTTGAGTTCTTACAAATTGTGAGGGAAAATCTCTTCATTAGGGTCAAAGACAAAGATCGTCGGATCATTAAGAATTTCGAACACCGTATGAGGAAGTTTCGAGGTGGTTTAGGAATCGATCTACCGACTAATATTCTCCGACATAGCTTTGGATCCTATCATTTCTCTCGATGGGGAGATTCAAACAAGACTAGGAATCAAATGGGACATCACGAAGGAGAATTCACCTTCCTGAATCATTATCGAGATCTAGTACACGAGGACATGTCAGTTAAGTATTTTGACATCTATCCCTTCAATACCACCGAGAAAACATTTAGGTATGACCCTAAGAGACACATCGTGACTGGTCCTAGGGTTCAATAGATAATCAGTTAAAATTCTAACAAAACTAGAAGAGTTGGTAGTTTCGTATTTCTGACCAGATTATTCTACTCGATGAAGAATTTTTCTCCATGTGTTTCCCCCAAAATTTATAGAATCAAATGATTTATCAGTAAAATAAACTCTATACCCTTTGTTATTTACAGTATCGGTCTCAAGGAACAAATAGTCGTCATATTCTATAAAATTACCGAAATCTTCGTGAAGTATTCTATCTCTCGATCCTATTTTTCTGACTTGATAGGTCCTGAAAAAATTTGGTTTGATTAATTCTACTACTCTGCACAAGTCTGGATTCAATTCAGACTTGTTAGAGTAAGTTCCATAGAAGGACTGTTTTTCAAGACATCCGGCGAAAAGCAATGAACAGAAACAGAACATGAGTGGGGTAACTTTAATTTTCATTTTTTCAAATTAGGATCAAATAGATCGAATCTTAATAGAATACTAAGATGAACGGTAACACCTCGGTCAAACGATTTCTATGACCTTCCTATGGGATTCGGGGTCGTGTTCAATGTATCTCTGAGTCGTCTGAAGAGATGAATGTCCAGATAGATATTGGATGTCCTTCATTGATCCTCCGACTTCATTAATCTTTCGAGATGTTCTTGTGATGAAGGTTCTTCTTCCGGAATGGGATCCATATCCCATCAGTCCCATATTTCGGTATAGGTGATGGAAGAAATTCGTGATCGCTTGAGGAGAAGTGTGGGTTCTTCGATTCCTCTGAGTCGTGATGATAGGTTCCTCAAGGAGAGAGACCATCCACTCTCCCTCATTCAGTTTCTTTTTAAGAAGATCGATCAAGGAGGATTTCAATCGTGAGTTGATTGGAATCATCCTACCTCCGTTCTTTCCCTTCGAGAGATCATTCGTCAAGTGGATGGAATCCATAAATTCTCCTTCATGATCAAGGATGTGTTTCCATTTGAGTTTGGAAATCTCCTTCGATCTCAGTCCTGATTTGATCGAGAGGAGGAAGATTGTTCGATCTCTGATCGGATTTCTCGAATTCTGAGAAATGTAGCAAAGAATGGTTTCCTCGATCTTCGGATCGATGGTTTTCATCTGTCTTGTTAGTCCCTTCATGTGTTCTCCTTATATTTATAATAAAATCATTAATTCTATCTTAGTATAACGAGTCAAAGTAAGCTTGTACAGGATAAATTTGTTAAAGTTCTAGAATTCAATGATTTATGGAATCTTATAATGAAAGATAGATTTTATAATGAGAACTAACCTTTCCGGTTCGGGAATTCACCCAGAGTCAGATTTTCAAGTAGTCTCCAAGTCCGTTTATAGATTCTTCTCTTTGATTTAAGAAAATCGGATCCTACGTATCCATCATCCAAGTTAAATTCATTTTGATTATACTCATCGAAGAAGGAATAAGGGGTGATTCTCCTTCTCTTGTTTCTTGTCATTTCTTGTCCGAAGGAGATCAAGATGTCCTTGGTAATCTGGAATTGATCGTTGGTCGTTTCGTAGTTCTTCCAGATAAATTCGAATAGAAGGTAGTTCTCATATTCCCTCTGAGGATTCAGATTCCTGTCCGAATAAGGGAAAAAGTGAGGTTTTTGATATTTTTTCGGATCCAAGACCTTCTTTCTCTCCCTGATAATCCCCTTAATCTCGTCTAGAAAGGATTTATCCTTAAATTGAAGGGGTATGGATATGTTTAGGGTGTAAGGATCTTGTGGGAGGGTCTCTGGATCGATCTCAAGACTAATCTTCTCAAAGAGGTGGTTCTTTTCCTTCCAAATTTCATTAAAGTCCTTTTTGAGGTAATTACCTAGGGGACGGTAGAATTCTTTCGATTGTTGAAGGTTCTTCTTTATCTGAAGGTTCTTCTTCGAGATCTCATGGGATAGTTTCAGGTATTTGAACCAAGTGAGGTAAAAGAGTTTCCCATCCTCCATTAAATATTCTTGGAAGTCCTTTCTCTTGTTGAGGATTCTTTGATTCGATTGATTTCCCATAAAGGAAATCTGTAGCTATCGAGTCGATTCCTCAAGGAAGGATTGAATCTGGAGAAGGTTTTCTTGAATGAGGTTCATTCGATCTTCTATCTTCTTTGAATTCTTAATCTTCTGATTCGTTGTCTTAATTTTGGTTAATGTATTCTTAAGTTTAGGGTTATCTTTCATTTATTAAGTGGGTTGTTGAATATTGAGTACAGTGGAGTATCAAGAGACCTTCATTGATCTGATGATATAGGATTTGTGGTAAGAATTGATGTAAGGAGGATCAGGAGAATTATCTCAACTGACCCAATGGAGGTTCCCTACATCAACCTCATCGTCTTTCCCCCGAAATTTTGAAATATATTGTTTCCATCCATTTTCATTGAATAGAGGGTCGATCTTTATTTCCCACAGTCCGAATGGTGTCTTTATCCATGAATCTTTAATCCATTCCTGAAATTCATCTCTACGATTGAGGTATTTATCGGGAATTTCCATCAGGACATGATAGTGATATCGTTGGTTCATTCCCTTCTCAAGTATAGGGAATCTTTTGATCCTCCGACCTTGTCGATTTTTTCTTCTTCGAACTGTCTTTTGTTCCAATCTATTCATGAAGAATCGGAAATTCTTCAAAACAGTATTTTCATCCAATTTTTCTCCATGTTTGGATCGATTTCTCATTGTTAAGGTAAGTCCTAAACAACGACAATGATCGATGTCCTTTTTCTGGAAGAGATGATCGGATAATCTTTTCTTTGATATCTTCTGGGGAAGATAATGATGATGTCTATTAGTTTCCATCATCTCTATTTATAACAGATCCACCCTTAAGGTCAGTAGGACATCAAGTGGTGTGTTAATGTCCCATGGTCTACCCGACTAGAATGTGGGATAATGTATACCGAAAGTCAGGGAAGAACTCTGACTGAAAAATCAAAAGAATAAGGAATAAGATAAAATGAATGTTAAAGGGTATGACCTGAATGATAAAGAAGGATACGAGTATCATAACCAGATCTGGAACTCGGTCCATGACGACATGGACGAATGGAGGTACCACATAAGAGAAATCGAAGATAAATTAGATAATTCAGAAGAAATGTGGGATGAATATGATTTTTGTGACATTTGCTATGATACATCAAACGAACTCTTCCTGACGGGTCAGAATGAGTCAAAGGAGTTTCGGGGTTGGACCATTGATCTTATCCGAAGTGTGATTAATCAAATCAATGAGAAGAAGGAAGAGATTGAGGGTAAGAAAAAAAAAGATTAGAGAGGAGTCAGAAAGGTTAATGAAGGAAGTAGAATCCAATTTATCATGAGGTTATTTCATTATCGACCTACCTTTCTGGAGGATCGTTTTATTCTTCGTATCAAAGGAAATTGATATGGTAATTAATGACCCGAGATAAAGATTCTGAAGTCCGAGAAGATCCATTTTCTTAATAGGATCCTTCTCGGACTTTATCTTGTTCCTTAATGATTTTAGTCTCATTAAAATCATTATCGTCCCAGTTTTTATCCATGGACCAAATCCGATCTTTTCGGTTTGGAAATCCTTGAAGGGGATTAGTTCATTTTTAAAGAGATCCTTTTTAATCGAAAGGATCTCTTTGATCTCTTGTTCTAAGTATTCTGTATCCATAATGTTATTTATGGATTTCAGAATCTTTACCTTTAACTCACGTTCCTCCGATCTCGATAGTCAGAGTATAGGAGATCGAAGATCGTATTTTTTACGGATGGGTTATCGTTCATCCTCTTGTAAAAATCGAATCGATCATTAATGAAATCCAGTAGTTTCTCATCCATTCGATCCATATAAAATTTCTTCTTATTATCTTCGGAGTTGTCACCATTCATGAAGAGGTCAATTTCCTGATCTTCCTTGAGTTTTTCACTCAATCGACGAATCACGACTTTATCATCCTCGTTTAGTGACTGACCATAGGTCGTGTTCACCCGATTGATGATCTCGGAGAGAAATTCAAATTCTGGTTGATCTATACCGATCGATTCGAAACCAGGTGGTTCAAGGATCGAATCTTCTTGTTCCAGTTGATAATTATTCTCGTGGATCTTTTGAACCCTCAATGAATCAAGGTCGATGGATTCGGAGAGATCCAATCGGTCGGAATCTCTCTTGGGAAGTTTCTTGTTCACGTATTTCAGGAAGATGAAGGACTTCTCCAGTTCGATGTCCGTAAAATTGATGATCTGAGAGAGATATCCATACATCCGAATGTAAGATTGAATCTTTGACCGAATCTCTTCCCGAATCTCATCGTCCTCAATGGTCTTAAATTTATCAACAACTCCTTCAAGGATCGGTTGAAGTGAACCTTCATCTCGATTGGGATCATAGAAGATCTTACAGAATCGGTCGACATCGTCCTTTGTGTAGAGATGGTTATCTTCAACCTCACGGAGGGTGTCATAAAGACGATTTGGGTCTGTTTCTCCTTCCAGAACCGTAGATTGGTAGAATCGTTGGAAGGATGAAATTACATCATCCGGTTCATTCACAAAATCGAGGACGAAGGTCTGAGTCTTCCCTGAAGTCCTTCGATTCAATCGAGAGAGGGTCTGGACACACTGGACTCCTCCGAGAGACTTATCGACATACATGGATTGGACTAAGGGTTCATCAAATCCGGTCTGAAATTTGTTCGAAACGACCAATAGTCGGTATTTAGGGTTTTTGAGTCCAAAGGGAATATTCCCTTCGTGATCAACTGTGTTGTTGAGACTATTTTCCGTGAACTTCTCTCCATCGAGATTCACTTCTCCGGAGAATCCAACTAGAGTCCGATATTTGATTCCTCTTTCTTCGAGTTGTCGGTTTATCTCCTGAAAATACCAGACACAGTGTTTTCGAGATTGAGTGACAACCATTCCTCGGGAGGTTCCTTTGATTTCCTTGGATCCCTTATTGATCCAATGATCCAGAATTACTCCGACTTTGTTTCGAATCGTGATCTCATGAGAATCCACATATCGGACGAGTTCTCTCTTTCCCTTATTACTGGGGATTTCGATATCTTTATCTCCATTCTTCTCTTTGACCTTAAAGTATCTCTTATAGGTCGTGTAGTTCTGGAGGACATCCAATGTGAATCCTTCATTGATGGACTGATACATCGAGTAGATGTGGAAGGGAACAAACGTTCCGTCGGATTTCTTGGTTCCAAAGAGTTCGAGAGTCTTTTCTTTCGGTGTTCCGGTAAATCCAAAGAAGGAGATATGATCCTGTTTTCCTCGATTCTCGATCTCTCGACGGATCACTTCCTCGTAGTCCTCTTCCTCCTCATCCTTCTTCGATAGAGATTTCTTCAGTTCCTTCGAAAGTTCTCCGGATTGACTGGAATGAACCTCATCAATGATGACTCCAAAAGTTCGATTTCCAAGAGAAGAGATGGTCTCTGAAATGAAGGGGAACTTCTGGATCGTTGTGATCACGATGTCCTTTCCTTTTTCAAGGAACTCCCGAAGTTCTTTGGATCCTTTTTCGACACCACTCACAACTCCATCAATCTTTTCCAAAGATTGAATGGTGTTTCGGAGTTGATCATCCAGGACAGTCCGATCTGTCACGACAATGATCGTATCGAACATTCTCTTCGTCTCGTCTTTTGTTCGATAGAGAGAAGAGAGAGTATGAGACAACCAACCAATGGAATAAGATTTTCCGGATCCTGTGGTGTGTTGAACGAGATAGTTCTTACCAACCCCATCTTCTCGAATGGATCTTCGGAAGGATCGAATTAGGTCGAGTTGGTGGAATCTTGGGAAGATAAGAACTTCACTCTCCTTTGAATCAATCTTCTGAGTCTTATCATTAAAGAAGAATTTCTTGTCTTTCGAAACATGAACGAAGTTCTCAATAATATCCAGAAGTGAGTTCGGAGTCAGGATGTCTTCCCATAGGTATTTAGATCTGTATCCATTCTCTACTGGTGGATTCTCCACTCCCTTGTTGAAGGGGAGAAAGAACGTCTTGGATCCTGAGAGTCGGGTGGTCATCGAGACCTTGTCATTATCGACACAAAAGTGGACTAAACACCTCTTAAATTGAAGGAGGGGTTCTCTCGGATCCCGGTCATTTCGATACTGATTCTCGGAATGTTTGATATTCTGACCGGTCAATTGGTTCTTCAGTTCCATCGTGACAATCGGAAGACCATTCAGGAAGAGACCCATATCAATGGAGTTCTCGTTCTGAACTGAATAGTGGAGTTGTCGAACAATTGTGAATCGATTTGAAGAGAAAAGTCTTTGGTGTTCCGGATTATGACCACTCTTTGGTTCAAAATAGGTCAGATCGAGATAGACTCCCCGATCGACGACTCCTCCACAGAGGACATCAATAATTCCTCTTCTTTTTATCTCGGAAGAGATTCGAGTGAGTATCTTGGATTCGGTCTGAGAGTCGTAGATCTCTTTGAGTCGTTCCAGTTTCTCGGGTTGAGTGGATTCGAGGAAGTGTAGGAGTTCTTCCTTAATCAAACATAAGTTCCGGTCGTATCGATGGAAGTCCGTTGAGGTATATCCAGTCGATTGAAGGAATTCTTCAATGTGTTCCTCGAATCTTTTCTCTGTTGGACTTAAACCACTCATGAGACCATCCCCTCCGTGACTCGAACCTTTCCAGTGACGACCGATGAAATCAGGGATTGTCGGTATTCTTTGAGGAGTTTGATTCGATTGTTCTCAGAATTCACCAATGAGTCGATCTGTTCGGTCTTTTGATCGAGGTATTTCGAGATCCGTTTCTGTTCTTCGAGGGGTGGATAAAGGAAGTTGTTATTCTGAACTTGATCCACTGTAATCTGTGGTATTGCTGTACGATCAAACTGAAACAATCGTTCTCTTTGTCCATTACAATAGTAAGTCGTGAAACTGCAATCTACCAAACTTGTCGGTTTCCCGTATATGGTCGTTTGTGTGGTAGTTGATGTTTCACGAATTTTCTTGGTGTGTCCTATGGAATTGCCTCTTGCTGGTATAACAATATCACCGATCCCCAATTGTAATTTAGGTTTTTCTACAAATCCAAAGTGGGTATATTCTTCGGTTGCACTTAAAACAGGTATACCAATATCTGATAAGTTTTCTTTAAGAATAGTTTCACCCATCCCGAATCGGTAAGAATGTTTAAATTTCTTCACCTCCCAATGACTCGGAATCTCTCCGATCCATTCGATTCCGGAATCCTTCATCTCGACATTCGGGTCGAGTCCTTTGGTCACACATTGATTGATTAAGGACGTTCTCTGTTCCTTGAGGAGTTCAATCTTCTTTTCGATCTTCTCGATCAATGAGTCGATCTGTTCGGTCTTTTGATCGAGGTATTTCGAGATCCGTTTCTGTTCTTCGAGGGGTGGTGTGGGAATATACTGATCACCTAATTTATCCATCGGAATTCTCATCCTAATAGTATTTAGTTTACCAGACTTCTCACTCTCCTTGATGAGGATACCATTTCCTAATCCATAAAGACTTTTTTGGAAGGTCTCATTTCTAAACATGTGGTGATAAAACTCATTGAAGTGATTAAAATCCCTAGCAATCAACATGTAGTAGACAGGACTCACTACACCGAAATAATTAGAAATTCCAACTGCTCCAGCAATAACGTTCATACTATTCAGAACTATGTCACCTGGGTAAACTAATTTATATTTTGTAAGATCCTCTTTGGGTTTATTTCCACCACCAGTCTTTTCTGAGTGAGGTATTACTCCCTTTTCAATCGTGAGAGAAATTAAGTTTTCTGACTTTATGGGATTGTTCTTTTCCTTTCGTTCCCAAAATAAAAATTTAATCTTCTTAAGACTCCAATGACCCGGAATCTCTCCGATCCATTCGATTCCTGAATCCTTCATCTCAGAATACTTAATCATGGGTCATTTCCATTGAGAGTTTCTGAATCTCATCGTCCAAAATCTTCAAGTCCTTTGAAATCTCATCGAGATCCCGAAGAGGAGTGAATTTGTAGAAGTATTTGGTGAAGTTGATCTCATATCCGACTTTGTCCTTGGATCGATCCATCCAAGAGTCAGGAAGGTGAGGTTTCACCTCTCTTTGGTAATATTCCTCAATATCATCCGAAAGTGGGATTCTCTCGGAATCACGTTTCTTGGTATCCGGTTTCGGATTCCCTTGTCGGTCAGTCTTTACCTTCCCATCTTCGATCAAGGGTTGTTCGACCGTCACCTTGGTATAACCAAAGAAGTTGTTGGGATAAATCTTACAGAATTCTCCCTCTGAGTTGTCTTGATAGATCCGAAGGAGAGATTCGATCTGATCATCCGAAAAATATTTTCCTTTATCTCCGAGATTCTTCTTCATCGGAGAATGGAAGGAGGTTCCGTCGATCAACTGAACCTTTCCTTTTCGATCTTCTGATTTTCGGTTGGTCACGATCCAGATGTAAGTCGTGATTCCGGTATTGAAGAACATTCGATCTGGAAGGGATACGATACATTCCAACCAATCATTTTCGATGATCCACTTACGGATCTCGGATTCACCACTTCCTGAACCACCGGTAAAGAGTGGGGATCCATTGAAGACAATCCCGACACGAGAACCTTCTGGGTTCATCTTCGAGATCAGATGTTGAAGAAAGAGTAAGGATCCGTCAGATGATCGAGGAGTTCCGACAAAGAATCGTCCATTGGGGTCTTTGGATTCTTCATCGACAAATCCCTTTTCCGATTTCCAACTCACACCAAATGGTGGATTGGTGATCATGTAGTCGAATTTCCGTCCTTGTAGTCGGTCATCTGAGATCGAGGAACAGGGACCATGGATATTTTCCGGATTCTCATCCAACATCAGAAGGTCGGATTTGCAGATCGAATAGGTGACATCGTTGAGTTCTTGTCCGTAGAGATCGATCTTCAGATTCGAGTTGATATTCTCAAGGATCCATTCTTTCCCGATGGTCAACATTCCACCCGTCCCACAACAAGGGTCAAAAATAGATCGGATTTTTCCTTCTCCTTGAAGATTTTCCTTATCTCCATCGAAAACAAAGGAGACTAGGAGTTTGACCACATCTCGTGGAGTGAAGTGATCTCCACTTTCCTCATTCGACATTTCAGAGAATTTACGAAGGAGTTCCTCGTAAACCGAACCCATCTGGTGATTATCAATGACTGATGGGTGAAGGTCGAATTCCGTGAACTTGTCGATCAGGAGATACAGTCTCTTGTTCTTGTGTAGTTTTTCAACGAGAGGGTTGATCGAGAAATTCTCGATAATATCAAGGACGTTCTGAGAATATCCCTGAACATAGTTGTTAAAGTTTATAAGGACATTGGTAGGATCCGACTTGATTCGAGATAGATCATATCGTGATGTATTGAAAAAGGAGGATTTGACCTGTCTGGAAATGACGGGGGAGGGATCCGATAATTTGTCCTTATATTCCTCAAAGAGATTGAAGATCTCATCTTTCTTTGGTTCGAGGACACAGTCCAATCGTCTCATGACCACAAAGGGAAGGATGATTCGACCGTATTCCGACGGTTTGAAGAGTCCTCGTAGGACGTCATCAGCAGTGGACCAAATGAGAGAGGAGATATTTGACGAATTCATTCTCTTTCTAGAAAGAGTCAGAATCAATTTCTACTCAAGGTTTATTCTCTTATCGTTGTCTCAAGATGTTGTGGTCGATCCTTGGTCGATCTTTGTCACTTGTCCTTCGGTCTCGATTTCGACAGGATCATCCAGATGAGGGTTTCGTGTAGGTGGATCCTCCTCTGACCTCCATTCTCAAGTGGACAAAATATCCTATCCCAAAAGGATAACTACCTAACTTTAATGAAAACATAAGTCGTTATTCTTAATTGACTTGTGTAATTATAAATAAAAGATTCGAATCCCTCCCTCTCCGCCATTGGGCGCAGCCCAATTAGGTAAGAGGGATGAGATACGAACACGAGCAGAGGGTTTGTGTAGCGCAGCGGAACGGACAGCCGCAGGCTGGGGGCGAAAGCCCTGAGCGTAGCGAAACCAATCCCTCCCTCTCCGCCATTGGGCGCAGCCCAATTAGGTAAGAGGGATGAGATGCGAACAGTAAGATTAACGTGCAAAGTATGCTGCGCGACAATTGCTAGGTCAGGCTGCTCGGTTCCTCGTCCTAAGTTG
>Ga0206125_10004893_pt1 | contig 11593 bp, 8 predicted proteins | sample Helgoland_Spring_4_FD_148598 | JGI IMG/M metagenome (GOLD analysis project Ga0206125, IMG submission 148598) | Pelagic subsurface seawater microbial communities from Kabeltonne, Helgoland, North Sea - Helgoland_Spring_Bloom_20160331_1 | ecosystem: Environmental > Aquatic > Marine > Epipelagic ...
GCTGGCGAGATTCGGTGCTGCGAGCAACGAAACTACGCCCACGCCACCTGCCAAGCCTTTGGCCAGTACCTCACGTCGTGGAGTTTTTCGCGATCGATCCATTATCAACGCCTTTTAAACTGGTCGTCACTCTTTGCACCGATCCAACAGGGGAAAAAGCAAAGAATAGACTATGCCGTAAAAGATGCAGAACGTGGGCTTAAATCAACGCAGGAAAAAACCAGACCATCAGGATCACCAGCACCTGCACGCCAATAAAGGGTAAAACACCGATGTAGAGTTGCAGCGCCGTGCCGTGCTGGGGCGCAGCACCGCGAAAGTAAAACAACGCCACGCCAAAAGGCGGCGTCAGGAACGACGTTTGCAGTGTCAGCGCGATCAGAATACCGGCCCAGATCGGATCCAGCACGTCAGCAGGAACCGAGAACACCACGGGCAAAGCCAGCGGCAAAACGACCACAATAATCTCGATAAATTCCAGCACGAAACCCAGCAGGAAAATGATGATAAGCAAGTACAGCAACGCCAAATGGGCCGCTTGCGCTGGGTCGTTTGCGCCTGTTGCGGTGGTCAGTGCATGAAACGCCTGAGTCATTACATCTTGACCACCCAGAGCCTTGAACGTCAGCGCAAACAAGCCTGCACCGATGATGATGGCGTAAATCATGGCGCTCAGTCGAAGCATGTCAAAGGTTGCCGCCGCCAAGATGCCGCGACGCAGGGTCAGAACACCGCTCCACCCAATCACCCCCAGCAACCCCAGATACAGCCCGAGCCCCACAGGCCGCAGAGCTTCTGAGGCACCCAAAAGGTGCCAGGTAAAGAGTGCCACTGCGCACAGCAGTCCGGGCCAGATCAGCCTCCCGTCACGGCTCGCCAGCACCAGCGCTCCGACGGCACCAAACGAAGCGGCGGATGTGGTGTCTGTCACCCCGGCAAGGATCGACCCGAGCACCAGCACGATCAACCCCACTGGCGGAACGATCCGCCCCAACAGACCCAGCGGCGACAGCTTTAACCCCGCCGCCTGTTTCCCCTGTTTTGGCCAGGTCTGTCGCTCTGGTTTGATCGTCCAACCCTGCAGGCTCGCAAGAACCGCAAAGCCGATCAGAACGAGAATGCCGGGAAGCAAGGCTGAACGGAACAAATCTCCACTGGTCACGGCCATGGGGGTAAAGTCGCCCTGGGCGATCTGTGCCGCCTGGAACTGCGCGCCAACCTGCTCGGCCAGCAAGATCAAGATGATGGACGGGGGAATGATCTGCCCTAGCGTGCCGGATGCCGTCACGATCCCCGCAGCACGCCGGGGGCCGTAGCCCTGGGCCACCAGTGCCGGAAGAGCGATGGCGGTCAGCGTTACGACCGATGCGCCCACCACGCCTGTTGACGCTGCCAGCAGGCCGCCAACCGTCACCACAGATGCCCCAAGTCCGCCGGGGAGCCTCGAAACAAGCGACTGCACCGCTTCAAACAACTGCTCCGCCAGACCTGATCTGTGTAACAAAACCCCCATCAGGATGAACAAAGGGATCGCGAGCAACGTCTGACCGCTTGGGGCCATCAGCTGGTAGACCTTATCAGCCAATGGCGAGAGATCGCGCCAGCTTGAAGCATCGATCAGCGGCCAGCCGTTTGCCCCCTGAATTTCCACCCCGAGGATGGACAATCCCACCAGTGCGCCGAGCACCACCACGCTCATCCCACCCAATCCAAAGGCGACTGGATAACCGCTGAGCAGGCATCCAAAGGCACCCAATAGAAACAGCAGAGGGATCAGTATTTCTGGGGTCATGGGCCAGTGTGCCCTGTGTGCTTCTGCACCGGGGTTCCGCGAAGGTTCAATGCGGCGACCACAGCGATAAGAAAACCCATCAACGGCACAAGGGTTTTCACCAAGAATACGAATTCAATGCCAAAGTTCTGAGAGCTTTCCCACTGTTGCCAGGAACGCGCGGCCAAGTGCGATCCCTTGGTCAGCAACAGCCAACCCACCGGCAAGCCGAGAACCAGACTACCGACGCGCATGATCCAGCGATGGACGCGCGGGGCAAGAACGGGGCTCAGGATGTCGATTGTGACGTGCTCGCCGGTGCGCAGGATTGCCGGAATAGACAGTGTCAGGCTCAAGCCCAGACTGGCCAGAGCCACTTCGATCCACCACGTCTCAGCCAGCGAAAAGGGGAATGATGCGGGGGGAAAGGCACTCATCCCGAAAAGGAAACGCCCGCTGGCCCACAGAAAAATGAGGCTGACGGTCACGAGCGCGGCCAAGGCAGCGATCCGCCAGAGCAGCGCAAGGCCAGCGTCGAGCGCCACGACCAACCCCAGTAATCCCGACGCGGTGCCTTGGCGGGCCAGGATCAGTGCGCAAAGGACGGCCAGCGCAATGGTCTGCAACCCGGTGCCAGAGATAAAAAAGCCCTCTGCTGGGACAAAGGGTTTCGGTGGTTTGCCGATCGCACCCCACCCACCCAAAGCAAAGAGGATCGCGAAGGCCAATAGGAGGACCGCAGCACCTTGGGCGCTGCGGCTCCAGCTTTGGATCATCAGTTGTCCGGCAATAGGTCCGGCAGGAATGTCGTGATTTGTGGGAAGAACCACAGAATGGTCAGGCCCACGACTTGGATGATCACGAATGGGACAATCCCTCGATAGATGTGGCTGGTCTGAATCTCAGGTGGCGCAACCCCTCGCAAGTAAAACAGCGCGAAGCCAAAGGGCGGGGTAATGAACGACGTTTGCAGGTTCACCGCGATGAGAATCGTAATCCAGGCAGGATGCATGATGTTCGGGTCGGCACCGTACACCACCGGCCCCACGATCGGGATAACGATGAAGATGATTTCAATAAAGTCCAGAACAAAGCCCAGGACAAACAGAACGACCATCACCACCAGCAAAAGCGTGCGCGGATCTTCAAACGAGCGCAGGAAGTGCTCGATGTATTCCTCGCCACCGAAGGACCGCAAAGTTAGCGCCAGGAGCTGGGAACCGATCAAAATGGCGAAAACCATGATCGAGACTTTGGCTGTTTCCATCAGGATCGATGAAAGCACGCGATCCTTGCTGAACAAAAACGAACGCGTCGCACCGGCAATCGTGCGCGGATTGGGGACGGGCTTGCCACCCTCGACGCGGGCACCGAGCAGAACGATAACGGCGTAAATCATGCCAAGGATGGAAACCACGTAAAGCACAGATGCAATCATCGACGCCACGCTCTTGCCAAAGCCAACCGCTTGCTCGCCGTCGAGGAAGTTACCCTTGACCAGCAGCATAAGCGCGATCGAAGCTGCGGTCCAAAGCAGAAGGTTTCGTCCAATTCGATTGTCAAACGGCCCGACCTGTACGTCCCGTTCCAGCAGTTTGATCGCCGACAACAGGATCGCGCCCCCTGCCCCGAGCGCGGCCGCGGGGGTCGGATTGGTAATGCCGCCAAAGATCGACCCTAACACCGCAACAATGAGCACCACAGGCGGCACCACAACGCGGATCACTTCAACTTCAAGCAGCCGGGGAACCGCACCGACCATGCCGTAGATGATCAAGATCGTCGGAAGAAAATAGATTGCCGTCCGCGTCCAAGGGGCGGTATTCGCGTCGATGAACCAAACCGCAGCACCGGCAAACGTAATCACGCCCGCAGCACCCACGAGGATCGGAAGCGCTGGATCCCGTCGGCGCAAAGCCGCTGCCAGCGCCAAGGATACAGCAACGATGGTCAAAAAGGCCGCGACGCCCATGGAAATCGCAGGCACTTTGTAGTTTTTTAGACTATCGCGGAAATAGGCGGATAGCTGCTTGGGTGCATCGCCATTGCCCATATCGGGAAACGCCTTGCGCAACAGGTTTGCAGCTTCAGAGGACACCGCCCTAGACACACCAAAGGACACCTGGCCATCGGCGACCTGACGGATCGCACGGTCGTAGGAGAACGACAAAGCCAGGTAGGACTCCCGTTTCAGCAGGCCGTCTACGGTCGAGACCGCACGGTCCAGATCTCCCGATGCTGGTAGCTCTCTGATTGCGTTGAGCTGGGATTCAAGGTCTGGCGCGGTTTGGATGATCGCAAGGTTGTCGGCAAAACGCGCGTTGATGTCCGCCTCAAAGAACGGCTGGTACAGCGACTGTAGCGCAGCGATTTTTCCACCAAGCAGGTCGGCACGGGCTTGCATTTCGATCGCGGCGCCGTCGGGGTCATCCTTGAACTTTCGGAGGATCGACTTCCGGCGCGCCTTCGAAACGGTCGAGGCATAGTCTTCTGCCACCAGTTTGTAGGGGGCGAAATCAAACTCCTTGTCGGCCCGGTTTACCAGCCTTTGGACCGCTTGACCGCGTGGCGCGCCTTTGACTGCAGCCGTCAGTTCGGCAAGGGTATTGGCGCCCTTCGCGCGCTCCAGCACGTCTTGATACTGCGTGGCCGCATCGGCGCCCAGCATGGCATCAATCGACAGGGCGAAGCGCTCAATCCCGCGCAGAAGAGAGGATTTGCGCTCACGGAATTCGACGACGCGCAACGTCTCGACAATCATGTCGCCATTAACCCCGTCCACCATCGCGTCCACTCGCGATTGCAGATCATCGGGGACAGACTTCCCGCGAGACAGGAGGGCCGTGTAATCCTGCAGGTCGGCAAAGTCGACCGCGTCCATCGCGCCAGAAGGTCGAGCACGCTCGATTTCTTCGAGCAAGGCTTGCGTGTTGGCAAATTCCAGAGCGTCCTGCGGCGGCTTTTGCGAGCCCACGAAACCGGCAAAGGCAGCCAGCACCCAAACCGCAATAAAGCCTATCGCCGGCAGGGCAATGGCACTCGCCGCGCGCCCGGGGGAGCGACCATAGTCGCCCAACAGATCATAGGTGTTGGCGTCGATATTCTGCTTGATCGGCGGTGCAGCCTGAGGCCTGAGCAGCGCGTACCCCAGCGCATAAGCGGCGTAAAGCAGAGCCAGGACGATACCGGGGATGAAGGCAGCTTTGAAAAGCGTCCCCGTCGAGATCGCAATATCGTCGCCCAGCAACTCAGGCAGCGGTATCCCCAGATCCTGCGAGCGGCTCTTTTGTGCCGAGGAATAAATATCCCCGACCATGGAGCCCAGCAGCACCAGAACGATCGACGGAGGAATAATCTGCCCCAACGTGCCAGAGGTCGCGATGACACCGGTGGAAAGCTCCTTGGAATAGCCTGCGCGCAACATGGTGGGCAGCGAGATCAATCCCATGGTCACAACGGTGGCGCCGACAATTCCCGTCGAAGCCGCCAGTAAGGCTCCCACCAAAACCACCGAAACAGCCAGACCGCCGGGCATGCCGCCAAACAGGCGCCCCATAGACGTCAGCAGTTCTTCGGCGATCTTAGAGCGCTCCAGCGCGATCCCCATTAAGACGAACAATGGGACGGCAAGCAGCGTGTCGTTCTGGTTTTCACCGAAGGCGCGTGAGTAGTTATTGTTGCTCCATTGGGCGAGCGTATCCAATCCCTTTTGCCAGGCCGGACCGTTGAATATCTCATGGTGCGCCGCAAGCAGCGGTTTGAGTTCACCATCATATTCCACCAGCAACCAGCCCAGTTCCGAGCCGATTGCGATCAGAATGAAGCTGATAATGGCCGAGCCCGATAGCGCAAAGGCCACGGGGTAACCAGAAAGAATAGCCATGAACAGCGTCCCGAAAACGATGAACAGGCTGAGCTCGACGCCGTCTAATCCAAAGAGCATGGGTCTTGTCTTCTCTTACTAAACTGCCGGACTAAGCCGAGCCCAAAGTGGGTCGGCTGGCGTTGGTTGAAGTGGTGGAAGCATCGATGGCAGCATCTGCCGTGGCGTGTTCGATGGCTTGGGCGGTTAGGTCCTCAGCGCTGGCTTCGTCGCTGTTCGCGGCTTCGTCTCGCAGCCTGCGCTCATGCTCCGCGTCCGAGGTTAGCCCCTTGTCCAGACTGGAAAACAGGAACCCCACAGCCTGGATCAGCATCAGTGCCGCCAGAACCAGAATGAGCAGATAGTAAAGCGGCACGTGACTGAAGTTCTCACCGGTCGAGGTGTTCCAGTTGATTTGCTTGAAGCTGGATGCTCCCGGAATCCGACCATCAAAGTTCCGCGTCAGAATGAGTTCGGTGAGCGGATTGAAGGACGTGATCTGGAATATCTTGTTCATGGCCAAGTGCCAGGACACCCACCACAGCCCTACCATAGAAGGCATGAGGAAAATCAGGGTGCCAACCACATCGATCCAGTGTTTCACGCGGCGGCTCATCGCGCCATAAATCAGGTCAACGCGGACATGACCTTCGTCCATAAAGGTGTAGGCGCAGGCAAAGGCGATGATGATGGCATTGTACAGCATAAGCTCGGTGGCAAACCATGGCATGGTCACAACGTCATCGCCGGGAACCAGCTCCAAGCCAAAGAAGGAGATTGGCAAGCCGTTGGCTCGAAACACCTGCTGGAGAAAGATGATGATGATCTGCTGAAAGGCCATGAGCAGCACGAACCAAGATGCGAGCTTGCCCAGTGTTCCGTTGAAGACATTAATGCCGCCCGCCACGCGACGCAGGATCGGGCGGTAAAACAAGCCTGCGACCAGCAAGCCGAGCGCCAGCGCAAAAATCATGAAGAAAAAGTCGGCCGACTTGCCGAATATCAGCGCGTTGACGATGTACTCGTCCGCCGGAAACTCAACAACCAGAGCCCGAAGGCGCGCGTACTCCAAAAGATCCATGCCATTGCCGCTCACAGAGCCCGCGTCGATCGCAGCTTGTGCGGCGCCAAGCAGATCAGACTGCTTTTTCAGTATGGCGTCAAAGGCTGACAAATAGCCGTTTTCGGTCAGCTTAGCCGTCAGCGCTGCCAATTCTGGCGCAGCCGCGGCGGCGCGCTCGTCGGCTGTCATAATGCCGTAGACCCAAGCAGCGGCCTTGTAGGGCGCGAGGACCAGGTTGACAAAACCTTGAGCTATAGCGGTCAACAACGACCAAATTCCAGTGAGAACAGCCATAGTGGCAGAACCTTCTTAGCGGCGAGGCGTTGGCAGTATTCGCGCTGTCATCAGTGAACCCACAAGTGCGGCGTGAAGCCTTTTTAAGACACGCTGGTGTCACGTGCTCCCCAACGACGGCACACGTATTCCGGCTGTGGGGTCCGGTTCGGTGGCCTCAAGGTATCGCTGCGAGAGTAAAAGCGTCGCGTGGATCCGGTTCGAGCGCGAGAGAGGCCGCTTGGTAGCGGCCTCAATGCATAAACGTTCAGTGCGGGCTTAGCTGCCCAGAACGCGGTCACGCTGTGCGGTGTACTGACCAGCAGAGCGGGAAATCCAGCCCGACGAAGCGGCCATGGAAGAGCTGAAGCTGTCGTAGCAACGCTTGAACAGATCGTCGTCCATGTTTTCGTCAAACACTTCCTGAGCAGCTGCGCCAAAGGCATCCCAAACATCATCCGGGAAGGCGAGTGCGCGAGTACCACCAGCAATCAGACGCTCCAAAGCAGCGCCGTTGTTAGCGAGGTACTGAGCGTGCGACCAGAGGTTCGCCTCAGCACAAGCAACTTCGATTGCAGCCTGGTTGGTCTCGGACAGAGCGTCCCAGCGATCGAGGTTCATTGCGAACGACAGAGCTGCACCTGGCTCGTGGAAACCAGCGGTGTAGTAGATGTTGGTTGCTTCTTGGAGACCCAGGGACTCATCAGAAGCTGGGCCAATCCACTCTGCGCCATCAATGGAGCCGGACTGCAACGCCTGGAAGATCTCGCCACCAGCCATGGTGATCGAAGATGCACCAAGCTTGGAAATCACCTTGCCGCCCAGACCAGGCATCCGGTACTTGAGGCCTTCGAAATCAGAAGCGGAGTTGATTTCCTTGCGGAACCAACCGCCTGCCTGCGTGCCAGTGTTACCTGCCAGGAAGCCCTTCAGACCGAATTCTTCACCGATCTCATCGTACAACGCGCGACCACCCATGTGGTACATCCAGTTGTTGATTTCCTGAGCCGTCATTCCGAATGGAACAGCGGTAAAGAACGCAAACGCTGGGTGCTGGCCAATGTAGTAGTAAGCAGCAGCGTGGAATGCATCAGCGGTGCCAGAAGTCACAGCATCGAAAGCAGCCTGCGTACCGGAAACCAGTTCGCCATTCGCCTTCAGATCAATTTCCAGCGTACCGCCGGTGATCGCAGCAACATTGTCGGCAACGCGCTGTGCAGCATCGTGCACACCAAAGGAGCCGCGCCCCCAGGTCGTCACCATGGTTACTTTCTCACGGCTCTGCGACAGAGCTGGAGTTGCGAGACCGGTTGCGGCCGCTGCGCCAGCAGCAACACCAGCTACGCCTGCGCCTTTAAGAAACTCGCGACGTTTCATAAGTAAATCCTCCCGAAACGGACAGTTGTTTGATGCCCCCCTCCCAGAGGACACCTCTTGCCCCTAAACCACAAAAGCCTAGAGATGTAAATTGGTATGGAAATCAGACCAATGTACCATAGCGCCGCGAAATAGCACTTTGTTCCGCAGCGTTACCTATCAAAACTTAGTTCAGTCCGGGCTGTGCGGCAATTGGTGGGGCCATCAAAAATCTACGTACGTAGCAAAACCGGCAACGACGCCAATCTACAAATTGGCGGCCCTGGGCTATATAGTGCGGCATGGGATTTAAATTAAACCTGCTCCTGATCTCGGTCATTCCGATCCTGTTGTTCACAGCCGCAATGATTGGTGTTGTCACACAACAGACCACGACCTTGTCCGCCGAACTGGGTTCTTTGATCGAAGAACGCCTAGTCTCGGACAAGCGAACTGCACTGACCAATTATGCAGAATTGGCCGAATCTGCCATTCGGCCGTTGGTCGACCAATCCAGCGGGACGGCGATCGAAGCCCAGCAGCAGGCCAGAACCGTCATCAACGCCATGACCTTTGGCGAAGACGGTTATTTCTACGTCTATGACTACGACGGAACCAATCTGGTTCACCCCAGGCTAACAAACCTCGTTGGACAGAACCTCTGGGACTTGCAGGACCCAAACGGCAATTTCGTCATCCAAGGGCTGATTGAGCAGGCGCGTGCTGGTGGCGGCTTTCACTCCTATATATGGAACAAACCCTCAACCGGGCTGGAAGAACCAAAAATTGGGTTTGCAAGAGGGATCGACACTTGGGGCTGGATGCTGGGAACGGGCCTCTATCTCGATGATATTCGCGGTGAACTTGATCTGGTGAACGCCACCATCGGGCGAACCGTGCAGCGTTCGTTTCTTTGGGTGATGGCCTTTGGCCTGCTTGCCGTCCTGTTGGCAGCGATCGTTGTTTATGCCTTCCAACACAACCTGCAACGGACTGCTGACGAAAAACTTAAAGCGTTGAACCGCCGGATCGTTGAGATCCAGGAAGAACAATCCCAGCGCATTTCGCGAGACCTGCACGACGGCATATCCCAGTTGCTGGTCCTAACACGCTATTCGCTAGAAGCGGTTGAAGCTGAACTTGATCCGGCACAGACGGAGCAAAAAGCCACACTAAGCCGGTCCCGCGGGACCCTGGACCGTGCTTTGACCGAGCTGAGCTCGATCGCGCGGAACCTACGGCCTCCCGCGCTGGACCAACTGGGGCTGCAACAGGCCCTCATGTCCCTGATCGAGGACTATCAGGCGCAATCCAAGCTCAAGGTATTTGCCGATATCGAAGCGCTGGGCGACAAGCTTACGGAAGCGGGCAAGTCGGCGTTGTTTCGCGTAGCGCAAGAGGCACTGACCAACATCTCTAAACACGCCGAAGCTGAACGGGTTTGGGTGACATTGAAGGTGCGAGGCCGGTCTGTGCAACTGACGGTCGAAGATGACGGCCTGGGGCTGAAGACACAGCAGCAAGGAGGCCTTGGCATCGCCAACATGCGCGAACGCCTCGCCTCGCAGGGCGGACGGCTGCTGCTTCGCACCCTGACAGAAGCCGGCACCGGCACCAGCGTGACCGGCATCATCCCGCTCAGTCGTGTAGTGGTAAGCCGATGACCATTAACGCCATAATCGCTGACGATCACGAATTGGTCCGCGAAGCGCTGTACGTGCGGCTCAAGAAGATGGACGTGCAAATTGTCGCGGAAGCTTGCGATGGTGCTCAGGTTGTTGAATTGGCGGAAAGTGTGGCTTTCGACCTGATCCTGATGGACATCTCAATGCCTGTGTTGAATGGCGTCGAAGCGACAAGGCTTATCAAGCAGGCCGATCCATCGCGTAAAATCCTCGTTCTCTCAACACACGACAGTCAGAGCTACATCCGCGCCGTCGCATCCGCAGGTGCCGATGGTTACCTACTCAAATCAGCCGACTTCGAAGAAATGCAGCGCGCGGTGCAGGTCGTGGCGATGGGGGGGTCCTACTATGCTGACACGGTCAAAGAGAAACTGTTCGGCGATCGCGACTTCTCCGACGAAAAATTCAACACTCTAACCCACCGCGAGACGGAGGTGCTTCGAATGATCGATCAGGGCCTGCGTTCCAAGGAAATTGCCCATCGCCTGAACATTTCGCTTCGAACCGTCGAAGCCCATCGACGCAACTTAAACCGGAAAATTGGCAGCAAAGCCTGACACGGAATGCAGACAGCTGCCTTTTCTGATCCGCTGTAATTTTGCAGTCTGTACTCTGGAATTGGTGCCCCCGGCCCGAATCGAACGGGCACTCCCGAAGAAACGTGATTTTGAATCACGCGCGTCTACCAATTCCGCCACGGGGGCGCTGTGCTTCAGGGCTGGAGCCTGTATAAGACTCATAGCACTACGCGCCAAGGAGTTTTCTCGCATGGGTTGGCTGAAATCGCTCTACCATTGGACATTGCTGCAAGCTGAAAAACCCAGGGCTTTGGGCGTGCTGTTTGCTATGTCGTTTGCGGAAAGTTCGTTTTTCCCCATTCCCCCCGACACACTTCTCGCCCCCATCGTGCTGACGCGGCGCGCCTGGTGGTGGTTGGCGGCCACGATTTGCACGGTTGGATCCGTCCTGGGCGGTTTATTCGGCTATTTCATCGGCAAATTTGCCTTCGACGCAATCGGCCAGCCCCTACTGGCCTTGCTGGGCAAGACAGAAAGCTTTGATGCCTTTGAGCAAACCTTCAACACCTTTAGCTGGCAGATCGTCTTCCTCGCCGGCTTCACACCCATTCCCTACAAGGTCTTCACCATCGCGTCCGGGGCTTTCGATGTCGCCTTGGCTGTATTCTTCATCGCGTCCGTGGTGTCACGGGGAGGACGATTCTTTTTGGTAGCCGTCATTGTTGCGCTGCTTGGTCCTGTAGCCAAACCGCTGATCGAAAGGTATTTCGGTTGGTTCACCTTAGCGGCGGGCCTCGTCGTGGTGGCGGGCATCTTCGCCTACACGGCCCTGCATTAACCAACAGACAGTCAAGCGACCCCTATGTTCAGGCTCTTTATTCGGATTGAAAACAACTGGCCCTGGGCCTTCCCGCTGGTGATTCTTTCGGCGTGCGTGTTCTTCCTGGGCGTTGCATTGATCTCTCAATACATCGGCGGCCATCACCCCTGCACCCTGTGTATCGCCCAGCGCACGTCCTATGTTGTCGCGGCTATCGTGTCTGGCGCTGCAATGGTGATTGGTCG
>Ga0206125_10004895_pt1 | contig 11590 bp, 7 predicted proteins | sample Helgoland_Spring_4_FD_148598 | JGI IMG/M metagenome (GOLD analysis project Ga0206125, IMG submission 148598) | Pelagic subsurface seawater microbial communities from Kabeltonne, Helgoland, North Sea - Helgoland_Spring_Bloom_20160331_1 | ecosystem: Environmental > Aquatic > Marine > Epipelagic ...
AGGCTTTATTTATTTTATAACTTTTTAAGCGCGCAGCATGTTTGAAGCCAATTCCCCAAACGTCTTCAATTTTAAGCCATTTAAGAGCTTTATCTTTTTTTTCTTTAGAGTTTATCACATAAACTCCCCCCGTTTTATTATCAAACTTTTTAGAAATTCGGTTGGCTACTTTAGCTAGTGCTTTTGTGGGTGCAAATCCAATACTAACCGGAATTCCAGTCCATTTTAGTATAATTTTTCTGATTTCTTTACCGTACTGTTCTAAATCATAATTTTCAAACCCTCTAAACTCCAAAAACGCTTCATCTATACTATAAACTTCTATATTTGGTGAGTAACTACTTAGTATATTCATTACTCTACTACTCATGTCTCCATACAAAGGAAAGTTCGATGAGAACACATGTACTTTATTTTTCTTAAAAAGAGGATCGTATTTAAATGCAGGAGCTCCCATTGGAATACCAAGCGCTTTAGCTTCGTTACTTCTAGAGATTACACACCCATCATTGTTTGATAAAATAACTATAGGTTTTTTATCCAATTTTGGATTAAAAACTCTCTCACAAGAAGCATAGAAATTATTACAATCAACTAGTGCAAACATTTTATAAAACTACATTTTAGATATTTTTAAATCAATTTATTTTACAATTAAAGTTTTTAACAATTCTTATTGTAAATTTGAACTATTAAAATGAGTTTTTATAATAACACAGAGGATCTAATAAAATCTAAAGGATTTAAAATTACCTCTAAAGATTTTGAAAGACCTTGGGGAGGTTTTTTAGTTATAAATGAGAGTCAGGCACAAGAATTCTCGAACCAGTTTTTCAAAGGAATTGATGTAGATAGCTTGAAAATAAGTGAAAAATTAAGTCCAAAAATATTAATAGTAAAACCTAATGCTAGATTGTCGTGGCAATATCATCACAGAAGAGCTGAAATTTGGAGAGTTTTTAAAGGCGAATGCGGAATAATTAGAAGCGATTCAGACAAGGAAAATGAAATGAAGATTTATAATGAAGGCGATCAAATTAAATTAAAACAAGGTGAAAGGCACAGATTAATTGGTTTAGATGGTTATTGTCTAGTAGCTGAAATATGGCAACACACAGACAAAAAAAATCCTTCCAACGAAGAGGATATAGTCCGAGTGCAAGATGATTTTGGTAGATAAAAAAAATCAAAAAAACTACCTTTAATTTTTATAAAGTTGTAATTTTATATCAATAAAAATTACATCTAATAGATGGATCAATATTCTTTTTTAAATACAGCGCATACAGCTTATTTTGCTGAACTATACGATCAGTATTTAATAAATCCCGAACAAGTCGAGCCGAGTTGGAGAGCTTTTTTTCAAGGATTCGAATTTGGAATTGAAGAATCAAAAAAAGAAAAACTAGCTTTTGAAGGTGTAGAAGTGCCTGAAAATATTTTAAAAGAGTTCAAGGTAGTTAAGCTTATAAATGCCTACAGAACAAGAGGTCACCTGTTTACAAAGACTAATCCTGTTAGAGACAGGAGAACCTATTTTCCAAATTTAGAAATTGAAAATTTTGATTTATCAAGTGACGATTTAAAAACTGTATTTAATGCAGGAGAAATTATCGGTCTTGGCGCAACTACGTTAGCTAACATTTTAATTCATCTTGAAAGAATTTATTGTAGTTCTATTGGAATTGAATACATGTACATTAGAACACCTGAAAGAATCCAGTGGATTCAAGAAAAATTAAATCATAATTCTAATAGTCCTAATTTTTCTAAAAATCAGAAAAAGCAAATACTAAAGAAAACAATTGAAGCCGTAGCTTTTGAAAAGTTTCTTCATACAAAATATGTAGGTCAAAAACGATTTTCTCTTGAAGGTGGTGAAGCTTTAATACCAGCGCTTGATGCACTTATTGAAAAAGCCGCTATAGATGGAGTTAAAGAATTTGTAGTTGGAATGGCTCACAGAGGAAGACTTAATACTTTAACTAATATTTTCGGTAAACCTGTTGAAGATATTTTTAACGAATTTGACGGAAAAGACTACGATGAAAAAGGCTTTGATGGTGATGTAAAATATCATTTAGGATGGACTTCCAACAGAACTACTGATTCAGGTCATAAAATTTACATGAATATTGCTCCAAATCCATCCCATCTTGAAGCAGTTGGTCCTGTTGTTCAAGGAATAGCAAGAGCTAAACAAGAAAAATATCATCCAGAAAACATTGAAAATGTTCTGCCAATTATAATTCACGGAGATGCTGCAATCGCTGGTCAAGGTGTAGTTTACGAGGTAGTGCAAATGGAAAGATTAAAAGGTTATAAAACCGGGGGAACGATTCATATAGTGATTAATAATCAAGTAGGCTTTACTACAAACTATTTAGACGGCAGATCCTCTACATACTGTACAGATGTGGCCAAAACAAATCTTTGCCCAGTTTTACATATCAATTCTGATGATGTTGAAGCAGTTGTTCATGCAATAACATTTGCATTAGATTATAGAATGAAATATAAGAGAGATATTTTTATTGATTTGCTTGGATATAGAAAGTATGGTCACAACGAGGGTGATGAGCCGCGTTTCACTCAGCCAAAACTTTATAAAGCAATTTCAAAACATTCTAATCCAATGGATATTTATTCAAAAAAACTTTTTGAAGATCAAATTATTTCATTTGATTATGTTTCTGATATTGAAAAAAAATATAAAGAGTCTTTAGAAAAGAAATTAGAACAATCAAAAAAGGATAATAGTATTGAAATCACTCCTTTTATGGATTATGAGTGGAAGGGATTTAAAAGAGTCAAGAAAGATAAAATGCTTTCTAAATTTAGTACAAATGTTTCTTTAAATGATTTAAAAAGAATTGCAAAAACTATTACTACTCTTCCTGAAAATAAAAGTTTTTTAAAAAAAATTCAAAAGCTTACAAAAGATAGATCTAAAATGTTTTTTGAATCTGACAAGCTTGATTGGGCAATGGGTGAAATGCTAGCTTATGGTAGTTTGTTAAAAGAGGGTTATAATGTTAGAATATCTGGTCAAGATGTCGAAAGAGGAACTTTTTCGCATAGACATGCTATTTTAAAAGTAGAAGAGTCAGAAGAATCAGTTTGTTTACTTGATAATATTGATAAAGATCAAGGGAATTTTAACATATACAACTCATCCCTATCAGAATATGGAGTAATGGGTTACGAGTATGGTTACTCTTTAACAAGCCCTAACACTCTGTGTATATGGGAAGCTCAGTTTGGAGATTTTAGTAATGGAGCTCAAATAATGATTGATCAGTACTTTTCAGCAGCTGAGGCTAAGTGGAAGATACAAAACGGTTTAGTTCTTTTATTGCCTCATGGTTACGAAGGTCAGGGTGCGGAACATTCTTCAGGAAGAATGGAAAGATATTTACAATTGTGTTCAAAGGACAATATGTATGTTGCTAATTGTTCAACTCCTGCAAATATTTTTCACATATTAAGAAGACAAATGGTTACAACATTTAGAAAACCTCTTGTAATTTTCACTCCTAAAAGTTTACTTAGACACCCAAAAGCCGTTTCTGAAATTGAAGATTTTAGTGATGGTAATTTTATGCCTTTAATTGATGATAATACAGTAGATTTTTCGAAAACAGATAGACTTGTATTTTGCTCGGGTAAATTTTATTATGATTTATTAGACTTTAAAGAAAAAAATAATATTTCCAACACAGCATTAATTAGATTGGAACAATTATTTCCATTGCCTGAACTTGAAATTAATACTATCCTAAAGAAATATTCAAGTGCTAAAGATGTTGTTTGGGCTCAAGAAGAACCCCGAAATATGGGGGCTTGGAGCCATTTGCTTTTACATCTTGAACAGGCTAGAAATTTTAGAGTAGCTTCTAGGAGATTTTACAGTTCTCCTGCTGCTGGAAGTAGTACTAGATCCAAAAATAGACATAATGAAGTTATAGAGTATGTTTTTGATCAATCAAAAAATAATATGAGATAATGAGTTATTTGTTTACATCAGAATCTGTTAGTGAAGGTCATCCAGATAAAATTGCTGATCAAATTAGTGATGCATTAATCGATAATTTTTTAGCTTTTGACCCAAACTCTAAAGTTGCCTGTGAAACTCTTGTAACAACAGGCCAAGTAATCTTAGCGGGAGAAGTTAAATCAAATGTGTATTTAAATATTCAATCTATTGCTAGAGATGTTATCAAGAAGATAGGATATAATAAAAGCGAATATTTATTTGACGGAAATTCTTGTGGAATTCTTTCTTACATCCATGAACAATCCTCTGATATTAATCAAGGAGTAGAAAGAGAAACTATTGAAGAGCAAGGAGCAGGAGATCAAGGTATCATGTTTGGATATGCTTGTAATGAAACAGAAGACTACATGCCTTTAACTTTAGACTTATCACATAAGTTATTAATTGAATTAGCTGAGCTAAGAAGAGAAGGAAATGAAATCAAATACCTTAGACCAGATTCAAAATCTCAAGTTACAATTCAATATTCAAACGATCATAAACCTGAAAAAATTGTTACAATTGTTTTATCTACCCAGCATGATGATTTTGATGAAGAAAAAATAATGCTTGATAAAATTAAGTCAGATATCATATCTATATTAATTCCGAGAATAATTAAAAAATACCCTAGCTATCAAAAATATTTCAATGAAAATATTGAATATCACATCAATCCAACTGGAAAATTTGTAATTGGAGGTCCACATGGAGACACTGGACTTACTGGAAGAAAAATTATAGTAGATACCTATGGAGGAAAAGGAGCTCACGGAGGAGGTGCTTTTTCTGGAAAAGATCCAAGTAAAGTTGATAGAAGTGCTGCCTATGCAGCCAGACATATTGCTAAAAACCTTGTTGCTGCTGGAATATCAGAAGAATGTTTAGTTCAAGTAAGTTATGCTATTGGGGTCGCAAAGCCAATGGCTGTTTATGTGAATACTTATGGAACTTCAAAAGTTAATTTCACGGATAGTGAAATTTCAATGAAAGTCGAGGAGATGTTTGATTTAAGACCTTATTTTATCGAAAAAAGATTAAAGCTTAGAAACCCAATTTATACCGAAACAGCGGCTTATGGTCATATGGGCAGAAAGTCAGAATGGGTCAACAAAACTTTTGTTTCAAGTTCTGGAGAGTGTAAAGATTTTGAGGTCGAACTTTTCACTTGGGAAAAATTAGATTATGTTGAAAAAATTAAAGAATATTTTAAAAAATTATAAATGAGCAATGCAGATTATGTAAAATATAAAGTAAAAGACATTTCTCTTGCTGAGTGGGGAAGAAAGGAAATTAATCTTGCCGAGGCTGAGATGCCAGGATTAATGGCTTTAAGAGAAGAATTTGGAAAGCAAAAACCATTAAAAGGAGCTCGTATTGCAGGATGTCTTCATATGACAATTCAAACGGCTGTTCTTATTGAAACATTAGTTGATATGGGGGCTGAAGTAACTTGGAGCTCTTGTAATATATTTTCAACTCAGGACCATGCAGCAGCAGCAATAGCAGCAGCAGGGATTTCAGTGTACGCTTGGAAAGGAATGAATGAAGAAGAATTTGATTGGTGTATTGAACAAACATTATTCTTTGGAGAAAGCAACAAGCCACTAAACATGATATTAGATGACGGGGGAGATCTTACTAATTTGGTATTAGATAATTATCCAGAACTTGTCAAAGGAATTAAAGGACTCTCTGAAGAAACTACAACTGGTGTTCATAGGCTATACGAAAGAATGAAAAATGGAACCTTACCTCTTCCAGCGATAAATGTAAACGATTCAGTGACCAAATCTAAATTCGATAACAAATACGGATGTAAAGAAAGTGCAGTTGATGCCATAAGAAGGGCAACTGATGTAATGATGGCAGGTAAAAGAGTCGTTGTGGCTGGATATGGTGATGTAGGAAAAGGCACTGTTGCTTCTTTTTCAGGTGCTGGAGCAATAGTCACTGTTTGTGAAGTAGATCCCATTTGTGCACTTCAAGCTGCGATGGACGGATATGAGGTTAAAAAAATGACCTCTGTCATTTCTAATGCAGACATTGTTGTTACTGCGACAGGGAATAAAGATATATTAAAAGAAGATCATTTCAGACTAATGAAGGATAAAATAATCGTATGTAATATTGGTCATTTTGATAATGAAATTGATATGGCTTGGCTTAATGATAACTATGGAAGTTCTAAAATAGAAATCAAACCACAGGTTGATATTTACACAATTGATGGTAAAGAAGTGATTGTACTTGCTGAAGGAAGGCTTGTTAATTTAGGTTGTGCTACAGGTCACCCTAGTTTTGTAATGAGTAATTCATTTACAAATCAAGTGTTGGCTCAATTAGAACTTTGGTCTAATAGCGATAACTATAAAAATGAAGTTTATATGCTTCCAAAACATTTGGACGAGAAAGTTGCTAAATTACATTTAGAAAAATTAGGAGTAGAACTTGAAGAATTAACAACTGATCAAGCTGATTACATTGGAGTTAAAAGAGAAGGACCTTTTAAACCAAGTTATTACAGATATTAATTTGTATTTTAATATTAATTAAAGAAATTATGATTTTAGAAATGAAAGTCCCATCCCCAGGTGAATCAATTTCAGAAGTTGAAATTGCAGAATGGCTTGTAAATGATGGTGACTTTGTTGAAAAAGACCAAACTATAGCTGAAGTGGATTCTGATAAAGCAACTTTAGATCTTCCTGCGGAAGAAAGTGGTGTAATAACTTTAAAGGCTGAAGAAGGAGATGCTGTTGCTGTAGGGCAAGTAGTTTGTTTAATTGACACTTCCGCTAAGGCTCCCAAAATAAAAAAAGTAAATCAAGAAGAGACCCCGGATAAAGTCATTAAACCTGTTGAAGAACCCAAAGAAATTATTTCAGAAAATAGTTTCGCTAAAGGAACCCCATCACCAGCTGCTTCAAAAATTTTAAGTGAAAAGAATATATCTCCATCTTCAGTTGCTGGCTCAGGAAGAGATGGAAGGATTACAAAAGACGATGCGCTTAAAGCACTTCCGAAAGTAGATTTAAAAGCTATTGTTAAAGATAGAAAAATTGAAAGCAAGAAACTTTCAATGCTTCGAAGAAAAGTAGCCCAAAGACTTGTTGCTGTAAAAAATCAGACAGCAATGCTTACTACTTTTAATGAGGTTAATATGACACCAATTTTTGAACTTAGAAAAAAATATAAAGAAGAGTTTAAAGAGAAACACGGAGTAGGATTAGGGTTTATGAGTTTTTTCACAAAAGCTACCGTCCAAGCATTACAGGAATTTCCTGATGTAAACTCCATGATTGATGGCGATCAACAGATAAAATATAATTTTTTTGATATTAGTATTGCTGTTTCTGGACCCAAAGGATTAATGGTTCCGGTTGTTAGAGATGCTCAGGATTTAACTTTTTCTGGGATTGAAAAAGAAATAAAAAGATTAGCTATTAGAGCCAGAGATGGTGAGATTACTGTTGATGAAATGACAGGAGGTACTTTTACTATTACGAATGGTGGAGTTTTTGGCTCAATGCTTTCAACGCCGATTATTAATCCTCCTCAATCTGCAATTTTGGGTATGCACAATATAGTTGAGCGTCCAATTGCTATTAATGGTAAAGTTGAAATACACCCAATAATGTATTTAGCTCTTTCCTATGATCATAGAATTATTGACGGAAAAGAATCGGTCGGTTTTCTGGTTAAGATTAAAGAAGCACTAGAAAGTCCTGAAGAACTATTAATGGATAATAATATTTATAAAGCCTTAGGACTTTAATTTTTATTCTGAACCTCAATAAAATGTTATATTTGCAACACAAACAAAGAATTATGATTAAAAATTTTTTTGCAATTTGTTTTCTTTTTTTAAGCATCCAGGCTTTTTCTCAAGATATTGATACTATGAAATCTGTTGCAAGATTTTCATCTGATGCAGAACTTACTTCTTACATAAATAAAGCTAAGTCAAATGGACTCTCTTTAATTGAAGTTGAAGGGTTAGTAAATGCACAAGGAGCATCCCCTTCTGAACTTCAAAAACTTAGAACTTTATGGAATGCAGGTTCGGTAAACTCTTCTTCACCTATTGATATTCTTCCTGATTCACCTGGCTCATCACTTGGAAACAGCGGAAATACTAAAATCACTCCTAAAGCTTCTATAAGATTTGGTAGTAATTTTTTTGAAAATAAAAACATAAGTGAAGTTCCTCAACTTTTTGTCGCCACACCAAATGACTATAGATTAGGCCCTGGAGATGAATTGATTGTTAACTTATTTGGCGCTTCAGAAAATTCATATTCGATTGAAATATCCAGAAATGGAACAGTTAAATTAGATAGACTAGCACCTATTTATCTTTCAGGTTTAAGTATATCATCAGCAAAAAGTAGACTAAAAAATAGATTGTCAAAACTATACGCAGGCTTAGTTTCCAATGACCAGTTAAGTAAAGTAGATATTGATGTCAGTCTTCAAAAAGCTCGAAGTATTGTCATAAATATTACAGGACAAATTACAGGTCCAGGAACCTATACCATTTCTGGATTTAGTTCTGTTTTAAATGCATTGTTTGCAGCAGGTGGTCCAAATGAAATAGGATCTTTTAGAAACATTAAATTACTAAGGAACGGAAAAGTGCATAAAACTATAGATTTGTATGACTATTTTGTGAGTGGTATTTATCCAAATGTTTATTTAAGAGATCAAGATGTGATTTTAGTTGAAGCGTTTTCTAAACAAGTTAATGTAAATTCAGGTTTTAAAACAAATGGTTTATTTGAGTTAAAAGAAAACGAAACTTATGAAGATGTTCTAAATTTTGCTGGTGGGTTTTCTTCCAATTCCTACAAAGATAAATTGTTTGTAAGCAGAATAAACTCATATTCAAGATCCATTGTTGAAATCTCAAAAAAAGATTTTTCAAAATCAAATTTGTATGATGGAGATATTATAAATGCCAAAACTATTTCTAGTTTTATTGAAAATAGTGTTTCTATAAGTGGTGCTGTTTATTTGCCAGGTACTTTTGATTTAACATCAGTTTCAACTTTAAGAGATTTAATTGATTCTGCCAATGGACTTAATCCAAATGCAATTAATAAAGGATTTATATATAGATCTGAAAAGGGTATTGAAGATGAAATTATTGATTTAAATCTACTTGATAGCCAAGCCCTTAATATTACTCTTCAAAATCAAGATCGTGTTGTTGTTTTATCTAGAACTAGTTTAATTGATTATGATTCTTTTATTACTAAGGGTTTATTTAACTCTCCTCAAACTTTTCAACTAAAAGAAGGAATGACAATTACAGACGCGGTAATTCTTTCAGGTGGTTTTATGAACAAAGCCGACAGATCTAGGGTTATACTGAACCGAAACATATCTAAAAATAACGACAATACTTTAATTGAAAATTTAGAATTTTCATTTGACGAAAATTACAAAACAGAAAATGATATTTTATTGGAAAAGAACGATGTTATTTCAGTTAGAAATGTCCCTTTTCAAAGATCAACTAAGTCATATACAATTTCAGGTGAAGTAAATACACCTGGTTCATATGTTCTAGAATTAGAAAATTTTTCTGTTAAAAATGCACTAAAAAAAATAAAATTTACCAATTCTGCTAACATTGATCAGATTCATATAATAAGAGATGGTTTTCAAATTCCTCTAAATGATATTAATGTTACTGATTTTATAATTAGTGAGGGAGATAATATTGTTGTTCCAGAAATTAAAAATATAGTTAAAACTATTGGATCGGTTCAACAGCCTTCGATTTTAGATTTTGAATTAAATAAATCCTTTAAAAAGAGTATTGTAAACTCAGGTGGATTTTCTGAAAATGCTGATAAAAAAAGATCCTATGTTATATATCAAAATGGATTAAAAAAACAGACTCGTTCTTTTTTGTTTTTTAAAAAATATCCTAAAATTATTTCTGGATCAACTTTAGTAGTTCCTCCTAAAAAAGAAAAAGAAAATAGGAGTAGTACTGCTGAATTAATTGGTATCACTTCCTCTATTACATCGCTTGTAGCTATAATTAGATTAATAACTCAATAACTATGAACGAAATAAAAAATCAACAAATTATTGAAGATGAAATAGATTTAATTGAGCTATTAAAAAAAGTTTATTTAGAAAAGAAATTTATTTTAAAAATCTCAATTTTAGCTGCATTATTTGGTGTTGCATATGCTTTATTTCAGCCAAATGAGTTTACTAGTTCAACTACTTTTATTCCTCAGCTTAGTTCAAATGTTAAAGCAAGAGGTTCTTCATTAAGTGGTCTTGCATCACTTGCTGGAATAAATTTAGGAGGAATGGAAGGTTCTTCTGATTTTCCTCCAACTTTATATCCTCAAGTCGTTGAAAGTGTCCCTTTTAGATTGGAACTTTTATCTTCCAGTATCATAAATAATAGCGATGAATTAACATTAAGAGATTATATTTTGAATAATAAAGGATCTTTTAATTTGATCGGAATTTTAAAAAAATATACTATTGGGCTTCCTTCACTTATTTTTGGTCCGTCTAATAATGAAAACTACACAAATTCTACGATTTATAGTGTTTCTAAAGAAGATAAAAATCTTTTTGAAATATTGAACCAATTCTTTTCACTTGATGTAAACGATAAGGAAGGATTTATAACAATGTCATTTACAGATCAAAACAGCAGTGTTTCAGCTCAAGTCACTCAAATAGCTCAATCTCTTTTACAGGAAAAAATTATTGAATATAAAGTTCAATCTTCAAAAGAATTATTAGATTTTACTACACGCCAGTATAATGAAAAAAAATTTACTTTTGAAAAATTACAAGACACAAGAGCTGTTTTTGTAGATAAAAATATTAACATTTCAAGTTCTCTTTATCAAAACAAATTAAGTAGAATTGAAAGTGAACTAAGCATCGCTCAAACTGTAGTTCAACAACTAGCTTCTCAAGTAGAGCAGGCCAAGCTTCAGGTTAATAAAGATACACCCGTATTTACCACAATTAAACCTGTAACTATCCCTTTTGAAAGAAGTGCGCCCAAAAGATTTTTAATTGTATTAGTTTTTGGTTTTTTAGGAATAGTTATTTCTATTGGTTATGTACTTGTTAAAGAGTCTGCAATGGAGATTATCAAATCTATTAAATCATAACTTCAAAAAGAGTTTATTGGACTTATAGTCTAATATTGCTTTAGATTTTTTTAATACATCTGCCCCAATTATACCATCAATTGGATCAATTTTTTTTTGATTTAAAGCACTGTTAATATGACTCATATCGAATATTATTAATGATGCATTACTGTTCCATTTCCCAATCTGAATTATATTGCTTTTAGAAATCTTAGTATGTGTAATTTCACTATTAGCGCTTGAAGCCTTTTCTTTACTATCCTCTGATAACACTTTAAACTTATCTTCTAAACTCGTGCAAATACAAGAGTTAGAAGCACCAGTGTCTAAAATAAATCTTCCATTAATACTATTTACCTTGGCTTCTATTAAGTAGTGTTTGGTTTTTAAAAAAATGATTTTTACTGAA
>Ga0206125_10004906_pt1 | contig 11566 bp, 5 predicted proteins | sample Helgoland_Spring_4_FD_148598 | JGI IMG/M metagenome (GOLD analysis project Ga0206125, IMG submission 148598) | Pelagic subsurface seawater microbial communities from Kabeltonne, Helgoland, North Sea - Helgoland_Spring_Bloom_20160331_1 | ecosystem: Environmental > Aquatic > Marine > Epipelagic ...
GCTTCTTTTTCAGTTGAGAAGGCGCTAAAAGATTTCTGGTATTGTATACATAACTCTAAGCCTGTTTTTGTCTGCCCAAAACTCACAAGTGGAATGAAAAGTAATAGTAAAAGGAGTTTTTTCATACCCCCAATTTACAACATTTAGTTTTTACTTAAACTTCTATAGTTTCAGTCTTAACATCTTTTTTTGGCTCTATGTACTTTAAGTAAAAATCCTTGACGCATTTTTCTTCCTCATCATAAAGTGTAAACCAATCTATTACATCTACTGCTGGGGGAGAAGAATCAAACCATTTATAAAACTCTTTAGACATTCCTTCCGCATCATTAGCTTTTGCATCACCAAATTTATAATTTCTAATTTCTCCGCTTTTTAACTTCATTTTTGTGTAAGAGAATTCGTATTGGTCTATAATCATCCCTTCATTATGTGATTGGAACAGCATTAATTCTATAATTTCTATTTTACTTACCAAAGATAAGTTTTAGAAAATAGTTTTAATAAATATCTTTAATATAATTAGGGTAGATAGAATATTTGAACACTCACCACCTAATATAAACCTCCCCCCAAAGAACCTAAATGTAAACTCCCCCAACCAAGATTACGTATAATAAATTAACCAATTGATTATGAACGAAGTATTTGATCAATCCATAAGACTTTTGCAACTAATAGGTGAACTGTTAGGAATGACCTACCGGGAGCTCAACGTATGGATTTTTTTAATTATATAACCCATTGTATTTGCGATCCTACTGATTAAAATCTATCTATTAACTAAAAAACTTAACAACTATGAGAGAAGCTAATAAACGATTCATAAGACTACTAGGGTATGTAGTGATTGTAATTACCTCCATGCAGTTTCACGATCTTTTACAAACAGCCTCCATGTTATTTTTTGGGTTTTTATGGTTCGCAAAAACTTCAGATTGGTAACTTAGCATTTGATTAAGATTTTTAGAGAGAAAAGGCAACGATCTAGGCAACTAAAAAAAAGAAACCTTGTAAATCAGCGACTTACAAGGTTTGTTGCGGAGAAAGAGGGATTCGAACCCCCGGACCTGTTACAGTCAACAGTTTTCAAGACTGCCGCATTCGACCACTCTGCCATTTCTCCGGTCGCGCTGTATATAGCGGGTGCAAATATAGAAAAGGTTTTGATTTTTTAAAAGTATTTATGTGTTTTTTAATAGATTATTTTTTGAGGCTATTTCTACTTTATTTGTAATACATTTATCTAATAATTTCATAAAATGTTAGACTATTTTTTGTTAGTACTTGTAGGGTTCATTGCAGGTATAATAAATATATTGGCTGGTGGTGGATCTTTACTTACACTTCCCATGTTAATTTTTTTAGGGTTACCCCCTAATATAGCAAATGGAACAAATAGAATAGCTATAATAATTCAAAACATCTTTGCCGTAAAAGGTTTTCAGAGTAAAGGTGTAAACACCTATCCTTTTAGTATATATTTAGCAATACCTGCAACAATTGGTGCCATCATTGGAGCATTTGCAGGGATTAAAATAGAGGGTGAACTATTCAATAAAATATTAGGTATTGTAATGGTTATTATTGTTTTACATATGGTATTTAAACCTAGTGAAATTTCAAATAAAACTCTAGAAAGAATTACAGGTAAATATTTTTGGCTAAGCATGATAGCCTTCTTTTTTATTGGCTTATATGGGGGGTTTATTCAAGCTGGAGTGGGTTTTATTATCTTATTAACTTTATCTAGCATAAATCAATTTTCATTAGTAAAGAGTAATGCAATCAAGGTAACTGTAGCTCTTATCTATACCTTGGCTGCTGTAGCTATTTTTGCCTATAACGATAGCATTAATTGGAAGTACGGTCTAATTTTATCTTTAGGTAATGCTGCTGGAGGTTGGTTTATGAGTAGGTGGTCTGTAGATAAAGGTGATAAATTCGTAAAAAAAGTCTTAATTATTATGGTATTAGCAATGGCAATAAAACTATGGTTTCCTGATTTTTATAGTATCTTAGCCTCGGAAATTTTAGATCTTTTTTAATGGCTTTTAATTCATTTGGAAATATATTAAAACTAACTACCTATGGAGAATCTCATGGCTCGGCCATAGGAGGTATTATTGATGGTTTTCCAGCTGGGCTTTTGATAAATTTAGAGGCTATTCAAGAGGAATTAAATAGAAGAAAACCAGGGCAATCTAATATTGTCACGCAACGTAAAGAACCAGATACTGTAGAATTTCTTTCAGGAATTTTTGAAGGGAAAACCACAGGAACTTCTATTGGATTTATTATTAAAAACACCAATCAAAAATCTCATGATTATTCACACAATACCGATGTATATAGGCCATCCCATGCGGATTTTACCTACGATAAAAAATTTGGTATTAGAGATTACCGTGGGGGTGGAAGATCCTCTGCAAGAGAAACAGCGAACTGGGTAGTAGCTGGTGCTCTAGCGAAACAATTAATATCTACAATTTCAATCAATGCCTACACCTCTTCAGTTGGTAACATAGAGATGAGCAAAGCCTATAATGAGTTAGATTTCTCAAAAACTGAGACAAATATTGTTCGTTGTCCTGATGAGAAAATGGCAGCTCTTATGATTAATAAAATCAAAGAAACTCGAAAGCAAGGTGATACCATAGGTGGAACTATTTCTTGTGTTGCAAAAAATATTCCTGTAGGCCTAGGAGAACCGATTTTCAATAAACTTCATGCTGCTTTAGGAAATGCAATGCTTTCATTGAACGCCGTTAAAGGTTTCGAATTTGGAAGTGGCTTTGAGGGGACCAAAATGAAAGGTAGTAAACATAATGACATCTTTAATAAAGATGGATCTACACAAACAAATTTATCTGGTGGTATTCAAGGTGGTATTTCTAACGGAATGGATATATACTTTAGAGTAGCTTTTAAACCTGTAGCTACCATCATGCAAAACCAACCTACCATAAATTCTAAAGGAGATGAAACAGAAATTATGGGAAAAGGGCGTCACGACCCATGTGTTGTTCCTAGAGCGGTTCCAGTAATAGAAGCCCTTACTGCTTTAGTTTTAGCAGACTTTTGGTTATTGAATAAAACTAGAAAAATATGATCTTTCTAAAAATAAGTACATCATAAAAAAAACCCAAAACTAATGTTTTGGGTTTTTATGATTTATGCCTCACCTGTAGGTCCAAAATTCATTGGAATTGGTGGTTGCTCGTAATCTTTGATTTCACCATGAGCTTTCTCAAACTTCAAAATGTTGTCAGCTAAAGCTTTTGTAAGCCTTTTAGCATGTTGTGGAGTCAAAATAATTCTTGATTTCACTTTTGCTTTTGGGACTCCAGGCATTATTCTGATAAAATCTACAATAAACTCAGAGACAGAATGATTAATAATTGCTAAATTAGAATATGTTCCTTCCGCAACAGATTCGTCTAACTCAATATTAATTTGCCCTTTTTTTTGTTGATTTTCAGCCATTATATTTACTAATTAAAGCTATTTTCGATTTCTTCTTTAGGACCAACAATTAAATGATCATAAGTTCTCATTCCAGTACCAGCTGGTATTTTCTTACCTACAATAACATTTTCTTTTAAGCCTTCTAAATGATCTACTTTACCATTTACAGCAGCTTCATTCAATACTTTCGTAGTTTCTTGGAAAGATGCCGCAGAAATAAACGATTTGGTTTGAAGAGAAGCTCTTGTAATTCCTTGTAAAACTTGTTCTGCTGTTGCAGGTTGTGCGTCTCTTGCAACAACTAAAGTTTGATCATTTCTTCGTAATAAAGAATTTTCATCTCTTAATTGACGTGCAGAAATAATTTGACCTGCTTTTACATTTTCAGATTCACCAGCATCTTCGATAACTTTCATACCGTAAATAGCATCATTTTCTAGAATAAAGTCATTCTTATGAATCAATTGATTTTCTAAGAATAAAGTATCTCCAGAGTCTATGATTCTTACTTTACGCATCATCTGGCGAACAACTACCTCAAAGTGTTTATCATTAATTTTCACACCTTGTAGACGATATACATCTTGAATTTCGTTCACCAAATACTGTTGAACAGCAGAAGGCCCTTGAATTCTTAAAATATCTATAGGAGTAACTGCTCCATCTGATAAGGGCATTCCAGCTTTAATAAAGTCATTTTCTTGAACTAAGATTTGATTAGAAAGTTTAATTAAATATTTTCTAATATCTCCAGTTTTAGATTCAACAATAATTTCTCTGTTACCTCTCTTGATTTTACCAAAAGAAACGACACCGTCTACCTCTGAAACCACAGCTGGATTTGAAGGATTACGTGCTTCAAATAATTCAGTAACTCTTGGAAGACCTCCAGTAATATCACCAGCTTTTCCAGATTTTCTTGGAATCTTAACTAATGTTTTACCACTTTCTACACTTTCACCATTATCTACCATTAAATGAGCTCCAACAGGAAGGGTGTATGAACGTAAAGCATTACCATCTTTATCTTCAATGATTAAAGAAGCAATAATTTTCTTATTCTTTGAGTCTGTAATTACTTTTTCTTGGAAACCTGTTTGTTCATCAACCTCAACTTGGTAATTTACTCCTTGTTCAAGGTTATCAAACTTCACTTTTCCTCCAAATTCAGATACAATAACACCATTAAATGGATCCCATTGACAAATTACATCACCTTTTTTGATAGACTTTATCTTCTTATTGAAAATAATAGATCCATAAGGAATAATATTTGTACTAAGGGTAATATCTGTCTTTTTATCAATTACTTTAATTTCAGCAGTTCTAGAAATTACAATATCTACAGCTTTACCGTCAGAATCTTTTCCTTCAACAGTTCTAAGGTCTTCGATAACTACCTTACCATCAAATTTAGCGGTTAACTTATTATCTTCAGATATGTTTCCTGCAACCCCACCTACGTGGAATGTTCTTAATGTTAATTGTGTACCTGGTTCTCCAATAGATTGAGCCGCAATAACTCCTACAGCTTCACCAATTTGAACATTGTTAAGTGTAGATAAACTTTGTCCATAACATTTTGCACAAATTCCTCTTTGAGACTCACACGTTAATGCAGATCTTACTTGAACAACATCTAATCCGGAAGCTTCAATAGCATTGGCAGTTTGAGAGGTAATTACCTCACCCGCTCCAACTAATAAATCTTCATTTAATGGATGGAAGACATCTTGTAAAGCTACTCTTCCTTCAATTCTATCACTTAAAGATTCTACAATCTCATCGTTTTTCTTCAATGGAGTAACATCTAATCCTCTAAGGGTACCACAATCATACTCGTTAATAATAACATCTTGAGAAACATCTACTAAACGACGGGTTAAGTATCCTGCATCGGCAGTTTTTAAGGCTGTATCAGCAAGACCTTTACGAGCACCGTGAGTAGAGATAAAATATTCAAGAATTGATAGTCCTTCCTTAAAGTTAGAAAGAATTGGATTTTCAATAATTTCACCACCACCTGCAGTAGATTTTTTTGGTTTTGCCATTAATCCACGCATTCCGGTTAACTGACGAATCTGTTCTTTAGATCCCCTAGCTCCAGAATCTAACATCATATATACTGAGTTAAATCCTTGTTGATCTTCACGTAAACGCTTCATAGATAATTCAGTTAATTGATTGTTGGTTCTTCCCCAAATATCAATTACCTGATTGTAACGCTCTTTTTGCGTTAACATACCCATGTTATAATTCATTACAATTCCGTCAACCTCTTTGTTGGCTTCAGCAATCATAGTTGATTTTTCTTCTGGAATAATAATATCTCCTAAACTGAAAGATAAACCACCTTGGAAGGCAAATTTATATCCCATATTTTTAATTTCATCTAGGAAATTTCCTGTAGTTGGAATATCTGTAACTTTTAAAATACCACCGATAATTCCACGAAGAGATTTTTTTGTTAATACTTCATTAATATAACCAGCAGCTTCTGGAACAACTTCATTAAATAAAACTCTACCAACAGTAGTTTCAATGATTTTCTTAACAGAATTTCCTGCTTCATCAATATCATTTGTTCTTACTTTAATCCCAGCATTTAATTCAACCATTTCTTCATTAAAAGCAATAGTTACTTCTTCAGGAGAGTAAAAAGTTAAACCTTCACCTTTTACAGGAACAGCTTTAGTGGATTTTCTTTCTTTGGTCATATAGTATAAACCTAATACCATATCTTGAGAAGGTACAGTAACTGGTGCACCGTTTGCAGGGTTTAAGATATTGTGAGAGGCCAACATTAAGAGTTGTGCTTCTAAAATAGCTTCAGGTCCTAGCGGAAGGTGAACAGCCATTTGATCTCCATCAAAATCGGCATTAAATGCTGTACATACTAATGGATGTAACTGAATAGCTTTTCCTTCAATTAATTTTGGTTGAAATGCTTGAATTCCTAAACGGTGTAATGTAGGGGCACGGTTTAATAAAACTGGGTGTCCTTTTATTACATTTTCTAGAATATCCCAAACAACTGGTTCTTTTCTATCTATAATTTTCTTTGCAGATTTTACAGTTTTTACAATTCCTCTTTCGATTAATTTTCTAATTACAAAAGGCTTGTAAAGTTCAGCTGCCATTTCTTTAGGAATACCGCATTCAGACAACTTTAATTCTGGTCCTACAACAATTACAGAACGTGCAGAATAATCAACACGTTTACCTAATAAGTTTTGACGAAAACGTCCTTGCTTACCTTTTAAAGAGTCTGATAAAGACTTTAATGGTCTGTTAGATTCTGTTTTTACAGCTGAAGATTTACGTGTATTATCAAATAATGAATCTACAGATTCTTGTAACATACGTTTTTCATTACGTAAAATTACTTCAGGAGCTTTAATCTCCATTAGTCTTTTTAAACGATTATTTCTGATAATTACTCTACGGTATAAGTCATTTAAATCTGAAGTAGCAAATCTACCTCCATCTAAAGGAACTAATGGACGTAATTCTGGTGGAATTACCGGAACTACTTTCATAATCATCCATTCAGGTCTGTTTTCTCTATTTTTTTGAGAATCTCTGAATGCTTCAACTACATTTAATCTTTTTAAAGCCTCAGCTTTTCTTTGCTTAGAGGTTTCAGTATTCGCTTTATGTCTTAATTCATATGATAATTCATCTAAATCTATACGAGCTAATAAATCAATTAGACATTCTGCACCCATTTTAGCAATAAACTTCGTTGGGTCAGTGTCATCTAAATATGTGTTTTCTTGAGGAATTGTTTCTAGAATATCTAAATACTCTTCTTCTGTTAAGAAATCCATTTTTTGCAATGGTTCTCCTTCACTATTTTTTGCAATACCTGGTTGGATTACTACGTATCTTTCGTAATAGATAATCATATCTAACTTCTTAGATGGTAACCCTAGTAAATATCCCATTTTGTTTGGTAATGATCTAAAGTACCAGATATGAGCAACAGGAACAACTAAATTGATGTGTCCTACTCTATCTCTTCGTACTTTCTTTTCAGTTACCTCTACACCACATCGATCACAAACAATTCCTTTGTATCGAATTCTTTTATACTTACCACAAGCACATTCAAAGTCTTTTACAGGACCAAAAATACGCTCACAGAAAAGACCGTCTCTCTCGGGCTTGTGTGTTCGATAATTAATAGTTTCTGGTTTTAACACCTCTCCTTTAGATATTCCTAAAATAGATTCTGGTGATGCTAAACCAATTGAGATTTTATTAAACTTTTTTACGGTGTACTTCTCGTTTTTTCTTGCCATGGTAATGGTATCGAATTAAATTGGGTCTGAGACCCTTATTAAATAAGCATGTGTCTAGGTATGAGAAATCATACCTAGACATATACTATAAATTTATTCTTCTAGTTTTAGATCTAAACCTAAACCTTTCAACTCATGCATTAATACGTTGAAAGATTCTGGTAAACCTGGTTCTGGCATGGTTTCGCCTTTAACAATACTTTCGTATGTTTTAGCTCTTCCCATAACATCATCGGATTTTACTGTTAGAATTTCTCTCAAAATACTTGAAGCTCCATAGGCCTCTAATGCCCAAACTTCCATCTCACCAAAACGCTGACCACCAAATTGAGCCTTACCACCAAGTGGTTGTTGAGTAATCAACGAATAAGGTCCAATAGAACGTGCGTGCATTTTGTCTTCAATCATGTGACCTAATTTGATCATATAAATGACACCTACAGTTGCTGGCTGATCGAAACGTTTTCCTGTTCCACCATCATAAAGGTAGGTATGACCAAATCTTGGTACTTGTGCTTCATCTGTAAAACTATTTATTTGGTCTAAAGAAGCTCCATCAAAAATTGGAGTAGCGTACTTTCTGTCTAATTTCTGACCAGCCCAACCAAGAACTGTTTCATAAATCTGACCAATATTCATACGTGACGGTACACCTAACGGATTTAACACAATGTCAACTGGAGTTCCATCTTCTAAAAATGGCATATCTTCTTGACGAACAATACGAGCAACAATACCTTTGTTACCATGTCGTCCAGCCATTTTATCACCTACTTTTAATTTACGTTTTTTAGCCACATAAATCTTTGCAAGTTTTAGAATTCCTGCTGGTAATTCATCTCCTACGGATATCGTAAACTTCTCTCTACGTAATACACCTTGAAGGTCATTTACCTTGATTTTGTAATTGTGAATTAATTCACTAACATGAGAATTGATTTTAGAATCTGTAGTCCAAGTTCCCGAAGTTAAATGCACATAATCATCAACTGCGTTTAGCATTTTGAGTGTGTATTTTTTACCTTTTGGTAATACTTCCTCGCCTAGGTCGTTAAAAACTCCTTGTGAAGTTTTACCACTAACTAATTGGAATAGTTTTTCTACTAAGTTTTCTTTAAGAACTTCAAATTTTGACACAAAAGATGATTCTAAAGAGATTACTGCTTCTTTATCTTTAATTCTCTTAGTCTTATCTTTAACAGCTCTTCTAAATAACTTTTTATCAATAACTACACCTCTTAAAGATGGAGAAGCTTTTAAAGATGCATCTTTTACATCTCCTGCTTTATCTCCAAAAATTGCTCTTAATAGCTTTTCTTCTGGTGTTGGATCAGATTCACCTTTAGGAGTAATCTTACCAATTAAAATATCTCCAGGGTTTACCTCTGCTCCTATTCTAATCATTCCATTCTCATCAAGGTCTTTTGTAGCCTCTTCTGAAACGTTAGGGATATCATTGGTTAACTCCTCTGTACCTAATTTTGTATCACGTACATCTAAAGAATATTCATCTATATGTATAGACGTAAAAATATCTTCACGAACAACCTTTTCAGATATTACAATAGCATCCTCAAAATTATATCCTTTCCAGGGCATAAAGGCTACTTTCATATTTCTACCTAAAGCTAATTCTCCTTTTTGTGTTGCATATCCCTCGCAAAGAACTTGTCCTTTTTCAACTCGGTCACCTGAACTTACGATAGGTTTTAGGTTGATACATGTTCCTTGATTGGTTTTTCTAAACTTAATTAAGTCATAAGATTTTTCATCAGAATCAAAACTCACCAACTTCTCTTGATCTGTTCTGTCATACTTGATGGTAATCTTATTTGCATCTACATATTCAACAACTCCTGCTCCTTCTGCATTAATTAGAATTCTAGAATCTTTAGCTACTCTTCTTTCTAGTCCAGTTCCAACAATTGGAGACTCTGGTCGTAATAATGGAACTGCCTGACGCATCATATTTGATCCCATCAATGCACGGTTTGCATCATCATGCTCTAAAAATGGTATTAAAGAAGCAGATATTGAAGCAATTTGATTCGGTGCAACATCCATGTAATCAATAGTGTCTGGAGTAACTACTGGGAAATCTCCTTCCTCACGAGCAATTACTTTATCACCTGATATAGCTCCGTTTTTATCTAAACCTAAATTAGATTGAGCAATTTTCTTACCCTCTTCCTCTTCAGCACTTAAATAAATTGGTGCTTTTTTCACATCAACAGAACCTTTGGTTACTTCTCTGTATGGTGTTTCTATAAAACCTAAGTTATTAACTTTTGCAAATACAGATAAAGAAGATATTAAACCAATATTTGGACCCTCTGGTGTTTCAATTGGACATAAACGCCCATAATGTGTATAGTGAACATCACGAACCTCAAATCCTGCTCTTTCTCTAGATAAACCTCCAGGTCCTAGTGCAGATAATCTTCGTTTGTGAGTAATCTCGGCCAATGGATTTGTTTGATCCATAAACTGAGATAATTGGTTAGTACCAAAAAATGAATTAATTACTGAAGACAATGTCTTAGCATTAATTAAATCAATTGGAGTAAAAACCTCATTGTCACGTACATTCATTCTCTCTCGAATAGTACGAGCCATACGAGCTAAACCAACACCAAACTGACTGGCAAGTTGCTCTCCTACTGTTCTAACACGACGGTTAGATAAGTGATCGATATCATCAACTTCCGCTTTAGAATTGATTAATTCAATTAAATACTTTATAATCGTAATAATATCTAATTTGGTTAAAACCTTTTGGTTAATATCAATATCTAAACCAAGTTTTGTATTCATTCTAAAACGCCCTACTTCACCTAAATTGTAACGTTGTTCAGAGAAAAATAATTTATCAATAATTCCTCTTGCAGTTTCCTCATCTGGCGGCTCAGCATTTCTTAATTGTCTATAAATGTGTTCAACAGCCTCTTTTTCAGAGTTTGTTGGATCTTTTTGAAGTGTATTGTGGATTATAGCATAGTCAGCTTGTTGATTATCTTCTTTATGAAGTAATACTGTTTTTGCTCCTGCTTCAATGATTTCTTCTATGTGTTCTTTTTCAATGATTGTATCACGATCAAAAATAATTTCATTTCGTTCAATTGATACAACTTCTCCAGTGTCCTCATCTACGAAGTCTTCAAACCAAGTTTTTAATACTCTTGCGGCTAATTTTCTTCCTAGAACTTTCTTTAATCCAGCTTTTGAAACTTTAACTTCTTCAGCTAAATCAAAAATTTCTAAAATATCTTTATCTCTTTCAAAACCTATGGCTCTGAATAAAGTAGTTACAGGTAATTTTTTCTTTCTATCAATGTAAGCATACATAACTTGATTGATATCGGTTGCAAATTCTATCCAAGACCCTTTAAAAGGAATTACTCTTGCAGAATATAATTTTGTACCGTTTGCATGATAAGATTGCCCAAAGAATACCCCTGGAGACCTATGTAGTTGAGATACTACAACTCTTTCTGCACCATTAATGACAAAAGTTCCTGAATTGGTCATGTAAGGAATAGTCCCTAAATAAACATCTTGAACTATTGTTTCAAAATCTTCGTGCTCTGGATCTGTACAATAAAGTTTAAGACGCGCTTTTAAAGGCACACTGTGTGTTAGACCTCTTTCGATACATTCTTGTATACTGTATCTTGGTGGATCTACAAAATAGTCTAAAAATTCTAATACAAAGTTGTTACGGGTGTCCGTAATTGGAAAGTTATCCATGAAGGTTTTGTATAAACCTTCTTCTCCTCGCTCTTCAGCTTTTGTTT
>Ga0206125_10004915_pt1 | contig 11543 bp, 11 predicted proteins | sample Helgoland_Spring_4_FD_148598 | JGI IMG/M metagenome (GOLD analysis project Ga0206125, IMG submission 148598) | Pelagic subsurface seawater microbial communities from Kabeltonne, Helgoland, North Sea - Helgoland_Spring_Bloom_20160331_1 | ecosystem: Environmental > Aquatic > Marine > Epipelagic ...
GCCATAGATAAATTAGTTGAAGTTGGATTGGTGGTCAAAAAAGAAGGAAGGCTCATAGCGCAGTAGCTATCATACTTGTCATATCTATCATATTTTGTGCCTTAATATGACACATATGATAGGTATGGTAAGGGTTGAGCCGAAATACTTGACTAAGTATATTTTAATCAGCTTAATTATCTCAGCATGAAACAAAAGCACCAAGGAAATAAATATGCGCACCTTTGTTATGACAATAATATTTACCCTCTTTTTCCATGTGTTACCATCTATTGCCACAGCATCGCAATTATCTCCAGTCCAAGACAGATTAGATAAATTATTCACCAATGCCCAAGAAATTTGTGAGGATGATGGAGGTGATTTAGAACTTTTGGGGAATGAAATTTCTAAATATGACTTTGAAAATGATGGCGTTACTGACCTCACAATTCTTAATGAACATGAATATAAATGCTCATCTTCTCTTTCCTTATTTCAAGGTACAGCAGGAGCAGTCATACATTTAATGACAGATACGGAATATTTTTATGGTTATGCAAGACAGTTTAAAGTTTTTACTGCATTCAAAAATAAACAAATAATATTATTGGATCTTCACGGTTCTTCATGTGATGAGGCTGGATATATAAGCTGTATACAAGCAATCACCCTAGACGCTGGGCGTTTTATTTATCAGTAGCTAAAGAATTTAAATAATTTATCCATAATTTGAAGATATTGGCTCCAAGTAATCTGTTTGTTTTTCTAATTCTTTGCGGCACGGCTCTATCCATTTTAGCCTTGGCTCTATATGTAAATTCTTTTCCCAGATACACCAAGCATAACCAGTAGCAGTTGTAGCTTTAATATCTAGACGCCCCTTTACAATTGGAACCCTCTCAGAAAATTGAGCTACACACGAAGGAGGAGATATACTAAAAAGCCGTTGATAACGTCCAATACTTTCAAGAAATACCGTTCGAACTAAAACCGCAACTCCAATCCTTGCAACCTTCAAAGCTTCACTTATGAATTTTTCCGCTGATTTGAAGGGAGGATTAGTAATAACCCAATCATAACTTTCATTTTTGTAAAAACTATCAGTAAAATCTATATGTTTTCCATAACCATAATCATGAAAGTCGCTAGACGTTACTTTATCAAAATATTCATCAAGAACTTTTGACATATGCCCTGCTCCACAAGCTGGTTCCAGACAAGATTGATTACTGAAGTCGTTATTATTTAAAATTTTTTCCAATAAAGCTCTTGTTGCCCAAGGTGGTGTTGGGAAATTATCAAGACTATCTTTAGCCTCATATCTTTGCGCCATAACTGCATGAGATTTATTTTGATAATTTTTATCCATTTTTATTCTTAACCTATATTTGACATGAGGTGAGTTTCATAACAACCTTGCTCAAAACTATTATTAAGTACAAGGCATTGATTATGAATAGAGCTAAACTCAGTGGGATTAAACTAACGATATCAGATGTTCGTCTGGTAAAGGGTATGTTACATAGAGGCGACAGACAGCATGATATTGCATCATGGTTTGGTGTAAATGGCGGGCGAATTGCTGAAATAAGCACCAGAGCAAAATTTTCAGATATTCTTATGCAAAAAGATAGATTACCACCGTCCGGACCTTACATTTCTGGAAAAAAATCATATGAGGCTAAAGTCTCTCTGGAAAATATAAGTGTGGAAATAAAAAAGTTAAAAACAGCGAAAATGGATGAAGATACCCGCTTTAATCTCAGAGAAATAATAAAAAAAATTGATATTTTAATCACAGAAATTTGAAATATATCCTCTTTTTATTTCAAATCACTTAACTTGTTTATAATATCTTCTTCTTTTTTACCTAATATTTTAGCCAAATTTTTATAACTATAATTAAATTCATTAAGTTTTTTTAATTTTTTAAGGTCTAATTCTGTCCAAATTGAATTAGTATCAAAACTTTGGTTTTTCTCTGATACAGAATTAGTAATTAGATTATTTTCTTCTTGTTGATGATTTGGAACACGATGAGAAATACCAAGTCTATGGATTTTTCCTAACACCGCACCTCGGCTGGTTGCACCTATTTTTTTTGCTATTTCAGATGCAGAGTATCCATCTGCCCACATATTTTTAAGGGTATTAACTCGATCTTCTGTCCAGTTATTTTTTGTTTCATAAGTCTGTTGTGTTTCAGCTAACACTTGATTTGGGGAACTATAACTTTTTCTATATCTTTTTATACCATTATAAACAGCATACCTAGATAATTCCATTTCAGTGGCAATAGATGTAGCTGAAAAACCCTCTTTATCTAGTTTCAATAACGTCCCAATTTCTTTTTCTGTCCATACTTTTCTATTAATGTTAGGAGAAGTATCCTTTGAAAAATCTAGAAACTCTTGTTTGCAGTTTTCATCGATCTGAAAGTATATACCATTCTCAACAACATTTGTTTTCCAATGAGATAAACAATAATACCCTTTACCAAGCGCAGAGATCTCAGGATAGTTAATTTGAAGCTCACCCTTAATTGGTCTGATTTCCTGTATCATTTTAACTAATATATTTCTTTTTATTGGTTTTTTGAGATCTTCGAAGAGTTCAATAACTAAATCTTTAACATATATGCGGGAATTTTCTCTTGATGACTGAGAGAAAACATTTCGCCCCAGGGAATATGCAAGATTATAATACCTGATAAATCCAGAAAGTTTATACTCGTCTAATAAGCTTGCAAGACCTCTATTATGCTTCTCTATAAACTTAAAAGCTTCCAAAGTATGAAACTGGTCTTTACTTAACGTTCCTAGGAAGTCTTTGACTAATGTAATAATTTGGGAATTATTCATTGATGTAAGATTTAGCATCTCAATTGTTCCCCAAGTACCATGTGAAAATGGGAATACATCTAACATATTACCAATATAATTTTTTAGGTTTCTTACTTCGGTCCCAGGGAATTCTTCTTGAATTATATTTTCAATATCTTGGTATGATAAAGGATGATCTAAATCCTTAAACAATTGCTTTGCAATAACTGCAGTTGTTTTTCTAACAGAATAGATTTGTAAATAATCTTCTCCGTCAATTTCTTCAATTACTGAATATTTTAAAGCATCTAGGAGAAGTAGAGATGTAAACTCGGTCAACTCTTCAGGAATGATGCCTCTAATATATGCTTCAATTTCTTTTATTTTTTTCCCCTCACACTCTGGTAAAAGGGAAGGAATTGCAGAGACCAAAGTATCAATATCTTGCTGTCTGGCTCTTGCTAGATAATTCTGCTCTTCAAAATGTACAACGCCCAGCTTCATAGATTTGCCAAAAGTAGTGGCTAATAAAATTAATAGTACATTCTCATTATAATCATTGTATTTAAATCTACCATCAAGCACACTTAAATGATGAGCACTTAATGGAGATATTGTTTTATTAAATGCATTTTCAAGAGCGTCTCCCCAAAGATTATTTGGGTTCCATCCACTAAATGCGTAATTCATTTTTTTTATAGCAGATGCCTCAATCTGACGAATTCTTTCACGGGTTACGTTGTATAATTCCCCTAATTTTTCTAGCGTCATTGGCTCATCATCAAAGCCTATTCTTTTCTTTAAAATGTCACATTGTCTTTCATTAAGCTTATCTAATGACTCGAGAAAATTTTCAAAAATATTTGTATAATTTTTACTATCGTTTGAAACATAATTCGACAAATGCGTCTTAGGTTTTTCAACAAAAGATTGTTCTAATTCCTCTTCCAATATGAGAGATTGTTTTATATCCTCTGTTGTACTTAGATATTTTTCTTTTTCAGTTTTACCAAATATTTTTAAATAAGCTTCTTCTAATTTCACTTCATCAAAATATTCATCACCATTGAAAGACAACCCAAACTCTTTAAGAAACTTATTTAATTCTTTGAATGATTTTCTTCCAAAATTTTGTAAACTCATGAGTTCTCTCTGCGAAAACTTAATTAATTCACCAATATTTTTAATTTTTGCATGAACCAGCACATTCCTTGTTCTTACAGAAAAGTCAAAATTAGTCAGTGGAAGTGACGATAATTCTTCTATACAGTTAATTGATGGCTTATTTTCATAAATGGATAAAGACAAAAAATCAAAACCTGATAGGTCTTCTTCAGTGCTAATACCATCCCCAAAAAAAGAAAGTATTGGGTGCCCTTTTTTAGATAAGATATCTATATATTTCTCTTGGGTATAAGTGCAATCATCTTGGCTTAATGCATATATTAAGGACTCAGAGATATAAGCAACTTTCGGCTTTTGCCTCAAAACTGAACATACTTTATCAGGGATTAAAGGATTAAATGCCAGGTCTATAAATATTGGCCATATAGATTTATCACTTAAAAGTTTACCAACGCCCTCAAGTGATTGGTAAATATTATAACAATTTTCATTGTCTTTTAAGTGGTATACTACAATTTTAGGTTTCATTGCTCAATATGTTCACAATATCAAGACCACCAGTTTCATCATAATGTTTAGATAAAAACTCCATTCCTGCATCTGCCAACTTTTCTAAATATCTATATTCTTTTCCAATTTCGTCAGGATAGATTATACTTATTGCATTTTTAAAAATAAAATCTTCGTCTACACCACCAACGTCATACATATTCTTATAATCTGTAAGGTTTCTGTCACTGACATTTAGTTTCTTTTTCATTGCTAGACTTGCAGCCAATCTGTAGGCGTCTTTCATATCAATGAACCAGTCCGCATCAGATAGTTCTTGTAATTTCATATGCATTGATGCTGACAAACCAAGATTAGCTTTATCTTTTATTTCCATTTATACTTCCTCCAAAATTGAATGGAACGGACTTTTTCTTGTAATTTTGTATTTACGCCCAATTTTTGATCTATCAAAATAAATATCTTCCTCAGTCAATTCGCCACTATGAGCAAATACTGCCATCTGCGTAACGACCTTTGGTAAATAATCCATAATATTTCTGCGATGTTCGAGGTCTAATCTACCTGCTGGAGTATCCATCAACATCGGCCCTTTTCGCCGACCATGATAATTTAATGCTTCAATCAGACTTAACGCTACAATTTGTTCTGCCCCAGCACTTCGTGCGACTTGTTTATTATCTATAATTAAATTGAGTCCATAACTTTTGTTAATCTCTAAATGGTCAAATTTCTTTTCTGTAGTAAGATTGGAAAAAGTATCAGAAGCTCTTTTACCTACTTTAGCTCTCATACTCTCTCGGTAATTAGATACTGAGTCTTTAAAAATATTCATCAAAGAATCACAAATATCAAGTTTATCCTTTGATCCACCAATACTTTTTGCACTGATATAAAGAGGATTTTTCTTTATACTGTTTATCTCTATTTCAATCAGATCAATTTCACCCTCAACAGTGACAATTTTTTGAGTAAGAACACCTATTTCCTTAGTTCTAACATTATACTCGTTTTTAATTCTTCTTCCGCCCTCTTCATCAAAATTAAAAAGGTCATTTTTTATATCAAACAAATCATCATCAATTTGTGAGTTTCTTTTAATGAGTCTATTTTTATCATTAGACAAAGTTTGAACTTTTACAGATGCACTGCCTTTTAGCCCTTGGAAAGTTATGCCACTTAATTGTTGACTAAGTAGCCTTATTTTCTGGTCCAAATTAGCTGTATTAGTAAATGAGTTCTCTAATTTAGCTAGTTTTTCTTTTACTTTATTAATCTGAACGGTATCTAATTTATTTCCACAAGTTACACAAAGAGTATCAACCAAAGCCTTATTTAATTCTTTAATTTGTGAGTCTGCCAAATCATTAGCTTTTCTTTGCCCTGTTAATTCAAGTATTTCTTCCTCAATTTTTTTCACATTAAATGCGAGAGCATCCTTTAAAGGTTCACGCCAAACTTCTGACATTGCTTCTTTCAGACTGTTTTGAAGATTCTCTATGGTTTTTTTATTTTGAGAGGATTCTTCCTCTAATAATTTTCTCTTTTCACTTAACTGAATATTTTTACTAGACTTTGAAAGTTGTTCATCCAATTCATTTATTCTTGATGCAGCACTCTCAATTTGGTTTTCAAGACTTAATTTTTCTCCAATTTTAGACTCTAAATCATTTTCATGCCTCTCCAAATTTCTTGCGAGAGTTTCAAGGTTTCGTGATTTTTTCATTTCAGCTTGAAAAACTTTTGATGCATTTTTTTGTAAAGTGCTTAGTTCTTCTACTGCTCTTTGTAACACCGGTAAACCGAGTGCCTTTTCAATACTTTTCTTTATTGCCGTAGCTTGTAAGCTTGATTCATCAAATACCAACTTTTCAAATTGATCAAGGAGTTCACCATCAAATAGTAAAAATTGACTTATTTGTTTAGGAACTAAACTTTCAATTATATTTACCACATCTGAGCCGTCTTTGACTCGATTATTTTCTTTTAAAACTGTTGTAACTTTAGTTCCATTTGGTCCAATTTTTGCCTCTCTGTATATTTCATATACTTGATCTTCAGCATTAATTGTTAATGTTACATTGAATGAATCTTCACCATTTGTTTCAGCATCTGTATTTAACAACTTTTCATTTGGAACAATTCTTTTTTGTCGATCTAAAGCTTCACCATAAAGTGCCCACCTAACTGCATTGAGTAAAGAAGTTTTACCATGCATATTCTCCCCAAAAATAATTAAAATATTCGCCACATCATCTTGAGGAAACAATACTTCTTGAGAACCTCTAAATACCAACCAATTATTCATTTTTAAAGAAATAAGTTTCATAGCATTCCCCTAGTCTTTGACTATTTTTTCTAAACTATTTTGATAACTTTGCGTTTCTGATTTTTCTTCTGAAAATAAATCATATATTCGTTCAATCAAATCCTCATCCACAGGAACTTCCAAATCATTATTTGCTGAAGTTAAGAACTCCATTGCAATTTTTTTATGACTTTTTTTATCGTAATCATTATCATTCATTTTCTTCATCTCCATCAATTTCCTGCATTATTAAATCAGGATCATCACCAATATTAATTAATATATTTCTAAGTACAGACTCGGCAGAGGATGCATTTCTTGCAGTTCTTGCAAATTCAATAGACCTTTTTGCCTCACTCAATATTAACCCATCAAATTTAGTCTCATCAGAAGTATTTAACGGAACAACGAGACAATCATAAATAACTGCGTTTAGTTTATTGTTTGATCTTCGTAAGACGCGACCACGTCTTTGTATGAACTGCCTTGGATTTTGGGAAGAAGCTGCAATAATAGCATGCGAAATTTTAGGAATATCTACTCCTTCATCAAGGCACCTAATAGAAAGTAAAACCCCACTTTGATTAGTAAATGCATCTAGCTCAGCGGATGGTGAACCTTCCATGTCAGACACATAAATAAAAGAATTGATGTTTTCTAAAATGAGCGCATCATTAATTTCATTAAGCTGCTCTCTATCTTCACAATAGACCAGCCAGTGCTCTCCAGTATTATAGGATTCTGTTAAAATATTTCTCACAGCAGCTATTTTTGAATGCGCTTTTTTTGCAATTCGAGATCGATTAATTAACATTTGCGATAAGATTTTATCTTTTTTACTACCTTTTATGTCTACATCGTTAAACCTTATATAATTTATTATTTTCTTTGTTAAATTTATCCAACTTTCTTCTTCCTCTGCATTCAAATATGTGAGGGTCGGAAAATAATCATAAGGCACTAATCGGCCACTTTTTAGTGCATCCTTCAATGAAACCTCAGGAGGTATTATACCACCAAAAAAATCAAATATCTTTTTTGTACCATCAACATCCCTATATCTTTCAGGAGTAGCACTTAATCCAAGCCTGAAGCCAAAACTATAATCTAAAATATGACTATTTTTCTTACTTCCAACAGCATGAACTTCATCCACAACAAATAAAATATTATTTAAGTTAATAAGTTGATCCATAAATTGTTTTGATGACGCGGTGTCGTTAATGGCTAGTACAACACCCCCTGAGCCACCACTTACATCACTTTTCAAAATATGTTTCAAATAAGATTTTTTTTTCCAGTTTGTATGGCCTCCCCCACATCTTAAAAATACAACATCACCAATTTCTTGTTTTATTTCTGTATGCCACTGCTTAAGTAGTAATTTGCTGGGTACTAAAACTATAGTTGGATGGCCAAAAGATATCTGTTCTCTTATAGCATCTATAGCAGTTATCGTTTTTCCACTTCCTGTTGCATGCTTAAGAATTCCATGTTTACCGGATTTTTTCCAATTATCTAATGCTAGTTTCTGATGTGGCATTAATATCTTTGGTCCATCTTTTTTGACTTTTTTTGGAACAAACACTTTATCTAAATCTTCTAGATTTTCCTTTGTAAATTTTACTAAGAAGTCTTTAGCCAAATCTGGAAAATCAAATACACCTAATCCTCCGATATTACCTTCCCATAAATCATCTACATATTTCTTTGTATTTTCACATCGTTTTACATCTTCTCTTTCCCAAGATGTATATACACTTATCCTTTCAAAATTCCCTTCCCCTGAAAATGCATTTGAACTTTCATTTGCAGAACCCGAAAAACTTAATACATTTTGATTTTTATCTTCAAAAAAACCAGTTTTATCATGGAATATACCAACACCATTCTCATGAAATATTAACTTTATATTTAGTATATCATGATGAATTAGTGTTGCTAGAAATGATGCATGATTATCATAATCAATATTTTCAGTTAGATTTGATACATCTTTGAGAATTTGTTCAGTTAATAGTTTTTTTGCTTCGTACCCTAGTGAAATTTGCTTTAAATCTTCATAACTCATTACTGGGCTGCACATTAAATTGATAACACCTCCAGCTTTAGCAAATTCTAGAGTTTCTTTTTTAAAAAGATTAAATATTGAACTGGCAAAATAACCAGATGCTCTTTGATATAGACAGGACTGACTCAATGCATCCCTCATCATTTCTTGCGGTTCATGAATTGACCCAGTCCTATAATCTGGCTCAAAATTCAAAGTTGATAAATCATTAAGTCGCACTTAAATTTTATCCTCATTTTCAAAAAGATTAAATTGGCTCTGAAGTGCAAGTGGTTTTCTGTTATGTGCTTTATTTCTTGAGAAATTTGGGGCTGCTATTGTGTACTCTCTGCGTTTATCAAACTTCTCAGCATCACTTTCTAGATTAATAAACCGACCTAAAGCACCAAGCAAATACTCTTTATTACTATCGCAACAAACCCATTCTCTTTTTAACCTTTCCGCAACTGCACCAGTCACACAGCTACCAGCAAATGGATCAATTACGCTATCTCCTGGGTCTGTAAGCATTTGTATGAAAAATTCAGGTAATAGTGAATGAATCCTTGCAGGATGAATTGTGAGGTCATTTTCTTTACAAAATGTTGAATAAGAATCTTGGGAAATAGAATTTGAAACAGCTATCAAATTTGGTGGAATAGAACCGCCATTATTTATTTGAAAATTTTCTGATACTTCATGGCCAGATGCTCTTTTCCCAGCATTAGTTCCTCTTAAAAATGTTAATTCCATGGCTTTGCTATAATCTTGCAAAATGCGTTTATTATCGGCTTTAGGATTTGCTGTTTTACTCAACCACCATATTTTATTTACTGCATCCTTTGCTCTTACTCTTTCAACATTAACCCATTGCGCTGGAGTTGGTAATCGAGATGGGTCCCACCAAAAAAAATCTTGAGCCAAGTGGAAGCCAATTTTATCAACAAAATTTAATAGTAAGCGATATTCATATAAATTTTTAGTAGGAGACCCTTGCGTCCATCCGCCTCCAAGATCAAGCACCAAGCTTCCAGTATTCTTGAGAACTCTAAAAAACTCTTTTCCAAAATTCAAAATCCAATCTTGGTAATCATCACCCTGTTTATTTCCATATTTCTTCTTTCTGATAATATCATATGGAGGACTTGTAAAAATCAAATCAATGGAGTCTTCATCAAGAGTTTTTATATATTCTATTGAGTCTGTATGTAGAATTTTTCCAAAATTAGTATTTTTTATTTTTTCCAAAACCAAATCCTAAACAAAATTTCAAAATTCATCGTAAACAATGATATCATACTGATACGTACTCACCCAAACTGTCAAGATTTTAACAAAGAAAGTATCAATTATGGTGGATGTAATTTGGCTTTACTAAAATATCTGCAGTCAAAATATATCTCTTTAATCCTCGTTTTGATGATCCAAACGGCCAACACGTTGTGAGTATTAGGCTTTCATTTTCTGAATTTAGTGCTGACATTACCAGTTCAGGTTTTTTTGTTATATCAACTTTCGAAATGGTAAATGTTTTCGATACACCATTGGTCATCATGAGCTCAATTTTGTCACCAACATTCAATTTAGACATAAATTGCATGTGACTATCACGATGCCCTGCAAGTATGATTGGCCGCTTTGTTTGTCTTTTATTAATATTATCTACGCGCCCAATTCCCCATGCCAAAGCCTCTCCTGATACACTATTTAATATTACCCTCGAAATTTTAAGCCTTGGTACTTTTAGTTCTCCAATCATATAAAAATCTGCACTTTTCCAAGGTTTTGACAACCTGTTATTCTTTAAAGATTCTTGCCATGCTGCTTCCAAATAGTGCTGTCCAATAATTGCCTTGATGGGCATGAAGCTAGCCTTGGCGATGCCAAATATACCAAGAAAAATTAAGCTACACCCGATTGCTATAAAGAGTTTTTTATACATAACTTTTACGCCCAAAAACAAATAGAACTGCTATACCCATAAGCATTGAGAAAAGTGCTAACATTAATGATGCTTTCCAGTTCAATGCTGTTTGAGGAAGTGAATACATTTCAGATTTTTGCATTAAGTCTGAAGATTTATACCATTCATTATTTGAAGATATTTTTTGTAATCTTGGCGGTACAATTTCTTTATATTTATATTCAAACTGTTTGGCATCCCAACCGCTTGGTATCACAGCTTTTAACTTTGTAGAATCTATATCAAATCCAAGTGGTCGGGACGGTGTTATGTCGACTGCAACCATTGATGATAAGCGAGATACTAAGCCATAGTTAAGGGCTGTTTGCAGTAACTCACTATCAATATGTGCTTTCTGATTAGCGCTTGGGTTTAATGCAATTCTACTGCGTTCTAGGTTTGATATCTTTTCTCTTGCCCAAAGCTTAGCAATTCCTATCACTCGAAATAGGTCCAAGTAAGTTTATTCTATGATGACCGTTGGAAAGCTTATCTATATCAACTTTATGAAAAGAACTTTTAAGAGAACTCAGTTCAAACCCTGTATTTAAATCAATGGAAATTTCTACAGGATTAAAGAGTTCTGTTTCTTCAAGAACCTTTATATCAATATTTTCATTATAGTCTGTATTCATTGATTGATCTGAAAAGCCAGAATTCCCAAATTCAATTTTCTCTTCAATCGCATCAATATCAAACCTTGGCGCACTAACGAGTGGCAATCTTAGCTCCCAAGAGCCGTCTTTGGGCAGCAACTTGGACTGGAACTCAATCTGAACTACT
>Ga0206125_10004918_pt1 | contig 11536 bp, 4 predicted proteins | sample Helgoland_Spring_4_FD_148598 | JGI IMG/M metagenome (GOLD analysis project Ga0206125, IMG submission 148598) | Pelagic subsurface seawater microbial communities from Kabeltonne, Helgoland, North Sea - Helgoland_Spring_Bloom_20160331_1 | ecosystem: Environmental > Aquatic > Marine > Epipelagic ...
CCTGTTGTGTATGGAAATCCTGAAAGATGGAAATCTGTTCAAAAAGATGGGTATTTAAGAGATAAAAAAGGAGTATTACAAATTCCATTGGTAATGTTTAAACGAAACTCTATTAATAGAGATGATGTATTATCAAATACAATGAATAGACACGTTTCTTATCCATCGGTATCGAGATATTCAAAAAAACATAGATACGATAAGTTTTCAGCAATGACTACAACACAAAAACCAGTTGAAGTATATGATGTTGTTATACCTGATTATGTAAATATAACATATGAAGTAATCATTTGGACTGATTTTACAGAACATATGAATAAAGTCGTAGAAGCTTTCCAATATGCAACAGATGAATATTGGGGAGATAAAGGTGGATTCAAATTTAGAGTAAAAATAGATTCTTTTGATAACACAACAGAAATAAGTGAAGGTTCTCAACGAATTGTTAGAACAAGCTTTACTATGGCTGTATATGCTTATCTATTACCTGAGCAATTTGATAATGAAAGTACTCATAAAAAATCAATTACTCCAAAAAAGGTTGTATGGGGAACTGAAACTGATTTAACAGGATTAAATGGAGGTGAAGTACCTTTTTCTAAACAAACACTCTATAATGAATATTCAGATGTAATTGATTTTATGTCTATTAGAGGTTCAAAAGAAGGTACTTTTATAGATGCAGATACATTCAAACTAACAAATGTAGATTTACCAAAATTACCACCAGAATTAGACGGTGTATTTAATCTAAAGGATTGGTTTAGAATTTATATTAATGGAGTATTTATTCCATCGGAAAAATACTCTTATACTGGTTCTTATTCAAATAATGAAATAGAATTTAATTTTTTAACAGGCTCACTTTCAGTTGGTGGTTCATATCCTGATGATTTACAATCAAGTCAAACTGAATTAGGTTATATATTGGAAAATACAGATGAATTTGGTATAACTGGTAAATTTAAGGAGTTATAATGGGTGTAAATCAATTAGTAAAAATATTAGAACAAGTACACGAACCAGATGAATTTCAATTGGTTGCACATGATTTAAATCATGGGTTGTATTACATATGGAAACTTGAAAATGCTAAAATGAAAGATTTAAATGTAAATTTAAGAGAATTTCGTAAGGAACATGCACGTTTTGATATATTTATTAATGGTCAATATATCTTAGAAAAAGATTATATAACCGCACATAATGGAAAAGATTTTTTAGTTAAATTTTTAAAATCAAACTTTCCATATGTTTTAGAAGCGAGTGATGATATAAAAATAGAGGGGGATATAGATTTAGTATGAGTAAATCAAAACCAAATATAATAACTCCTTTTGATGATAAACAAAGATTTAAAAATCTTGTACAAGAGATAATAAATGATACAACTATATTTACTCATGTACCTGATTCAATTAGTTTGAGTGGTGTTTTATTTACACTTACTTTTTCTAATAAGAAATTTGTTTATGAAGATGTAAAAGTAGATATAACATCAGATTATGTTGATGTTTATTTACAAGGAATAAAAAAAACTGCAGATTTGTACACAGTTATAGATAATGGAACAGATATAGTAATTAATTTTACTGAAAATATTACACTAAGACCAGAGGATATAGTGAATACAGATTTTTCAGTAAAAGGAAAGATAGTGAGTAGATAAGAATGGCAACATTAATTCAAAGTAAACAGATAGAAGGTGTAGTATCCGCATCGGTCATACAAGGAGATTTCCAAGTAGAGGCTGGTTCGGTTAACTTAACAGGTGCAAGTGGTGTATCTGGTTCTTTTAGTGGTTCTTTTCTTGGTGATGGTAGTGGATTAACTAATATCCCTTATTCAAACATTACAGGTACTCCTATTTTCAAAGGTGGTTCAAATACTACTATTGCATCTTCTTCAAATATAATCACAATATCTTCAACTGGTGGAGGTGGTGGTTCAACTGATATATCTCACCTAAATACATTTACAGCATCTTATTATACTGATTCTGCTTCTTTTGATACAAGAATTAGTGGTATATCCGCAAGTGGTAGTGGTGCTGATTGGAATGTAAACTTACAAAATATTCCAAGTGGATTAGTTAGTGGTTCTGTATTAAGAACTTTAGATGGAACTGGTGTTTTAAGTGGTTCAATAACAAATTATTTACCAAGTGGAACTGTTAGTGGTTCATCTCAAATAACATTTAGTGGATTAAGTGGTAAACCAAGTGGTTTAGTTTCATCATCAGCACAAATTACAGATGGTAGTGGAATTTTAAGTGGTTCGATTGTTGACCAACTCCCAAGTGGTATTATAAGTGGTTCAACATTTACTTCATTTTCATCTTCAGTAGATTCAAGATTAGATACTTTAGAAAACGCAACTGATAATACAGGTTCGGATACTCAATCACTTTCTATTAGTGGAGACCAACTTACAATATCAGATGGAAATACTGTAACCATACCAACAGGTAGTGGTACAGTACCAGCAGGAACAATTAGTGGTTCTGCACAAATAACATCATTTGGATTTACAAGTGGTTCTCATACCGATATTCCAAGTGGAACAATATCATCTTCAGCACAAGTAATTTCATCACTTCCAAGTGGAGTGATAAGTGGTAGTTCACAACTTCCAAGTGGAACTATTAGTGGTTCAACTCAAATCACAGATGGAAGTGGAATCTTTAGTGGTTCACTTGTAGCTGGAACAAATGTAACAATAAATCAAGATGGTGATAACTTTATTATATCATCTTCGGCAAGTGGTGGTGGTTCTGTGCCAGCAGGAACAATTAGTGGTTCTGCTCAGATTACTGCATTCGGATTTACATCAGGTTCACATACTGATATTCCAAGTGGTACAGTTAGTGGTTCATCTCAATTAACTTCTTCATACGATTCAAGATACTTACAAACATCAACTTATACAACTGATTCTGCTTCGTTTGATACAAGAATTAGTAATATTGGTGACCATGCAAATATATCACACCTAAACGCATTTACTCAATCAGCAGGAGTAAGATTAGATTCTATTGAATCTTTTACTTCTTCAATTGATACAACAATAAAAACAAAATTAAATACTGAAGATGTATTAAGTGGTTCTATTGAATCTTTACTACCAAGTGGAGTAATTAGTGGTTCAACTCAAATTACTGATGGTAGTAATATTGTAAGTGGTTCTGTTTTAAGAACACTTGATGGTACTGGTGTAGTAAGTGGAAGTGTACTTCGTACATTAGATAGTACTGGTGTATTTAGTGGTTCATTAGTTGCTGGTTCAAATATTACAATAAATCAAGTTGGAGATAATTTTGAAATATCTTCTTCAGCAAGTGGTGGTAGTGCAAGTGTAACTGTTTCTGATTCAGCACCAGGTTCTCCATCACAAGGAGATTTATGGTGGAAATCAGATGATGGTAATCTTTATATCTATTACGATGGATATTGGGTAATCTCAACTGATATTACAACAGGTTTACCAACAGGAGTAGTAAGTGGTTCAGCACAAATAACTTCAGTAATTACAGATACATACATTTCAGCTTCAGCCGCTTCAAGTGGATTTGGTAGTGGTGGTTCATCTGATTTTACAACACTTACAAATGTACCAAGTGGATTAGTTAGTGGTTCAACTCAAATTACTGATGGTAGTAATATTGTAAGTGGTTCAGTACTTAGAACCTTAGATGGTACAGGTGTAGTTAGTGGAAGTGTACTTAGAACTTTAGATGGAACTGGCGTAGTTAGTGGAAGTGTACTTAGAACTTTAGATGGAACAGGTGTTATAAGTGGAAGTGTAATTAGAACTTTAGATGGAACAAATGTTTTAAGTGGTTCAATATTACCAGGTACAAATATTACAATAAATTCTGGTAGTGGAAACTATATTATTAGTTCAAGTGGGGGTTCAACTGATTTTGATGGAAATAGAGTAATATCACAAGATAAATTACCAGCATTCTTTACATCATCTTTTAATCCTGGAACAAGTGGTTCAGTAACAGATTTCTTAAATGCAATATTTTATCCAAATAGTGCACCAAGTATAACAACAGGTAATCAAACAATTTCAGAATACACCACAAATGGTTCAACGATTGTAACTGTAAGTGGAACAGACCCTGAAGGACAATCTTTAACATTCGGTACTTCATCCGCATATAGTGATGATTTAGTGAGAGTTGCATCAAATGGTGTAATGACATTAAATTCTTTACCAACTTCTGCATCATTTAATACTGATTCGGTTAGTGGTGTACATGGACATAAGGTTGAGGTAACTGCAACAGATACTTTTAATACAACTGTAACAAAGGATATTTATATAATTGTAACTCCAAACGAAGCCCCTAAATTCAGAGAAAATTCAGTAAGTGGAAATATAATTACTTCGGTAACTGCAAACTTAAATGAAAGTTCTGCAGATGATACTTTGGTAAAAAGAGTATTTTTTACAGATGTAGAAAGTGATACAATTACAATCACAACAAGTTCAATAGATAATAATCACTTTGATATTGATATTCAAAGTACATATGTTGATATAAAACAAAATACAGGTTCATTAGATTATGAACAACAAACAACTTATACATTTAGTATAACTGCTTCTGATGAACATTATGAAGATGGAAATGATTTAGATTCAAGAACTTTCTTACCAATTACAGTAAACGTAACTGATAACTTAGTACCAGTTGTAAATTCACAAGTTGTAGGTTCGTTAAACGAAAATTCATCAAATGGTGCATCAGTTGGTTCAATATCTGCAACTGATAGTGAAGGAGATAGTATTTCTTTCGTAACATTTAATTTACATAAATTATTATTAGATGGTTCAGAAGTAACAAGTGGTTCATATGGTGGTACATCTCAATTAACTGACCCACATGAAAATCCTTTCCAAATGGATTCAAGTGGTAATGTAACAAGAAAAACAGGTGTATTATTAAACTCTGATTTAATAAACTCTTATCAATATAGAGTACAAGTTAGAGATAATTATAATGCAACTATTTCATCCGCATCTGTTGCAACTATTAATATTACAGATGATACTCCAGCAACACTTTCGGATAATTGGTCAGCAGGACCGTATATTAAAGAATCTGAAGAAAATGGTACAACTATAAAAACAACTAATTATGGTTCAACACAAGCAGATTATAATTCAAATCAAAGTGGTACTTGGTCATCATCTAATTCAGAAATTTCAATAAATTCAAGTGGTAATCTATCATTAGGATTTGATGTAAGTGGTTCAGCTAAACAAAGTGGTCAAACATTAGATTCAACAATTACATTTACAAATACTTTCGGTACAACAACTACTGATAGTTTAAGTGTAGTAATTTTACCTAATCATTTCCCAAGTGCTTCATTTACAAATCAAACATCTAATCTAAATACAAATTTAGCAGTAACTAATTCTAATTTAGTTTTAGTTACAATAACAGACACAGAGGGTGATACTCCTTATTCAGCTTCACTATCCGGTACTGATGCATCCAAACTTAATATAAATTATACAAATGGAACATCATCCTCTCTTTATATACGAGCAAATGAAGATTTATCTGCTGGTACTTTAAACTATAATCTAAGAGTTACTGATTCTTATAGTGAATCATCGGATTATACAGGTAGAACACTTACCATCGCGGCCGCTGATACTGGTACTCTTGGTGGAGATACAACTTCTTACATCATAGAATCAGCTGAAAATGGAGATTCAATTAGAGATACAAGTGGATTTGGAGCAGGAAGTGCTTCAGAACTTTCAGTAAGTTATAGTCCATCATATGGTTCACCAGTTGTTCAATCATATACTTCATCAAATGCAGCAATATCAGTTGATAGTAGTGGTAATTTAACATTGGGTATCGATATAAGTGGTTCAGCAACACAAAGTGGAGAAATTATTTCTTCAACTATTACTTTTAGAGACCAATATGATAATATTGGTAGTGGAACTGTAAATGTAAATGTATTTGCAAATCATTTCCCATCTGCTTCATTTACACAAAATACAAGTATCTATAATGAAAACCAAATGGTTAGTGGAAGTTTAGTAGAAAGTTTCACAATTACTGATACAGAATCAGATGTACCTTATAGTATTTCATTAAGTGGAACTGATGCAAGTAAAATTGATATTGTACCACAGAACTCAAACACATCTTCGGTACAATTAAAGACTAAACAAGATTTAGTAGGAGGTTCTTATACATATACAGTTGATGTTTCAGATTCTTATTCTAAAACTTCTCAGTATGATAGAACTGTAACAATCGCATCAGCAGATACAGGTTCAATTACAACAAATGGTACTTTCTATATTATAGAATCTGCATTAAATGGTGATTTCATATTTACTAATTCAAATGGTAGAACTGGTACACAAGGTGATTTAGGAGTTTCTTACTCACCAAACTATGGTTCACAAGTTGTACAATCATTTACTTCATCTAACGCACTAATTGATATAGATTCAAATGGTAACTTAAGTGCAGGTGGAAACATTAGTGGTAGTGGAAATACTGATGGTGATACTATTATATCAACAATAACATATAGAGACCAATACGATAATATTGGTAGTGGAAGTATAACAGTTAATATTGCTGAAAACTTTGCACCAACTGTAAGTTCAACTTCAACTTCAAACTTGAATACAAATCAAGCAACTGGTTCAGCACAAATATTAAACTTATTATTATCCGATACTGAAAGTGATTCAATTCCAAATGGTGGATTATCATTTAGTGGATTTAATTCAACTTATTTTACTCCATCAATCGCAACACCAAATATGAGATTGTTAGTAAATAATACTTCAGTCCCTGCTGGAACTTATGCTTATACAGCATCGATACAAGATACTCATGGATTTAGTACAACAACTGTAAGTAACACATTTACAGTCGCACAAGCATCGACTGGTTCTCTTGGTGGAGATACTGCAATTTATATTATAGAATCTGCAGAAAGTGGTTCGGTATTTAGAGACCAAACAGGATTTAATCAAGGAAATGCTGCTCAACTAAGTGTTTCTTATTCACCAAACTATGGGTCTCAAGTAGTACAATCTTATACCTCTTCAAGACAAGGAATATCTGTTGATTCAAGTGGTAATTTAACTGCAGGATATCACTTTAGTGGTTCAGTAACAAGTACAGATTACACAAGTACTGCACTTGTTAGTGATTCTACAAATAGTACATTATATGGTAAATCACTTCATGTAAATGGAATAAAGGTAGTACAAGGAGCAGCAACTGGTTCTCAATCAGCAGTACCAGATGCATTTACTGAAAAAGTTGCTCAAACAATTAAACTGATGGTAACTTCATCAGGTGCAGATATCAATGATACCGACCAAGCAAATATGATTGGTATTCTTAAAGGTGAAACAGGTACATGGCATAGTGGTTACCCAACTGCACAAAGAATTTTAAGAGGAGCAGGTTCGGATTACTCTCCAAACCCATTAATTGATTCTAATTATTCAAGTTATCCAGGTTTACAGAATTTCCAAGATTCTCACTCAACAGATGATATGATTTGGTATCTTAATTCTTCTGCAACAAGTGGTAGTGGAGATGATGATATTACAGAGGTTGTTGAACACTTAATGCACACAATACATCAGTATGGAGTAAGAGGTGCAGTTAGTGGTTCATACAATGGATTATCTTGGGACCCTGATACTGATTCTGATTGGAATACTCGTGAATTATATCTTGCAATAAAAGAAGCAGTAGATGATAGTGTATTTGATATAAGTGATTATGGTGATGCAAGTTATAATACTGCATCAACATTTAAATTAATAGCAAAAGAATATCTTTACTTACTAAACTTTAATATGTGGGAATATTCTTCTTTATGGGATGGTGGTTCATTATCTCCAGAATGGAATGATAATTCAAGAACACCATCAGGTATTCAAACAAACAATCCATTAGGATATGCACTATATAACAAATATATAAAACCAGTTTTAACTAAACCATCTAAAACTGTTTTACAAAATATATTCCAAGATGGTGATGTTGGTGACCCAACAGTAGCAGGTTCATCAGGATACACACCAGAAGTTGGAACAGGATTAATTTCTAAAATAACATTTAGAGACCAATATGATAATATCGGAAGTGGTTCAGTAACCGCAACAGTATTTGGTAATTCATCACCAGTAGTATCATTTACATCTTCATCAAATTATGAAAGTGATAATGCAACAAGTGGTTCTGATGCAGGTGCATTGGTAGTAACCGATACAGAATCTAACTCACCATTTACAATCACACTCGCTGGAACAGATGGTGGTAAGTTTGATGTTAGTGGTTCATCATCACCATTTGAAATACAACCAACAGGTTCATTAGATGCTGGAACTTATACAATTAATATAACTGTAACTGATAGTTATAATGAATCAGTAACTTTAACTGGTGAAACAATCACAGTTGATGCATCGGCAAACAATGGTAAAGTATATGTTTATGATGTAGGATTTAATAACGCAACATATAATACTGCTTTAGGTATTTCATCAGAAGATAGTTCAACTCCACCAGTAGCAACACCTTATAGTGGAATTGGATTTGTAGATAAAGTTATAAATGGAGATGTACTTGGAGATAGTTCATTTACATATTCATATGGAGGTACAAACACTTCAAATAAATTAGCAGAAGCAAGTGGTTCAAATGTACATGATGTATTAAGAACAATGGGTACTGATGGTGATATATCAAGAAGTACATCAGTTCACTTTGCAATTTTAATTCCAAGTGGTTCATCAATGACTGGTATGCCAACAAGTACAACCGATTCATATGGTGGTTCAACTAATGGAGAATATGTATTAGAAGTAGGAGTAAATGGTTCGGATATTGATGGTGTTAATACAAAATCAGCATCAGAAATTAACCAAATAACATTAGCAACCGCACATCTTGGATTTACCAAGTGGTTTATAGTAGGTGCAACTGACCAAGTTAGTAGTTTAACAAGTATTAATTTAGGTCTTAATCCATCAAGTGGTAGTGGGGGAGTATAATGAAAGATATTTATAAGATGAGTTTAACAATTAAAAAGAAAAAGGAGAATAGGTAATGCCAAGCTTTGACCAGAAAGTACGAATATCCGCAGATGGCTTGAGTAACAATATCGTATTAGCTGATATTGATAACATCAAAGGTGCCTTTAAGATATATACTTCTACTGAATTAAATTCCACTAATGTGAATTATTTTTCAGATGGACAGATTGTCTATGTCTCTGATAGTGGTTCTTTGTATAGAGCAAATGTATCTCTTGCAAATCCACCATTCTCATTTACCGATACAGTATCATTCTCTCAGTTTTCTTTTGATAGTGGCTCATTTGTATCTGCATCATTTGATGGAACTCATACTTTAACACTATTTGGACAAGATATAGATGGTTCAACAAGAATATCACAATCTGTTGATTTATCTGCACTAACTGGTTCAGGTGGTGGAGGTGGAGGTAGTGGTGATATCACTGCGGTATTCACATCAGATGAAGGTATTACTGGTGGTTCATCAAGTGGAAATGTAATATTAGAGTTAGACCCAGGTGATGGTATCACAGTTAGTTCTAGTGGTATAAATCTAAATACTGGTTCTGCTCATTTTACTGAGGGAGTACAAAAAACAACAATAGATGGGGGAAATATTTAATCAAACTAAATATTTTTCATATTTATACTCGTGGTACTACATAGTACTGAAAATTAAGGCATATGCCTGTTGAATAAATAAAGGTTATATAATTTAAATTAATATTTTAATAAAAACAAAAAAAAAGGAAAAAATTAAATGGCACAAATTATTAAACACAGACGAGGTGGTCTTGAATCTGTATCTGGTGCAACAAAGAGAGCGGGTGAATTACTCGTTTAACTGGTTCAACAGGAATATCTGCATTAAATGATGGAATCTTAATGGTAGGAATCGATGGTTCTACCGTAACCCCATCAAACAAGATATTATCAGGTTCATCAACACCTAACTTAACTGGTGTCTCTTATGGACACTCAATTGATGGTATTCCGTTTTACAATACTTCAGAAGAAAAACTTTACATTTTAGGTAAAGATGGAAATACTGAAGTTAAAGCAACGGCAAGTACCAATGGAACAGGAATTGTTTCATCATCTGCACAAGTAGATTCTTTAGGATTCTTAAAAGTAAATTCAGATGATGTAGTTTCGGGTTCAGCACAAATTGATGGTACTGGAATTACTAACAATACAATTTCGATTGTTGGTAACTCAACAGCATTAGGTGGTTCAGTATCTTTAGCAAACATTACAGATGGTAGTGGAATCGTATCTGGTTCAGAACAAGTATTTAGTGATGTAAGTGGTGATATTACTATCGCTTCAAATGGTACAGCAGCTATCGCAGGTGGTGTAATCATAAATGCTGATGTTAACGCATCTGCAGCAATTGCTTACACTAAATTAGATTTTGATGGTTCAGGTATCGTATCTGGTTCATCACAAATAACTGGAATTGTAGACTCACAAATATCAGGAGTTGACCACTCAAAAATTGATTTTGGTGGTTCAGGATTAACATCAGGTTCACTTAACTTTACAGTTGGTGATGGAAGTTCAACTGATACAGTTCAAATTGGTGTAGATACTTTAAACATAGTAGGTACATCTAACGAAATTGAAACTGCAGTAACTGATAACCAAATTCAAATTGGATTACCAAATGATGTAACAGTTGGTAACAATTTAACAGTTGTTGGTAACTTAGAAGTACAAGGAACAACTACATCAGTTGATTCAACTACTATTACATTGGGTGATAATATCATTGAATTAAATGGTAGTGGAGCTGCAAATGGTGGTTTATTAGTAAAAGATTTAACTGCTCCAAATCTAGTATCAGGTTCTTTACTATGGGATTCAACAAATGACTATTGGAAAGCTGGTACACTTGGAAATGAAATCAAACTTTTAAGAGAAAATGGTGATGGTGTAGTTTCAGGTTCAGCTCAAATCGCTTTAACTGGTCTTTCTGATTATGATGCAAATGACCATATTGACCATACTTCAGTAGATATTACTGCAGGAAATGGTTTAACTGGTGGTGGTGATATTTCAGCTACTAGAACAATAAATGTAGTATCTGCAAACAATGGTATTGTTGCAAATGCTGATAATATTGAATTAGCAACTGCTTCTTCAACATTTACTGATGGTGTAAAAACTAAATTAAATGCTGAAGGTGTATTTTCATCTTCTGCACAATTATCTGGTAATTTCTTAAACACAAATGGAGATGGAGTAGTATCCGGTTCAGGTCAATTAACTGACATGACAGGTGATGTAACTGTAAATTCAAGTGGTGTTTCTGCAATTGGAGCTCAAAAAGTAATTAACTCAATGTTAGCTGATGATGCAGTTGGAGCTGATGAATTAGCTTCAAATGCAGTAGTAAATGCATCTGTTGCTTCAAATGCGGCAATTGCTTTCTCTA
>Ga0206125_10004925_pt1 | contig 11520 bp, 7 predicted proteins | sample Helgoland_Spring_4_FD_148598 | JGI IMG/M metagenome (GOLD analysis project Ga0206125, IMG submission 148598) | Pelagic subsurface seawater microbial communities from Kabeltonne, Helgoland, North Sea - Helgoland_Spring_Bloom_20160331_1 | ecosystem: Environmental > Aquatic > Marine > Epipelagic ...
ATTCTTCTTTGGGATCCTATTTATAGGAGCAATTTTCGGTGGTGATTCTGAAAAAATATCAGTAAAAAATAATTCGGTTATTGTTTTGAATTTAGAGGACATTCAGTATGATTATGCTGGAAAATACAAAGACCCATGGGTTACTATTTTTTCTGATGGTAAAAACATTGGTCTTATGGAGGTCATCAACGCTATCGATGAAGCGAAAACTGACGATGATATCAAAGGAATTTCTATTTTGAATGACAATTCTCAACTAGGTATGGCCCAAAGTAAAGCCTTACGAGACGCTCTGCAAAGTTTTAAACAGTCAGGTAAATTTATTATGGCTTATGCCAACTCCTACTCGCAAAAAGAATACTACTTAAACTCTGTTGCCGATAAAGTGTATCTAAACCCTGTAGGTGATATGGACTTTAAAGGTTTGTCGTCAGAGATTATGTTTTACAAAGGGTTACAAGAAAAAACCGGAGTAAAGATGGAGGTTATTCGCCATGGGAAATACAAAAGTGCTGTAGAGCCATTTCTTGAAAATCAAATGAGTGATGCTAACAGGGAACAAGTAACGGCATTACTAAATTCAGTATGGTCTTTTGTAATTGCGGATATCGCCAAAAGCAGAAATGTTTCGGTGGAGAAATTAAACGAAATAGCAAATGGTTTACTAGCACGTACTCCTGAAATGGCCAAAGCACAAAAATTAGTAGATATCATTGCGTATGAAGATGTGTACCATGATGATATTAAAAAAGCACTAGATGTAGCAAAAGATGAAGATTACAATACCGTTTCTATTGCTGATTACACAAAAAATATAGCAACTAGCTCCAAGATTAGCGAGGCTAAAGACCAAATTGCTATTATATACGCTCAAGGCGAAATACAGGAAGGTGAAGGTGATGTTAATACCATAGGTGAAGGTTCGATGCGTCGTTCCTTACAAGAGGCCAGACAAAATAAAAATGTCAAAGCAATCGTACTCCGAATCAACAGCCCCGGCGGTAGTGCATTAACCTCTGATTTGATTTGGAGAGAAATTGAACTTACAAAAAAAATAAAACCTATTGTTGTTTCGATGGGGAATTACGCTGCATCTGGCGGTTATTACATTGCTTGTAATGCCAACACTATTTTTGCCGAAAACAATACAATAACGGGATCAATTGGCGTTTTTGGAATATTACCTAACTTTAGCCAACTCACCACTAAAATGGGAATTAGTGTGGAACAAGTAAATACTCACGAAAACGCAGCTCCTTACAGCCCATTTGTTCCTTTAACCGATAAGTTTAAAGCTGTTACCCTAGAGGGAGTAGAACATATTTACAAGACTTTTGTAACACATGTCGCACAAGGACGAAAAATGACCTTCGCACAAGTTGATGCAATAGGACAAGGAAGAGTGTGGGCAGGATCTGAAGCAGTAAAAAATGGTCTTGTAGACAAAATTGGTGGTCTTGATGCGGCTATTAAAGAAGCTGCACTACTGGGGAAAACAAAAAAGTACACTACTCAAAATTATCCTGAATACAAGAAAGACATGAACGACCTTCTTGCCGGCTTCCCGTTTGCACAATCGAAAGAAAACTTTATTAAAGAGGAAATTGGTCAAGACAACTATAAATTATTACAAGAGGTTAAACGACTTCAAATGCAAAAAGGCATACAGGCTTTACTACCGTTTGAGATTAACATTAAATAAACACCCCCTTTAAGTATTTTTAAACACATCAATTTATAAATCCGTTTTCTTTAGCAGAGACGGATTTTTTTTGCTTTTTTGGCAAGTCGACTTGTTAGCATTCAGAAAACTCATAACATTTTTAGAAAATATTGTAAACGAACTGCCTTTAAATACACTATTTTTGTAGTAGTACCTTATTACGACCTCTAGCTTCAATTCTAATTCAAAATACCCTTTTCATGGCTAAGAAAATTTTAAAAATAATCGGAATCATACTTTTACTTCTAGTTGCATCTTTATTTGCTATCCCTATTTTTTTTCAGGGTAAAATAAAAGAAAAAATCACAGAGGTTATCAACGAAAAAGTGGATGCCAAAGTAAGCTTTGCTGAGGCAGATTTAAGCTTGTTCAAGAACTTTCCAAATGCTACCGTTAACATACAAAATCTAGCAATTATTAATAAGGCACCTTTTGCAGGAGACACGCTGATATCATTGGCTACAGTAGATTTAAAAATGTCTATTAAAGAACTTTTCAAAGGAGAAAACGAAGCTATCATTATTGACGGAATTAGTTCAAAAAATGGTTTAATTAATATTATTTTTAATAAAGATGGAGTAGGTAATTATGATATAGCGTTGAAGGATAGCAAACCTACCAATAACTCAACAAGCAAACCACTAGCCTTAAACATACAGAATTACAAAATAGAAAATTTTCAGTTCCGTTATTTTGATGAGGACTCCAAAATTAAAATGGTTATCGACAGCCTAAATCATGAAGGAACTGGCGATTTTGCTGCATCAAAATTAGACTTAAACACAAAATCAACAGCAAAGGTCAGCTTAGATATGGATAAGGTTAACTACATGAATAAGGTGCCTTTAACTTTAGATGCAGTATTAGGAATTGACCTGGAAAATAATAAGTACACCTTCAAAGAAAATAAAGCATTGGTCAATCAATTACCATTAGAGTTTGATGGTTTTATTCAATTAGTTGATGCAGGTCAGCAGTACGATTTGAAATTTAAAACACCTACTTCGTCATTCAAAAATTTCTTGGGTATTATTCCCGCGGCTTACGCATCTAGCTTAGATAATGTAAAAACAACAGGCGATTTTATTGTCGCTGGTTTTGCTAAAGGTTTGTATTCTGAAACCACCGTTCCTAAATTTAATGTTGACATTAAGTCAAATAATGCTTCTTTTAAATATCCTAATTTACCTAAATCAGTACAAAACATTGTTATCGATACTAAAATCATCAATGAAACAGGCATTTTAAATGATACATATGTGAATCTAGACAAGCTCTCTTTCCAAATTGATCAAGATGTTTTTAGCGCGAAAGCAACAATCAAAAACCTAACTGAAAACGCAGTTGTTGACGCCATGCTAAAAGGAACCATCAACTTAGCTAACCTTTCCAAGGCATATCCAATTAAATTAGACAAACCCTTATCGGGGATTTTAAAAGCAAATGTCATTACTAAATTTGACATGGCCTCTGTGGAAAAAAGTGAATACCAAAAGATCGATAATGCAGGTAATATGAGTTTATCTGATTTTAAATATGTAGATGAAAACGGCAAAACATTAAATATTAGCAATGCTCTCGTTCAATTTGACCCAAGTAAAGTAAACTTAAAAGCGTTTAATGCTAGTACTGGAAAAAGTGATCTAAGTGTAACCGGAGTATTAGAAAATTTTTACGGTTTCATTTTTAAAAATCAAAACCTTCAAGGGAATTTTAGCTTAAGCTCAAATCAATTAGAGGTGAGCGACTTTATGACTACTTCAGCCTCAACTACAACAACTGCAAAGCCAACTGAGGCAATGAAAATCCCTGCTTTTTTAGATTGTACACTTACAGCAAAAGCAAATACAGTATTATATGACAATTTAACTTTGAAAAACGTATCAGGAAAATTGATCGTCAAAGATGAAAAGTTAACCATGGACAACGTAAAAACATCTATTTTTGGTGGAACAATAGGATTAAATGGAGCTGTTTCCACTAAAGGAAAAACGCCAACCTTTGCGATGGATTTAGGGTTGAACCAAGTAAACATTGCGGAGTCATTCACGCAATTAGATTTACTAAAAAAACTTGCTCCACTTGCGGGAATCATCAACGGAAAATTGAACTCTACTATAAAACTAAACGGTAATTTAAATGAGTCGATGAGTCCTGATTTGAAAACCCTAACAGGAGATTTACTGGGACAATTGCTCTCTACCACTGTTAATGCAGACAACTCGACTTTACTAACTGCATTGGGCAATAATTTAAAATTTATTGATGTTAGTAAATTAAATTTAAACGACTTAAAAGCAGCCATCACTTTTAAAGACGGAAAAGTTAATGTAAAACCATTCAATATTAAGTACAAGGACATTCAAGCAACAATAGGTGGAACGCATGGTTTTGACCAAGTCATGAATTACAATGTAAAATTTGACGTGCCTGCGAAATATTTAGGTAGCGAAGCGAATGAGTTGATTGCAAAACTGACTCCTGCTGATGCAGCGAAGTTCGAAAACATTCCGATTAATGCGATTTTGACAGGAAGCTTCTCTAGTCCAAAAATAAGCACTGACATAAAAACTGCTGTTACTAATTTGACCAATCAACTAGTACAGCAACAAAAAGAGCGTTTGGTAAGTAAAGGAACATCAGCACTTACCGATTTAATCAATAAAAATAAAAAGCCCGGAGACACCACTAAAACAGTGTTACCAACTACCAAAGCTGAAGTACAAGAAAAAGCAAAGGAAGAGGTGAAAGCAAAAGCAACCACTATTATAAATGGTTTATTCAATAAAAAGAAGAAGGTGGTTGACACCACAACTGTGAATAAATAGACTTGCTCAGATTAAAAAAGAAGCGGAATCACAAATGTGATTCCGCTTCTTTTATTTGATCTATTTCCAATATTTTGAACAACCTAGTTTACTGTTTAAAACCGTTTTACAATCTATATAAAACCTGATTGTCAACCGTTACTCGCGTGAGGGATAGTAGCGGCATCCTTTTATAAAGGCCCGTTGGTTAACGGGACTTTATAAAAGATATAGCGAATAGCCCGACCGTTTTTAAAAAATATTTTCCTTCTTTTTTAAAAATGGTCACGCCCAAATAATAATACTAAACCGATATTTTAACCACATATCCCTCTGAACCACGCACATTGAAAACGGTGCCGTCCTCGAATAATAAATACTGTCCTTTGATCCCAGTAAGTTTACCTTGAAAACTTGGCGTTTTATCCAGACTCAGACTCTTGACTTTAGTAGGATATTGTAAAACCGGATAATGCATCTGGTATAAATCATTTTTATCATTATAAAAATATTCCTGAACCTCGGCTGGAATTAAAGATTGCACTTTTAATCGCTCAGCCACTAAATCAGCGGCTTCGATGTCATTGGTTAACATTTTTCGCCAATTGGTTTTATCTGCATAATGATTTTTTAAAGCCACCTCAGTGATTCCTGCCAAGTAGCGATTTGGGACCTCCACAATAGCTATCGCCTCGTTCGCTCCTTGATCAATCCATCGAGTTGGGACTTGGGTACCACGAGTCACCCCTACTTTTACCTCACTCGACAGTGCTAAATATACAATGTGCGGCTGTAATTGTACCTTTTGTTCATAGACTAAATCGCGATCTTCGATGCCTAAATGTGCAGTGCTCAACTCGGGTTTCATAATCCAATCACCTACCTGCGCACTTGAATAAAAACAATCATAGCAAAAACCTTGACGGAAAATTTTTTTCTTTTTACCGCAATTCAAACATTGAAAACCAGTGAATTCAATGGCTATAGTTTTATCTAATAATTGGTTCAGATGCAAAAAACTATCCTCAAAAACCAAATAGTATTGAATGAGGTCTCCGAATTCTGTTTGCATTTTAGTCAGTACGCCTTGGTATTGCATTAAGTTTAAATTTTAAGGTATGATGTTTAACAAATTTTGCTATTTTTGGTAAAGTTATCATTCCTAAGGTAAATTTCATAACGCTATTTCTTAAAAATGTCTTTAACAATAATCAATTCGTTTGCATCCTGGGTACTCAAGCAGCGCATCCACCAGATCGAACTTTTCTTGAAATACCCTAATGAGGTTCAAGAAGAATTGCTTTTGAATTTGTTACAATCGGCAAAAAATACCGTTTTAGGCAAGGAATATGATTTCGGATCGATTAATTCCTATGCTAAATTTGCAGAACGGATTCCGATTTCGACCTACGAGGAGTTGCAACCTTTAATTGAACGAACGCGTCAAGGAGAGCAGAATGTGTTTTGGGAAACTCCTATAAAATGGTTTGCAAAATCCAGTGGAACAACGAATGCAAAAAGTAAATTTATCCCCGTTAGTAATGAAGCACTAGAAGGATGCCATTACAAAGGAAGTAAAGATTTATTGTGCTTGTTTTTGAACAACAATGAAAACTCTGAGCTTTTTACAGGAAAGAGTTTGCGTCTTGGTGGAAGCTCTCAAATTTATGAGCATAACAATTCTTATTTTGGCGATTTGTCGGCTATTTTAATCGAAAACATGCCCATTTGGGCTGAATTTAGTAGTACGCCTAGCAATAAAATTTCGTTAATGCACGAATGGGAAATCAAAATAAGCGCAATTATTAATGAAACTAAGAGAGAAAATGTTACCAGCTTAGCTGGAGTTCCCTCATGGATGCTTGTGCTGCTTAATAAAATGTTGACCGAGTCTGGAAAAGAAAATCTTTTTGATATATGGCCCAATCTCGAAGTATATTTTCATGGTGGCGTTAATTTTGATCCCTACCGAGAACAATATAAAAACATACTTCCTAAAAAAGACTTTAAATACTACGAAATTTACAACGCATCCGAAGGCTTTTTTGCAATCCAAGATTTAAATAATTCAAATGATTTATTATTGATGTTGGACTACGGAATTTTCTATGAATTCATTCCGATGGATACTTTTGGCACGCCCAACCAAAAAGCAATTCGACTAGTAGATGTGGAACTACATAAAAACTACGCTATTGTTATTACCACTAATTCTGGACTTTGGCGATACCTTATTGGCGATACCGTTCGATTTACTTCGTTGAGTCCTTTTAGAATACGTGTTACAGGCAGAACCAAGCATCATATTAATGTATTTGGTGAAGAATTAATGGTCGAAAACACAGATCAAGCCATTGCCAAAACCTGTTGTTTAACCAATGCAGAAGTGACTGAGTATACCGTCGCTCCCATATATATGATTGATAAAGAGAAGGGAGCTCATGAATGGATGATTGAATTTAAGAAAAAACCAGAAGACTTAGCTATTTTTCGAACCATACTTGATGAGACCATACAATCTTTAAATTCTGATTACGAAGCAAAAAGATACAATAACATGACATTAAATCCGCTTGTAATCAATGTGGCTCGTGAGAATTTATTTTACGATTGGCTCAAAGAACGAGATAAATTAGGCGGTCAGCATAAAATACCAAGATTATCCAATCAAAGGGAATATTTGGAGCAGTTACAGCGTATGCAAGTTAAAATTATGGTGTAAAAATTAAACTCGATTTGACAAGTTATAAGTCTGAAATTATCCTGCTAGTTATACCTGATCAATGTGTCTATCATGATATCCTAGTAAATACAAAACACCATCTAGTCCTAAACTTGAAATCGAAGTTTCGGCACTTTCCTTAACTGTAGGTTTGGCATGAAATGCGATTCCTAATCCAGCTAAATTGAGCATTGGCAGGTCATTAGCCCCATCTCCTACTGCAATCGTTTGGTTGATATGAATACCCTCTTTATCCGCGATTGCTCGCAGTAACTCGGCTTTCTTTTCTCCGTTTACAATTTCGCCAATATAGTTCCCAGTCAATTTTCCGTCTACAATTTCGAGTTCATTGGCATGTACATAATCTATTCCTAATTCTTTTTGTAAAAACTTACCGAAATAAGTAAATCCTCCTGATAGAATAGCTGTTTTATAGCCGTAATATTTCAGTGCACGCATTAAGCGATGCGCTCCTTTAGTTATTGGTAAATTCAGTGCTACGTTGTGCAGCACCTCTTCACTTAATCCTTCTAGCAATGCCATGCGCTGTTTAAAACTTTCATTAAAATCAAGTTTGCCATTCATTGCAGCCTCGGTGATCGCGCGCACTTGCTCGCCCACGCCTGCTAAATCAGCTAGTTCATCAATAACCTCGGTTTGTATTAAGGTCGAATCCATATCAAAACACACCAAGCGGCGGTTTCTTCTAAAAATATTATCCTCCTGAAACGAAATATCTACATCTAACGATCGTGAAATTTCCATAAAGCTAGCTGTCATACTCGCTTTGTCCTCTATAATTCCTGAAACCGATAATTGCACACAAGAGCGAGGGTTATCTTCATCAATGATAATGGAGGCACGACTGGTTAACCTTTTGATTGAATCGATATTTAAATTCTGGTCTGACATTATCTTAGTCACGGCTGCTAATTGCTTTGCTGCTAATTTTTCGCCAAGAATATTAATAATGTACCGTTGTTTGGATTGCGTTTTTACCCAACCTTCATAGTCATCAATTGATACAGGAACAAATTTCACTTTTATTCCTAGTTCATAGCCCTTAAACAATAAATCCTTTAAAACAGGCGCTGCACTGGAGCCTGCCTCGATTTCAAACAATATTCCTAAAGATAGGGTTTCATGAATATCTGCCTGACCGATATCTAAAATAATAGCATTATAAGTTGCTAGTACAGCTGTTAGTCCCGCGGTAACACCGGGTTTATCCTGACCAGAAACTTTTAATAAAATAATTTCCTTATCTTCTATTGCCATGACCTAATGAATTGATTTGATGCACAAAAATCGGTAATCTACGGGGGATAAAAAAAGGAACCTCTTACTTTTATCAAACAATAACAAATACTGTAATTTACGCATAAAAAAACCTGTTCAAATCAATGAACAGGCTATTATTTTTGAGAAAAATGCAATTACTACGATGCTATTTCCAATCGTTTTAATAAGTTTCTATTCAAGGTTTCTTGTGCGTACTCTTCATCAATTACCAATATCTTATCATCAGAACTTGGTAATTCATACATCGCGTCTGTTAAAATCGCCTCGCATAACGAGCGCAATCCACGAGCTCCTAACTTATACTCTAATGCTTTATTAACAATAAAATCAAGTGCTTCGTCAGTGATAGAAAACTCCACCTCATCCATCAAGAATAATTTTTGGTACTGCTTAATTAGCGCATTTTTAGGCTCAGTTAAAATAGAACGCAGAGTTGCTCTATCTAGGGGGTCCATATGCGTTAGTACCGGCAAACGACCAATAATCTCTGGAATCAAACCAAAATCCTTGATATCTTTAGGGATAATGTATTGCAATAAATTTTCCTTGTCGATATTATCTGTGTTTTTTGAAGTTGAATACCCTACGGCTTGGCGGTTCAAACGTTTTGAAATAATTCGTTCGATTCCGTCAAAAGCACCACCAGCAATAAACAAAATGTTTTGTGTATTTACCTCAACAAATTTTTGGTCTGGGTGCTTACGTCCTCCTTTTGGTGGTACGTTTACAACTGTTCCTTCTAATAGTTTCAATAATGCTTGTTGCACACCTTCACCGGATACGTCACGCGTGATTGATGGATTATCACTCTTACGAGCAATTTTATCTATTTCGTCAATAAATACGATTCCGCGTTCGGCTTTGGCAACATCATAATCAGCAGCTTGTATCAAACGTGTTAAGATACTCTCCACATCCTCACCTACATATCCTGCTTCTGTCAATACCGTAGCATCTACAATAGCCAAGGGAACATCTAACATTTTGGCAATGGTTTTAGCCACTAATGTTTTACCCGTTCCGGTTTGTCCTACCATGATGATGTTACTTTTTTCAATCTCTACCTCATCGTCTTGTTGCTGTTGCATTAAACGTTTGTAGTGATTGTAAACGGCAACCGACATTACTTTTTTGGTTTGATCTTGACCAATAACGTATTGATCTAGAAAAGCTCTAATTTCTTTTGGCTTTTGCAAAATCAAATCTCCTACGAGATTAGCACCAGCAGTTGTTTTTAGTTCTTCTAAAACAATACCGTGTGCTTGCTCGATACATTTATCACAAATGTGCGCATCGATTCCTGCTATTAATAGATTCGTTTCTGGCTTTTTTCTACCACAAAACGAACATTCTAATTTTTCTTTCGCCATCCTTTATAGTCTAAAGTCTTAAAGTCAAAAGCCTTAAAGTCTACACAGTGCGTTCGACTTGAGGACTTTTGACTTTCGACCATATTTTTATCCTCTTCTCAAAACCTCATCAATCATTCCGTATTCTTTAGCCTCATCCGCTTTCATCCAATAGTCACGCTCACTATCAGCATGTACTTTATCAAATGTTTGTCCGGAGTGGTGTGAGATGATATTGTATAATTCGTTTTTCAATTTCAACATTTCTCTCAAGTTGATTTCCATATCAGTAGCCACACCTTGCGCTCCTCCTGATGGTTGGTGAATCATTACTCTTGAATGTGGCAATGCCGAACGTTTTCCTTCAGCTCCAGCACATAACAATACCGCTCCCATAGAAGCTGCCATACCTGTACAAATTGTAGCTACATCTGGCTTAATGTATTGCATCGTGTCATAAATTCCAAGACCTGCATAAACGCTTCCTCCTGGAGAGTTCAAGTATATTTGAATATCCTTAGAAGCATCTGCGCTTTCTAAGAAAAGTAATTGTGCTTGTACAATGTTTGCAATTTGGTCATCGATTCCTGTTCCTAGAAAGATAATTCTATCCATCATTAATCTAGAAAAAACGTCTAATTGAGAAATATTCAACTGGCGTTCTTCAATAATATAAGGAGTCATATTTGTAGGATTCATTGCTGCAACGATTTTATCGTAATACATGGCATTTACTCCTTGGTGCTTTGTAGCAAATTTTTTAAATTCTTTACCGTAGTTCATTTTTATAAGTTTAAAAGTTTGAAAGTCTAAAGTCTGAAAGTTACATTATCCGTAAGTCAAAGTTTATACCTTAAATACAAATGATGTCAATTTGTCTTCTTTTCTAGCCCAGATAATAGTGTAAAGCTTTTTGAAAGCTGTTTTCTATTTTTTCTATTCTTGTTAAGCGACTGAAAGAAGCTCTTACAGGAATAAAGAAAAATTAAAACAGATGAAAAAACTTGCAACGGATAGCTGGATTAGCTTCTAAAATTGATTCAAACAAAAGAGCGCCAAAGAAAAAAATTCATTTGACGCTCAAATATACTTATTTTTTATTATTTAGTCTTTGTAATCAAATCATAAAATTTTACTAATCTAAGGCCGTTATGGGGCTTTTGACTTTCGACTTTAGCACTTTATAGACTAAAATTTATTCTCCGTAAGACGCAGCAATAAATTCATCGTAAGTAACTTCTTTAGTTGTTGGGTTTGCTTTTTCTTTGAACAATTCCAATAATTTCTCAGCAACTACTTGATCAGAAAGTCTTTTTACCTCGTCTTGGTTAGACAATACACGAGCTACAATTCCTTGAACTTCTTCGTCCGTAGGATTTGTTTGTCCGAATTGTGCCATTTGCTGACGGATATTTTTTGTAGTGAATGTTTTCAAGTCTTCAAAAGTGATTTTGATGTCAGACTGAGCCATAGCTCTACCTTCGATCAATTGAAAACGCAATCCTTTTTCAGAACGCGCATATTCAACCTCAGCTTCTTCAGGAGATAATTTTTTCTCTCCTACAGTTTGCAACCATTTTTTCAAGAACTCAGCAGGTAAATCAAATTTTGTGCTTT
>Ga0206125_10004927_pt1 | contig 11518 bp, 5 predicted proteins | sample Helgoland_Spring_4_FD_148598 | JGI IMG/M metagenome (GOLD analysis project Ga0206125, IMG submission 148598) | Pelagic subsurface seawater microbial communities from Kabeltonne, Helgoland, North Sea - Helgoland_Spring_Bloom_20160331_1 | ecosystem: Environmental > Aquatic > Marine > Epipelagic ...
ATTATAATCAGGGCCATCACCTTTTAATTGATAGGTTTTTGATTAAAGATAAATTGGATGTGTTAAAACAATCTGAAGTTGAAATACTTTCTAAAGCATCAGCGCACGGAAGTTATGAGGAGCATTATGAGACACTTTTAAAACAGCTTGACAAAACCTCTAGCACAGAAGTAAAATTTCTAAAATTTTTATATGAAAGAGGATTGAAATTACCTGACGGCGCTCAAGAGAGGCATGAAGATTTATACGTAATGCCAGATTTTCATTATGAAAAAAAATACTGGATTTTTTGTGACGGAACACCACATGATAAGCCGGAAGTTAAAGAGCGTGATAAAAAGCAAAGGCAAGGATTAATAAATAAAGGTCAATTCCCTATCGTTTTTTATTATAAAGATAATTGGGATGAAGTAGTGAGTAGATGGCCTAATGTATTTAAGAAAGTAAAATAATATGGAAAGATTTCAACCAGGAGCATTAGTTAATGTTCGCAATAGAGATTGGGTAGTAATGCCTTCAAATGATGAAGATTTAGTGTTAATAAAACCATTAGGCGGCAGTGATGAAGAAGTAACAGGTATTTATCTTCCCTTAGAATTTGAAGGCGATGAAATTAAATCTGCTGAATTCCCTATACCAACTATTGAAAATATAGGTGCTTTTGAGCGTGCAAAAATTCTTTATAATGCTGCAAGATTGTCTTTTAGAAATGGAGCAGGCCCCTTTAGGTCACTTGCAAAATTATCATTTAGACCAAGATCTTATCAAATGGTACCTTTAATAATGGCATTAAAGCAAGAGACAACAAGACTCTTAATTGCTGATGATGTTGGTGTTGGTAAAACCATAGAGTCTCTTTTAATTGTAAAAGAATTATTAGAACGAAAAGAAATTAAACGTTTTGCAATTGTTTGTTTGCCTCATCTATGCGAGCAGTGGCAATTTGAGATAAAAGATAAGTTTGATATTGATGCTGTTATTATCCGTTCCAATACCCAAGCTAAATTAGATAGAGAGATACAAGGTGATGAAAGTGTTTACTCTTTCTATCCATTTCAAATTATTTCTATTGACTACATAAAAAGTGATGTTAGAAGGCAGGTGTTTGTAAATGAGTGTCCGGAAATGGTCATTGTAGACGAGGTGCATACATGTACTAAACCAGATGGTTCAGGTAAGAAAACACAACATCAACGGTATAATTTAGTGAATGACATCAGTAAAAAAGATAATCAACATTTAGTATTGTTAACTGCCACACCGCATTCAGGAAAAGCAGAACAATTTCAATCGTTGTTAGGACTTTTAAACCCTTCGTTTGAGACTATAGACTTGACACAGGCAATCTCCAGTGATCGAAAAAAATTATCAGGACATTTTATACAGCGTAAACGAGTAGATGTTGAGCACTGGATGAATGAAGACACACCGTTTCCAAAGAGAGATGCTGGAGAATTTCCATATCAATTATCCATACCATATGCCATGTTTTATGATGAAATCTTATCATTTGCACGCGGGCTTACAGAAAATAAAGAAGGCAAAAAAGGACATCAAAGATTGCGTTATTGGACAGCTTTAGCGCTTATGCGAGGTGTTATGTCTAGTCCCGCAGCTGGTATTAAAATGTTGAAAAATAGAATAAACAATACGGCCAGTGACGAGGAATTGACTGAAATGGAGCATTATGAAAATCCAATCTTAGACAATGATTATGGTAATGAAAGTGATGTAACACCGCTTCAGGTCGTAGAAAAAAACCAATGGAAAAGTACAGAAGTAAAAAAATTAAGGCAATTAGCAATTCAGCTCGAGTCTATCGGTAATTTAAAAGATGATACAAAAATTCAAAAGGTATTAGATATTGTTTTAGAATGGGTAAATAAAGGTTTTAATCCTGTAATTTTCTGTAGATATATAGCTACTGCTCAATATGTTGGAGAGTTATTAAAACCAGCCCTTCAAAAGAAATATAAAAATTTAGATTTACAGGTCATCACCAGTGAAGACCCAGACGAAGTTCGTAAGGAACGTATTGATGCTATGGGGAAATCTAAACAAAGAGTACTTATTGCAACGGACTGTTTAAGTGAAGGTATCAATCTACAAGAGTATTTTAATGCTGTATTACATTATGATTTACCCTGGAATCCAAACCGTTTAGAACAACGTGAAGGTCGTGTAGATCGTTTTGGTCAAAAAAGTGAATCAGTGAAAGCCTATTTGCTTTTTGGAGAAGACAATCCAATAGATGGTGTTGTGTTAAAGGTTATACTCAAGAAGGTTAGAGAGATTAAAAAATCATTAGGTATATCAATGCCATTTCCAGATGACTCTAAGTCAATTCTTGATGCGGTATTATATGCGGTATTATTAAATCCAAAAAAAGCTCAAAAAACTACACAAACAACTTTAGATTTTGGATATGACCAAGAAATTAAAGATAAAGAGCTTGTTGCTACCAAAGCCATAGAGGAAGCAGCTCAAAGAGAGATTAAGACTCGAAGTATTTTTGCTCAAAATGCGATTAAAGCACAAGAGATTGAAGAAGACCTAAAAGATGTAGATGAAGCGATTGGTAACCCTGAAGCTGTTGAAGATTTTATTGTTCAGGCGATGTCAGTTCTTGGTGTACAATTGGTTGAAGATAAAAAAGGTTATTCATTATATACCACCAATTTACCTTATGGTTTAAAAGACACCTTACCTGCAGAGGAGGTTGTTAAAATATCATTTTTATCACCAACTCCAGAAGGGTATATGTACATAGGAAGAAACCAGTTATTTGTAGAGCAGCTATGCCAATATTTATTGGCCAATTCCTTTTCTGAAGAATTAAATACTCATAGCCTTTCGCGCACATCAGTGGTAAGCACTAATACGGTTCATACAAAGACAACCATTTTAATGTTTAGAGTTCGAAATGTCATTGAAGATGTGGGTAAAACCAAACAACTTATTGCTGAAGAGATGTTGGTAATGGGTTATGAAGGTACAGCCCAAGACAAAAAATTTATTGATTTAGAAAAAGCAAAAAGCCTATTAAAAATCGTCGTTCCTTCAGGAAGTTTGGCAGAAGTAGAGCGCAATTTTTTATTGAGTAACGAATTGGATAACATGCAAGAGATTAAAACTGAGTTTGACCGTGTTGCATTAAATCGTGCCGAAAAATTAGTAGAAGCGCACGAACGATTTAGAAAAGTACTTGGAGGGCAAAAATACAAAGTCGTTCATCCTGTGTTACCTATGGACGTCATGGGCATTTATATATTATTACCTCAAAACAATTAGAGAATGAAGTATCCAACTATACGTATAGAAGGCGCTATACTGGCCGCAGATATTCTTGATAAAATTGAGAAATCAAACAGTATAACTGGCCAGAAACCAGCAGACTTCAAAATTGAAGTTTCTAATAAAGTTAAAGATGAAATTTCACGTGCTTGGGCAGATGCCCAGAGTTATTGGAGTATTTTTAAGCGAAAACGAGAGTTATTAGAATCTGATAAAAAACAAACGGGTACCTCTGAGACTCGAAACCAATGGATGATTCCATTTTTAGGATTATTAGGCTATAAAGTGGAGTTTACTCGTGCCGAGGAAGTGATGGGTAAATCCTATGCTATTAGTCATCGTGACAAAAGCTTAGACGGTTTCCCTGTACATATCATGGGCTTTAAAGATAGTCTGGATAAAAAGCGTAAAGATGGTGGTCCACGGATGTCTCCACATGCTTTGGTTCAGGAGTATTTAAACCTTACAGAGCACTTATATGCAATAGTATCTAATGGTTTGCAGATTCGCTTGTTAAGAGATAGTAGTCGTTTGATCAAATTATCTTTTTTAGAGTTTGATTTAGAGCGGATGATGGATGAAGAGCATTATGCTGACTTCGCTATTCTTTACAGATTGATGCATTATACCAGAATGCCTGTTAGCCAAGATGCGGTTGCTGAATCTTTAATAGAAACCTACCACACCAACTCGCTAGAATCTGGTTCTCGGATTAGAGCGGGTCTTTCAGAAGCCGTAGAATCTTCCATTTTAAGCTTTTCTAAAGGTTTTTTACAACATCCTAAAAATGATGCGCTAAGACAATGGTTAGAAGAAGGTGAAACCCATGCTAAATCTCAGGAGTTTTACCAATGGCAGTTACGTTTAATATACCGTTTGTTGTTTTTAATGGTAATTGAAGAACGTGACCTTATCTTCCCTAAAGAGGCCAATAAAAAACAGCGTGATATTTATTACGACTATTACAGTATTAATAAATTACGGAAGCTATCCGAAAAAAGATATTTAGCAGATGCTAAATATTCAGATTATTGGCAGTCTATTCAAAACACATTTAAGCTTTTTGAAGATGATAAATTTGGTAGCCCTCTGGGTATTTTACCATTATCTGGTGATTTATTTGGTTATAGAGCTTTGGGTGTTTTAAATGAAAGTAAAATTGACAATAAAGTAGTTTTAGAGTGTCTAAAAAACTTAAGCATCTTTAAAAATGCAGATACCGGACAAATCATGCGAGTGAACTATGCCTCGCTTAATGTAGAGGAATTTGGTTCTGTATATGAAGGCTTATTGGAATATGATCCTAGCGTTATAAAACGCGATGGTAAATACCATTTTGAATTTATAAAAGGTGATGACCGTTCTTCTTCTGGTTCCCATTACACACCAGATGAATTGGTACAACCTTTAATTAAACATTCACTCGATTATATTATTAAAGATAAACTTAAAGAAGAAGATAAAGAAACTGCCTTATTATCTATTACCGTATGTGATGTAGCCTGTGGTTCTGGGCATATTTTATTAAATGCCGCCAGACGTATTGCAACAGAATTGGCAGTGGTAAGAACAGGTGAAGACCAACCCTCACCTTCTGCATTTAGAGCAGCGATAAGAGACGTCATACGCCATTGTATTTATGGCGTTGACCTCAACCCATTGGCAGTAGAGTTGTGCAAGGTAGCCTTATGGCTAGAAGCCCATAACCCAAATGAGCCACTTAACTTTTTAGACCACCATATTAAATGTGGTAATGCTATTGTAGGATTGGCTCATTTTAAAGAATTGCAAAAAGGTATTGCTAATGAAGCCTTTAAAACCCTACCTGATGATGATAAAGACATTGCCACATCGTTTAGAAATAAAAATAAAGCAGAACACAAGACTAAAGGACAATTAAGTCTTTACGATTTAACGGGGGCAAAAGATAATCTGGATACTGTAAAAGCTGGTTATTCTCAATTTATGGAAATGCCAGAAGGAACACCTGAAGAGATTAGCGCCAAAGCAGAAGCTTATGAAAAATTAACTTCTGGAAAAGGCTGGTATCGTTTAAAGGAGTTAGCCGATTTACAAGTAGCTCAATTTTTTATTCCTAAAACAGAAGTGAATAAAGAAATGTTGACTACGGATGCTAAATACCGCACTTACTTAAATTCTGGAGCACAGATACAGGATAGAGGTGCCGCAATGGCCAAATCTGCTGAAAAAAGATTTTTCCATTGGTTTTTAGAGTTTCCTGAAGTGTTTAGTGAAGGTGGTTTTGATTGTATTTTGGGGAACCCACCTTATTTAAATGGGACAAGAATTAGCACAAATTATGGAGATTCATACTTTAATATTTTAAAATCCTATTATTACCCTGCGGGTGGAAGGTGTGATTTAGTGGGATATTTTTATAGAAGGTGTTATGATTTACTAAAAATAAAAGCATACGTTTCATTAATTACAAACGCAACTATCTCACAGAATGAAACCAGATTTGGCAGTCTTGACCAAATTCTTAAGAATAATGGTAAATTAATTTTTGCAATTAAGTCGAAACCTTGGCCAGGAATTGCAGCGACAAATTATGCTATTAGTAGTGTAAAAAAAGGAGTTGATTTTAATGGAAGAATTCTATTGGATGGTCAAATTGTAGATTTTATTAGTGCTTATTTCACGAACACAAGTGAAACTAATAAACCTTATAAATTAAATAACGGCATTAAATCATTTGAAGGTTCTAAACCTGATGGTAAGGGTTTTGTCTTGTCCCATCAAGAAGCAAAAACTCTATTGAAAGAGGATAAAAATAATGAGGACGTGGTGTTTGATTATCTAATTGGGGATGATATAAATAGCAACTGGGATTTATCACCTTCGAGAAGTATCATTAATTTTTTCGATTGGCCAGAGGTGAATTGTAGAAAATATACAAGTCCTTTTGCAATCGTTGAAAGCCATGTAAAACCTTACAGAGAAACTGTCAAGAGAAAGGCTATGAAAAAATGGTGGTGGCACTATGGGGAAAAGAGACCAGGTCTATATAATGAAATCTCTGAATTGGATAGAGTTTTAGTCATCTCAACAGTTACTAAACATATAAATTTTGTTTTTAAAAATACTGGGATTGTTTTTTCTAATAGGCTTTGTGTAATTGCCCAAGATGATTATTTCACATTAATGATTCTGCAATCTTCAATTCACTTTGCTTGGATAACAAAGTATTCTACTAAACGAGACACCAGGTTTATTTATAATACCACTAACGTTTTAAAGAATTTTCCTATTCCATCGTATTTGGAGAACTCAATGATTAATAAATTAAGCTCATTCTCAGTAATATTTAATGATTTTAGACTATTGCTACTTGATAGAATGAAACTTGGACTAACTCAAACCTATAATCAATTTCATAAAAAGGACTTAATTAGAGAAGTAGAGGCGTTAAGTCCAAAAGAGTTTCAAAAGAAATATGGTAAAGAAACTTGGAATTTATACAACCATTTAGAGGTTAAAAAAGCGGGCAATATTTCTTATGAAGAAGCAGTACCACTTATTTATAAATTGAGAGAACTTCATAAAGAGATGGATGAGGCTGTTTTAGAGGCTTATGGTTGGCATAAAGACACAGAGCGTTGGGGTAAAGCCATCAATTTAAGACATGATTTTTATGAGGTAGACTACTTACCAGAAAATGATAGAGTACGTTATACCATTCACCCAGAGGCTCGTAAAGAGGTGCTTAAACGTCTTTTGTTACTCAACCATGAGATGCATGAGGCAGAAGAGCGCAACATCACCTATGAGGAGTTAGATGCAGAAAAAACATTAGAAATTTATAAAGGTCATATTAAAGATTGGCTTCCCGCTAATAATAGTCTGCACGCTAAAACCTTAAAATTTCTATCTAGTGCGCAAGAGTTATTACCAACTCTTGGTTCAAGTACAGCACAATCTTACAAACCTTTTGTAAACCAATATTGCAGTGCTTTAGAAAATGAGCTACAGCAAAAGATTTTTGTGGCATTTAATGAGCATTTCCAAAGTCAATGGATAGGCAAAGTAGAGGAAAGAAATAGCTATTTAAAAGAGCAAATAGCATTGGCACCTAAGGGGAGTATGCTGTTTAAAGCTCTCAAATTTAATTCAGACAAGTACACTTTGGGTAACATGCATTTCTTTTTAAGCCGTATTGCTAATGATAATAGTACCACTGTTCTAGCTAGCCCTCTTTTACAAAAGTTTAAAGCATTTATTTTAAAGCGTTACACTAGTGTTTTTATTAACAGAAATACATTTTCAGATCTCCATAACTTCATAAAAAAATTCAGAAATGAATCAGCACATACAGGAGAAGTAGATAAAAATATGGCAGTAGAGTGTATGGCCGAGGTAAGAAAGTTTTTTAAATTATTGGTTGAGAGTGAAATTATAGAAGAAAAGATAATTGAGGCAAAACCTGTTAAGAAAAAAACAAAAAAATCAAAAAGTAAGGAGCCTAAAGGCATATCAAATTCTGGGCAAGCTACTTTATTTGAAGCACCTAATTTATTTAACCAAGATAGTTTAATTGGTTTTGAAAGTAAAGTTACTATTCAGAAAAAAGATGGTGCCAGCTTCAAATACCATATTTCAAAAAATGCAGTAAAAGGAAAATTTACAGGTGAATACAAACAAATAACACCAAGCTCTTCTTTGGCAGAAAATATGTTTGGCAGAAAAGTAGGACACTCATTTTTATTTGGAGGCTTGGAGTATAAAATTTTAGAGTTAGAATAAATTATTACATAAAAAACTAGACTTAAATACATAAAATTATGATTCAAAACGTATCAAACAAACCTGTTTCAGAGCTATTTTCTTCAGAAAATCAGGTAAGTTATTTTATTCCAAAATACCAGCGTGAATATATTTGGTCAAAATTCAACTGGGAATCGTTGTTTGATGATATTGATGAAAGTGCTGGTGGTCACTTTCTGGGATCAATTATTTGTATAAATACCCAATTGGATTCGTTTAAAGCTGCTGAATTAGAACTTGTAGATGGGCAACAAAGGACAACTACCATCAGTCTTTTGTACTTAGCTATTTATAAGTATTTTCTTGAAAATATGCCTGAGGATGACGAGGAAGCCAGACATGAATTATTTAGTTTCAGAAAAAAGATTGTACTCCAAAATAAATCACCTCGAGTAACTCCATCGTATACTGCTTCAAATCTAGATGATTATAACTGGATTTTCTTTGAAGTGCTTGGTAATAAGGTGAATAAGCCACCCAAAAAACCTAAATTTTTGGGGTTAAGAAGAATGTACAAAGCCTTTGATTATTTTTATGATAGGCTAAATGAAATAGATGATAATGGTAATTCTACTTTTACATATAGCAAGGCTCAAGAATTTCTTAATAAGCTAAACATGGCCACTATTGTTAAAATTGATGTAATTGGTCACTCGGATGCATTTACATTATTTGAGACTTTAAATAATAGAGGGGTTCCATTATCTGCAGTAGATTTAATAAAAAATAAATTACTTGGAAAACTAGAAAAAAACACAAGTGGTCAAAACAATAAAACTACACTTGATGAAAATTATGAGAGATGGAGTGGTATTGTTTCTAACTTAACAGACGAATACAGTACACAAGAACGTTTTTTGAGGCAATTCTATAATGCATTTAAGGTTAGTTCTGATATTGAAGTGAAAAAGGCACCAAAGGCTATGAAATCTAATCTTATTAGAATCTATGAAGAGTTGATAGATAGAGACGCCAATGCGATGTTAGAAAGACTTGAGGAATGTTCTGAAATTTACAATAGTAATATTGAATTTAATAATAATGAAACTCAAAAAGATTTAGTTTTTGCACTAAGAAACCTTGAGAATGTGAATGGTGCTGATGCCTATATGCTCTTAATGTTTTTAGATAAAAGATTTAAAATAAATTCGGAACAGAAAATACAAATGATAAACCTATTGTGTAAGTATTTTATCAGACGTAATATCACAGACACCCCTAATACAAGAAATCTAACCAACTACTTTATAGATATAATTGAAGAACTAAATAATTTAGAATCCTATAATTTTTCCGATGCTAAAGAAATATTTCTAAGATTAGGTCGCCCAGCTGACGATGAGCTTTTTTCGAAAAAATTAAGAGGAAATGTTTATGAAGAAAATGTTGGAGCTGTTCGTTACATTTTATCTTCCATTGAACTTAATGAGACTCAAACAGATGAAATCTACACCAACTTTTACGAAAGAGATAAAAAGAAATTTAAATGGACAATAGAACATATTTTGCCACAAGGAGATAATATTCCAAAAGAATGGGTTCATATGATTGCTGATGGAGATGAAAGCCTTGCCAATCAAATTAAAACAAATCAAGTTCATAAATTTGGAAATTTAACATTAACTGGATATAACTCGAAGCTCAGTAATATGTCCTTTGATAGAAAGAAAAATCGAGTACAAGATGGAAAGAATATAGGTTATATGAATGGGTTATGGTTAAATAAAATATTAAGTGACCAAGAAAGTTGGACAGCAAAAGATATTGAGAAAAGAACAGAACTAATAGTAGAAAAGGCAATTCAACTTTTTTCATTCAACTCTGAAAATTAAAAGAGAATTTTTTAAACCTTGTAAGGTAGTTTTTTTTAAAGTAATAGTTATTTGGTTAAATTCAATTAAGATTTCATTGACGCTACAATTGATTTTATTGGAGAAATGGTATTTTTAGAAAATCTTTAAATTTTATTGTTTTACAATGATTTTCATTGCTAAATATCATTGATTTTTTGATTAAAAATCAAAAAATTATTTTGAAGAATAATATTTTAAAATTTAATGAAACTTTTTGCTTATTGATTTTTATTGTTTCATTTCAATTTTAATTGATTTTAGACAATAATTCTTCTCTTAATCATTATTTCCATATTAACAATAAGTTACAATTAATCTCATTGTATTTTATTGTTATTCGTTTATTGGTATTTTAATTAAATAATCAATCTTCTTTGAATCAATAAAAAATAGTAGTATTACTATTTATTTTAATTGATTTTTCGTTTCTTTGTCTCCATGGACAGTAAGTTTACTTTAGACCCTTATTTTGGTGACCTATCAGACCCTGAAAGTTTGATTAATTATATATACACGCCATTGTTTTTAAAAACAAAAATAGATGTCTTATATTTTGATGTTTTAAATTGGGAGAAATATGATCTACTTTCAATCGACCTTGGATTAAACACTATAAATACTGGCTTTAAAAAAACAGCTATCAACTTTGTTCAGTATGTTTGGATTAAGATGATTGAAGCCTTGACTAAATATGGTTTTTCTTATGACGATATTAGGGCAATTAGAGCGAAACTGAACCAAAAATTACATTATTCATTAAGTTTTAGCCAAACGATTGCAGCCAAAATATCACTACAAGACTCAGACAATCACAAAGAAGGGTTTATCACTGAGTTTGAAAAACTTGTAATGTTAATTATCGCAGACCGAAAGAATTATAAATTTTTCTTTTATAAGGATGCTCCAGCTGATTTTTTCCTTTTTGAAGATAGTACTCTTGATAGATGGCGAGATTTTAATGAAGATGAATTACTAAGAGAAAAGTTTAATAAAGATCATTTTAGTTTTTCACTGTATAAAGTATTTGAACCTTTTTTATCGGAAGAACTTCATCAATTTGATACCAGGTCCGTCACAATTCTTTCTTCAGAAGAGGATAAAGTATTGAGAATGTTAAGAAGAGATTACAACAATTTAAAATCCATTACAATTCGTTTTAACAAGTCTAAGCCAACTCATTTAGAAATTAAAACTACAAAGCAAGTTTCAGCTGAAAGCCGAATTATGGAACACATTCAAAAAAGAGACTATTCAACCATTGTTATTCAAACAGTTGATGGGAGTGTAGTTAATTTTGAAAACACAAAGAAATATAAATTAGGATACTGAATACCTCAGATCAATTGATACGTCACAATCCTATTGTAAAAAGCAAAGGAATTGTACATACATCAAAATCATGTTATCAGATTATGAATGCAAAATCATTTTAAATAAAAACAGAAAAGAAAAACTAACCAACGAAGAAGTACAACAAATCAAAGCTTTTTTTGAGCTCATTGCCAATGCTCAATTAGAAGCTTTTCAAAATTCTAAGCAATGAAAAGAGCTGTAATCATGTCAAGAGTCAGTAGTGACGAACAAGC
>Ga0206125_10004930_pt1 | contig 11511 bp, 9 predicted proteins | sample Helgoland_Spring_4_FD_148598 | JGI IMG/M metagenome (GOLD analysis project Ga0206125, IMG submission 148598) | Pelagic subsurface seawater microbial communities from Kabeltonne, Helgoland, North Sea - Helgoland_Spring_Bloom_20160331_1 | ecosystem: Environmental > Aquatic > Marine > Epipelagic ...
AGGGTTCCTTTCCACTTCCCTACAAGCTTTTTTAATTGATCCATATCATCATTAGAATCAAGGGCGAATGCATTTGAGGAAATAAGAAAAATAAATAAAATGCTTTTAAATAATAGTTTCATTTTTTGTTTGTTTATAATTAATAATGCTACTAAAATATAAAAATTGGTTGTGGTTTGCAATTGCTAATAAGTTTATTATTTTTGATACAACACAAACGAAAACACTTACAAAATGAAAAAATTACTATGTATTTTACTTTTTGCGGGATTTCCTCTAACAGGTTTTTCTCAAGACCCAGCGCTCACAAATGAAGAGAAAAAAGAAATTTTAGCACAAAGTCCTTTTAATAGCGTGTACCCTACATCGATACTTAAAAGCTCGGATGCCTACTTTAAAGCACAGATGGGCTTATATAAAGAAGGGGTGATACCAGAGAAAGAAGCACATCTAGTTGCCCTGGGAACTTCTGCTGCTGTTAAGTGTCAATATTGCATCCCTTATCATGTCTCAGAACTTAAAAGATTAGGAGCCTCAGAAGACGAAATAAAAACGGCGGTTTTAATTGCTGCAGATATTATGAAAATGAGCACCCTGTTTTATGGCAACGAATTTGATTTACAAGCCTTTAAAAAAATGCTCACTGGAGAATAAATTAAAAACTAACCGATATGAAAACGAAAATAACCTTATCAATTCTTGGCCTATATAATACCCTTATGGGGCTTATTATGATATTCTTTGCCGCAGCAATAGGTAAAGAGATTGTTCTCTCAGAAAATACAGATGCATTAAAAATGGGCGAATTATTTCACTACGGTCTATCCCCAGCATTAGTAATGATTGGCCTAATGCTATTTCTGTCAAGAGACTGCGATTTAAAAACAGCAAAACAGCTTTTATTAGCGTATATCATTGGATCAATAGTGCTTATGTATGTGTTTTTTGGAATCTTAGCCAATGAACCCATTATGAATTTTAGTGTTGAAAGTGCCTTGCCAGATATTGTAATGTTTGGATTGGCAATCTTTGGCTTCTTAAAAGCAAAATAGACACCAGCACAGCCTCTAATACAATCAAACCCTTGCAGAAATGTGAGGGTTTTCTTTTAAAAATTCTTCTTAAGAGCAGATATGTTGGTACAACATAGGTTGTTAAAGATGCTAAAAGGCGAAAAAACGTAAATGTCTGTCAATTTTTAGTAGTCTTATGCTGTTCTTTGAGTTGTGTGTTGTTTAGTCGTTAAAAGCTAATTAGGGGATGAAAGCCCACAAAAAAAGCCCCTACATTCCTGTAAAGGCTTTATCTTTCTTGTGGTCCCACATGGACTCGAACCATGGACCACCTGATTATGAGTCAGGTGCTCTAACCAACTGAGCTATAGGACCGGCATTATGGCTGCAAAAATAACGTGTTTTAATAGCTACACAAACTTTTTTTAACTTAATTACGCTCTTGGCACAATTCTACCAAGACCCCGTTGCTAGATTTAGGGTGTAAGAATACCACCCATTTATTATCAGCGCCCATTTTTGGCTCTTGGTTTAACACCACAAACCCTTGTTTTACAAGTCGCTGGATTTCCTTTTTAATATCGTCTACAGCAAAGGCAATATGGTGTACACCCTCGCCTTTTTTGGCGATAAATTTTGCAACGGCACTCTCTTTATTAATTGCCTGTAAAAGCTCAATTTTGCTCTCTCCACATTTAAAAAAAGCTGTGTTTACACCCTCACTGGCAACCTGCTCTGTTTTGTAATGGGCGTAACCAAGAAGGGAGCTATAAATTTGTGTTGCCGCCTGCATATCTTTAACGGCAATGCCTATATGTTCTATTTTACGCATAGATGTTGGTTTTAATGTGCTTTTTGAGAGTATCTGCCAGGGCTTAAACATAGCAGGGACCTCTTTAAATATTATATTAGTATCAAAAATAACAATTACCCGGCAACCAAAATAGGCCTCATACCATTAATTATAGTACTTTTACCACATGATAGAAAGTAACAGACAGAAAAAAATTGCAGGGGTGCTACAACAAGACCTTGCAAAGGTATTACAAAACAAGCTCAGAGAAGCAGGGCAATCTAGCACTATAATTTCAGTAAGCAAGGTGAGCGTCACCACAGATTTATCTATTGCAAAAGTGTATGTGAGTGTGTTTCCATCCGCAAACGCGTCACAAATCACAGATGAGTTAAACGGAATTAAACCAAAAATCAAGCATGAAATCGCCCAGCTTACAAAACATCAGCTTCGAAGAATGCCAGAGCTTACCTTTTACAATGATGACTCTCTAGATTACATAGAGAAAATTGAAGATGCTGTAAAGGGAAATCAAAACCCCATACAAGATCCAGAATTGCTTCCAAAAAGGAGAAAATCATAAGCTATTGAAAATCTCGCTGTACATCGCAAAGCGGTATCTTTTTTCTTCCAGCAGTAGCAACGCCATTAATATTATTACCGCCATTGCAGCCACAGGAGTTGTGGTAGGGTCTTTCGTTTTGTTTATTGTACTCTCTGGGTTCTCTGGCCTTAAAGCCTATAGCCTTGAATACACCAATATTTTTGATAGCGACTTAAAAATATATCCCGCCTCGGGTAAAACAATACGCTTTACCCAAGGGCAAAAAAAAGCCCTTACAAGCTTGCCCGAAGTGATTGCAGCCTCTCAAACCATAGAAGAAAGAGTCTTTATTCAGTTCAAAGGTAAAAACGATATGGCCTTTATTAAAGGGGTAGACGCCCAGTATGATCTTGTAAACCCCACAGATAGCATACTTCTTTCCAGAGAGTGGTTAGCCCCAAACAAAAGGGAGGTCGTTATTGGTTATAACACCTCACATAAACTGGGTCTTGGCGCAAGAGATTACAGTGGTCTTTTAGAAATTTTTGTTCCCAAACCAGGACTAGGACAAATAGACCCATTAAACCCCACTAAAGATTTTACCAAACAAACAGCTGTGGTCTCTGGGATCTATTTTGTAAATCAAGAACTCAACTCAAAATACGTCTTTAGTGATTTAAACTTTGCCAGAAGTCTGTTATCATTAGATAGCACGAAAATTTCTGCCCTAGAAATAAAACTTGCTCCAAATATCTCTGCAAGCAAAACAAAAGAAAAAATAGCTGCCCTGTTCAAAGAAGATGTGCTCATAAAAACCCGCATACAACAAAATGATGCGCTCTATAAAATGCTAAACACAGAAAACATTGCAGTATACCTTATTTGCACCCTTGTAATGATTATTGCCCTGTTTAATGTCATTGGGGCTATTATTATGATGATACTTGACAAAAGAAAAAACATTAAAACATTATATAACATGGGTACAACCATCAAAGAAATAAGAAGTATTTTCTTCTTGCAAGGTGCTCTAATGACGCTCTTAGGAGGAGCCCTTGGAATTACCCTAGGAATCATAGTGGTATGGTTGCAGGCAGAGTTTACCCTTTTATATATAACCCCTAATTTGCCTTATCCAGTAAAACTACTAGGGTTAAATATACTTATTGTGTTTTTTACTATTTCTGGCCTTGGGCTATTGGCAGCCAAAATTGCGGCAAGTAGAGTAAGAGAACAATTGCTAGAATAGCTTACACAAACTGATGGTCTCCAAATCTCTCTAAGACCTCATCAAAAGCCTTGAAAACATCTTGGCTATCATCACTAGTCACCATTTTCATGCGGTACTCTTTAAAGTGAGGAATCCCTTTAAAATAATTTGTATAATGCCTTCTGGTTTCAAAAACCCCAAGGATTTCTCCTTTCCAGTCTATAGCCATTTCTAAGTGGCGCCGGGCAGCCTCAACCCGCTGCTGCATTGTGGGAGGAGCTGCGTGAGCACCTGTTTTAAAAAAGTGTTTTACCTGATTGAAAAACCAAGGGTTTCCTATACTTGCGCGCCCTATCATGGCGCCGTCAAGACCAAATTTATCTCGCATAAGCATGGCCTTCTCTGGGGTGTCTACATCTCCATTTCCAAAAACAGGAATGTGCATGCGTGGGTTATTTTTAACAGCAGCAATAGGGTGCCAATTTGCCTCTCCTTTATACATCTGCGCTCGGGTTCTGCCGTGAATAGAGATGGCCTTACAGCCCACATCTTGTAAGCGCTCTGCTACCTCGACAATTTTAATAGAGTCTTCATCCCAACCCAACCGTGTTTTTACCGTTACGGGCAACTTAGTATGTTTTACCATAGCCTGGGTAAGAGAGACCATAAGGTCTATGTCTTTTAAAATACCCGCACCAGCGCCTTTGCTCACAACTTTTTTAACAGGACATCCAAAATTAATATCTATAATATCTGGGCCACTAGCCTCCACAATTTCTATACTCTTTAGCATAGACTCCAAAACAGCTCCAAAGATTTGAATCCCTACGGGTCGTTCTTTTTCATAGATATCTAGCTTCATAACGCTTTTTGCAGCGTCGCGAATAAGCCCTTCGCTGGAAATAAACTCTGTATAAACAACGTCTGCGCCCTGTTCTTTACAAAGTGCTCTAAATGGGGGGTCACTTACGTCTTCCATAGGGGCAAGTAATAGCGGAAATTCGCCAACATCTATGTCTCCAATTTTAGCCATGTGCTTTACTCATAGTACCGAGCAGTTTTTTTTTCTTTTTATATATTGCAAAAATAGTAAAATTATATTCTGAATCTTTCAAAAAAAATAGGCAGCTTTAGTTGAGCCTGTCGCTCTCCTTTGTGGTGCTGGTGCGGTTGTTGTCTTGAAGTTTTGAGTTCCCAAAATTGTAGGTAAAGCCAATAAAACTAAAGTGAAGGATGTAGCTACCGTGTGCTAAGTTTTCTAGCGTAAAATTTCCTGAATCGTCTGTGGTGGTTCCTTTCACAAAAACAGTGTCAGAGGCTCCTTTCTCCTCAGAGAGTTTATTTGCTAAGACCGTAATAAAAGAAATGGGGTGTTGTTTTGGTCTAAAACAGTTCCCCTTACACTGCTTTGCTGACAATAAGACGTTATTGGAAAAAGTATAAAAACAAAAACACTGCCTTTATAGCGCTATAAAAACCCTTGAGTCTTTGGGGTGAAAAAACTAGATTGTATTGCATAAATAGGGGGCAGAGTTCATGAAGCTTAATTTGGCGCTGTAACAAAGATGTAGGATTATAACCAAACATTTTCATGTTTTTGCTAAAAATCGATTAAAGGTAAGGTGTGTACATGATGGCCTTTTGTGGTATCTTTACAGCCTTAAATTTGCTTGATATGCTTGCAAATTATTGTTTTCAAACAACAAGCTACATGAAAAACATTCGCAACTTTTGCATTATTGCCCATATTGATCACGGTAAAAGCACCTTGGCAGATAGATTATTAGCCACCACAGGCGCAGTTACTGAGCGTGAATCTCAAGCACAATTGCTTGACAATATGGATATAGAACGTGAACGCGGTATTACCATAAAGAGTCACGCCATACAAATGAACTACACCCAAGATGGCCAAGAGTATGTATTAAACTTAATTGACACCCCTGGCCATGTAGACTTCTCCTATGAAGTCTCTCGCTCTATTGCTGCCTGTGAAGGTGCCCTGCTAGTGGTAGATGCTGCACAAAGTATACAGGCCCAAACAATATCTAACTTATACCTTGCTCTTGAGAACGATTTAGAAATTATTCCTGTGCTCAATAAAATAGACCTTCCGTCTGCTAACCCAGAAGAAGTAACAGATGATATTGTTGATCTTTTAGGTTGCGACCCAGAAGAAATCATTCCAGCGAGTGCAAAAACTGGAATTGGAATTACAGAAATATTAGCCGCTATTATAGAGAGAGTTCCTGCCCCAAAAGGCGTCAAGGAAGAACCCTTGCAAGCTTTAATTTTTGATTCTGTGTATAATCCTTTTAGAGGTGTCGAGACGTATTTTAGAATTTTAAATGGAGAAATTAAAAAAGGCCAACATATTAAGTTTATGGCTACAGGAAAAAACTATTATGCAGATGAAGTTGGCACCCTAAATTTAACACAAACACCAAAAAAAGTAATTTCAACAGGTGATGTTGGGTACCTTATAACGGGTATTAAAGAGGCTAAAGAAGTAAAGGTTGGTGACACCATTACAGACGCTAAAACTCCAACTACAAACATGATTGAAGGGTTTGAGGATGTAAAACCAATGGTTTTTGCGGGTATTTACCCCGTAGACACAGAAGATTACGAAGAACTGCGCGCCTCTATGGAAAAACTACAACTCAATGACGCGTCGCTGGTTTTTGTACCAGAGAGTTCTGCAGCTCTTGGGTTTGGGTTTAGATGTGGTTTTTTAGGGATGCTACACCTTGAGATTATTCAAGAACGTTTAGAGCGAGAGTTTGACATGACTGTAATTACAACGGTGCCCAACGTATCTTACAACGCCTTTACCAACAGAGAGCCAGATACAGTGCTTTTGGTAAACAATCCAAGCGATTTACCAGATCCCTCTAAGATAAACCGCATGGAAGAGCCGTTTATAAAGGCAACCATTATCACAAAGTCAGACTTTGTGGGTAATGTTATGTCTTTGTGTATAGAAAAACGCGGGCAAATCACCAACCAAACCTATTTAACTACAGAGCGTGTAGAACTTACTTTTGATATGCCTTTGGCAGAAATTGTATTTGATTTTTATGACCGCCTAAAGACTGTCTCAAAAGGATACGCGTCTTTTGACTATGCGCCCATTGGCATGCGAGAATCAAAGCTAGTGCGCCTAGATGTTTTGTTAAACGGTAATATTGTTGATGCCTTGTCCTCTTTATTACACCAAGACAATGCCCAAGATATTGGAAGAAAAATGTGTGAAAAACTCCGCCAGCTTATTCCAAGACAACAATTTGATATTCCAATACAGGCAGCCATTGGCGCGAAAATTATCTCAAGAGAAACTGTAAAAGCAGTTCGTAAAGACGTTACGGCTAAGTGTTATGGAGGGGATATTTCTAGAAAACGAAAGCTTCTAGAAAAGCAGAAAAAAGGAAAAAAACGCATGCGCCAAGTAGGTAATGTTGAGATTCCACAAGCGGCTTTCATGGCTGTTTTAAAACTCAATGATTAACCCCCAAGTTAGTTACAAGGAAGGGCGTCCAGCTCTGCGTAGGCGCTTTGATCCATGCCCGCGCAACCATTATTTATATACCCTAGCAATGCTGCTTTATACTTATTACAGTTTTCTGTAGAAGGATCTTGATTGTAGGTTTGGGCTGCATCATTTAAGTCTGGGATTGCTGTTATACAATCAAAATTTCCTGATTCAGAGCCGTCACAACAAACAAGAAAAAAGACAAGAGCGCCTGCCATAAAGATTGCTTTTTTTAGTTCAATAAGGCGTGTAAGCATAGTCGTTAGATTCTCTTGGTGTTGTTTATTATTCCTTTGATGGAGAATGTGGCGTTGTGGTAGTCATTACATCTTCAAAATCCATCGGCCTTCCAATATAGGCAATGATAGTTTTTTCTTCTAATGCACTATCTTTTACCGAGCCTACTAGGCTAATGACACCTTGTGGGTTTTTTACAAACAAAGCAATAGCATCTTGATTGTCATTGATAAGCTCTATCATGTCTTTATATATTTCTGGGCTTGAGGCTTGAACTTCTTGTATGGAAGGAAACGCCTGGGCAACACGCATTAATTCAAGATAGTCATGAGTGGGGCAAAATAGATTACTAGTCATGGTTTTTTTACTTCTCAACTCCTCAGAGCTAATAAGCCTATAGGTGCCATTTTCGCCAAAATCTTTTCCTAGCTTATCCATGGCGTATCTATTAATAACATCATTGCCGGTCATTGATAATAAATAACCCATGTCACTGAGTTCTATATTGTCGCTCAAATCGTCATTGTAAATATCTGCAGACAAGGCATCAATACCCAACTCTTTTGCTTTCTCCACATTTGCTTTATTGCTATCTATAAGCACCACGCGGCGGTTGTTTTTTTGTAGATAGGCAGCAATTAATCTAGAAACGCGAGACCCTCCAACAATCATAATCCCTTCACTCTTTTTCAAAAACACGCCCAAGAGTGAGGCTACCATTCTTGCTGTAGTTGCGTTTAAGAGCACCGTAACAAGCACCAGTCCAAAGACAAGAGGGGTAATGTATTGTGCTCCAGGGACGCCCATTTCAACTAGTTTTGTCCCAAATAGTGAAGCGATACCCGCCGCAACAATACCACGAGGGCCTACCCAAGAAATGAATAATTTTTCGTTGGTATTAAGGTCTGAGTGTGTGGTGCTTAAAAAGACACCTAGAGGCCTAACAACAAAAATAACCACCGCAAACAAAATGGCTGTTTGCCAGTTGTATATAAGGAGTAAATCATCGATACTGATATTTGCAGAAAGCAAAATAAATAAGATGGATATGAGAAGTACACTTAGTGATTCTTTAAAGTATAGAAGTTCTTTCAAATTAGGAAGGTTGCTGTTTCCTAGATACATCCCCATCACAACTACGGCCAAAAGGCCCGATTCGTGAGCAAATAAATCACTAAGCACAAAAATGAGTAGCACCATAGACAAAGAGGCTACGTTTAAAAGATAATGAGGTATTGCTTTTCTTTTAACGGCATGATACATGGCAAAACCTCCAGCTAAACCAAAGGCAAAACCAATTACTATAATCTTTCCAAACTCCAAAAGAGCGTGTTTGGTGTAGCTGCCTCCAGATCCGTGGGCTTGTGGGGCTACCTCTTCTAGTCCTTGAACAGGAACATTTACACTAATAAAACCAAAAACCAAAACAGCAACAAGAGCTCCAATTGGATCAATTAAAATACCTTCCCACTTTAAAACTGCAGAGACGTCTTTGCGCAAGGGAATATTTCTTAAAATGGGGGTTATTACCGTTGGTCCCGTAACAATAATAAGCCCAGAGAACAAAAAAGAAACTTGCCAGTTAAGGCCAAGCACATAATGTGCTGCCAAACCGGCTCCAAAAAAAGTAACAATGGAGCCAAGACTAATTAGTTTTCCTATAACTCCTCCTACTTTTTTTATTTCGCTCATCTTAAGGGTTAAACCGCCTTCAAAAAGGATAATACCAATAGCTAATGAAACAAAATAAAAGAGACTGTCTCCAGGAAAAAACCCTTTTTGGGCCTCCCACATAGGTTGTATCCATTGCGAGCCGTCTTCATAACGGAAGCCCTGGGGATAAAGTGTAGACAAAGGCCCCACGGCAAGACCAATTAAAATAAGGGGTAAAATGGCTGGGATTTTTGCTTTCCAGGCAATCCATTGTGCAAAAATTCCTAAGATGATAATTCCAGCAAGCTCTAACATAGGTGTCTTATTTATATGCAAAGTAGAAAGAACCCTTGAATTGTTAAAATTTATTTTTTTGAATAGCAAAACAGGCGGGGTCTAACAGACAAACAGATTATTGGGGGTCTGTTAGTTTTTTAACAGGGTAGCTAAATCTTTTGCGTACTCTATAAATGCGATTGTTTCATCGGTTCTTGCTAATTTAATTTTATCAAAAATAAATAACGCTTCTCCGTTACTTTCTATGTGATATATTTGATGATTTTCTAAAAAATTTATAATCTCTTCTGTGAAAAATGAGCGTATTTCAGATTCATTATTTCCCATAAGAAGGAATTTTTTAGAAAATTCTGGATACATCTCAAAATTAATGTCTTTGTAGCCAGTAAGGGCCACCACCCTGTCAAAAATTTTCCCTAAAACTCCCTCTTTTTCCATAGCAAAGACTGGAATCTTTTTGTTTAAGCTTAATACCATCATGGTTGTATTAAAGGTTTCGGCGGTAAAAGCTTGGCCTTCATTGAAGGTTATATCTGCAATTTCCCAAGATGCGCCAAGAGACTTAAAGCTTCCGTTGAGGCAATTGTATTTGTGATCAATGGGTCTAATTTCAAAAAAATGAAACTTTTTTAAATATGTTGTATTCCAATCAACTTGGCTGTTGTATTGATAATTTCTTTCTGTGGCTAAATTTCGCAACCTTTTTTGTCTTTGTGATAGTTTGACTTTGGACCCTGTTAGATTAATTTTAAGAGCTCTGTTGTAGGTAGATGAAGAAACATGACCGTCTAAACCCGTAATAAAAGCCTTGCCACCTCCCGCTCTTTGAGTTTTTAAAAACTCTACTAAAAAATCCATATAAGTAATCCCCACCAACCTGGTTTCCGATAAATCAATATTAACATCTGCTCCTGAAGGAATCTTAGCCACTAGCTTATCTACTTTTAAAATGCCTAAAAAATTTGCAACTCCCCTAATTTTTAAATCAAAGCTGCCGTCTGGTCTTTTAATTAGTTTGGTTCGAGGATTATAAACCATTTTAAAAAATTGAGCAATAGAGACCCTTGCTAATAACATATGGGTTATAAGGGCTAACAATAAACCTCCAAGAAGTCCAATCAATAAGTTGGTATATAGGGTTAAAACCATGGTGGCTACAAAAAAGATCAATTGCTCTGTACCCTGTCTATAAGCTTGTTTGAACACCGCAGGAGATGCTAATTTAAATCCTGTATACACTAGAAGTATTGCAAAGGCACACAAGGGAACCTGTCTCATTACGGGGCTTAAAATTACAATAAACAGCAGCAGCAAAAGACCTTGGTATAAGTTAGACCATTTTGTTTTAGCGCCATTATGAATATTGACCGTACTACGAATAATCACTGCGATAATAGGCAGGCCTCCTATTAAGCCCGCCGCCATAGTGCTTATTCCAATTCCCGTTAAATCTTTATTTAAATCCGTTTTTCTTTTGTAAGGGTCAATTTTATCTACCGCTTTTGCAATTGCTAGGGACTCAATACTGGTGATGATTAGCATTGAAAATACTGTTATCCAAAATTCGATCGTGTTTATTTTAGTGAAATTTGGATGCATTATAGAGTCCGTTATGTTGTCCGGAATATCAAGCAAAAGTTGAGGACCAACTTCAAACGGTTTTCCAAAGAACAGTAGTGTTTGGTGATCAAAGAAATTAAATGCATAAACAAAGGGTATCGAAATGGCAATAACCCACATTGGAGCAGGTAGAAGATGAAAAAAGCGGTAGCTTGTTTTGGAGTGTATTATTAACAAAAACAACCCTAGCAGCGCAATTACCAACACAAAGGGATTTACCTCTGGCAACAGCACAACAGCATCAATCAAATTTTGTACAATACTAGGGCTTTCAGAATCTGTCCCCATCGCTACATGAATTTGTTTGGCAAAAATAATTATACCGATTGCCGCTAAAATTCCGTGAATTACTGTGCTGTGAAAAATATCTGCTAAGCGCCCTAGTTTGAGTATTCCTAACAATGTTTGAAGTGCTCCAGAGATAACCACTGCTGCCAGAACATAATTGAACGCTTGACCTGTCCCGTCATCCATAAGGGTGATGCCTAAAAGAATTACACCAATTACACCCTTTGCGGGTCCATTTACTGATATATGTCCCCCTCGGTAAAGCGTGGTAACAATACCACCAACAATGGCAGAAATGATGCCAGACATTGCTGGTGCTCCCGC
>Ga0206125_10004935_pt1 | contig 11503 bp, 6 predicted proteins | sample Helgoland_Spring_4_FD_148598 | JGI IMG/M metagenome (GOLD analysis project Ga0206125, IMG submission 148598) | Pelagic subsurface seawater microbial communities from Kabeltonne, Helgoland, North Sea - Helgoland_Spring_Bloom_20160331_1 | ecosystem: Environmental > Aquatic > Marine > Epipelagic ...
GCAATGCGTATCCGGGCGTGCTCGACTGCGCCTACACAGTCGGCGACGTGCAATCGCTGGACTGGCTGCTCTTTACCTGTGCGGTGACTTGGTTGACGGACGGCCGCTGGAACTGCGGCGCGCTGTAGGACGCGGAGGTCGTCCCTCCCGATGCGGACGTAGCGACTGGCTTTACGCCAGGACGGATCGCACCCAAGGGCATAATCGCGGGATAAACCCGCTCGCTACGTGGATGCCGATGCGGAGATCCTTGGATTAGGAGACGGTGATGTGCGGACGACGCTCAGCGGCACTATGCCAGATCCGCTATGGGCATGAGTATTCGCAGAGTCGTGCGAGCTAGTCTTGCGTGACTGACACACGGAAGAATTTGGCTGTTTCTGAACCTGTACTGGTCTGCACCGAACGATTACAAGGCACAGAGACGACCTCGACTTCGCTATTGCCACTCAAGACGGTGGGCGTCTCTTCGACGTTCTCCCAAATGGTGAGATCCGCACTCGCCTGCAAGGTGTAGCTCAGTCCTTCCATCGCCCAGTTTTTACGCCGAGTAAAGACCGCGCTAAAGTCAACATTGTCGGGCGTAGTGGTTTGCACAACTGGCAGCGGCAAGCCGGGTGTAACTTCGTTGTCGTAGGACGTATAATTAGTGTTAGCAAGCGCTGGGCTCATGCCGAAGGCATACTCCAACAGGTTACTCATGCCATCACCATCAGGATCATCATTGAGCGCAGCATCACCCATTCCTAGATCACTGACCCACTTCTCGAACGGCTGTATTTCCTGGCCTTTTGAATTAAGCGACAGCAGCACGTTGGACACCTGTACGCCTGGCGCACTCGCGCCGTCGATCTTGCGGGCGAAACCCAAAACAAGGTAGTCATAATTCAATAAGTTGTTGGTGCCCGCTGCGTAGCTGGATAGATCAAAGGTCTCGCTGAAGCTCTGCGCCCCACTCGTACCGCTGAGCGCGACGGCGGCGGTGCTCGCAGCACCAGCAGTCGCGACGCCATCGGCAAGGTTGTACAGAGCTATATCCGTACTAACTACATACCACGCGCTACCATTCGTCGCGGCTAGATTCATGATGCCTTGACTACTAGGGGCAGAGCCGATCAAGCCCCACAGGTGCACATATAAGACTTCGTTGGGATCATCCAGTGTATAATCGAAGCTCAGCGTCAGCAGATTGCCGTCGTTCGCGTTAAGTGTGTCGACGCTAACGATCCGTCCCAAAGCGCCCTCAGCCACTCGTGAGTTGGTGGCGCTAGTGTTTGACCAGCTACCATTTGAGACGGTCCAGGCACTGTCAGGGTGCTTCACAAATTGCGTATCGCCACGCCATAGATACCCTCTGCCAACCACGCTATTGGCAGAGGCAAGATCCAAGCACTCTAGCAAGGGCGAATCCACGCGCGGCAAGTTCGCGTAGATCACCCGTACGCGCCAAGCAGTATCGAGGTCGTGTTGGCCAGCGGGACGCGGAATACTGAAGCTATAATCCATGCTACCATCGGCATTGAGCACCGCCTGGTAGTAGGTATCGGCCTCGACATCCACCGCTTCGAGATTGACCCAAGCACCGGAGCTGTAGCGTTGCACCTTAAGCTCCAATCCAGCATCCGCGCCCTTCAACAGCAGTGGGATATGACCGATCCCGCCGCGAGTCACGGTAAAGTCGGTCAAGACTCGCTTGCCTGTGGTCGCTTGGATTTCCAGCGGATAATTATCCTGCAGCGTACCCTGATGCACGCTGACAGCCATTCGGATATTTTCGACCAGTTCGTCGCGCACCGGTTGCCAATTCGCATCGCCATAGTTGCTGAGGCGCGTTTCCAGTTCACCATCGCTGCCCCAATAATTGTCTACATGTTGAGGTGGTAAAATGAACTGGATTTCACCCGCGACCACATCCCCTGCACTGTAAGAGCGGTCAACTGAATCGGCGCTAAATTCGAACAACATGGTCGGAGTGCGACTACCCCAGCTGCGCCCGTATTTGTGCAGGTGGAGCGGTAAGTCAGCGCCGTTCAAAGTCGAGCTGAGCGGGATCAGGCCACGCAGCGCTTGGGCAGCAACAGTGCCAGAGTTGCCAAATGAGTCATCAATACTAAGCCACTGGCCATTCATCAAGATCGGATCTCCTTTATAAGTATTACCGCCAGCGATTGGATCGTCTCCCGCATTAATATTCTCGGTGGCCAGCAAGCCAGAGGCATTGCCGATGTAATAGTTCTCATACACCGCAGTATTATAGTAATCGGCCGCCATCTGAAAAAAGCTTAGGCGCTCTGGAGCCGTGACGTCCTGAAGGAATTCGTAATTATAGGCATGAAAATGGCGATGGTAGTCCAGCGTGGACATCATACGGCTGGTATAATTGATCCGTATTTTATCGTCATCGGTCACACCAGAATAGAGCACTTCTGTCAGGTTCGGCCCAGTTTGATAGTAGCAAGTCTTCAGGCGCTTGAGCCAGTGAAACTTGTTGGCGCTGTCGCGATAGGTCAGAAAATCACCGCCGCCGACGTTCTCGGTCCAGTTGTACGTGGTGTTGGCAATACCCCCATCTTTATAGGCTCCAGAATTTTCATAACTATCGGTGAACGTTGGGCGTATATCATCTAGAAAAGCCCCGCCAAGATGTTGAGTCGGATCATAGGTCAATGATTCGCCCCAAGCACCGAGGGCGCTCTGATCCCATTTCCAATTGGCTTTATAACCAATCAGCGAGAGTTGCGAGTGCGACACCGTGCCTGCCCCGCCCCAGTATCCGTAGACCAGGCGCAACTTCATGCGCTCAGTAGCGCCCGGTTGCAGCGTCAACATGGTGGAACCGCGTAGCCAGAAACCTCCGTGGACTTGTGTAGGACTGCCATGCCAATTTTTTGAGAGCTGTACTGGAATCCCTAGCGGTCGACCGCTGTCGGCATCACTGAGAAGCATCACCGTTCCGGTGATCGCACGCGGAATTGGCTGTATAAAGCGTAAGGGTATATTAGTAACTGCGGACAGCGGATTCGTTACTTCGATCAGGTATTCGTCCACTCGATCTATAGCAGAGGGATACGTGACCGAGTCTGCTGGCACATCGATATTGAAGGCATGCGTGTCCGGATCGAAACTCACCGTCAGCGCCGCAGCCGTCTGCAAATTGGTGGCCTGCGTCACATACTCGCTGGGGTTTAGCTCCGAGAGCTGTGCATCATCTTGCGGCTTCAGGGTCAAACGCGCCTTGTTAGTCTGAGATACGGCGGTGTGCGTCACACCACCCGGTGATTGCACTTCGACTGTAGTGCTGGTGATGGGGTTGGCGGTCTCGCTGGTAAAATCCAACACGAACGTAATGCGATCCGGCCACGCGGTGATCTCCAAGCGGCACTCGTTATCCGCTAGCAACACGTTGTCCTGCGCATCTTTAAAGACCAGCCCGAGGTGATCAATACGCTTCACATACTGACCGCTTTCGATCAGCCGTACATTATCCACATCAGTTGCCTGTACCAGTGCCTCTGTGCAAGTGTAGACCACCCCACCCTGAGTCACTTGCAACGTGAATCCAGTTGCCGCTGTAGTTGTGGTGACATCCTGATTGAGTGCGGTCCGGTAGTCAGACCCAAGCAGTGCGTCGTAACCTTTGAGCGCGATATCATCGCAATCCAGCATCACGCTGTAGTATCCGGTCTGAAAGACCAGATCCGGATTCGTGCGCGCAACGGAGTTTGCCTCGCTCTGCGGACGGCGGTGGCCGATCCGAGTCGGATAGCCATTCTCAAAATAGAGATAGGAATAATTCTTTGACGATACCGGCGGCGTATCGTCTGCGACGACGGCATGGCTGCAAAGCGCCAGAATTGAGAGTGCTAATAACTTATAATACATGTAGTATTTTACGATGTGGTGTAGTGGATTGCATAAAAGCGTGAACAGGTGTGTGTACGGCTGTTTAGCTAGCAAGTCTTAAACCACTAAAAAAAATGTAAATTTAAAATTCCGTGGCTCGCCTGCGGCATCATTTCCTTCAATTTCGCCAGCTCGTGACGAAGTTTCAGGACGAAAAAAGTAAGTTATATTTCAGCTGAACTCAGCAGCCATATTCCTTGCGGGCTGCTGGTTCGGAGCTAACTTAAAAGCCGATACAAAGATCGGCGATCCCTGAGTTAGGTGACGATTGCAATGCGGACGACGCGGAGGTCATCCCTCCCGAACCAGCAGCCCGCAGGTGACGGATGGCCGCTGGAACCGCGGCGCGCTGTAAGGATCAAGGATGACATGCTAGGGATGGCAGTGTTGGTGATTACTCGCCGCCTGCAACTCCTCCAATGTCAGCGTTTACCGCAGATTAAAGCTTGCACAGTAAAATGGAATTTCACTAATATTATGCTTTCTTTTAACTTATTGTATGCCGTGAAAACTATCAAAAACTACCTACTCGCGTATTTATTTTTAGCCATGGGCCTGACTGCCTTCGGCCAAACACCTCCGGTCGACCTAGCTAATATGAGTCTTGGTGACCTGCTCAACGCAAAGATTGTTCGCTCGTATGCGGATCACGCTGCTTTTAAGACTGGTGGGCAGGGGGCGCCTCTAGGCTATTTAGATAGCAGTCGCTTCCACTTCAGTACCAGTTACGTCAAGGTAAGGTTTGACGGTTACATGGACGGCACAACAGACCTGTCGTTTGCAGATGTGCAGTGGGACGGGCTTCTACCAACGCGCACCGATAAGAATTTTCCAATTGTGCCGACGGTCATCGAGCAAGAAGCTACACAATTTAAAACTGCATACACTCTCTCGGAACAAATCACTTTGAGTGTGAGTATCCCTTACATCCGACAGTCATCAGAACATATAAGCGATCTGGATGGCTTCGAAGAATTCACCATTGTCAGCGAAGGCCTCGGAGACATAGAAACTGCGATCTCATGGTTTAAGCAGCTGGATGAAAATAACCATCTACTTCTGAGTCTTGGAATCAGCCTTCCAACGGGATCTATTGACGAAACAGGCGACACACCTGGTCCTGGTCCTGATAATCAGTTGCCCTATACCATGCAACTCGGCTCTGGTACCTACGACATTAAACCTTCAATCAATTACTTTGGAGTTGCGGGCGACTGGACCTATGGTGCCGATTTAAACCTGACCCTCCGTACCGGCAAAAATGATCGCGACTATCGTCTGGGTAATGTGTACCAAGCTGGCATTTGGACGCGTTACGCCCTGACCGACTGGCTTGAACCCTCTATACGTATTAATGGTGTCGTTTGGGATGAGATCAGCGGAAGAGACACTGACTTACCTTACAATCCTGTCACAGACCGCTACCCAGCAGCAGTGGTGAAACCTGATAATTTCGGTGGCACTAAATTACTGGCACTGGTTGGATTACGCTTAAAAGATCCTCGGGGTCGGCTTGAAAATACTTTTCTAGAGCTTGAGGCGGGTGCGCCTTTCTACCAAGACTTAAACGGCCCGCAGCCATCAGAAGACTGGCGCTTCTCGGCTAGCTTTGTGCTCAGCTTTTAATTAGCCATCATGTGGCCTATAAAGAATTGCTTCTTTTGGGCATTGTGCGTGTTGCTGTCGACAGGCCCGATTTGTGCGGCCAATGACCGGCCGGTGATTGAGGAGAATCAAGGCAAGGCGCTGCTGATCTATAATATTGCAAAGTTCACGGAGTGGCCGCCGGCCACGACACCGTTTGTATTTAGCCTATGGAATGATGACGCCCTCGCCGATGCCTTTCAAATCATTGAGGGTCAGGAGACACAGGGGCGTAAAGTTGAGATTAATCGTCATCACAAGGACAGCCTAGCTGTTGACTGCCAAGTCATCGTCATACCAAAGCAGCAGTTGCAGCAGTTCATCGAAGCGAGAGATGAATTAGACAAGTTGCCGACCCTGACCGTGACTACAGAGCCGAACGTATTTGAAGCTGGCGCCATGGTTTTGATCGAAGTGATTGATGATCACTTGGCATTTTCGGTTAATCTCGGCGCCATCAAAGCGAGTGGACTTGAAATAAGCGGAAACCTACTACGCCACGCCGAGGAGGTTAAATTCTAGCATATCATGGCCACGCGTTTTTCAGAACTATCGGTACGCAACAAGCTGACACTGATTATTACCTGTGCAGCACTTTTTGCTGTGACCCTTAGCGGAGTGATTACAATCACCACCCAGGCTCGATTCGCGAATACTGGACTTCAACGAGAGATTGAGACCACTACCGAATTGCTTGCTTCAAACATTGCGGCTTCGCTCATATTTAATTCTAAATCTGAAGCTGTAAACACACTCTCGACCCTGCGATTTAAACCGCACATCGAAGCGGCTGCCCTGTACAACAACGATGGTGTGATATTTGCCGAATATAGCCAGCCAGACGCTCAGCACAGACACGAGAGATTACCAACGCCCGATGAATGCGGCACGTTTTCTATATGCCTGTCAGTCGAACGGCTGGTTTATTTAGATGGCGACACAATTGGTCGGGTACTAGTTGTGGCGTCAAAAAAACCTGTTATTTCCGCGATCCTCAGCTCAGTCGTTACTGCAGTACTCTCAATTATTCTAAGTACTGTAGTCGCAATCACACTGGCATTTGGTTATCTTCGCAGCGTTACAGCGCCGGTTGAGGCGCTCGCCAAGGTCGCGGATGAAGTCTCTCGCACCGAAAACTACAGCCTACGTGCGCGGCACACTAGCAACGACGAGCTAGGCCAACTTTCACGCGCATTTAATGAGATGCTGAAGCATATTCAGCAGTCAGATAGCCGACTTCGGCTTACCTCCGATGAACTCTCTTCTCGAGTTAAAGAGCTCAACACTGAAAAAGAAGAACGCACGCTCGCCCAGGATCGTGAAAGGCGTTTACATGAGCGGCTAACCGAAGCGCAAGAACTGAAAGCTGAAAGCTTGCGTGACGCCAAAGAGGCTGCCGAGCAGGCCAATCGAATCAAATCGGAATTCCTCGCCTCGATGAGCCATGAAATCCGTACGCCGATGAATGGAGTGATCGGCTTTGCATCGCTATTGTGCGACACTGAACTGGATCAGGAGCAGCAGGAATTCATTGATATCATTCACCATAGCGGTAATACCCTCTTACGACTACTGGATGACATCCTGGACTTTTCCAAAATTGAAGCAGGTCAATTGACGATCGAAAAACGGAACATTAATATCCGTGAGCTATTGGAACATGTGATCAAACTATTCCACGATCAATTGAACGATAAATCCGTCGACTTAATTATTAACGTAAATGAAGGCGTGCCCACCTTTGTTGAATCCGACCCCAGTCGGCTTAGACAAATCTTAACCAATCTTATTGGTAATGCGATTAAGTTCACCAATGAAGGATCAATCGAAATACGAATAGAATTTATTAATTTCAATGAAGGCAGTAAACATGACGGCTACATTGGTGTGATTGAGTGTTCCGTCATAGATACTGGAATCGGTATTTCCGAACGCGATCAAACACAGCTCTTTGATGTTTTCACGCAGGTGGACTCATCAGCCACAAGAAAATACGAAGGTGTGGGGCTCGGCTTGGCTATCACGAAGCGCTTATGTGAAATACTCGGCGGATCCATTAAGCTAAACAGCGAACCCGGTGTCGGGAGCACTTTCCACTTTTCCATCCCCGTATATTCGCATGCAGAGTTTGAATTTACAACCCCACCGGAATCCCCACAAAGTTCAATTGCAAAGTTAAAAGATAATAACTTTAAAATGCTGATTGTCGAAGACAATCGCGTGAATGCAAAGCTGCTTGCGACAATGCTGAACAAGGCAGGATGGTCCTGTGATATTGCTTATAACTCAACCGAATGTATGAAACGCATGGATGATTGTCGGTATGATATAATTTTCATGGACCTGAATATGCCCGATATGGATGGCTTCGAACTGACCGCTCGGATTCGAGAACAAGAATCTCACGCCGACAAAGCCAAGGCACAGCAAACTATTATTATCGCAGTGACCGCGTGGGCGATGAAGGGCATGAGAGAACGCTGCCTAGAGGCACAAATGGATGGCTATTTATCCAAACCTGTTATTCGTGAAGAACTGACCAGTCTGATTGAGGACCTGTGTAGCGAATTGCCGAAGCTGAGCTAATCAGCGACAATGTTTCCGCCTTTTGGGTAGCCGAATTAAGGGGTTTATGTGCGGACGACGCGCCTCCCCCATTGAAGTGGCAGGCCTCGATTAGGGGTGATGTGCGGACGACGCGGAGCTAACCTTGCCTTGTAGGTGAGATTTAATTTTTGACGGCTAATTGCTCGATGGCGGCGGGTATGGCTTTTTTAAAACGAAAGAAGCCTGCCTGCGCGTGTGGATAGAAATGGTCGTCCCACCAATGACGTTGGCAGACTAACTGAATGGCTTTGTTACGCAGTGCCTGCTGTAGCTCCGCTAAGACCTGATTCCAGATACCAATAGATGGCTCGGCTATCAGCAGGACGTCGATGTTCGCTTGTTCTGCCCATGCCACCACTGCATCGATCTGAGTGTGGACCGCGCCGCTGCCGTCGAGTGCGTCGCGCAGGCAATTGTGCCGGAAATCAAACACCGACTGTGCGATGCGCTGGGTTTGGTAGCACTGCTGCGGAATAAAGCCTGCGGTCGCACTGACTGTGACCCGCTCGCCTAACCAGTTGCGCGCCGACAGGTCCTCCTCGTGTAGCAGCAGGCCCACTCGGTCAGAGTCCGGCAGCGCAGCCAGAGGTTGATGCGGGGCCGCGAGCGGATTGCGACTACTGCGAGTCACATCTGCAGGGACTGTCGCGAATTGGATCTGTGGATTCAAACGGCCATCGCTGTATTGCTGAATATTATCTGCGGTGGCCAAATATGTTTTCCCTTCGGTATGTAAGCCAGCCACCCAGCGCCAACTGAGAGTATTGGAAGCAGGATCTCCATCCAACAAATGCCTAAAGAAAAAATCAGCCCCCAAGGTCCATGGTAATTTGAGTGTGTGTATCCAAATACTAGCATACCACATGCGCGCATGATTGTGCAGATAGCCAGTGTCGAGCAGTTCGCGCGTCCAGGCATCCATGCAATCGATCCCGCTGGTGGCGCTGACAATGGCGTGGTAGCGTGACTGCTCAGACAGTGAGGCTTGCTCCGCCGCCAATTCAGCACAGTAATCCTGCCACACCGTCGGCCGGCGGCTTAGCCAGCCCTTCCAATAGGTCCGCCAACAGACCTCATCAATAAACTTTGCCGCTTCGCCGGCAGAGTGTTGCTGCAACACCGCCGCAATCAACTCCCATTCAGGCATCGCTCGCAGGCGCACCCAAGGCGAGAGCATCGATACATTATCTCGGCGCTCGAGACCATAATCAAAATTGCGGGCACGGGCATAATCCAGCCCCGCACGTGGCAAGAATCGTTCGAGTGCATCACGCGCCGCTTGTTTGCTAGAATAAAACACAGATAAGGAAACGTAACCAAGGCACGATCCTTACTGGCAAATGCTGAACCGTCCGCATCGGCGCGACTGCAATGTGCCGACAGCTGCAACAACCAACATTTACACAAGATCAATCAAAACTCCCAAGCAGGGCAGTCCAAGCCCCGCTTCGGCTGCGGACGAGGCGGAGCACGCCCTCCCCTGAACCAACAGCGCTAGGCACAAAACACAGTGCGAGATTGACCGGCTGGCAGTCACTAAAAAATAACATGCCTTACTAGTTGGGCTCGCCATGCGGCCATGCCCCCCTTCTACTTATATGTGATGCTTAAAATAGGCCCAGATGGACGTCTGCAACGGATCGAATACCGCGGCAAATTCCTGCGGGTAAGCCGCACCGGTGGAGTCGCGCTGCGTGCGCAAACTAAGGCTGCTGGAATCAACTTTACGGCAAATTCTGCACATGGCCTGCGGGCTTCGACTCGGGTGGCCAAAGGCACTCAGGTCGCCTTCCAAAACGGGCGCTTCGTGCTACGCGGTCGCTATGGTGAGGGACCTACCAAACTTAACTTATCGAAGAGCGGCGTGTCGGTCTCGACAAAAACAGAACTCGGCACGGTGAATTGGTTTAAGCCGCGCTACTCGAGTGCCAAGATCGGTGGCATTCATGTCCGCGGCAAAAATGCGATCTACTTACACCTGCTGGTTGGGGTGTTGTCGCTACTTGCTTATATCGCGATTGCAGTAGTCCAAGTCACCGTTGTGATATTACAGGCTTTATATTGGCTCACGCTTCAGGGTGGCCTGCAAGTTCAGCGGCTATGGGCCACGCGCCATCAGGCTACGATTGAAGCGACTGAAGCACGCTGGCTTTCGGAGCTATCGATCAAAGACGCCGATTGGCTCCAGACAGGCATCGAATGGATCCTGCTCGATCTCGGTCAGGGTAAGTCTTGGTCTGCCGAGGCCGCGGCGGCGAATACACCGAGTGCGGAACTGGCGCTATACTTGGCCGACAGCCGTTTACCACAACCGCTCGATCTCGAGCTGATGCTAGGTTGCCTAGCAGAACGCTACGAAGCGCTGGCAGGTGAAACCGCCTGCCTCGAACTGTTCCTCGATCTAGATAGCGCGGCAGTCGCCGCTGGTGGACGAAATCGCCTGCAGGAGCGTCTACTTGCAGCATACGCAGCTTGCTGCGGCATTGATGTCGCGCGCTCGGACTCAGCAGAGCACTGATTACATTTTCAACTATCGCCGCGCACGCAAAGTATAGGCCTGTTCATTCAGCGCCTTCATCTTTTCGATCAGCGCTGCACGTATTTCACCTTGCTGCCCAACAATGCCTTTGCGGCTAATTGGATTGTCATCAGCGTACTTAAACCAATGCCAACCGACGCAATTGGGTATGTCTTTTAAGAGGCTCTTGGTATAGTGCTGATAAAAGTTCCCAGCATCTTCGTAATTCAGGACTCGGAATCCGGCACCGCTGCTTTTCGGCACTGCCATGTCCTTAGGCACGGTCATTGCGTAGAACTCGCCAACGAGAAAAGGCTTTTGGCTCGATTTGGTCCAGCTCTTCGTGCGTTCCCGCTCAGCTTCCCAACGATGATAGTAGTTGATCGAAACGACATCGCATGCCCCCGCTGCCTGAATAACTGGCTCACTAATGCAGCGCCCATGCAATCGACTTCCGATGTATAGATGATTTGGGTCAGCCTGCTTGAGGGCGGCAGCCACTGCATCGTAGTAACGCTTGGCGACCACGTAGAGAAACTCGGCCTGCACCTCTGGGTCATCCACATCACGCTCGCGAATTCTATTCTCCTGCATCCATTTCGCGGCAGCTACATGCCCGGCATCCTCGACAGGTAGGGCCAAATATTTTTTTAGCGCATCTGGGCGAAAGGGTAACTCGTTATCTGAAAAATGGCCAAGCAACCATATGTCGTCTTTAAAAGGCCCAGCATTTTTCTTTGCATAGCTTGCGCAAAAAATAGGCCAAGCCGCATCAAAAACTGGCAGAGTCTCATTCGGAAATCGAGCTTCGCCATACTTGGCAGGACGCTT
>Ga0206125_10004936_pt1 | contig 11502 bp, 10 predicted proteins | sample Helgoland_Spring_4_FD_148598 | JGI IMG/M metagenome (GOLD analysis project Ga0206125, IMG submission 148598) | Pelagic subsurface seawater microbial communities from Kabeltonne, Helgoland, North Sea - Helgoland_Spring_Bloom_20160331_1 | ecosystem: Environmental > Aquatic > Marine > Epipelagic ...
ATATAACCAAGGTGCGGTGGAAAAACTTTGCAAAATCTCAAAAAGCACTTACAGAGTCTTATGAAAACATAAAACTCTTATTTCCTAAAGAGTATCTAACCACCCACCCTAATGATAGGGTATCTTAAATGATTTTGCTCATAATTAGGGGAGCGTTTATGGAGCCAATCTAGTTGGGCATACCAATTAGTGGCAAATAATGGTTCTGCTTTTTTCTTAGCTTCAAACGCTATATTAAGTTGGGGATTGTTGTCTAGAAGTTCTTTTGCTTTGTCTTCCCAAACGTAAGGAGAAAACCCTTCTTTTTGTTCGAGTATAGTGTCAAAAAAATTCCAGTTAAAAAAAGAGTCTACAGCCTCAGGTTCTATTGTCTCTAGTAAATATCGAATACCCTCTTGAGCCGTAGTAACTAGATAGTCTCCCTTATAAAGTGTTACTTTTTCTTGTTTGGATTCAACTTGTGTGTTGTAATGAAGGTAATGTCCCTCATAGGGTGATTGCCTGGTTTTGTAATCTTTTATATAATACACTTGAGTATTAAAAGTAGTGTCATTTTGTATTTCTGAAACTTTAATATCGTTCAACTCCAGTCTTTCCAGTACTTTCCACTGTCCTTTGGCAATGGCATAGTATGCAGGGATGGTAATTTTTTTTGAGGCTTTAAAAGTGTTGTAATATGTTGTTGGTTTTACAAAGGGTTTACTGTGATCAAATTTAAGTCTCATTTTTCCGGTAACTTTACTAGGAATCATGTCACCTTGGTAGCCTTTAAATTGTAATGTTTTAGCCTGAGTACTATCTACCTCCCACTGGATTGGATATAGGTCTGCTTTTTTAAATCTAGTTTTTGCTCCTTGGTGTATGTTTTTAATGTTTTTTGCATCTGCGTCTGTAATGGCAATAAAGCTTTTCATTAACTCATAGGTTCCTTCAACTCTCTTTTTATAAGGTTTTAGCATATGTGTTTCTACCATCATACCCAATGTATTGTAAAGTGTAGTGTATCCTGTAGAGTATCTTGGAGAGTCCATAAATTGCGTAAACCCTTTTTCTGGTTGTGAGTTAAACACATTGACATAAGGTGTGATATCCCATTTTTTTGTTTTTAATGCCTCTTGCAGGCGTGGCATTAGTGTTTGATCAAGATAGGCTCCAGCTTTACCCCCTAATTTGTTGTGTTGGGTAAATAGATGGGTGAGGGTGTATTGGTAATCTGCCCCATTGCTTACATGGTTATCTATAAAAAGCTCAGGATCAAGGGCTCTAAATATTTTTGTGAATGCTTTTGCATTTTTTGTGTCTGCTTTTATAAAATCTCTGTTTAAATCATAATTTCGGGCATTTCCTCTGAAACCATATACCTCTGGCCCTTGTTGGTTGGTTCTGGAGGTACTGTTTCTTTGCAGTGCGCCTCCAATGTTGTATACAGGGATAACTGCAATAGTAGTGTTAATTGGTGCTTCTATTGTACCCATTGCTAAATCACGCAATAGAAGCATACAGGCGTCTATGCCATCACTCTCTCCTGGATGTATGCCATTGTTAATTAGTAAAATGTTTTTAGTGTTTTTTTGTACCTGTGAGATCGAGGTGATGCTTTTTCCTGAGGGCTCAAAATAAACAACATGTAAAGGATAGCCGCTATCTGTTTGCCCTTCTTCTGTAATTGAGATGGTGGGATAGTATTGTGCTAAATTTTTATAAAAAGAAATAACGTCCTTATACTCTGGTGTCTGGGTTCCCTTAGATATTTCAAAAACAGTGGTTAGGGTTTCCTTCTCTTTTTGTGAAGTACAACTTATAATAAGAATGGTTACACAAATAAAGCAACTATTTAGTGCCGTTTTAATGATGTATCGTAATGATTTATGGTTAAAATACATGATTTTGTGTTTTTCTTTGAATTATGTGTTTAATATAAATTGCTTTTCTATATTTGTAATTCAAAATTAAACTTATTTAACCCTTTTTAAACAATTTATTATGAAAAAAATTACTTTGACTCTAGCTGCATTCGCACTAGCTTTTACTTCATTTGCTCAAAATGTAGTTATTGAGAGAATTGCAGATAACACTACTGCTTTAATTACAACAAACGGAGCTGATGATGCTGGTGTATTCTGTTCTGATTTTTTTACACTTGAAGAAGATGCTATCTTAGGTAGCTTTGAATTTCCAGGATTTTACTCCTCAGCTGTAGAAATTGGAGATTTATTAACTGGAGGAGACTTCTTTATTTACAATGACGGTGGAGGATTCCCTGATGCAGATCCAACTACAACTGATGCTCTTGTTAACTTAACAAGTGTTCAATTAGGTGCTGGATTAGAATTACGTCTAGTTGACGATGTTGAATCAGGATTCATAGTTAACGTTACTGCTGCTAACGGTGGTGCTCAAATAACGTTGCCAGCTGGAGACTACTGGGTTGCATTTGCTCCTGCTGTTACTGGTGGATCTGCTGCTGAAGGACGTTGGAACTGGACTGGATCTTTTACAACAGAAACTGGTGTAGCTCCTGAAAATGAATCTTTACTTATAGATTCTGATGATTTATTTGGTGCTGGTGCAACAGATTGGACTTCTATTTCTGGTCTTATTGGTGCAGACTTCCCATCTTTTGCTTGGACTTTAACAGACGAAGAAGAAGACTTAGGATTTGGTGATAATGACCTAGTAGGTGCATCAATTTACCCTAACCCTGCAACAAATGTAATCAACGTTGATTTTTCTTCTAATGTAGAATTAAAAAGTGCTATACTTTTTGATGTGCTAGGAAAAAATACAGGAGCTGCTTTAGTAAATGGTTCTATGAACATTGCTGATCTTGCTGCTGGTGTTTACATCTTAAGCATAGAGACTAACAATGGTTCTTTATCACAAAAAGTAATTAAGCAATAAGCTTAACAACATACTTTACAAAAGCCTCGCAAATCGCGAGGCTTTTTTTATACTCTATTGTTTTTACGTCTATGGGGTAGTAGTCTTTGTTATTTGAAGCTTTTAGAGGATACTCTGTTTCAGTATACCTGTATGACTAGAGATGCTACAAGGACATTGTTTTTCACCCTGTCTGTGGCTGTATATCAGGATAATTTTCCTATTTGTTAAAGAACAATAAGGTTTAATTACTCGCTTTTTTTACTAAAGGTGTTGTGTTATTACCACTTTCTTTAAAGACTCTTTAAAATAAGGCATACAGCAAGTCAGTATAGGCTATAATTAAAAAGACCATTAATGCAATTACAGCACTAATGGTCTTTTTGTAAGTATAAGATACTTCTTGTGTTTTAACTATTCATGGATATTAAAAACTCATCATTATTTCTGGTATTTTTAATACGATCATTAATAAACTCCATCGCCTCAACTGGGTTCATATCTGCTAGGTATTTACGCAATACCCACATACGTTGTATGGTCTTCTCATCTAGCAGTAAATCGTCTCTACGGGTGCTTGATGAGGTTAAATCTACGGCTGGGAATATACGACGGTTAGATATCTTTCTATCTAATTGTAGTTCCATGTTACCAGTTCCTTTAAATTCTTCAAAGATTACCTCGTCCATTTTTGAACCTGTCTCTGTTAGGGCAGTAGATATAATACTAAGTGAACCACCATTTTCTATATTACGTGCAGCTCCAAAGAAACGCTTAGGTTTGTTGAGTGCTGCAGCATCAACACCACCAGAGAGAATTTTTCCACTAGCTGGTTGTACCGTATTGTAAGCTCTAGCCAAACGGGTAATTGAATCCAAAAGAATTACCACGTCATGACCACATTCCACCAAACGCTTTGCTTTATCTATTACTAGATTTGCGATACGAACGTGCTCAGAGGGTTCTTTATCAAAAGTGGAGGCAATTACCTCTCCTTGAACATTACGCTGCATGTCAGTTACTTCTTCTGGACGTTCATCTATTAAGAGTATCATTTGATACACCTCTGGATGATTTGCTGCAATACCATTGGCAATGTCTTTTAGTAACATCGTTTTTCCTGTTTTTGGTTGTGCTACAATCATACCACGTTGTCCTTTACCTATAGGAGAAAATAAATCTATAATACGGGTAGAGATTTTGGGTTGTTTGTCAGAGATGTTAAATTTTTCTTGTGGGAACAGGGGAGTTAAATGTTCAAAAGCAATTCTGTCACGAACTACATTAGGATTTTGACCGTTTATTTTAATCACCTTAATAAGGGGGAAATATTTTTCTCCTTCTTTTGGAGGTCGTACAACACCCAATACGGTATCACCGCTTTTAAGACCAAATAGTCTAATTTGTGATTGAGACACGTAAATATCATCAGGAGAGGATAGATAATTGTAGTCACTAGAGCGAAGAAAACCGTATCCATCTTGCATGATATCCAAAACCCCTTCACTTTCTATAATACCGTCAAACTCAAAATCTGGCTCTTTATATCTGTTTCTGCTGTCTTTATTACCGTTGTTGCGATTGTCTTGTTTTGGTTTGTGGTCCCTTTGGTGTCTTTTAGTGTCGTTTCCACCTTTTTGACGATTGTCATTTTGTTGACGGTTGTCTGTATTTTTATTTTTGTGTTGCGGTTTTTTCTCGTTTGATCGTTTTTCTTGATCTGCCTGAGGAGCTTGCTCACTGTTTTGAGTTTGGTTCTTTTGTTTTTGAACTTCCTTATTTTCTCTAGGATTTGGTTTGTGCCTTGGGGTTTGTTTCTCCCTTGGGGCCTTGTTATCCCTAGATTTGTTGGGCGCTTGTTGCGCTGTTTTTGACTCAGTTGGCTTGGTCGCGGGGGCTTCTTTAGTAATGTCCTTAACTATTGCTTTTACAGCATTTGGATTTGCCGCTTGGTAATCAAGTATTTGATATACTAAGTCTAATTTTTTCAAAGTACGGTATTTTGGTACTTTTAATGTGTTTGCTAATTCCTGTAATTCAGGTAATTTTTTAGCTTTTAATTCTGAAATTTCTAACATGTAGAATGATAATTTTGGTTAAAGTGAGGGAAATCTTTAGAAAAAGATTTGTGTTTGAAAAATTTTTTGAAGATAAGTAACCTAGATTGAAATAGTTACATATTGATAATGCAATAATACAACAATAAATTAAACTCTTACCTACTATTTTTAAAAAGAAACCTTATTTTTGAGCTGTAAAAGAACACTTTTTTTAGATGTTGCAGCGTATTCAGACCATATATCTTATTCTTGCCGGCTTTGTATTGGCGGGATTATATATTTGGTTCCCTGTAATATCAACTATAGATGGAGTTGTGCTTATAAGCAATCAAGAACCTTTAGTTTTTGGATTAATTTTCAGTTGCATTGCACTTACTATTATTGCCGTATTGACTTTTAAAAAACGACAAACACAATTTGTATTGAATCGTTTAAATATCATATTAAACTTTGTATTACTGGGAGTTTTCGTATACAGGTCACTAAGTATACCTGGAGAGACTTTAGTCTCACAGAAGGGTATTGGGGTGTTGCTTCCTATCATTTCTATCGTTTTTTTAGCGATGGCCAATAAAGCCATCAAAAAGGATGAAGATCTCGTAAAATCTGTAGACCGTTTACGTTAACACAAACTTAGTATTATTAGTGCAAAACCTCAAAGTATGCCAACTTTGAGGTTTTTTTATCGCTTTAATTCTATAACCTCTAGATTACTGATGTTATTTCCATTAATTTCAAACCTGAGCATAGTTCTTACCTTATGAAATCCATGCCTGCCAATTGCACCAGGATTCATGTGTAGTAATCCTGTTTTTTTACAAGGCATTACTTTCAAAATATGAGAATGACCGGTAATAAATAACGTTGGAGGGTTGGCATAAATACCAGCTCTAATTCTTTTATTGTATCTACCGGGATATCCACCAATATGAGTCATAAATACCGAAACTCCCTCACACATAAAATGTAAGTCTAGTTCAAAGCTTGCCCTAGCCTTCGGGTCATCAATATTTCCAAACACCGCTCGCAAGGGTTTTAAAGCGGCAATAGCGTCTGTGACTTTTAAATCTCCAATATCTCCAGCATGCCACACCTGGTCTGCTAGTTTTACATATTTAATAATGGTATCATCAATATGGCTATGGGTATCACTAAGTAGGAGTATTTTGGTCACGCTATGGTTGGTTTGAAAAGTCAAAAATACACTTAATCTGTCAAGAAATATGTATTGATATAACAAGATGGACAACAAAATTATCAATTCACAGGGTATTTGCTTTTCTGTAAAGTGTACTTTTGTAAAAAAAACCATTGTGCGGTACTTTATAGAAATAGCATACAACGGAACCCTTTATTGTGGTTGGCAAAAACAGCCCAACTCTCTTAGTGTACAAGAGGTTTTGGAGGAGGCGATGTCTGTTTTTTTGAGAACACCAATTACTGTTTTTGCAGCTGGAAGAACCGATGCAGGAGTACATGCAAAACAACTTTTTGCGCATTTTGATTTTCCAGAACTTAGCGCTATTTCTCAGACAATTTACAGCATCAATGCGCTTTTACCTAGTGATATTTCTGTAACGAGTATCAAGAAGGTCACCGATGAGGCTCATGCTCGTTTTAACGCCACCGCGAGGTCCTATGAGTACCAAATACAACTTTCTAAAAATCCATTTACGACTACCCTGGCTCACCAAATACACAAAAAACCCAATATACCGCTAATGAATAAGGCAGCTATTATGCTTTTGGGACGTCAAGACTTTGAGTGTTTCTCAAGATCTAACACACAAGTAAATACTTTTTTTTGTGACATAACAAAGGCGCATTGGGAATTACAAGGGAGCACTTTACTATTTTACATTACGGCAGATCGTTTTTTAAGAAATATGGTACGCGCTATTGTTGGTACCTTACTAGATGTCGGTTTTGAAAAAACCAGTCTCGAGGAGCTTTCTGTTATTATAGACTCCAAAGACAGGAGTAGAGCTGGGTCTTCCGCGCCAGCCAAGGGCTTATATCTAACCAAAGTATCATATCCTCAAGATATCTTCATAACTTAATAACCTTATACGCTACATGGCATCAGCAAATGCATTTGATTTTAAATTGTTTAAGCGGTTATTGGGGTTTACCAACCCTTACCGCCTGGTCTTTTATTTTGTTGCTTTTACGGCCGTTATTTTATCTGCACTAGCAATCTTAAGACCTTACTTTTTACAATGTGCTATAGATGAGTCTATACTACCAAGAGATCCTTCAGGACTTATTTACTTTGTAATTATCATGATAGGGGTGCTTGTGTTGGAAGTGCTATTTCAATTTTCATTTATTTTTTATGCCAATTGGCTAGGGCAACACATCATAAAAGATCTACGCATTGGTCTGTTTAATTTAATGATGCGTTTTAAAATGAACTATTTTGATACTAGTTCTGTGGGTAGGCTCACCACACGTGCAGTAAATGATATAGAAACTATATCTAGTATTTTTAGTCAAGGGCTGTTTATGATCATTGCAGATTTACTGAAAATGGCGGCTATTGCAGCCTTTATGTTGTATCAAAGTTGGCGGTTATCACTCATTGTATTTGTTATTCTGCCTGTTATACTTATTGCAACACGTCTATTTCAACGCGCTATGAAAGTAGCTTTTGAAGAGGTAAGGGCACAGGTGGCTAATTTAAATTCTTTTGTACAAGAGCGCATCACAGGAATGAAAATTGTTCAGGTTTTTGCCAGAGAGCAAACAGAGTACCAACAGTTTTTTGCTATTAATGAAAAACACAAAAAAGCTTGGATTAAAACCGTTTGGTATAACTCCATATTTTTCCCCATTGCAGAGATGGCCTCTTCTGTTGCCATTGGTTTGCTTGTTTGGTTTGGTGGACTAAATGCTGCAGCCAACGGCGTGATTACTCTTGGTTTGGTTGTAGCGTTTATAGAATTGGCCCAAATGTTATTTAGACCTTTGCGTCAAATTGCAGATAAGTTTAATACCCTTCAAATGGGTATGGTTGCTGCAAAACGTGTTTTTGAAATATTAGACACAAAAGCGCACATTTCTGACCAAGGAACCCAGGTGCTTAACAATACAAAAGGCGCTATTGTTTTTAAAAATGTTTGTTTTTCATATGTAGCGGGAGAACAGGTGATAAAAGACATTTCTTTTACAGTACAACCTGGAGAAACCATTGCAATTGTTGGGGCAACGGGAGCCGGAAAATCTACCATCATTAACCTTTTAAATCGTTTTTATGAAATTAATAGCGGTGATATACTAATAGATGGAATTTCCATTAAAGACTATACCCTAGAATCACTGAGAAATGAAATAGGAGTTGTATTACAAGATGTTTTTCTTTTTGCAGATACTATTGACACTAATATAAGGTTAAATAATGAGGCTATTTCTGCACAAGAAATACAAAATGCAGCAACACAGATTGGTGTATCTAAGTTTATAGATTCATTGCCCGGAAAATTTCAGTACAATGTAAAAGAGCGCGGGGTAATGCTATCCTCTGGCCAGCGGCAACTCATTTCTTTTTTACGCGCTTATGTTAGTAATCCTGGTATTTTGATTTTAGATGAGGCAACTTCTTCTGTAGATTCATACTCTGAACAGATGATACAAACAGCCACAGATACCATAACCAAAAACAGAACCTCTATTGTTATTGCACATAGATTGGCAACCATTAAAAAAGCGGACAAAATATTGGTGATGGATGCCGGTAAAATTGTAGAATCTGGAACTCACAAAGAGCTTTTAGAACAAAACGGTTATTACCGTACTCTTTATAAAGTGCAGTTTGCCTCAGAGCGTAATCAAGAAAATTAACTTAAGTCTTTGTGGATTATTTCGGTGAGCTGCTCCAGGGTTTCATAGAGCACAAAATCACCATCTTTAAGGTAAGAAATTTGACCATTTTCCTCGCTTACAACAAGACAAACAGCATCACTTTTTTCACTCACTCCAACGGCTGCTCTATGGCGCAGGCCAAAACGCAGTGGTATTTTTTTATCATCAGAGACGGGAAGAATTACACGTGTTGCGGTGATGGTGTTTCCCTCAATGAGCATTGCTCCATCATGTAATGGACTGTTTTTGTAAAAGATACTCTCCAAAATGGGTTGGTTTACCGCTACGTTCATGGCATCTCCACTAGATTTTACAAACTCTAAGCTATTGTTTCTTTTTATAACAATTAGGGCTCCGGTTTTGCTTTTGCTCATATTCTTGCAAGCTGCAATAACGGGGGCTATGTCTGTGGTTGCAATGGTGTCTGTAGATATTGATTTAAATTGTCTAAACACACGATTGGCCTTAAAATTGGTGGATCCAAGCATTAGTAAAAACTTTCTTATTTCTTGCTGGAACACTACAATTAAAGCAAACATACCAACCCCTAAAAATCCTCCAAGAATTTTACTTAGCAGCTCCATTTCTAACAAATCTGTGAGCCACCATATACCATATATTATGACAATACCTATAAATATATTTATGGCCACAGTACCTTTCACTAGTCTATAAAGGTAATACAGCAGTGCGGCCACAAGTACAATGTCTATGGCATCAATGATTCTAAAGTCTGTTAATTCAAAAAAATCCAAATGTGTATATTTTTAAAATGTAAATGTAGGATTAAATTTTTAGTTACTCTTAGTTGTGTTTAATTGCTTGAATAGCTTGATACATTCTGTGGCGGGTTGTACATCATGAACCCTTAGTATACGCGCTCCTTTTTGTAGGGCCACCATGTGTAAAGCCGTGGTTCCATTTAGGGCCTCTTTGGCTGAAATATCTAAGGTTTTATATACCATAGATTTTCTTGAAACGCCTGCTAGTAAAGGAAGATTTAAAGTTTCAAAGAGTTCTAAATGGTTTAGTAACTCAAAGTTTTGATCGGTGGTTTTTGCAAATCCAAATCCTGGATCTACAATAATGTCGTTTATATTATGTGCTCTAGCTGCTGCGATTCTTTCAGAAAAATAAAAGAGTACTTCTTTTGTAATGTTTTGATACTCTGTAAGGGATTTCATGGTTTGAGCAGTACCACGCATGTGCATCATTATATAAGGAATTTGAAGAGCTCCGATGGTTTCTAACATCTTGGAGTCTAATTTCCCGGCGCTAATATCATTCACCATACAAGCTCCTGCTTTTACAGCCTGTTTTGCAACCTCACTCCTAAAGGTGTCAATGCTAATGAGTGCCTCTGGAAATTGTTTTATAATGGCTTCTATGGCTGGAACCACACGATTTATTTCTTGCTTTTGAGAAATATCTGTAGCCCCAGGTCTTGAGCTGTAACCTCCCACATCAAGGAAAGTTGCTCCCTGCTGAATCATTTTTGAGGCCTGTTTAATAATTTGAGTTTCTGTGGTGGTAGCACCACCGTCATAAAAGCTATCTGGGGTTATATTAATTATACCCATCACCCTTGGCTCAGCCAAGTCAATTAATGTACCTTTACAGTTGATTGTTTGCAATTTTTTATTTTGATTTATTTACCCGAAATTTACGCAAAATCTTACACATAATATGGCAGATACTTCCAAAGAATATAATGAGGTTATAGATACCTGTAGATCGCTCTTTCAAAAAAAAATGAAAGACTACGGTAGCGCTTGGCGAATTTTAAGACTACCCTCATTGACAGATCAAATTTTTATAAAAGCCCAACGCATTCGTGGTTTACAACAAAACAAACACCAGCGCGTAGACGAGGGGCAAGTAAGCGAGTTTATAGGGATTATAAACTACTGCATTATGGCGCTTGTACAGCTTGAAAAAGGAGTGGTAGAGCAACCAGATATTGTATTAGAGGAAGCCTTAGAGCTGTACGATCAAAAAATAGCTGCCACCAAACAGCTCATGATGGATAAAAACCACGATTACGGTGAGGCCTGGAGAGACATGCGGGTTACCAGCCTAACAGATTTAATTATTCAAAAATTATTACGGGTAAAACAAATCGAAGACAATCAAGGAAAAACACTAGTAAGCGAAGGTATAGACGCCAACTACCAAGACATGATTAATTATGCTGTTTTTGCTATGATTCATCTAGAGAGCTAAAACTGCCTTTTGCCAGCTTGGCTAGTTTTTAAAAAGAAATAGTATCGAAATTGTAAGTGTATGAAAGTATTAGTAGGAGTTTCAAGAATATTTGTAGGGGTTTTATTTATTATAAGTGGTTTAATTAAATTAAACGACCCTGTTGGTTTCTCTTTTAAACTTGGAGATTATTTTGCTCCAGAGGTATTAAACCTTCCTTTTTTAGAACCATATGCACTAGTTATTGCAGTTTTGGTTGTCATTCTTGAGGTACTCTTGGGTGTGATGCTCATTGTGGGATATGCCAAAAAATTCACGCTATGGAGTTTACTACTCATGATAGTGTTTTTTACTTTCCTAACTTTTTACTCCGCATATTTTAATAAAGTTACAGATTGTGGTTGTTTTGGTGATGCGCTCAAACTTACTCCCTGGGAATCATTTTCTAAGGATGTTGTACTGCTTGTATTAATACTAGTTTTGTACAAAGGAAGTAGGT
>Ga0206125_10004937_pt1 | contig 11498 bp, 10 predicted proteins | sample Helgoland_Spring_4_FD_148598 | JGI IMG/M metagenome (GOLD analysis project Ga0206125, IMG submission 148598) | Pelagic subsurface seawater microbial communities from Kabeltonne, Helgoland, North Sea - Helgoland_Spring_Bloom_20160331_1 | ecosystem: Environmental > Aquatic > Marine > Epipelagic ...
CGTTTTATTATAATTATTTTTATAATGTCTTTATCAGCTTGTACTGTGAATAAAGAAAATTCAAAATATTCATTTTCAGATTTGTTTGCTCCCTCACAAGATGAATGGCTCAGTTTATTACCAACCGAAGAATTAAAATCAAGAAACCGTCAAAGTAAGTCTAATTCAATAGGTAAAGAAACAGATGACAATGAACGCGTGGAACAATTGCGGAAAAAAGCGAAAGAATTGTCTGCATATGAGTTCTAAGACGTTGTCCTGCGGCAAACTTTTTAGTAATTAAAAAATAACTTACTCTACAGGAATTATTAAACATGTCTGATACGATCAAAATAGGTATAGCTGGTCTAGGCACCGTGGGTGCTGGACTTATCAAAATAATTCAAAAAAACTCAAAAATTTTGGCTGCAAGATCAGGGAAATCGATTGAAATAATAGCTGTATCAGCATTGTCAAAGTCAAAAGATAGAGGCGTAGACCTATCTGCTTATGAATGGGAAAATGACCCCATTAATTTAGCTAAAAGAGATGACATTGATGTTTTTGTTGAGTTGATCGGTGGTGAGGACGGCAGTGCTAAACAAGCAACTGAGGCCGCCATAAAGCATGGAAAGCATGTAGTAACGGCCAATAAGGCAATGTTAGCAATGTATGGCCAGGAACTAGCTATTTCTGCTGAAAGTAATAATGTAAATTTAAGATTTGAAGCTGCAGTAGCGGGTGGTATTCCAGTCATCAAAGCTCTTACAGAAAGTCTTGCAGGGAATAATATTACAAGAATTATGGGTGTAATGAATGGCACTTGCAATTACATATTAACACGAATGGAAGATACAGGTTTACCTTATGAAGAGATTTTTGAAGAAGCTAATCAACTAGGCTTTTTAGAAGCTGACCCCAATCTAGACGTAGGTGGGATTGATGCAGCGCATAAATTAGTTTTGTTATCCTCAATTGCCTATGGCACCCAAGTTGATTTTGAAGGAGCCGTCCTCGAAGGTATTGGTCGAATTTCAATAGAAGATATTCGAGCAGCTTCTGAAATGGGGTACCGGATAAAACTATTAGGTGTATCAACAATAAATAAACTTGGTTTGTCACAAACTATGAGGCCTTGCCTAGTTCCAGCTTCGTCCCCTTTGGCGCAACTGGATGGTGGAACAAATATGATCATTATAGAGGGCGACGCAGTAGGACAAATTGTTTTAAGGGGAGCTGGTGCTGGTGAAGGACCCACAGCCAGTGCTGTAATTGCAGATATTTTAGATATTGCCCGAGGCATTAATATTCCAGTATTCGGGCAACCTGCTAATTCCTTAAAAAAGGTGCCATCTATCAATACCACAGTTGAGAATTCATTTTATTTACGACTAAATTTAAAAGATGAAGCTGGTATATTAGCAAAAGTTTCGGCAGCGTTAGCAAATGCTGGCATTTCAATTGATAGGATCAGGCAAGAGGTACATGAAACAGATGCTGCCCCAGTTATTATTGTAACACACCCAACTGAACGCGATCTTTTAAATAAAGCCATAGCTGAAATTGAAGCAACAAGTGCAGCAATCGACCCTCCAGTAGTTTTAAGAATTGAGACTGTTTAATTTACTGTGATAAAACTCTATGTTTTACCTTAAAGTAAAATAATATTATCATAAATCATGGCACAATATATTTCTAACTGTGGGTAAATAATGAACGATATTTTTCTTGATGTTGAGAGTTCAATATCTGGTCGCCGCTGGACTGGCCCAAATATTTCCGTTGACCGTCAAGCAGAAATGATCCTGCAAGAAACTAACTTTTCTTCTGCAATGGCCAACGTTTTAGCTCGCCTAGGAGTTGAGGCTAATCAAGTGAAAAATTATATAAAGCCTTCTCTAAGAGACTTGATGCCAAATCCATTAAAAATCTTGGATATGGAAAAAGCTGCATCACGAATAAATATCGCCGTAAACAATCATGAACGAATTGCAATCTTTGCAGATTACGATGTTGACGGCGCAACATCGGGAGCACTTCTGCATGACTGGTTAACTCAATTAGGAAATATACCAACATTATACGTTCCAGATCGTATTGAAGAAGGCTATGGCCCAAATATTGTAGCTATGGAAACATTAGCAAATGTTCATGATTTAATTATTTGCGTCGATTGTGGCACATTATCTCACGAAACAATAAATAAGATAACTAATACTGACATAATCATTCTTGACCACCACCTTGGGGGAGAAACACTTCCAAATGCCTACGCGGTCGTCAATCCCAATAGACAAGATGAAAAAGGTGATTTGTATTATCTTTGCGCAGCTGGGGTAGTATTTTTAACGCTCGTAGCAGCTAATTCTATTAGGAGAAATAATAATAAATCCACACCAGACCTGTTAAACATGCTGGATTTAGTAGCATTAGGAACTGTGGCAGATGTTGCACCTTTGATTGGTTTCAATCGCGCATTGGTAAGGCAGGGTTTAAAAGTTATGGCAAAGAGAGAACGCATTGGCATAACTGCACTCTCAGACATTGCAAAAATGAACAATGCACCATCACCGTACCATTTAGGTTATCTGTTAGGCCCACGAATTAACGCTGGTGGGCGCGTTGGTAAAGCTGATTTAGGAATACGTCTCTTAACTTGTAAAAATTTCGACGAAGCAAACTCTATAGCTGATAAACTTAATCAACTTAATGATGAACGGCGATCAATTGAAGCTACCGTACAAATCCAAGCATTAGAGCAGGTTGAGAAAATGGACTCAAATAGTGCTTTAGCTTGGGCAGCCGGTGAAGGCTGGCATCCAGGAGTTGTTGGCATTGTAGCCTCAAGAATTAAAGAAATTACAAATAAACCAACAGTAGTCATTGGCTTAGATGAACATGAGGGGAAAGGCTCCGGAAGATCAATAAGTGGAATAGATTTGGGTTCATCTATTGCAACCCTACAAAGAGAAAACCTCATTATAAGAGGTGGAGGCCATAAAATGGCAGCAGGGTTATCTCTTGAGAGAGAAAAATTAGAAATAGCTATGTCTAGGTTAAACGAACTCCTTGCAAATCAAGGTTCTAAGAGCTTTCAAACAAGAGAATTACAATTAGATGGCGCTTTATCACTTCCTGCGATTACTATTGAGCTATTGGAACAATTAGAAACCGCAGGCCCTTTTGGTGCAGGAGCACCAGGGCCAAAGTTTGCACTTCCATTTATGAGAATTACTTTTGCAAAAAGAGCCGGTGAATCACACCTTAGACTCAGGTTGGTGGATGATTCTGGCGCATCAATTGATGCAATAGCATTTGGAGCGTTTAAAAGTGATTTAGGTAAGACATTAGAAAATCATAAAGGGCAAATTTTTCATGTTGCTGGAAGATTAGAAATTGATACTTGGAATGGTCGAATGCGCCCAAAACTTAATTTAGAAGACGCAACATTAATAAATTAATATACTTATATGATGCGGTTTTAATATACCAAAATATTAAGAAATTTTTATCTTTTTTGTAAAATATATCTTGCAAGAGGATCGCCCTTGGCCTAAACACCGGCACATCACAGTGCGGTCCCTTCGTCTATCGGTTAGGACGCCAGGTTTTCAACCTGGAAAGAGGGGTTCAATTCCCCTAGGGACTGCCAGTGATATTTTCATAACGGATTATGAAACCTTATCTTCTGGAACCTTTCCAGAGAAGAATTCATTAAGATTTTTGATTACACGAAAACCCATTGCTTCGCGCGTTTCATTGGTTGCACTTCCCAAATGTGGTAATAATATTGCATTAGGGCAATCTAAATACTCTTTATTTAAATTTGGTTCTTCATTGTAAACATCTAATCCAGCAGCATTAATTATATTATTTTTTAGTGCGTATATTAACGCAGGATCATTAACCACCTCTCCACGTGCTGTATTAATTAAGATTGCTTCTTTTTTCATTAACTGCAATTCAGCAGAGCCAATTAAGTCTCGGTTTTCTTCACCCCCCGGACAATGCAAAGATAAGAAATCAATATGAGGCAATAAATCATTTATCTTATTAATTTGAACAGCATTAGTTTGAGAAAGGATACTTGGATCAATTGATGACCTATTTTGAACTAAAATTTTCATTCCAAATCCATGATGAGCACGTTTTGCAACTTCTTGGCCGATTCTACCAAAACCAATTATTCCAAGAGTTTTACCCGTCAATTTAGTCCCTACTAAATGTGTAGGCCTCCAACCCTCCCATTGATTTGCTCGAACTTCACGCTCTCCCTCACCAGCACGCCGTGCAGCCATCAACATTAAAGTCAGAGTAATATCAGCAGTACAGTCAGATAATACATCAGGTGTATTAGTTACAGTAATTCCTAATGATTTGGCAGCTGAAATATCTATATGAGCATACCCAACACCATAGTTTCCAAGTATTTGAGTTCTTATATTCTCAACCTCAAAAATCTTTTTTGGTATTTTGTCCGTTACGGTTGGCAATATTGCATCAAATTTTTTCATCGCGTCACAGAAGTCATTAATACTCAATGCAATATCAGTATCATTAAAAGTAACATCAAAAGATTCTGAAAGTTTTTTTTCAACTTTTGCAGGCCATCGCCTTGTTACTAATATTTTAGGTTTTTCCATTTAGATCTCCAATATTGCAACTAAAAGTTATTTTCATCAAAGCTTTTTGTATCTTTTCCGCAAGCTCTAAATGATAATACTAGAATTCATTAATATTCAATTAGTAATAAATATAAATTTATTGGAACTAGAAGCAGGCACTATAATTTCTTTAATTACAATTAATTTAATGACATGACTTACCCAGGGCTTTCAATCGCCAGTAGTTATATGGAAGTGGGGTTATAAAACCAGCAAAAAGCATAAAAGGAATAATTGACCACTTAAGAATTGCACCACCTGTCAGAATGACATCGGTAATGTTCATTGCAGCCTCCATCGAAATCATAGAAATCAACGACATGCCAATTGCTGTTTTAAAAGCCAACCTCAAATTCATCTGCTTCACAAGAATTATTGTTTCAAGTGCAATAGACGTAATTAATCCATTTAAAATTGCTAGACACATTATTGCCCACACTGACCAATTAATCTCCATGAATTGAAAGTAAGCAATTGTTCCAAAATCACCAATGCTACATCCAAGTAAACACCACGATGTATTAATAGAAGCCACTTTCCATGTGTGCCTACACATCCAATTTATATTTAAAATCATTAATTATTTGCCATATTGAACTTTAATTATTCACCTTTTAAAGTCTCCTCTAACAGGAGAGGCAAGTAAAAAATGAATATTGGGAAAGCTGCATCACTTTCAGGTCTGACGATTAAGACAGTCCGCTACTATAGTGACATTGGCATCATTGAACCGGCGATACACAGTGATACCGGCTATAGGATGTTTTCTACTGATGATGTAGCCAAGCTTCAATTTATTGGAAAAGCCCGCAGATTTAATTTTGGAATTGAAGAATGCCGTGAATTGCTTGCACTCTATGAAAATAAAGATAGGTCTAGCAAAAACGTCAAAAAGCTAACATTAGAAAAAATTGCTGAAATCGATATTAAATTAAGTGAATTAAATAGCTTAAGGGAACAGCTAGGTAAATTAGCTTACGCTTGCGAGGGAAACGAAAGATCTCACTGTCCAATTTTAGAAGCTTTATCTAGTTAATAGTATTTAATATTAATCAAAAATACAAAATGGTCATTATATGTTGTAATAGAAGTATGATAAAAGTTATGGATTTGAGCTTCCGGCGCATGTATTATGATTGCTCAAGATAGTAACAAAGCACTGAATTAACTTAGTGAACCTTTCCTAAGCAAATATCGACATTGTTCAACAAATGCCGCTAACAACAAGATACCAATTAAATAAGCCCCAAACTGTGGTAATACCTTACCAATTATTGGAACATACGGCGATAGAAAAGTGAACAACGTCATTAGCAATAGTGGTCGAGAAAATGAATTGATATTCCGTCTTGGAATACCAAACGTTATCAGTACAACATACATTACTGGTAAAAGTACAATCAGACGGTACCACCAATTACCCAATAATAATAATGTTCCTAAATAAATTGCAGAAAATACAAAAAATAGTTCTGAATGAGTTTGGTCACTATTCAATTTTTTTATGCAGTATAAAATGCTATCTTTGTTTCTAGCATGAAATACTCCCGTGCCAATGGCAAAAAGAGCATAATAAGATATGTAAAAATATAAAGGGTTACAGGTTGAAATATTAGGGTATTTCAACCAAATTTTACATGCTAATTTTCCACTCGAAATAATACCATAACTGTTTCTATCTCCTACTGGAGTTCCACCCAAAATATATTGAAGATCTAATAATGTCCAAATTATTAGTGGGCAAAACAATATAAAAGCAAACCAAAATGATTTAGTTCGGGCTATGTTATTACCAAAGATACCAAAAATAGGGAATAATTTTAAAGATACAGAAATTGCTAAACACACACCCTTAAAGAATTCATTACCGATACAAATCGCAAATACTAAAAATACAACCACTAGACCATCATTATTACCCCGTTCCAACAATAAAAAAATTGGTGGGGAGCAGTACAGAAAAAAGAACGCTAAGAGTTCATTTGAATTTTTAAATCGTTTAGCAGCGATAAAAAAAAATATTGGGTACAGTAATAATTGCATAAGTCCAATTGTATGATATGGGTCAGAAAATAATTTAAAAAAGCTAATTATGTAAACCCATATTTCTGGATAATTAAATAGTCTTCCCCAAGGATCTATACTGATATTTTCTCTGACATGATCAAAGTTTGTAGTGTCTGGTATTGTTCGAAGGTCAGCAAACAATGGAGACATATGATGTACTCTAGTTAGTCTCCAAAAAAGGTCTAATGAATAAATATCAGCAACAACAATTAAAACTGGGATAAAAATTGTTACCAGAAGTGTGATCTTTTTTAACAAACCTATTCTCATATTAAATTTTCATATTCTTAAATAAACGTTCCGGAATATTTCGAATTATCATCATAATCAAAAACCATACTTTTTTATGGTAAAGATTATTTTTGCGCAACCTTACAGCTTCAAAGATTGTATTTGCAAGTTCATCCGGTTTTGCAGTCAACCTTTCTGGCAAATTCATTCCCTGAGTCATTCTAGTATCCACAAATCCAGGGAGCACTGTAATCACATGAACACCTTTCTGTGCCAACCGATTGCGCAATCCTGATAAAAATGCAGTAAGTCCCGCTTTAGCAGACCCATAGACATAGTTTGTTGCTCTTCCACGTTCGCCGGCAACAGAGCTGATGCCAACTAAAGTACCAGAACCACGTCGCTCAAACTTATTGGCAAGAACTGCTAATATGCTCGCCGGACCCTCATAATTACTACGCATAACATGCGCAGCTACCAGAATATCTTTTTCGTTTTCACTTTGTTTACCCATATAACCTACAGTGCAGATAGCAACTGTGGGTAATTGGATTAAAGAGGTTACAAAGCCATCATGGGCTTCAATATCCAGTGCATCAAACTCATGGAGAGAAACAGTAATATCATAACGTAATTCTATATCAGATTTATCTGATGCTAAGTTTTCTACATTTCGAGCTGCAAGCTGTATACTATATCCATCTTTGGCAAAACGATGCGCAAGAGACATTGCTATATCACTTCGTGCACCCAATATCAGCGCAATACCATTACTCATAAACCCAACCTTTCTGATTGAACTGAGGTAAACACTTCTGCGCTTCTATCACCTTGCCGAAATTGTTTATAAGCCTCTGAACGGTGCTCTGATTGTTGAAACACTTCACGGGACATACGACTATCTTTTGCAAGATAGAATCGTCCATTATGTTTTATTGTGATACAATCTAATTTTTTCATAAGATCCAATGTTTTATTATTTACGGGGAAATCTAAAGCCAAAGTATAACCTTCTATTGGGAATGAAAATCTACTTGATTGTTTTCCAAAACGTTTAAGTACTGCTAAAAATGATCCAACGCCCGCATTTGAAATAGTTCGTAGGAGCTCATTCAATCCTTCTTCAGCGTTTTTAAGCGGAATTACGCACTGAAACTGAATAAATCCATTGCGGCCATAGATTTTATTCCAGCCCAGAATCGCATCAAGAGGATAAAAAAAACTATCCCAACCAACTAACTGACGCTTAAGTTTTCGCTTACCATTCCAATAGTAGAGAGCGTTAAAAGCACGAACACTGAATTTATTTAATGTCCAACTTGGGAAATCTACTGAAATTTTTCGCTTGCGATTAGCCGGAATATATAAAGGAGTTTTTTTGCATTGCATCGGAAGAGAAGTTGCTTCTGCGTGTTCACCCAACATCACTATGGATCGACCTAATGCACTGCCCGTTTGCAAGCAATCAATCCATGCAACTGAGTACGTTGCTTTATTCGATTTCTCAAAAATCTCAATTGTATGTTTAATATTTTTTGTTACAATTGTGCGTTGCCTGATCCAAGCCGAAGTTACAGGCCGTAAACGCACAGCAGCACGAAGTATAACGCCAGTAAGTCCCATACCACCAATTGTCCAATCAAATAATTCTACGTTCTTAATTTTAGAGCAGCGTTGGACAGAACCATCTGCAGTAAGCACGTCGATCCAGTCAACATAACTGCCAAAACTACCATCTTTATGGTGGTTCTTACCATGCACATCTGCAGCAATCATACCGCCAAGTGTGACAAACTTTGTACCAGGTGACACGTATGGGAACCAACCACGCTTCAAAAATGCTTCAATAACATCTGCCAATAGCACTCCAGCTTCTGCAACCAACTGCCCTGAATCCGAGTTAAACTCCAACATCCGATTAAAATACTTCATATGGATAGTATTCGAACGGCTGATAGCACTATCGCCATAAGCACGACCGTTGCCTCGGGCGATAGCATTACCGTTTAGTACAAGTTTAGTTACCTCAACTTCGCTGCGTGGTGCAGAAACTTCAGCTTCAATTTCTTGGAATCTTCCCCATCCTGAAATTTTCATATTGGTTGTACTAATTTTGCATCAGTAAAAACATAACGACTATCTAATCGATATTTAACTACATAACCAATACAAAGTCCAATAATTGCCCCCAGTTCACGCATCATATCTGTTTGCCAGACTGCCCAAAACACAATCTCAGTACCCCAAAATATTGCTGTCGTAAAAATGCCCATTGTGGAATAGAGTGAGAGTTTTTTTCTATGCACAACTGCACCACTACTCATATCGCAGAATATCCAGCGCTTATCTAAAATATATTTCAGTACCAAGCCAACCATTGTGCCTGCCCCAACTGCGAATAAAAACAAATCACTATCATCACCAAACCACAACACAGCGCGTTGTGTCGCAAGATTTGCCAATATAGCCAAAAAAGCAAAGACAGTATAACGTAAAATCAAAGTGTACAGCTTCACAACAAAGCCCCTGCCATAACAAAGCCAAACATTACAACAAAACATATTTTGCTTAGTTTGTCTTTTAGGATGAAAAAAACTGGGTCGTCATGCATATAGCCTCGATGTGTAATCAGCACCATTCGTGTGAGCCAATACAGTAAGACGCAGCAAATGCCCCACAGTGCATAAGGAAACGCATATAATTCTTGCACATTGGCTGAGTTGACATAAAGAGCGAGTATCAAAACAGATATATAGCCAGCAACAAGACTGATAGTAGTAATAATTGGCAAATCTTCTACTTCATAGCCACGACCCTTAGCCGTCAAAACACCACGCTTCTCCAGATCGATTAACTCTGCTTGTCGTTTTATAGTAGCCAGCGAAAGAAAGAAAAATATCGAGAAAGCACACAGCCAAACTGATAGTTCAATTCCTGATGCAGCCCCCCCTGCCACGATGCGTATTGTATAAAGCCCCGCCAAAGTACAAATATCGACAACGATTTTACGCTTTAATAGTAAAGAATAAATGGATGTAAGCACATAGTAAGCGCCCATAATCAAAAAGAATCCCCAATTCAAAAACGAAGCAATAGTAAAGCCACCCGCAAGCAATCCTAATGCCAAAAAGCCACCGTGCACAATGGGAATTGCACCAGACGCGAAAGGGCGTAATCGCTTACGTGGATGATCTCTATCTACGCCCAAGTCCAGCAAGTCATTCAAAACATAAACACTAGATGCAACAAGACTAAAAGCAAAAAAAGCCAAGAGACAACTGATGAATGTTGTGCTATTGAGTTGATGAGCTGCCAACATTGGTATGAATATCAAAATATTTTTTAGCCATTGATGTGGACGAAACGCCTTAAAGTATAGTCGTAATGATTTGGCTGTAGTAATCAAATGCTCAACTGGCTTATCAAGCAGGTTTGCCTGCCGTTGTAGTGACTGAGTGGCATTGACCGTAACAACCTTGCCTGAAACACGCCATATTGACAAATCTGTAAAAGCATCCCCCATATAAATAAATTTTCCTTCGCCAAAACGCTCAGTAAGAAATTTGGCTTTAGTAGGACCTTTTAAATTAGTGTCTCCATCAGAACCATGCACCTCATCAAAAATCTGAAGGTGCTTAGCAATACTATCTGCCAGAACCTGATTAGTTGCGGTTACCAATGCAGTACGTCCACCTTTTGCACGATAGGTTTGAATATAGTTGATTACCTCATTGTCATAGGGCATGGAGGAAGCATCTATGTTGGCCTCTAAAGATAAATAGGCTTTAAGAGCTGCTTTACCACGCATAATTGCTCTTATGGATAGGATAGGTATACGCCAATTTATACTAACAGCACTCCAAAAACACTCATGCAACATATCAGATTTAAGAAGTGTACCATCAAGATCTACAACCAATGGTAAAAGTTTTTGCATGGCTTCCCTGATTCATGATACCCAATTTTAAATGATATAGTTTTTTAAAACATTAAACCATTATTCACAATATTTAAATGACTGTCTCAATTGCCCATAAAATCATACTCCCTCATAAATCAATATATCGCATTATTTCATTAAAATGCTTATGGCGGACAACTTTCAGGCTAATTTTTACATGTGTTGTTTCCATTGTTCAAAGGTTCAGTCATGAGTTGACAATAGCCGTTATCATTTAAATCATGTTGGTTTCTTTTGCATAAAAATTACATGCTATTTATTCGCAAGAAAAGACGCCAGATATTCTAAAAAAGGTGATATGCCCGTGCCATAAAACCTAAATCAATAGTAAATTTATTTGATCTTTTCCTTGAAATCTCAACTTTGAAATCTAGAATAGAAAATTAAAAAAGTATATGGCAATGTATAAGTATTAAAATAATACAACTTGGGTGTAGCTGTGCGAATAAATTTATAATTTTATCAGATTTATGGTAGCGGGACAGGGACTTGAACCCCGGACACGCGGATTATGATTCCGCTGCTCTAACCACCTGAGCTACCCCGCCACAGGGTGCTCGTTGAATATTGGAAACGTAATGATGCGTCAAGCTGCT
>Ga0206125_10004940_pt1 | contig 11496 bp, 9 predicted proteins | sample Helgoland_Spring_4_FD_148598 | JGI IMG/M metagenome (GOLD analysis project Ga0206125, IMG submission 148598) | Pelagic subsurface seawater microbial communities from Kabeltonne, Helgoland, North Sea - Helgoland_Spring_Bloom_20160331_1 | ecosystem: Environmental > Aquatic > Marine > Epipelagic ...
GCTTAAACATAAACTCTTTAGAAAAATCTTTACTTCCTTCTAGCAAAGCCCCATCTTTCTTTGGACCTATTACTGGAATATTTTTTAATTCATCGTCTGCAAGAAAAAAATCATGAACTCCATTTACTAACGGAGCTTCTGGGCCTACAATAACCATTTGAATGTCAAAAGCTATTACCGCTTTTTTTACAGATTCAAAATCTGTAGGATTAACATCGATATTAGTGGCTATTTCTTGAGTACCTGCATTTCCTGGAGCAACAAAAATATGGGTTACTTTTTTACTTTGAATAAGTTTGTGAGTAAATGCGTGCTCTCTTCCTCCAGAGCCTAAAATGAGTATGTTCATGTTATAGTATAATCTTTTACAAAGATAGTTTTCTCTAATTAATTTAAGCTCTGTTAAAACCCCATTTCATAAAATATTTTATTGCAGAGGAAGTGTGTATTAAAAATAATTTTCTCTGATTTAAAGATCCTTGCTTTAAAACATGAACTATTTCTTCTCTTGGATAATAAAGTTTCTTTTTATCTAATTTTTCTATTTTCCTACAAATATCTACATCTTCCATATATAAAAAAAAGCGCTCATCAAATCCATCTAATGACACAAAATCATCTGTTTTGTAAAGGTGAAAACATCCTGTGATGTAATCTGCAAAAAAGGATGTTTTTAGATTTTTATCATCATACTTTCCCCTTCTTATAAGAGAGGCAACTAGAGGTGCTATAGATTTAAATCTTCTTGCTAGAAGTTCTAATAATTTAGGATATCTTCTACAGGAATGTTGAAATTCACCATTTGGGAATAATACTTTTGGGGCAATCATGGATACAATTTCATGTCTATCTAGTTTGGCAATTAGATTAGGAATGACAGAAGTTTTAAAAAAAACATCAGGATTTAAAATTAAATGATAATTAGATTGATTTTGAATTTTCTTTATAACAAGGTTATGGCCAGGTCCAAATCCAATATTTTTACCAACAGCAATATATTCAACTTCTGGTTGATTAAAAACACCTTCAAATTGTTTATCTGGTGTATTATCTATCAAAAAAAGCTTCTTTGTTAAAGGAGTTTTTAAAAAACAATCAATTGTTTTTGACAATTCTGATAAGTCTTCCTTAAAAAGCACAATAGATGAAGTAAAATCTAATTTATTTTTTGTCATTTAATATGCATTTTCTTGACCTTTAATCATATTAAAAATTGTGAGTAAAACTATCTTTAAGTCTAATAAAAAAGACCAGTTTTCAATATAAAAAATATCTAATCGTACCCTATTTACAATATCTGATTTTTTTTTAACTTCACCTCTATAACCAGAAACCTGAGCTAGTCCTGTTATTCCTGGTTTTACAGAGTTTCTAGTTAAATAATTATCTATATTACTTATGTAATTTTTGGTTTGAATATTAATATGAGGCCTTGGACCAACAACACTCATCTCACCTCTTAAAACATTAAAAAACTGAGGCAATTCATCTAAACTAGTTTTTCTAAGAAAATACCCTATTTTGGTAATTCTAAAATCATTTTTTACAGTTGAGGTTTGATCTGAGATAGAATTAACCCTCATGGATCTTATTTTGTAACAATAAAATTGTTCTCCATTTATACCATCTCTTTTTTGTTTAAAGAAAAATGGCCCTCTAGAATCTATTTTAACAACTACCCATAAAATAGGTAACAACCAAGACAACAATAAAATAAAAATTAATATAGAAAAAATAATATCAAAACATCTTTTAATCAAGTGTGTTTCAAACATTTCAAAAGGGAGTTTTTTTGGCTTTAAAATAGGAATAGTCCCAAAATATTCTTTAGTGAAATTTTTACTGTAAATCACTTTATTTTCTGGGATTAATCTAACTTGAATTTTATTCTCATCAGAAAAATTTATAATTTCTTTAAGTTGAAGAGAACTTACTGAATTTACTTCACAATATATTTCATCAATATTGTTTTTTCTAGAAAAAATCAAACCATCATTTACAGATCCTAAATGATATTTAAATAATTTGTTGTTATCTGAAAAATAGCCCCTAAAACGATATCCTAAATATTGTTTATCGTTAAATATTGAAACAATATCTTTAGCAGGTTTATTATCTCCGATTACAATAACAGTTCTGAAATTTTTTCCACTTGACCTATATATTTTTAAGAGAAAAAAGTAGAGAAACTTAGTTGTTGCAATAACAAATAGTATAGAAAATATAATATTTGATTGTTTGCTAACGACTTCACCCTCTTTGAAAATAGAGAAATAAGCAAAAAAAGCAAGTATAAAAATAAAAAACTGAGCGCCTAATAAACTTAATATCCTTAAAATATGAGTATATCTGAATACATTATAAAACTTTGTGAAATAGGAAATAATTAACCAAAAAATAGTAATATAAATATTAAATTTTATGCCTAAAAACTCTTTGGGTCTGAAATAGTAAATAATAAAATTAATAAAAACTATATCCAATAATATTATTAATGGTCTAATTAAGTACGAATATTTTTTAATTTTAGTTTTCAACTATTTGTCAGATTTCTAAATGTTATTATAAATTGATTTAAAATTTGATTTTTTGAAAATTTTTCTACTATGTAACTTCTTGAATTCTCACCATAGTTATTAATTAATTTTTTGTTAGATTTTAACTCATAAACATATTTCAAAACATCTGTCCTACTATTAGTTTCAAAAAACTTACCCCCTTTAGATTCAATTATAACCTTTGCGACCTCTGACTTTAAACTTCCTGTTATTAGTGACGGTCTCTTGCTAGCCATCATTGCTAAAATCTTAGATGGCATGACAGTATCTATTAAGTTAACTTTTTGAAACAAAATATGTAGATCTGCACTACATAACAAATCTGATAATTCAGAGTAAGCAACAGGATTATAAAACCAAATATTTTCTAAATCCAATAATTTTTCTTCTAACCAATATCGCTTACTTCCATTTCCTACTACAATAATTTGAATATCTTTTTCTTTATCTAATTCTTTAGCAAATTTTATAAAAAAATCCCAATCTTGTTTCTCTCCAATATTACCAGAATATAGTATTTTAAATTTATCGGATTTTAAATACGAATGTTTCTTGTGTCCTTCTGGAACAATGAAATTTTGGTCTACCCAATTAGGTAAAAGTTTTTTTTCTATTTTAATTTTTGTTTTCCCTTTCAGCTTTTTTAACATTGAGAAGCTAATTGTACTTAATAAATCTGCGGAATTTAAAAGTTTACTTTCAACGTAAAATAACATTCTAAAAATAATGTTTTTATCAGTTTTTTCATCAACTAGATTAGAGTCTCTTACTGCATCAAACTCAAAATCTTGAATATGAACCCAAAGTTTAGCTCCTTTTAGTTTTGCAAGAAATTTGCCAATTAGAACACATCCAATAAACGGAACTACGCAAAGAACAACATCTGTTTTTTTAATTTTAAAAAGATTAATGAAAGAGCCAAGTGTAAAATGTAACAAATGCAGAATACGTTTAAAAAAAATAGGTTTTTTGGGAACATATTGTTTAAATCTGTAAATTTTTATCCCATTAATAGACTCTTCATAATATGTTTTTTTTGACCTATACTCTGAATTAATTCTCCATTCAGGGTAGTATGGGAAACCAGTAATTACATTTACTTCAAGACCTTGTTCTCTGTAAAAATTGGCAAGCTGATAAGTATATAGCCCTATTGCTGTATCCTCTGGCCAAAAATTAATCCCAACAATAGTAATTTTATTTTTCATGCAAATATAACTATTGAAGTATTCTTTCTCTTATAATTTTTACTGGAGAACCAGTACATATTTTGTTAGAAGGAATATTTTTAAAAACTGAACTTCTAGCACCAATCAAGGAACCCTCCTCTATTATAACTCCAGGAGCTATAAAAACATCTGTAGCAATCCATACTTGATCATGAATTTTTATGGGTTTTTGATAAATTGGAAAATTTGTTTGCAAATAATCATGAGAACCAGTGCATAGGTATGATCTTTGTGATATGACAACATTATTACCAATATCAATTTCTCCTAGAGTGTACAAATTTACATCATCGCCAATCCAACTATAATCACCAATAGTTAATTTCCATGGATATGTAATTTTAACTGAAGGTCTAATAATTACTTTTTTTCCAATTTTAGCCCCAAATAAACGTAATAAAAAAATTCTCCAACCATATAAAAATTGTGGAGAAGTTCTAAATAAAATAGACTGAATCAACCACCATAATTGGACAACAAAAGTATTTCTTCCTCTAAATTTTTTAGGTAGTTTAAATGTGTTTAAATCTTGAACCAACATTATTTAATAATTTTTATCAGATTTTTCTTGAAGGTATTTACTGTGAAGTTTTCTAAAAAAAACTCTTTGTTATATGTTGCTATTTTTTCTATTTCACTTTTATTTGTTGCAATATAAGTTAATATATCTTGAATACTTTTAATACTATTTTTTTTGACTAAATATCCATTAACTTTATCTTTAAAAATATCAAGAATACCAGCATGATTAGTGGTTACAACCACATTTTTTGTTGCCATTGCCTCTATTATAGAAATAGGCTGCCCCTCCATTTTATAGAACGTTGGGAGTACAAATATATTTCCCCATTTTAAAAGATTTTTTTTAGCCTCTCCATTCACAACACCAACATACTTTGTGTTTTCTAACTCATTTAATAATTGTAAAATTTCTTTAGAAAACTTCTCATCTATATTACCTGCAATTTTAGCCTTGTATATTATGTTATATTTCTCTAAGTTTTTTAATGCTTTTAACAAACAAATAATTCCTTTCTCTTTCATTAAATTACTTAAATAAAAAATTCTTAATTCACTATTAACAAGGTTCTTATCCTCCTCATACAGGTAATCTTGAGCAAAATTTGGTAAACAAAAAATACTACCTTGATCTATAAAGGGAGTCAGATTATGTTTTAATGAGTCAGATAAAACTATTCCTTTGCTAAATCTAGAAACTAAACAATAAAATATATATTTTTTAATCCCATTTAAGGATTTATATTCTTCACCTAGATGATTACCATGAACATGTAATATCAGTTCTTTTCTAAATATAGAACCTAAAATGATGAAGAAACCATACTTTAAAATTCCATAAAATGTTTGACCTGGAGTTATATATATAATTTTATGTTTAAATATTTTAAAAATATTGAGGTATAAGGCCAAATAGAAAAAAGTCTTTTTAAAGGAGAATTTTCCAATCTCCTCATCAAATCTTGAGTATGAAGTATTTATTATATCTACTTCAAACTGAGAATCATCACTTAAAACTTCGCTTACTACTTGATTCGCAATAGATACACCAGAAAGAGGTCCTGGGAAAGGACCTATTAATAAGATTGAAATTTTACTATTCATCTCTATTATAATTATTTAAAGAAAAAAAACATAAAAAAAATGAAAAGAAAATAACCCCGTTCTCTCGTTCTAAAATATTTTCTGATAACATGACTATACTGTAAAAACAAAGAATTATTAAGCTATTTATGTTTCTTTTTTTAATGGCAAGTTTTACATTCAAATACAAAAAAATAAAATACAACAATAATAAAAATAATCCTCCAACTAATAAAAAGCTAATATATTGATTGTGGGAATTATAGTAAACTTCTAAAGATGGATTATTCTTTTTGTAACTTTCTTTTAACTTATCATTGTAATCTCCTATCCCATAACCAAAAAATGGAAATTCTTTAATTAGTTCTGAAGCATTTTTATAGATTACAAACCTAACGCCATAAGAATTAGACTCAATGGATTTTGAATTATTAATTGTGAAAATTTCTGAAAAACGGTTTCTGGTTTTTGGGATTAAAAACAGTAGTAAGCTCAAAGAAATAATTGAAATAATTTTTAGTTTGAGGTTCTTTTTATTTTCAAATAAAGCCCAAAATAAACTCGTAATAATTAGTGCTAGAAGTGGGCCTTTTCTGGCATAAATAATTAAAAAAAATATCAAGACTATATTTATAAAAACTAATATTTTTTTTAAATTTTTATTATGAATAGTTTTATATATAAATGCAGAAAAAAACATCGCAATACAACAATGTATTGACATATAAATTGGATGTATTCCAAATTTACCTAGATCTACCATAATAACTCTGTGAAAGTGGTAGACAATGTCGTTAAAACTATAGTGTGTTAAATAGAACCACAAAAATATTACCGTGTTAAAAAGGAAAACACTTAATATATATATTGTTAAAAATAAATTCTTTTTCTTTAAAATCTTTTTTCTATCTGCGAAGTTAAATAATGAAAACAAAAAAGGAAAAACTAATAAAGAGGACATAGTTTGTAATTTCCTAATAGCATAAGCATAGTTTGAAGTGTAAAATAATGTAAAGATTATTCCGAAAAAAAATATCGTATTTAATAAAAAAAAACTCGTGTTAAAGTATTTCTTCCTATTCAAAGTTAATAGTAAAACTGAAATTCCAAATAATAAAATCCATATAGATTTAAGATTACTTGGCAATAAAATAAGAGCAAATAATGATGCCAAAAAAAAATTAACTACATCAAATTTATTTATTGTTTTTATTGATTTCATGTTTGGAAAAAATTAATAATTCTTTAATGATAAGTTCAATAATTTTAGGAAAATAAACTACTGCTATTAAGGGTCCTATAAAGTAAGTAAAACCATTTGAAAAATCACCTCTTAGAAGAAAAATAAGATGCATGGCAAAGTAAAAGGCCATGATTTTTTTTAAATAATTATTCCCTTTTAGCCATTTGATCATATGTATTATTACTAAAGCCAATATAATTGGTATAACAACAACTCCTATTATTCCAAAATTAATAAAACTTTCAGAAACCAAAGAGTTAGACAAATTACTGAAACTAAAACCATAATCATCTATTAAGTACTCACCGATTAATTGACCTGATGAAAGCGGTTTATTTATCCAAATAATTCTTGGAATAAAGAAAAATAAACCTCCTATAAATTGATAACCATATGAAAAACCAAATTTATTAACATAATCTATAGTGACTCCGATATTAGAAAATGCGTCGTAATTTAAAGTATTAAATGCAGTTAATATTCCTCCACCTTTCATTTGATCAATAATTATTGAAGGTTTATTATAGATTTCTGAAAAAGAGGCATCACTATGAGTTATCATAGCTATTAATGGAAAAATAATAATCATAGAAAAGAACAAAATAGAAAGTGTTTTAATGTTACTTTTAAGTATCCTAGGGTAAAACAAAAAAATTAAAGCCAAATAAATGGGTCCTAGAGCATTTCTTTTATCGGTAAATGGATTTTTAAACCAGAAAAAAAGACTAATAAGAATGACCAAAAATATTATGATGTTAATAAAATTTGATTTGTTGAACGTAGGTTTAATTAAGTATTTATAACAAAGGATTATCCCTGCAAATGGAATCATGAATAAAACTTTTTTCCATATTAATATAGTCATTACTGATTCAGTAGACTTTAGCCAAGCTGGTCTTGAAAACTCTATCTTTAAAAAACTATAACTCATAATAAAGATGATAATACTCAAAAGTAAAATCACAAAAATTGTTAAGGGTAGAAAAGATTTATCTTCTTCTTTTATAATCTTAACATTATAATTCATAATTTTTGGCTTAAGAAAAATATAGCTTATTATAAAAATGATATTAAAGATGTTAATAAGGATATTGGTATATATGATTATCTCTTCTTTAAATGGAAAATTATTAGAAAAATAGGCAGTTTTAATACTTCCAAAAGAATTTATTTGTGCTATTGGCGCTGCTAAAAAAAATAAAAAAGTAAAAACAATAAAAGAAGATAAAAATGGAGAATACCCTTTTTCGTAATAGAGGTGATATGCTGTTATTGCAAATAAAATAACAGCAGTTAAAAAAAATGATGACCAAAGAGGAAAGGACACCTTTAAATTTATAAACATAAAAATAGTTATGCCTATATAAATAGTAAGTAAGATTCCTTTAAGATTCATTTTTCACTAGCTTTATAAAGGTGTTAGCCATAGACTCTGTTGAATAGTTCTTCCGACAATATTCAACTATGTGCTTACTTTTTTTATTCCAAATTTCTCTTTCTTTAAATGCTTGCAACAATACTTTATTGAAACTAAACTCTTGATTAGTTTCAAAAAATAATCCATTTTCATTTACATTTAATGCCTCTATTTCGGGTGAATGTTTTTCATTTCTTGAGACCAACATAGGAATTCCAAACCCAAAACTTTGAGTAATGGATAGACCTACATAACCTGGAGAAATACTAAAGAAAGATGTAAAATATAATTCTTTTAGTTTGTCAAAATCAGATATATGTCCTAGTAAATCAATTCTTTTAGATAATTTATTCTTAACAATGTAGTTATTAATTTTATTTTTTTCATCGCCATCTCCAATTATAATTAATTTAGTTTCAGGCGGATATTTATGAATTTCACTAGCAAAAGACTTTACTAAAAAGAGTGGTTTTTTTTGCTTTGTTAGACGTCCTACATAAATTATATTAAATCTATTATCTGATTTAGGAAACTTCATTTTGGAAGAACTTAAAATAGCATTAGGAGCTGCAAAAATGATCTTTTTAGGCATTTTTACTTTTAATTGAAGCTGTTGTTCTCTGGTGTAAACTATTATTTTGTCTGCTAGAATCCTCATTAAGTTTCTTATCTTATCAGACATGCTAAATGCACCTTTTCTAGGCCATGCATGACCCCATAGAACTGTTTCTCTATTTATTATTTTTCTGATTAGAAGAAAAATCCAATTAGATATAATTCTAGGGTTCATTTCTAAAACTAGAATCACATCTTTAAATAATAAGTGCCAAACACCTGTTTGAAACAGTAATTTATTATTTAAAATAAAGTGATTTTTTATTCTTTTTTTAAAAATTGTAGAATCACTTTTTACAGATTGTTCAAAATAAAAATCACCTCCATATACTTCAAAATGTTGGCCCAATGCTAATTTAATGGATTTAAAAAAATCCTTTCTGTAGTCCGGAACTACCGTTTGTATAATTACTAAATGTTTCAAAAAGCAACTTTTTTATAGAAGATAATTGCTAAAATTAAAATAAATAATTCTGTTGTAATAGCAGAAAAAGCTACTCCATAAATAGTGAAAAACTGCACAAAAACTAGTGCTACAATTAAATTAAAAAAGCCACCTGATATTAGTATTTTCATTCTTATTTTATATTTATTTATAGATGGAAAATAAAGGGTAACATACAACATATTTAATGAAGAGAATAAAGAAATTAATCCCAAGAACTGAAACACAATACTATAGCTTGTAATAAGAGCATCATTAAAAGCAAAATTAAGTATTGTTTTTGATTCAAAGAAAATAATTGTTGATATCACTGCTCCCAAGATTCCTATTGGAATTCTTATTTTATCAATAAAAATTCTTACTTTTTTATCAGGTTTTGTTGATAGATTTGGAAAAATTGCCTGATATATAGGTGTATATATACTTTTAATTGCTAGTATTAATTTTTCCATACTAGAATAAATACCTGCAATAGAGTCCCCTGCAAAAAAACCTAAAATTATAACATTACTTGAGGTGTAAAAACTAACAGCGAGATTTGAAAAAAACAAACTTGAACTATTTTTAATAATATCTTTTATTTGCAACAATTTAGGAGAGATAAACTTCACATACTGTAAACTAAAAATAAATCCAAATAATCCAGAGATTACAAACCCTAAACCGTTAAATATTGGAACATATAGATAGTCATCTGGACTGAATACAACAAAAAATAGAGAGAGTGTGAAAAAAAGTTTTGCTCCCACAGTTACAAATGTAATTACTTGCATTTTTTCTATTCCTTGAAAAAACCAAGTTGGGAAAATTGCTTGACCTAAAACCAATCCAAAACTAAATAAATAAACTAAAGGATCTAGTTTGAATTTATTTATAAAAAAAGTCATTCCTAAAAGAATAATAAATGTGATAATTATTAGGATTAATTTTACAAAAACTATATTCCAATAAAATTGAGATAATTTTTCTTTATCATTTTTTAGGTATGCAACTTCTTTTGTGGCACTTATATTAAAACCAAAATCAACTATTATAGTCAAAAAAAGAGCTACAGATTGAGCAATCATTACTAATCCATATTTTTCTGAACCTAAAACTCTTACCAGATAAGGCAATATAATTAGTGGTAAAATAAAATTTGCTCCTTGAATAAACAGCAAAGCGAGGTAATTCTTTACAATGATTTTCTTTTCTTTATTCATGAATTAGTTTTGAGCACTTACTTTGATAAAAATAACTAAGGCCTTTTCAAAAAAAATCAATTAAAATAAATAAAACCCCTAAGAGTAAACTCAAAAGGTCATTAGTTAAGTATTATTAAATTAACAACCTCAACTAAACAATTCTATTTAATTACTTTTTGTAACTATCTAAGTAGCTATTTAAATCTAAAAAAAGAATAATGAATAATACTAATAATACTGACAATCCAGCTACTATAAAAATATAATTCTTAGTTATCCCTTTAACCTCATATCCAATACTTTGGAAGTTTGAAACAATATTAATAACCTCTGATTTCTCTCCAATACTTTCAGCAATTAATCCTAAATCTTCATTGATTTCTCTATCTGTTCTAAATAATTCTATTTCCTTTGCTGATGTTTTTGTTCCTCCAAAATCAATAGTAGTTCCTGATAATTCTTTTTTAGATTCTTCCAACATTACTTTCATATACATTTTACGTAAAGAATCTACTTGAACTAAATTTTCTCTAAGCAAAGAATCTGTTCTAAAAAGATTTTCATTAGTTAATTTTTTTATCTTATTAAAATACTTATTTTTAATAACTGATGAAATCAATACATCCTCTATACCAGAGAAAACATTATCATTTAAAGATTCAACATAAATATCATGAATCCTGTAATCATAATCTTTAAAACTCATTTGAAACTCCTCAAAATCATAACTTTTAACTGTTAGTGTATCTACTGATAAAATAAATTGATCATAAGCGTTAATGATATCATTACCATTATCGATTGGTGTTATTTGAAATTTTGTAAAACCTGCGGCAGTAGTTGAATCTATATTAAAAATTGATGCTAATAAGAGAACTTTCTCTTGATCTACTAAGTCATTAAAAAAATTAATATTCTTATATAGTTGAAGTGAACTCCCAAAGTTAGGTTGAACAATTAGATTGGAGCCGTATTTATCTTGAGATGTACTCTCTAAAAATATTCCAATCACTCCTCCAATCACAGCAGCTATTATAATTTTTTTAAAGTGTATTTTAAAAAATAATAATACAGAAATTAAAAAATGAAATATCCCCTTAAAAATACTTCCAATAAAATTAAAAAAGTTTTTAAATCCTTTTCCTATAATTACAAATAGAGAACCTAAGTCTACCTCTTCCTCGTTGTTATTTTTAGCTGTTG
>Ga0206125_10004943_pt1 | contig 11491 bp, 10 predicted proteins | sample Helgoland_Spring_4_FD_148598 | JGI IMG/M metagenome (GOLD analysis project Ga0206125, IMG submission 148598) | Pelagic subsurface seawater microbial communities from Kabeltonne, Helgoland, North Sea - Helgoland_Spring_Bloom_20160331_1 | ecosystem: Environmental > Aquatic > Marine > Epipelagic ...
CACTTTTTTGTGAAAATAATCATTTTTCTTGAGCTCTCTAGCTTAAGGCCTCTACAGCAGCTTCTAAGCTCTCTTCATCCTCGACGGAGAGCACCGTTACTGACTTATCAATGCGGCTCATAAGCCCTGCAAGCACCTTGCCTGGGCCTAGTTCAAGAAAGGTAGTATGGCCATCGGCAATGAGTTTCTGCATAGAGGCGGTCCAACGCACCGAGCCGGTCACTTGCTGCTCAAGTGTGGACTTAATCTCGTTCTGGCCGCTGACAGCGCGCGCCTCGAAGTTACAGATGACGGGAATAGCTGGTTCGGAGAGCTCGGCCTTGGCCAGCACCTCGGCGAGTTTATCTTGAGCACTCTGCATCAGGCGTGAATGGTAGGCACCGGCGACATTGAGTTTTTTACCCATGCGCACGCCCCTGCCCTTGGCCTCAGCTACCGCCTTATCAATACCGGCCTCATCTCCGGATAATACAATCTGACCGATCGTGTTAAAATTGGCGACATCAACACCACAGTCCGCTGCAAGCTTAGCAACAGCCTCTTCATCACCACCGATCATCGCCGCCATAGCACCATTGGTAGCATCGCAGGCTTCTTCCATAAATTGACCACGTTGCTCAACAATTTTGAGACCCGTTTCGAAATCGAAAGTACCAGCAAGGGTGTGGGCGGTAAATTCACCAAGTGAGAGCCCCGCAGTGGCTGCCACATTGAGCGCAGGGACTTTTGCCTTCAACACTTCCAGACATGCTAGACCGTGAAGAAAAAGCGCCGGTTGGCAGCGTGATGTTTTAGTGAGTTCCTCGTCTGGCCCATTGAACATGATATCACTCAGCGAGTAGCCAAGCGCATCGTCCGCCTTACTGAACATCTCTTGCACAGCTGGATAGGCATCTGCCAGATCCTTACCCATACCTACCTTCTGCGCTCCCTGACCGGAAAATAATACAACAACGTTACTCATAGTTCATTTTTTCTAAAGGACAGCGGGCTGATGTGCAAGCCCACATCGCCCCGATGGGAAAACTTGCAAAAACAGACGAAACTCTTCTTGCAAAATATCACGGACTAAGGAAAGTTTCTCGCGACCGCAATCAGCTTTGCAATCACGGAGGGGTGGCAGAGTGGTCGAATGCACCGGTCTTGAAAACCGGCATACCGCAAGGTATCGTGGGTTCGAATCCCACCCCCTCTGCCAGAGCCCAGCCTACCACCGGTAGGCTGGGCTCTGGCATTTCGGGCGCGGGCCGAAAACTCTTTGCGAGCGCAGTGAGCAAGGGTTCGAACGCACATACATCGTGCATCACGATGTATCTCCAAAAGCAAAATACCGGAGGAGGTATTTTGGACCCCCGCATCGACTGCGCGGAGCGAAGTCAACGCACACGCCAGTGCGTGTATCACGCACTCTATATAATCAGAAATCCGGAGGAGGATTTCTGCAACCCAGCACGGCTTGAGCGGAGCGAAAGCAATCCCACCAGTCGGTGATCGCATCTTGCATACCAGCATAGCCTTTATTGAATGAACGCACCTAGCCTTAATCCCATCCTCCCAATCACTCCGCTCACCCCCCTCTCATCACATTCAAAAAGTAGGGCCGGTGGGACTTGAACCCACGACCAAGGGATTATGAGTCCCCTGCTCTAACCAACTGAGCTACAGCCCCCTTAATTAATGATGTTTTACATCTGGTGAATGATTCGGTCAACGACCAACCCAGACATGTGTTGAGGCTGAGCTACAGCCCCCTGCCGCCGCTGTCAATACATATGGCAACGGTTACGGTCAACGAGGAAGCTCGGCATCTTAAGCAGCATAAGCCCTCTTGACCTCAAGCCCGTTCTCAACAAGGATATCGCCATGCGGAATTACCTGCTTTTCAGTTTCCTAGCAGCGCTGACTTTCATGCTTCACTCCTGTTCGACGGCGAGCGGTGGCGCTGGCACTTATGGTTCGCCCAACATGGGAGGACCAAGCGCCGAAGTGAGGGCTGCCGAGATTGCATCGGAACCCACCGGTAATTTTTATTATGGCAGGCGCTACTTCGTAAAAAAAACCCGCTTCTGGGGTTATTTACGTAAACCTCGCCAAAGTGCTGACACTGCAAAGCTTGTCATTTTCAACGAAAGCAAAAAACTCAACCCAGATCGCTTGCCCGAGACAGGGCCTCGAGCTGAGCGCTATGGCTTTGACCAAAACTACGAATATAAAATCTACGGGTATTACACCGGAGACAAGGTCTACGAGGTGAACTCCAATCAAATTCTACCCGAGTTCATGCTCACCGGTTATGAGCTTGTTAATCGTAATCCAGGTTGGCTGTTCAGCCCCCGTGATCATTACAACCCTCAATATATCAACCTCAGACCAGCTCTCTAAATCATGACTATCTCAAGAGATGAAATTGCTGCGGTTCTCGATGAGATCGCGCTCCTTATGGAAATCAAGGGTGAGAACCCATTCAAAACCCGCGCTTACCGTAACGGTGCGGAAACCGTGCGTAATTACCAAGGTGAAATTGTTGCTATGGCGGCTGCCAACGAGCTTGAAGGCATCCCAGGCATCGGCAAGGCGTTGCAGGAAAAAATTCACGAACTCGCCAGCACCGGCAAACTAGAGTTCCACCAAAACCTGCGTGCCGAGTTTCCTCCCGGACTTTTCGATCTCTTTGGCATTCAGGGGCTGGGGCCAAAGAAGGTGCGCGCCTTGTATGATAAACTCAACATCGATTCCATCGACGCTCTCAAAGCGGCCTGTCAAGATGGCTCCGCTGCCTCACTTCCTGGCTTTGGCAAAAAATCCATTGAGAAGCTGCTCGAGTCGATTGACCTTAAGGAACAGTTTGCAGATTTCTTCCGCCTCGGCGATGTGGCACCTGTGGCAGAATATATTCTAAATCTTCTGCGTGAACATCCAGACTCACTGCGTGTAGCCACTGCCGGATCCTATCGTAGGGGCAAGGAGGTGCTGCATGACCTCGACTTTCTCGTCGCCACTGCTGCTCCAGCAAAACTCACCGCCTATTTCACAAGCTTGCCCGAGGTTCACTCCGTGATAGCTCACGGCGACACGAAGGCCTCAATCCGCCTCGAGAATGGTCTGCAGTGTGATCTGCGCGCCGTTTCTAATGATCAATTCCCCTTCGCCCTGCAGTATTTTTCCGGCAGCAAAGAGCATAACGTAGCGCTGCGCTCCCGCGCTCTCAAACACGGCTGGTCACTCAACGAATACGGCTTCACGCCAAAGGATAAGTCCACCCCACCGGCGCCAGCCGTCAAGGATGAGCGTGACATCTACCGCGTCCTAGGTCTTGACGATATCCCGCCAGAGCTGCGTGAAAATCAGGGTGAGATCGAGGCTGCCGATGCCGGTGAAATACCACGCCTCATCGAGCTCGAAAACTTACGAGGCACCTTCCACAATCACACCACGGAATCAGACGGTAAAAATACACTCGAGGAAATGGCGGTCGCCGCTCGTGATCTAGGTCTACAGTATCTCGGTATTGCCGATCACTCTAAGTCTCAATTTCAGGCCCGAGGTCTTCAGCCAGATCGCCTCCTGCGCCAGGTCGAGGCCATCGGCAAACTCAATGCTCAGTGGGATGACTTTCAGATCTTCGCCGGCACTGAGGTAGACATCCTCAAGGACGGCACGCTCGACTTTGAAGACAGCCTGCTAGCACAGCTCGATTACTGCGTCGCATCCGTCCACGGTTCATTCCAGCTATCAGAAAAAGAACAGACCAAACGTATTATTCGAGCGATGGAAAACCAACACGTTACCATGCTCGGCCATGTAACGGGTAGACTGCTACTGAAACGAAAAGGCTATGAGATCAATATCGATAAAATCATCGATTGCGCTGCCGCTACCGGCACGATCATTGAGCTCAACTGCAACCCCTACCGCCTTGATATGGACTGGCGTCACTGGCACCGTGCACGAGACAAGGGGGTGATGACTTCCATCAATCCAGATGCTCACTCCACTGAGCAGCTCCAATACCTTGCCTTTGGTGTGCGCATTGCCCGCAAAGGTTGGCTCAGGCGTGAGGACGTGCTCAATACCCGCAGCCTTGAGGATGTGCGGGAGTTCCTGAGTGTGGGAAAAGCTGCGTGCAAAGCCTAGCTTCTAGCTTTGCTTGATCTGCACTTTTCTAGCGCATTTCAAGCTTGGTCTTCGCCCAGCACCATTTAACGACCTCACCATCCTCGATCAAGGCGATCGCTTTCTGCTGCTGTTTACCCAAAATCGTCTCGGCCTCAAAGGTAACCATGCCAGTCTGATAGTTGGCCCCATCAAACTCCATGTCCTCACCGGCGACCCACTCGGTAACCTGGTCCGCCTTAAATTCGGTGACTTTACCGTCTGCTACACTTGCTTGCATACATGAGACAATGGCCACCTCATCCAGCACCACGGGCTTAGCATCCTCGATACGCTTCATTTCAGCTTCTCTTTGAATGCGCGCGTTCATTACTGGCAGAACCAATTCCTTAAAATCAGTTTGGTCCACATCGATCGCATGCTCGAGAGTCATGCCCTTGGTTTTAAAGATAAGGTCTGTGCCCTCGAGACGAATTGGGCTTACCTGAGCTCCCTGTTCAAGCGCAAGTGTAAGACCATCACTGGCGATCTCGAATGTCTCGCGAAGAGATACTGTTTCAGGGAAATCCGCAGGTTTGACCAAGCTTAAATCGATCTTGATCGTTGGCACAGGTTTAGACTTCACCTTGTTGGCTTTTTTCTTAGGTTTGGCAGTTTCTTTTTTAGCTACCTTGCTCTTGTTTCTGTCTGTATTGCGCAGCTCAAAAAAGAGGGGCTCAATGACGTAGCCCATGCCAACACAGGCAGCGACCATAATAAAAGTACCTAGATTTGTCATAACGGGCGTATGCGTAACATTCAGTTCAACTCACGGCAAGCCAGATTCAATCGTGGCTCGCATTAAGATTACTTCTTTTTATTACGTAAAAATGGCGGGATATCGAGGTCTTCTCCTTCGAGCACATTCGGACTTTCGCCTTCAAACTTCCCCTTGGGACCACCGTCTAACTCCAGCTCCCCTTGAGCCGTTTGTTTGTCGTCATCAAATACCTCGCCAAAAAAATCGTCCTCTTCATCAGGCTGGCTATTTTCAATCTGTGTTTCCTCCGCCTCTTCAGAATCAAGATCTTCGATCTCGGCAAAAGGGTGCTCGTCTTCATCAATATCAAAATTAACGGCGGCTTCAACCACGCTTGGGGCTTCGTCCACGCTTGGTTCTTCGTCCACGCTTAGTTCTTCATCCCTGTTGGACTCTTCATCCCTCAGCACCGCATCTGCAAGCTGCTGGACATCGTTCATGTTGATAAAGTCCGCATAATTGCCGACCTCCTCCTCTGCGTCAGCGCCTTCATCATAGGAAGTATCATCATCTTGGTCTTCGGAGTGATCACTCACCAGATCATCAGGAGCATAACCTTCGCTTGGCTCCATGATTTCCTCGTCCTCTGGTGTATCAATCACCGTAGTGGATTCGACCGCCGCGATCGGTGCAGTTACGCTTAGTTCAGGGGCGTCCTTGTCCTCCTGATCTTCTTCATCATCATCTGGCTCAGAGGCATGAATTTTTCCTTCCGGAACTGCGCTGATCAATGTCACGCTGAGGCTTCCTTCCATGGACGGATCAGTAGCGACACCAAATAAAACCTGGGCGCCTGATGGGATGTGCTTCGAGATGCTCTGCATGAGCAGCTCTACCTCATAAAGTGTCAGGCTTTCATCTCCACAAATATGGACAAGCACACTCGATGCATCGGCTAGCAAGTGACCTTTATCCAGTAACGGGCTGTTAAGCGCGTTCTCAATAGCTTGTTGGGAACGGCTTTCCCCTTGCCCAACACCCGAACCAAAAAGACAACGTGAACGCGTTGTATTCAGTGCACTCATCAAGTCCCCTAACCCGATGTTGATCAGACCAGGCCTGACGACAAGACGTGTCACCGCCTTGATGGAATCTGAAATCATCCTGTCACAGGCGGCAAAGGCTTCATGGATTCCCTGCTTGGCAAGAACCAGCTCGCCCATACGGTCATTATCAAAAGTAACCACAGCATTGGACAATACCGATAATTCATTGAGTGCTGTATCCGCCTGCTCTCTTCGCCGTTTTCCTTCAAACTCAAAAGGCATGGTCGCAAAGACAACAACAAAGGCTCCCTCCTCGCGAGCGATGCGGGCAATCAAGGGCGCTGCTCCAGATCCGGTGCCTCCTCCCAAGCCTACGCAGAGGAAAACAAGTTGCCGTCCGCGGAGCGCGTCACGCAGCTCTAGCTCAGACTCCTCTGCCGCACGCGCGCCAAGCTCAGGATCTCCACCGGAGCCCAAACCCTTGGTCAGATTTTTACCCAAATGAATTTTCTCGCTAGCCACCGAGCTCGATAAGGTGCGCAGATCTGTGTTCACACAGGTCATCTCAGGGCCGGACAGACCATCGAGCGTGGCCCGATCAAGGATATTAGCGCCGGCACCACCGAGCCCTATGATTTTAACGGACGACTCGGGGATAGTCTGTTGTGGATCGCGGCTATATGAAATCATTGTATTATTGAGAAAAATTCTAGGCTGACGGCAGTAGCCTAATAGTTAACAAACCTTTATCAAAAAGGGCGGCAACTGGCTAGCATAGAATGCTGTTTTTCATGACAGCCCACAGCATCCTGTCTTATCCTGTGACATTTCAAGACACTCCATGACTTCCAGCCGCCAAGTTGATCACATCAATCGTGAAATCAAGCCGGGCACGATACTGTGCCATGCCCACGCGCGAGTAGCCGCGACCACTGACTCTTCATCACTAAGCCTGGGATAAATACGCTTTTTTTCCAGCACCACCGAGGCCAGTCCAGCAGCCTTTATATTGGTTGTCACCGTCAGTATTTGTGCGCAGGCCGCAAGCCCTAGAGAAGCCATCACGATACTCACCATCCACAGCACAGGCAGCCTACCTACACATAAACCAAAGACACACACGACGAGGGTGAAAATAGGAAATGCGTGCCCGAAGCGTAGCGCCCATCGACGCCGAGCGACAGATGCCGGATCCCTCAGCGACAGGAAGTAGAGGCCAACTCTCAGTGCAACCTGACCGTGATCTGCGCCGTTTTTTCCTGCTGCTAATTCAGAAGTAAGCGACAACCATCCATCGCCACTATCAGCGGCGCCAGCCCACTCCCGTTTTTTTATGCGCAGCTCAGTATGCTCCTGACCCATGGATGATAACATGCGCTGGGCCAGGGCCGAGCCGTCACCAGACAGAGCAACAACGCGGGATCCTTTCAGAATACGATCCGCATGGAGCTTACGTAAGATCAATGCCGCCAGCAGCGGCAGCAGAGAGAGGAATAATAAAAGACGGTGCATGTAATGGGAATGGGAAGCACAGCATCATCAACGCATCTTATTTGGTAAAGGGTCATTTTTGAAATGCTCGTATTGTTTGCTCAGCTGTTGGTAGTTCGCGTAAACCAGCGGCAGGCTGCGAGGGCTTCCTCCTGCATGAGAAATACTGGCAGCCATCGCTTTTTTCGACCACATGAGTGCTTTTTGACGATCCCCTCTGGCGAACCACACCTCAGCCATGGTATCAAGGTAAGCACCTTGGTTCGGCATGCTGCTGACCGCCTTTTGGGCATGGGCATAGGCTTCATCCAGATTCCTCACTGCTCTGGCAGCCAGCCATGCCGCTGTATTGTGGGAATTGTGGGACTGCGGGTAGTCCTTGCTGGCCGCTTCAATATGAGCATAACTCTCATCAAACCAGCGCTGATAGGTCTTTGCTGGAATCTTGTTGCGCAGGGCTGGGAAAAAATCATCGGCAAGTGCGCCATCTCCGGGAATGAGCTGACGGGCTACATCGAGTCTTCTTAGGCCCTCCGCCTGCCCCCCTTGATTCAACATCATCATCCCGTGGCAAAACTCAGCTCGGTAGCGCACTTTCAGACAAAGATACAGTTCAGCTGCGCTACTACGCATCACAAAGCGGGCAAAAACTTCACTGATTGCCAGAGCCTTTTGCCAATCACCACTGGCATATAATGACTCTCCGTTGCCCGCCAAAAGAGTTACTGCCCAGCTATATTCAGCCAAATCCTCGCCATCTAAATCAGAGAGCGCAGCGGCCAAGAACCATAGCTCGATGGCCTTTTCTTCATATCCAACAGCGTATAAATAATGACCCCAATCAATCAAGCTCTCTGGGTCGCCCAGACTCAGCATCATGACCCGACGATAGACTTCCTCGGCCTTTTCTGTTTGCCCCAGTTTGAGTAACGCAATGTGCCACTTGCTTAGGCTTAGGCGATCCTCCGGCCTAGCCTTGATGCGAGCTGCAAGCACTGGCTCAATGCTCTCCCAGCGCAGCAGATTATAATCCAAATCATTTCGGGCTCCTTGCAATGACTTTGTCTGATCCGCGAATCTCTCTACCATCTGAGAGGCTGTAGCAAGATCGTTGCGAGCAATACATAATTGATAAAGCGTGGTGATGAGAAGATCCTTGGCCAAGTCGTCGAGTTTGATCGCCTCCGCCACGAGGGCATTATGGATCTTTGTCGTCTGGTCGTCAGGATCGGGCAGTAAACCAGCAAGCAAGCCTATTTGATCTATGGTGTTTGCGATGTCTTCGCTATCAGAATTTTTGGGATGACGGTTTTTGAGATGCTCCCATAGGCAATCCCTGAATTGGGGTTTCAAAAGATTGATCAATTTTTTGCCTGCCTCAGCAAAATCACCATGATCAGCATCTTCGTCTGCGATCTGCTGCTTGATAAAATAAATACCCAAAGAGCCTAAGCCCTCATTGGCCATCATCTCAATATGCTCATTCCACTCTTCTCCATCTTGACTCGCAAATACAGTCATCATCGGAGTGAGCACTTCACGCGCATCTTGTTTTTCTCCGCGCGCATAGAGAAAGCTCGCCAGCATCATGATACGCTCTGAAGCTGTATCGCCAATGTCTCGATCATCTTCTTTGATCTCATCGATGCGTTTTTTCACCCATTCAGTGTAGGGCGGCTTGGCGTTTTCTGAGATCCCAAGTGAATTCAAACTTTGCTCCGGCATTTCAACCAGATCGTAAAAATAAAAGGCCGCATTGGCATCACTGCTCTGCAGTAATCCAAGTGCCTCTTCGCGGAATCCGTTGACAGCAAGACACCTTACGATGCGCGAGCTATCTTTCGGGTCTGGCCCCACGAGCTTCCACTGACGACTTTCAGCTTCCGCCTCAGCTTCTTTGCCCTCGAGCCTTAATTGCTGCAGCTTACAGCCCCATCGGTAAATAGCATCGCCCTCATCAGCCGATCGCTCTAGCCATGGCTCAGCGTTACCATTTAATACACCCAGCAAATCTGCCGCTACCGGCTCGTTGGCCTGTTGCGATTCTTCAATAGCTGCATTAAGATTACCGCCAGCTCGGTGTAACCACATTCTCCATCTCGCTGCACCCTCCCCCTTAAGATCGGCAGCTTTTCGCAGCTCTTCATCTCGTTGGCCCGTTTGAGTGTAATAGAAAGCCCGGACACGCATGTGCAAATCACTGTCCCCAGTGAGCTCCAAAATTTCGCTAACTAGCTGATGATTATCTTCAGCCATTGCCTTTCTCATAACGGGCTCCACTCTAGGCCAGCATAATCGAGACATCGCATCTTTGATCTCAGCGTTATTTTCAAGCTTGGCGAGATACATGACCTGCTTCCACTGACGCAGTTGCAAAAGCTTATGGGTAATAATGATTTTACCATCATTATTACTCTTCAAAAACCTCAGCACTAACTCCTTTGCCTGCTCTGGGCTGTCATAGAGAAGCCCCGCTGAGATATAAAAAATCAACTCCCTAGCCCGCTCGGAGGCCTCAATATCATCACCCGCCTCTACCCGACGTAAAGCAGGCAGCGTGTCTTTACCCAGCTTCCATAGATCAACCATGGCCTGCTCTCGCACTACAAAAGATTCATCGCCGAGCTTCACCGCCAAATCGTCAATCTGCTTGAGAGCCGGCACAGCGATCGCCTCTTCAGCTCCAGCCGCACGAACATCCTCCACCGCAGCTTCAGAGGATATGGTCGCCAACGCGAAAAGCAGCAGCAGCACAGCATAACAAGCCCACGCACTTGGCCGAGACTTATGCTGTTTATTGTCAATTGGATGAAGCTGCGTGATCATTGAACCTGTTGTTTAGTCACCTTAATACATGTTGGAAGGAGATGAACTCAATAAACTCATTACTTACTAGAGCGCAGATGGTCACCGATCTTATTCAACCATGAGGATATATCGCTGAAAATCTGAGCTCGCTGATGGTCATACATCAAGAGATGATATGAATCAGGATAGTAGTAATGTGTTTTGTCAATTGATTGATCAAAGCTCTTACAGAAGTCATTCACCTTGTCTTCTTGAGTGAAAAAATCTTTGCCTCCATGAAGCACCAGCACGGGACATGAGACAGCCGGTGCCATTTGATCCATGGACTGGGCTAGGTCACCAAGACCGACCAACAAACGAAGAGTGTAGCGGCGGATATACCATGGATTCTTGGCTGCCTGCTGTTCATGAATATCCTCCTTAGTCACCACCGGGCGCCGACCATCAGAAAGCGATTCCAGTGAGATTCTAGCTTTGGGGAAAAGTATGGCAGCACATTTTGCGGCCAACAATTTCCACGTGGAAAGCTCGGAGTCGACCTCGATAATCGGTGAAGAAATTGCTATGGCATGTGGCTGTTGTTGACAGCGCGCATTTTGATATCCGTGCATCACAATCAATGAGCCCATGCTCTCACCAAACCAAACGATTTTTGATTGGGGGTGCTCTTGGCGTACCAACTCTGTAAAGACGGTGAGATCTTGATACCACTGCTCTACTCGCCTGATATCACCACGCCTGCTCTCTCTTGGATCCATGCCCTGGCCCCTCGTCTCCGCTGCATAGAGCGCCACATCTTGGCGATGCTTTAACAGGTAGTGCGCCAAGTTATCGTAATCACCTGCATGACCTGAAATCCCGTGCACTCCAATAATAACGATCTCTGGATCTTGGTGAGCAGCAGATTTCGGCAACCACTTACGGTAGCCAAACTCGTCACCATCATAGCTCACATAATGATCTAGCTTGAGCTTTCCTTTCACTGGTGGCGCAAAGCTAATGGACGTGGCACATGATGACAGCAGCGCTATCCAAGCAAAAGTAGCCAGCATTTTCGACGATACTGCCAGTCTGGAAAAAGAACTCATCATGAAAGCCAGACAACCTTGCCGCTAAACAAAGTTGATTGCAAGCACCCATGAAGCATGCCCGTCCATCAAAGAACTCGGAGATTGCTTGATTATTTATCCGTCGGGTGGTTTTCTACATGCGTGTTACAGATCGTCTTCAATGAAATTAGTGCTTCCGAGATATCCCGCATGGATACTCTCGACCAACTAGAGCTCCTCGACGC
>Ga0206125_10004949_pt1 | contig 11481 bp, 10 predicted proteins | sample Helgoland_Spring_4_FD_148598 | JGI IMG/M metagenome (GOLD analysis project Ga0206125, IMG submission 148598) | Pelagic subsurface seawater microbial communities from Kabeltonne, Helgoland, North Sea - Helgoland_Spring_Bloom_20160331_1 | ecosystem: Environmental > Aquatic > Marine > Epipelagic ...
TAAGGCAACCGTCATTCCGCCTCGACAAACCTCGGAAATACCCCCGCTGGCGCGGGTAACTCGGTGCCTTCTGCCAAACGCTGGTCCAGGGACGCAAAATGCCGCTGGTCCTCTGATTGAGCCAGAAGATCCAGCAGCTTGCCACTGCTTTCAGGCATGACAGGCTGCAGAATTACCGCAACCCGGCGAACCGTCTCTATCACCGTGTACAACACTGCGCCCATCCGCTCAGGATCGGTCTTCTTCAACGTCCATGGCGCCTGCGCGTCGATGTAAACGTTGGCCTCAGAAATCACCAGCCAGATGGTTTCCAGCGCCTTGTTAAAGGCCTGGACATCCAGATGCTCGCGCACCCCATTCAGCAGCCTCTCCCCTGCCGCTTCAATCAGCGCTTCGTCTTCAGCCGTCAGGGTAACAGCCGGAACCACGCCGCCAAGATTTTTAGCAATCATCGACAGCGACCGCTGCGCCAAGTTCCCCAGATTGTTGGCAAGGTCGCTATTCATGCGCGTGATCATCGCGTCGCGCCGGAAATCGCCATCGTTGCCAAACGGCACTTCGCGCAGAAGGAAATAGCGGGTCTGATCGAGGCCAAAGGTCTCCTTGAGTTCATAGGGATCAATCACGTTCCCCAGCGACTTAGAGATTTTTTCACCCTCGTTGGTCCACCAGCCGTGTGCAAACACACGCTTGGGCAACGGCAGCCCAGCACCCATCAGGAAAGCTGGCCAGTAAATCGCGTGAAAACGTAGGATGTCCTTGCCGACCAGATGCAAGTCTGCGGGCCAGCGCGGCGCCTCATCAGGCCACCCGGTCGCCGTGATGTAGTTGGTCAAGGCATCGAGCCAGACATACATCACGTGCTTCTCATCACCGGGCACGCCGACGCCCCAATCAAAGGTCGTGCGGGAAATAGATAAATCCTGCAGACCGCCCTTCACGAACGAGATAACCTCATTCCGTCGCCCTTTGGGCAGAATGAAATCTGGCTGCTTCTCATAAAGCTCCAGCAGCGGTTTTTCGAAGGCTGACAGGCGGAAGAAGTAAGACTCTTCCTCGACCCACTCCACCGATTTCCCCGTTGGCGCAATCCGGTTTCCATCTGGGCCTTCGATCAGCTCGCCTTCGTCGTAGAAGGCTTCATCAGACACCGCGTACCAACCGGAATACTTGTCCAGATATATATGGCCTGCTTCCGATAGAAGCTTCCACATCTGGGCACAGGCGCGCTTGTGGCGGTCCTCAGTGGTACGAATGAAGTCATTGTGGGAAAAGTTGAAGTCTGTCGCCAACTCTCGGAACACGGCAGACACTTCGTCAGTAAAGGCCTGCGGGGAAACCCCTTTGGCTTCCGCTGACCGCTGGATTTTCTGGCCATGCTCATCCGTGCCGGTCAGAAAGTGAACGTCGTAGCCATCCAAGCGCTTGAATCGCGCCATTACATCCGCAGCGAGCGTTGTGTAAGCGTGACCAATATGGGGACGATCGTTGACGTAGTAGATTGGCGTCGTAACGTAATAGGTTTTCTTGGTCATGGCTCCAAAAGCTCAAAACTGTCCATTTTCGAGCCAGACCTTAGCGCTTCCGACCCGCCTTAGACCACGGCTAAGTCAGCAGAGCAGTTTGTCTATTGCCGCCTAGCGATACTGGTTCAAGGCATTCGGAGTATAAATGGAGTCATAGGGAACCACGGCGCCATCAAGGGTCGTTGAAGCCTCGAAGCCAAAGGTCAGGTTGTTGTTGACCATGTACTCACCACCAACTTCGATCCACGTTTGATCGCGTGCCACTAGACCGTCAGGCTGCATCGCTACAGAGTTTATGGCCGCGTACAGCTCACCTTGGCGTCCATGAATGTTGAGGCCCGCACCGTATTCGTAGGCCGAACCCAAGGTCGTATCGACGCGTTTGCCATCGAGCTCCAGCGAAAGGCTGGGGCTCAGGTCTAGCTCTGCTGCCACGCCGTAAGAAACCCCGGAATAGCCCTCACCCCAGTTGGTCGTGAAGGCCTCGACTTCCAACGTGACATCAAGGTTATCGGCAGTTTCGTATTCGGTGTCAAAAGCCGGGCCAAAGGACGGCACCACGGCGGGCTGCGGGTAAAATACCTGCGCGCCGGCGGAACCGGTCATAGCAAAAACAGCAATCGCAACAATCACGACAGAACGCATGCGTCTTCTTTCCTTCATCGTGGAAGCCAGGAAACGGCCTCTAGCTCCATTCAACTAAGCATCCGTCATGGTTTAGGCGAGACACAAATGCGGCAGCATTGCGTTTTTCCGTTCACGATTGCGATGGCACTAATACCGGCTCAGCAAGGACCGCCATTCATCCTCAGGATTGACGTTCAAGCCATCGATCCGAGCAAAGGCTCCCAACGCATCGCGATACAGCGCTTGCCCACGACGAACATTGGGCAGGCTCGCACCCTTTTGCCGAGCGTGCAATGCCCGCAGGAACAAGGACCGAAAAGCAACATCACCGGTCTTGCCGATCGACCCGGCCAGACGTGCAGCCTGGGCGGAATGCCGCTGTGGATGAAACTCCAGAGCCAAGGCATCGAGCTGCTCTAGCCAGCCGATGGCTTTGCCGTCGGCCAGCCGTTCCGCCAAACCAGGCGAAAAACCGCTTGCCTCTGCCAAAGCTGTTAACTCTGACTGGCCGGATGCATCAGCCCATTGGGCAAAATCCGGCGCGGCGAGAGGCACAAAAGGCACCTTGGCACAGCGCGACAATACTGTGGGAAGCAAGCTCCCCAGCGATCGGGCTACCAAAATGATCAACCCTCCCCGCGGCGGTTCTTCCAGCCGTTTGAGCAGAGCGTTAGCCGCCTCGCGGTTCATCAGCTCGGCGCCATCTATGATCACGATGCGCCGGGAGGAAAACGTGCCTGTAGTCGAAAAGAAACCGCCAATCCGCCGGACAACCGCAACCGTCAGTTCGGTCTTATCCGCCAGCTTCTCCAGAAACAGCAAGTCGGGGTGGCCGCCCGCCTCAACCATTCGCGCGGCGCGGTCCTGATCCGGCCCAACCACGGGCTGCCCCGCCTGCGGCGCCTGACCGGCCAGCAAGGTCTTTGCCAGCACCAGCGCAGCGGTGCGTTTTCCAATACCTTCTGGACCATAAAGGATCAGGCCCGTTGGACCATCGCCAGATGGATAAAGCGTGCACAGTTGGTCCCAGGCGCGATCCTGCCCGATCAGCGCCCGCGGATTCAGAGCACTACGGTCAGCTTCCACCGGCTGCTTGGCCCGAGACGCTGCCACTAGAGGGCCTCCGGAAACTGCTGAGTAAGCGCCTGCTGCACCCGTGCTTCGACCTCTTCAATCGCCCCAGAAGCATCAATTTCGCAGGTGGGGCCGCGCGCGCTGGCGTCTCGCAAAACAGTGGTATAGGCAGCACGAACGCGCACGTGATAACTGTCCTCGCGGGCTTCGAAGCGCTTTTCTTCGTCTTCACGCTCCCGGGCCCGGGTTAGCGCAGCGTCGGTAGACAAAGCAAAAGCGAGCAACAGGTCTGGCTCCAACCCGTCGGTCGCCATATCGATCAGCGCTTCGAGCTTGGACTGATCAAGCCCTAGCCCGCCGCCCTGATAAGCCAACGTCGAATGGTAGTAGCGGTCACAAATCACCCACTGCCCCGCTGCCAAAGCCGGCCGTATCACTCGCTCAACCAGTTCATGACGGGCCGCATTCATGAGCAAGGCTTCGGTCCAGTTCAGCAGGTCGCCCGGCTCGCCCTCTACCAGTAGCGCCCGGATCCGTTCAGCGGAGGGACAGCCGCCCGGCTCCCGAACCTGCACCACACTGTGACCAGCCGCTATGAGCCGTTCCGACAATCGTTTTGCCTGCGTGGTTTTGCCGGTTCCGTCCGGCCCCTCGATGACGATGAAGCGCCCATCCATAGTCAGTCTGACAATCCAAAAACAATGTATCGTATGCCGGTCGAGACCCGTTCCAGCCGACCAACCGAGTCAACCGATGCTCCGGCCACAACGGGGATCTCCTGCGGATCAATGCCCGGCCCGCTGAGGATCAGTGTACCCAATTCTGTGCCAATGTTAACCGGCGCCGGCACAGGCGATCGATACGTCACCTGCGCACGCAAGTTTTCGTAGGTGTGCCGGGGCAAGGTCATGCGAAGCCCGTACTTGGCCACCAGCGGCACTGTGTCTTGTTGGCCCAACCAAACCGGTGCATGCCCAATCACTTGGCCAGCGCGGAATAGACTGTGGTTGCCATAGGCTCGCAAGGCCCAATCGGTCAGTCGTTCGGCCTGAGTCTTCCGTTCTGCCTTCGACGTGGCGCCGTTCAGGACAATAATCACCCGCCGGTCATCCCGGACGGCCGAAATCATCACGCCATACCCCCCGGCATCGGTCTGCCCGGTCTTGATGCCGTCAACGCCCAGCAGTTCATCGCCCAGTATAGGGTTTCGGTTGTTTTGCAGAATATCGTTGAAATTGAAGGATTTACGCGCAAAGTACGAATAGAAATCGGGGTGATCGCTGATCAGCCGCTGTCCTAGAATTGCAAGATCCCAAGCGGTCGAATAGTGCCCTTCGTCCGGCCAGCCACTGGCGTTGACGAAGTTGGTATCAACCATCCCAATCGCAACCGCCGTTGCGTTCATCAGTTTGGCAAACTCGGCCTCAGTTCCGGCAAAACCTTCCCCTAAAGCAATCGCGGCGTCATTACCTGAAACAACGATCAGGCCAATCAGCAAATCCTGCACGCTGACTTTCTGTCTGCGTTCCAGCCACATGGTCGAACCCCGCCGCGAGCTTGCCTTCTCGCTAACGGTATAGATCGTATCCATCGACAGCTGGCCCGCGCGCAGGGCGTTGAACAGGACGTACGCGGTCATCACCTTGGTCATGGACGAAGGCGCCATCTGCTGCCGGGCGTTCTTTTCATAAAGAACCTTGCCCGTTTCGGCATCAACGACGATGGCCTGCTTGGCGTCGGTGGTGATAGCCCCGGCCAGCGGCGCTAGGATCGTCAGGGCAAGCAGTGCAAACAGCCCGGCCAACGCAGACCGCAGCACACCCGACCACCGCTCCAAGCAGACGGGTCTAAAAGAGAGCTCTGTCAAAGCATCAATCCGGCTCAATCGATGACCACCTGCGCATCAACCGCACCCGCTGCAACCACTCGGCCCAGCGCCACACGCGCATCCGAATCAGAGCCATAAGGCCCGACGCGCACGCGCCAGATCTGTCGTCCATTGAGCAAGGCCGGCTGGATCACCACGCTGCCGGTTTGTGACAGCATTTGCTGCATGGACAGCGCATTGGCTCGCTCGCGGTAGGCCCCGGCCTGGATGTAGAACGCTGAGCCGCCGGCACTGAAGAAGGCATTGCTCGCGCCGGGCAGGTTGCCGCCGCCCACCAATGGAACCGTAGGCGCTTGGTTATTGGCCGCAAAAGGGTCGTCCAGGGGCTGGGCTGCGATGACTTGCGGGGTGGCAATGGTCGAAGCGCCTTGCGGGATCAGAGGATTGGCCGCCTCAAACTGCGGCGCTGCGGCATTGGGGATTGCAGCGCCTGCAATCGCAGGCTCCAGCGCACCGCCAATGGTACCACCGGTCACTTGGGCAACGTTGCGCGTGACGGTTTCCACCACCTCGACGGTGACATTGGCAACCGCACTGGAGCCAAAACCGAGTACCTTGGCGGCGGCGGGCGTGACCTCGAGCAGATGGGTAAAGTTCTCCGGTCCACGATCGTTCACCCGCATCAACGTCGAACGCGTGTTGTCCCGGTTGGTCACTTTGATGATGGTCGAGTAAGGCAGGGTTCGGTGCCCAGCAGTGTAAAGGCCGGGGTTGTAGCGTTCATCGCTTGCCGTGGTGCCGGAAAACAGCTCCGAGCCCATCACAGCAATACCGTCGCGAATGTAGGTCAGATCTTCCATTGGCGTCACCGACTGTCCGCCGATGGCATAGACGCTCCCCAAAGAGTACCGCGCCACGTCGCCGCTGGGGTCAAGCGTGTTGACCGGAAAGGCTGACACAGGGTTGCTGGGATCAAACGTCGGCAGAGTCGATGTTGAAACGACCTCCGACGCGGTTCCACGATTGCGTCCAAAGCTCTCCTGCACGGCGTCACAAGCCGTGAGAGCGAAGGCGCAGGCTAGTAAAGAAGCGGCTGACACCACCGTCCTGATATTCATTATGGGTTCACCCCTGAAACTACTTGGCGCGCACATGTCAAATCCTGGTCCCCGCCGCCGGGCTTGCAACTGTGCACGGTGATTAGAATGTCGCATAACATGTATGGGCCCAAATCGCCATGGTTGCGCATTGAAATTGAGGCCGTTTCGGTAAGGCTTGGCTGTGTCACCATCATGGCAAACACTAGCGCCAGCCACGAGCCATGCATCGCGCTCATACGGGCACTTGGCAGAACAAAAAATTCAAGGCTTGCAACCCAAGCCACACCCGTCTATTTCAGCTCTCAGCGTTCCCTGATAGCTCAGTTGGTAGAGCAGCTGACTGTTAATCAGCGGGTCACTGGTTCGAGTCCAGTTCAGGGAGCCATTTTTTCTGTCTGCATTTAAGCGACTTGACTGTCGTGCAGTCTAGAAATTCAAACCCTCATTCGATGTTATGATGACGTTACCAACGCCCAAACTGTGGGGGTTTATTGAGAAAGTAACTGTGTCATTTGCATCAGGGTCACTCACTAAAGCCGTGTAAACTACTCCAATGGAGCTGCCCACTTTCTCAATAGGAGCTGGGCTATTGTCTCCTCACCGAACGGGTTCGCCTTGAGGCGCCTGTGGACCGGCTGGACCTGTGTCACCCCCGAAACCTTTTGACCCCGATGAGGCAGGTAGACCATTTGTTTAACCGTTTAGAAATGCCTGTCCTTTGCCGATATCATTGATCTGACCAATGAGGATCTCCAGCAAAGCTGATTGTTGCTAGTAGGCTTGCCCGAGTCTTTTGGTTCAGGAATTTCAGCCAGCCAAACATGAACAAGTCAACCAACCAAAACAGCCCTACCTATAAGACCCACTCTTACTAGGCACGAATCATGCTGACTGAGATCATCATGAGACCTCAGTCAGCCCGTAACTCTAAAAGGCTGTGGCTGCAATCGTCGCCCCTCCATCCTTGCAACCCCTTCAAGCTCTAGTTTTGGTTGTAACGGTTGCACCCGTATTTGACTTTCTTCCACCTTTTAAGAAAAAGCGAAGCTGCAGATCGAGAGCACCTTGACGGCATCAAAGACGATCGCATGAAGTCCGGAGCGGACATGCTTGTTCAGGCTGATAGAGGCTACCTGAGAAATACCCACGGACGCTGGGAACAACGGTACAAGCCTTGCCACGTCGTCTTGTTCGAGGACATCTCTCGGTACAGAACGAGGCAAGATCGTCCGATGGCGTCGCGTTGGTTTTCGAATTGAAGCTGAGCTAAGCCTTGTTTCATGGTGTAGGTGGCGTGGGACTGGCGTGCTCAGTAATGCTTGCCCGGGTTTTGGAAGTCCTCGAAGCTCAGTCCTGCGGCCGTTGCTGCTGTTTTACTCTCCGAGGCCCAGGCAACGCCTCGACGTAACATCTCGTAAGGCGCGCCGCTCTCGATCACGTTGGCCTTGTGGCCGAGTGCGTTGTAATAGACCCGCCCAACGCCCCATTTTCGCGTCCATGCCACCGGGACATCAACCGGACCATTGGGGCTGTGGTACCAGTTTACCGTTGGGAAACGGGTTGTTGCGAGGACGTGGTTGGCGGCATCAACATGCAGGTAATACTGTTCGGTTGAGACCTCAAAATCCTCAAGACCACGGGTTAGTTCGTGCTCGTGATCGGTAATATTCACGGTGTATGGCACGCCGTCACCGCCCGGATGCGCGACCCAGTTTGCACCGGTCATGAACTGCCACAGAACGTTTTCGCGGAACGCATCACACATGCCGCCGTGGCAACCGGCCAGACCGGTGCCGCGCGCAACGGCCTCTGAGACGTTTTCGGCCTGATGCTTTTCGATTTTGCTCATGGTCCAGATCGGCACAATGAGATCATAGCGGCAAAGCGCCTCGAAATCGTCGAAACAGTCCAGTGTGCTGCTGATGTCTGAGGTTAGCCCCTGAGCATCCAGCATGGCGGCAATCAGGTGCGCCACTTTTTCCGGCTCATGGCCATCCCAGCCGCCCCAGGTGATCAATGCGTTTGCTTCTGACACTGTCATTGCCTCTTTCGTTCTATTCCAGCGGTGGAGGTGTCGGCGATCGAACGTCCGGCAGCCCTCCCTCAAACTCTGCCGCCTTGCCTGCAAGCCTACAGCCCGTCGGGGACAATCGCTAGAGACCATGATGGGGGCAGGCGGCAGCCTATGGCAACAATCATCGCCGCCGCCAACACATCCAAGCCTGCTCTCACCGCCCGAAGGAGGCAAGCCCTTAGGAAACGGCAGAATCAAAGCAGCGCTTGGCCGCCGGCGTTAACGCCACCATTGTTCCCGGCTGAATTCTCACAAGGATGCAAGCGGAGGATAAGGGGCTCCAGACGCCCTTATGAGCGCGTTCAACACGAAAAAGGGTGACCCCTGCCGACCGGCTGAAGCCACCCTCTATCAAACTCTACGGCCCAACAGGCCAGAGCGCCAACCGCTTATGCAGCGGCGGCAATCCCGATGGAGGCCTTGTTCAGCGCCTGCGAGATGTCCGCAATAATATCATCCGCATGTTCGATGCCAACCGAAAGACGGATATACCCGGGGGTTACGCCTGCTGAGCGTTGCTGGTCCGCGGGCAGCTGACTATGCGTCGTACTAGCGGGATGAATCGCCAGCGAGCGGTTATCGCCGATGTTGGCGACATGGTAGAGCATATCGAGGGCATTGATGAAGGCCTTGCCGCTTTCAAGGCCCTGCGCGTGCTCAAAACCAACCAGGGCACCAGCGCCCCCTTCCAGATAGCGATCTGCGCGGTCCTTGGCAGCGCCCTGTTGCTGACCGGCATAGATGACGCGTGTGATGTCAGGATGCGCGCTCAGGAAGTCTGCAACCTTGGCCGCGTTCTGGTTCTGCCGCTCAAAACGAAGTGCGAGCGTTTCAAGACCCTGAATGAACTGGAAGGCATTCTGCGGGCTGAGCGCAAAGCCGTAGTCTCGCTGAACCGTCACTCGGGCTTTGAGAATAAAGGCAATCGGTCCGAGCGGCTTGACCGCATCGACCCAGACAGCACCGTGATAGCTTGAATCGGGGTTGTTCAGCAGGGGAAAACGATCGGCGTGCCGCTCCCAATCAAAGGTGCCGCTGTCGAGTATCACACCGCCAATCGACGTGCCGTGGCCACCGATATATTTGGTGGTTGAGTGAATGACCACGTGAGCGCCGTGCTTTATGGGCTTGCAGATAATCGGTGCGGCAGTGTTGTCGACGATCAAGGGAATGCCGAGGTCTTCACCAATTTGCGCGACCTCACCGATGGGAAAAACCTCCAGCTTTGGGTTTGGCAGGGTCTCGCCAAAGAAGGCGCGGGTGCGATCATCGGCAAGCGTTCGGAAGTTCTCGGGATTGGCAGGATCTGCCCACCGGACTTCAATGCCGATCTGACGCAGGGAGTTGCTGAACAGGTTGACGGTGCCACCATAAAGATCGGTGGATGCAACGATGTTATCGCCAGCTTCTGCGATGGTGAGGATGGCTGTGGAAATTGCGGCTTGTCCCGATGAGACAGCCAACCCGGCCACTGCGCCCTCCAACTGAGCGAGACGCTCTTCGAGCACCGCTGTTGTTGGGTTCATAATCCGTGTGTAGATGTTGCCCAATTCGGCGAGGCCGAAAAGATTGGCGGCGTGGTCGGCGTCGTTAAACTGGAACGAAGTGGTCTGATAAATTGGAACCGCGACGGCGTTCGTGGAAGGGTCCGCGCGGAAACTGCCACCGTGTAGGCCCACTGTTTCGGGGTGTTTTGACTGCGTTGTCATTGTTTCTCTTCTCGCGATAATATTGGGGAATTGGTCCTCCAAACATCCCTGGCGAGCGCGCCGGAAGCAAAGCAATTCGTCAATTTGAGATGCCTTCCTCCGTGCGGATTTGACCTTGGGAAGCTGTTCTAGATTTCGCAGAATTGACAGAACATTCGACGGCCAAAAACTGGGTTTTCCTCGGCTGGGAGGGTGGTCATTCGGTCGCGTAGCCAGGACAGACATTGGGACGGCACAGGCCGCCCAGATCGATTGCACCACCGGTTACAACTTCCAGAGAGCCCAGGGTGGAAAGCGCAGCGAGGTCTACGGCAAGGTATGGGTTCGCACCCAGAATGCCGAGGCCTTGAGCGATCACAACCATCTTGATCTTGGAAGAAGCCATCATGACTTCCATCAAGGGGCCCGGAAACACCTGAGCGCTCTTCACTTCAAAGCCTGAAGACGCAGTACCTTCGAGAGCGTTATCGCCGTCAATGTCCACGTTGTATTATGCTGAAGCGCAGAGAATGACGGGAGTCGCGTGCTACTTCTTGTTCGCGGCCCTTAACAATTCTCGCGGCCATAGGCCAAAGCAGCGCGCAAAAGATCAGAAGCATCGGGGTCTGTAATTCCCAATTTCTCCAGTTGCTCGACCGTGTTTTTTAGGTAGTCCAGACTACTCCCTAGGATCCCAGACCCCGTCGCTGCAAAACGAACTTGGTCATTCCTGGAGATGTCCCGGCGCATGTGAGCCTGGGCGTGATCGGCGACAAAAGTCAGGGCCATTGCATCGGCGCCATCCACGACAACCGGAACAAACCGAGCCAGATACCCGGGCGCGATCATTTCCCGGCGGAACAAAATCTCGGTTTCCGCATCGACAGCGTCCGCGGCTATTCTGAAGACGAGCCCATCACACCCCTGCCCCTCATCCAATGCCGCCATCAAACCCGGTGAGTCGCTGGTACCGCGACCGCCTCTGTTGTCGACGAGAATGAAACGACGTTCGTGGCCAGGGGCCAGGGCGCGACGGACTTCGGTGAATTCAATCGCCGGATCCCACATCAAAGAGCCGTAAGCAAAGATGTACAAATCACCCGTGTGACCCTTGAGCGCCTGAGCGCGCAGGCCCTCGCGCGTGGTTTCGTCGTGGAAATTGATGGTCAGGGGCTGACCGCTCTGGGCAATTTGAGCCCTGACGATATCCGTGGTGATAGTCCGAAAAAAGGAGTCCTGACAGGGCTTTACGAGGTCGCGCAGCTCAGGGTGATGCAAGAATGGATCCGTCATGTTGTGGCTCTCGCGCAAGGATTTCTGGGAAACACAAACTGGACGAGTGAGGGAATATGCAAAAACTTCTCGTTTGTCACTACGGAAAGAGTTTCCGCCTCGAACATCATCCCCTCCCCCTGGCTCCGGACCCATTTTTTACCAGGGAATCAGCTCGCCCTTGTAATCGGCAAACAAGGCAGTGTTCGCGATTGTCAGCGAGGAAATGACATCAACGATGCCTCGAGCGCTGGTTTCTGCTGTGATCAATGCCCCCGTACCTCCTGAGTCC
>Ga0206125_10004950_pt1 | contig 11479 bp, 9 predicted proteins | sample Helgoland_Spring_4_FD_148598 | JGI IMG/M metagenome (GOLD analysis project Ga0206125, IMG submission 148598) | Pelagic subsurface seawater microbial communities from Kabeltonne, Helgoland, North Sea - Helgoland_Spring_Bloom_20160331_1 | ecosystem: Environmental > Aquatic > Marine > Epipelagic ...
ATGCTGAAAAGACTTTAATCTAAACCTAGTATATTATGTCAGAACAAACAATCGAACAACGCGTATCAACAATCATCGTAGACCAGCTCAACGTAAATGAAGAGCAGGTAACGGCAGCAGCGTCTTTCCTGGACGATCTCGGTGCTGATTCTCTCGACACAGTCGAGCTGATCATGGCATTTGAAGAAGAGTTCAAGGACGAAATCGACGGCGAAATTCCAGAAGCTGATGCTGAAAAGCTACAGACTGTCGGCGATGTCGTTAAGTACATCACCGAAAAAGCTGGATAAGTCCTTTTCCTACATTTCATAACTTAAGCCGCTTAATCGCGGCTTACTTTTTATCACAAACTATGGACGAATCGTTTAAACGACAGCGAGTAGTGATCACCGGTATCGGAACTGTCACAAGTTACGGCAATGGAGTTGATTCCTTCTGGGATAGTCTGCTTGCTGGTAAAAGTGGTATCGATCGGGTTCAATCATTCGATACAACTGAATATGCCTGCAAAGTCGGTGCGGAAGCTCTGGACTTTAAGCCGGGTGATTTTATGGACCCGAAAGAGGCTCGTCGAAATGACCGCTTTACTCAGTTCGCGGTCGCTTCGTCTAGGCTTGCATTAGATGATGCTGGCATCGATCCCACGAAGCTGGATGCAGACCGCTTTGGCGTGCTGATTGGCTCTGGTATTGGTGGGATGTTAACAACTCAGACGCAAAGCCGTCGTCTCTTTGAGATGGGGCCTCGCAAGGTGTCTCCATTCATGATTCCTTCTTTAATCGCAAATATCGCTAGTGGCGTGGTGGCGATTGAGGTGGGTGCTCGTGGTCCCAATTACGGCATCGTCAGTGCCTGTGCTTCTGGTACGCACAGTATCGGCGAGTCATTCCGTATGTTGCGCGACAATGATGTCGACGTAATGATCGCTGGAGGCAGTGAAGCTGCGGTCACGGAGCTTGGTTATGCCGGGTTCTGTTCGATGAAAGCGATGAGTACAAATTCCAATGACGAGCCTACACGTGCAAGCCGTCCCTTTGACAAAGGTCGCGATGGGTTTGTGATGGGAGAAGGCGCTGGAGTTTTAATTATGGAGACTTTGGAGCATGCGCAAGCACGCGGTGCGACGATCTACTGTGAAATTGCTGGATATGGTGCGACTTGTGATGCGTATCACATCACGTCTCCTGATCCAGAAGGTAAGGCTCTGTCGTTTGCTATTTCCAAGGTGATTAAGCAAGCGGGCCTGCAAGCTGAAGATGTTGATTATATTAATGCTCACGGCACCTCGACTCCATATAATGATAAGTTCGAGACTGGCGCTGTAAAGAAAGCGCTGGGTGATCATGCATACAAGATACCAGTCAGTTCTAGCAAAGGCATGACTGGCCACTTGCTCGGCGCTGCGGGTGGCATCGAATCTGCGATTTGTGCCCTTGCGATACGCGATGGTAAGATTCCACCGACGATCAATTACGAAGAGCCTGATCCCGATTGTGATCTCGATTGTGTGCCAAACACGATGCGTGAAACAGAAGTGAATGTCGCGATTTGCAATAACCTTGGATTTGGTGGACACAATGCGACGCTTCTGTTCAAGAAGTTCGTCTAGGACTGATCGCCGATATGACTGAACCAGAAGCCCGCGAGTTTTCGCGGGCTTTTTCGTGTTAGCGTTGCTTATCGAGTTTTGACATTCTTCTGGGTGCAATTCCTGGGTTTGTTTATTGAGGCGAAATTCAAGTGCCAGCATTGATCTGCTGCGCTGCCAAGTATTACACTGATTAACTCGATTGAGCACTCTCACGTCTTGACGTCTTGCTGCTTTATGTCGCATGGTAATTGCTAATTCGACTCATGCAGCAACATAAAGCACTTATTCTTCGCAGTAACCGTTTCCTTGGTTCGTCCCTGGTGAATAAAGGCTTGCTGTCTAGTGCAGATTTGGATTCTGCAAATGAGAAGTTTATGGAGGCGATTCGATCGCCTGAGTTGTTAAAGAATGCTTCGATATTAACGTCGCTGCTATACGATTTGAAAGTGCTAGACGAAGCGCGGTTGCTCGATCACATCGTCGAGGAGTATGGGGTCGGCCTGATTGACTTGAATCAGATTCAACTGCGGTCGCTACCTTCAACCGAGCTAGACCTTTCGCTCTGTTGGGCCTCTTCGACTATACCTTTCGATAAGGTCGAAGAAACTTATATGGTTGCTTCTTGCTATTATTTGAGTGCGCCGGTGGTAAAGCATTGGGAAGAATTGTTGAATGGTAAAGTTGTTTGGTATGGCACTTCAATGGCATCGATGAGTCGAGGTCTTGAGCGCTTAGAGGATGTATTGGCTGCTGAGAAAGCTGCAGCCGAAGCAGCTGATGAGGAATAGCGCGTTAGATAGAAATAAGAGATATGGCTTATAGCGTTTTAATTTTAGATGATGATGTGGACTTCAATAGCTTATTGACGGATATTTTTGAGCAGGCGGACTACATTGTCACGTCGCTCACAGATCCAATCGAAGCGGTCGAGGTTTTTAGGAATACTGATTATGATCTGGTGGTGACCGATCATAGGATGCCCGAGATGACTGGTGCTGAATTCATGAAAGTGATTAAGCAAATAAAGCCGGAGGTCCCCGTGATCATGGTCTCTGGTTATATGGAAAATGATACGATTCGCACGCTGATTAGTGGCGGAGTCGGCGGAGTTTTCCTTAAACCACTCAATATCTTTTCCCTGTTGGATCGCACAGCTGAACTCATTGATGAGGCGAAGCGGTTAAAGCAGAATAGCCAATCGCACGCCGTTGCTTTGACTAGTGGAGCAACTGTAGAAGTCGAAGGGGAGGCGCGTGGATTTTCTTTTAACTCATTTCCGTGCAAGTCGCAGGCATCCATTGATTTTGCGGAACGCCTTTATAACCTTCGCAATTTCAAATCAACTTTATCTTTGATTGGTGAGCCTGGCACGCAATTCCGTCTGATCTGTGAAGACATCCGAAATTTCTACGAGAGTGAGAAAGAGCACTTTATTTATTTGAGCCCAGGTTCGTTTGATACAGAGCAAGTGCTCTCGATGTTTGAGGAGGCCAAGCTGACTGGAGCAGAGCGAGTTACCTGTGTGCTGTTAGATGTTGAGTCGATGACTGATGCGCAAAAGCGTCTCGCCACTGCTTTGTCAAAATGTACGGGAGTATTTGAGTCGATCGAGCTACCGACGAGGACAATATTTTGTGCCAATGGCGATCTAGATGCGCTCTTTGATGAAGGGCGTATTGATGAGGATTTGTATATCCTTATGGGCACGGCAGAAGTTTGTGTGCCCGCCTTGCGCGATTGTGCATTAGACATTGCGATCTTGGCGCAGCAGATGGTCGTCGATATTATTCGAGAGAAGGGCTTGGCCTCGGTGTCTCGCTTTGAAGCCTCTGCAAGGGATTTCCTTAGTAAACAATCATGGGATAATAATTACGAGCAACTACGTCTGACGGTACGGCAAGTGATGGAATCTAACCCCGGGGAGGTATTGATGCTCTCGGCAGTCACTTCTGCACTGCAGTCCACTACGCTAGCGTCACCGCGGGCTCGTTTTGAGTCGCGCCTATCAAATACACGTGTTGATTATGTGCGAGCTACTTCGATTCTTTTCGAGGGCGATAAAGCAAAAGTTGCCGCATTTTTTGGCACAGATAGCACAGTGATCGAGGCAACATTAAAGTAAATTTGGCTGCTCAACAGACCTTAAAAAGAGTAGATACTATGGCTGGACGAATATTAGTTTTAGACGACGAAGAGAACTATGCTGAAATGCTTCAGGATCTCCTGCGTCAGCACAGCTACCGGGTTGATATGGCAACACGGCCTGAGCGGGCAATTGATCAATTGGAGGAGATACCTTACGATCTGGTCATCTCAGATTATAAGATGCCTGTGATGGATGGTGCGGAGTTCCTTAGAAAAGCCCGAGAGCTGTACCCGAATCTCCCCTTCATTTTAGTCTCTGGGTTGATGAATACGCCCGAGTTGGTCAAGGTGGCTAATATGAGTGTCACTTTGGTGATGGAGAAGCCATTGGATACGGCAGCATTCTTAGCTCACGTGGCGAAATTTGCAGAGCAGATGACGGACGAGGAGAAAGAGGCATTTGATCGTGAGCTTACCTGTGATGATGCTCCAGCGGCTGACAACCAGGGTTACCCGGAAGAACCACGTTTCTTTAGTGCAGGCTGTGCAACATCAACACGCTTTATGCAAGATGCGTGGAATATCAGTCAGAATGGCACGAGTCTGTTTATGCTTCAGCCTGTAGGTGGCGATGCAACTCTCGCGGTTAAGGACATTTCGGCGTGGCGTGGCAACCAAGATAAGCCGATACAGGAATTTGCTTTTGAAGAGTTCACAACTGCAGATGCCAGTAAGCTCAATGAGCTGCTTGCGGATGAAGAGCACAGTGATGTCCGTTCGATTCACTTGACGTCGCTAAATCAAGTGTCTGAAGCGCGAGCTCATTTGGCGAAAGTCTTACCGTCAGTCGATTCTGCGAAGAATGCCCTGTTTGCTTATGTGTTGTCGGGTCCAGTCTCGGCCATGCAGTTCTTACAGCAGGCAGATTCGTCTGGGTGCATCTTGCCGCCGCTTTGTCAGCGCCCGATCGACATCGCTCATTACGCGCATCGTTTTGCTCGTTTGCTGGCTGATCGAACCGGCAAGCCACGTGTTGCAGAATTCACTCAAGAGGCCGTATATGCTGTCTTAGCGTTCGAATGGCCGGCGAATTACCAACAGCTTCAAGCAGTCATATCGGCTGCGGTCGAGGCGAGTGAAGACGCACCGATCGGCCTGGAAGCCTTGGCGAATGAGCTCGACGAAGGCGCGGTGCCTGCTCCAGAAATCCGGTTGGCTAAATTTGTTAAAAAAGCTCAAACTGAGCAACTTAAAGATGAGTTGCTAGCTTCGGGCGATTCTGTGCTGGTTTTGGCGCGTCGACTTGGGCTCGGTTCAACCGTAGAAACTGAAGACGATTTGAATCAGCTGCCCTTAATCAATCCGAAGCTGTCGAATCTCTAAGGCGCCGATCCTGTAAAATTTGAATTTTCACTGACTGACCCCAACCCTGTTCACTTATGGCACTTGCCCGTATTCAAGCTTCGATCGTTAAAAATTTGCTCAAGATGGGGCATCTATCGGATGCGCAATGCCAAACGATCATCGATACAGAAGAGGATTTTTCAGGTTTGGCTTTGGAGTCGTTGTTATTTGAAGAGTATAAAATTTCCCCCTTTCAGGTCTTAGTTGCCAAGGCGCAAGCATTCGACATGCCGCCGATTAACGTAAAAAATTGCTTGGTTAATGAGGCGACGTTTTCGAAATTAGAGCAGGATTTTTGCCGTGAAAATAGTGTGCTGCCGCTCGGGTTTGCCGGTGATTGTATCATCGTCGCCGTGAGTAATCCGTTTGATCTCGAGACTATTAACAAAGTGAAAGAGATGGCTGGCATGCCGGTCTCAGTACTTCTTGGGCTCGAGGGTGCAATTAATGATGCATTGCGCGGTGATGAAGAAGAGCGACAGGCCGTGGGTTTTGGTGATGTGGTCGAAGCGCTCGGTATGGATTTTGCCAGTGAAGAAGATTCGGAAGAGGACTTCTCAGACGAAGAGTCTGCGCCAATTATTAAGCTGGGTAATCGCATCATTGAAGAGGCTTATTTTGCAGGTGCTAGTGACATCCATATTGAACCTTTTGAGACGGAGACACGAGTGCGTGTTCGTATCGATGGTATTTTAAAGCATCAACTTTCGATGCCGCCTGCAGCGTCAGGTGCACTGCTGGCTCGTTTAAAGGTAATGGCTGAGCTCGATATTGCTGAAAAGCGATTGCCGCAGGATGGGCGTATTCAGTTTAAACAATTTAACAAAAAAGGCATCGATGTCGATTTACGTGTTGCGACAGCACCACTGAATTATGGTGAAGGCGTGGTCATGCGTATCTTGGATAAGCAGAAGAGCACCTTGCCGCTGCCTGCGTTGGGATTTTCGGAAGAGAATCTAAGCCGTTATAGAGAATTGATCACGCGTCCCTATGGTATGGTCTTACACTGTGGTCCGACTGGTTCTGGTAAGTCGATGACGCTCTATTCTGCGCTGAATGAGATTAATAAGGTCGATGTCTGTATTCGCACCGCGGAGGATCCGATCGAGTATACTTTGCCAGGTCTATTGCAGATGCAGATGCAGCGTAAGATCGGTCTGACTTTCGCTACTGCGCTACGCGCATTCCTTCGTCAAGATCCAGATGTGATTTTGGTTGGCGAGATTCGTGATAAGGAAACAGCTGCCATCGCTGTTGAAGCTGCACTTACGGGCCATATGCTTTTCAGCACCTTACACACCAACGATGCACCGACGACTGTGTCTCGACTGACTGAGATGGGCGTGGAGCCGTTTATGATTTCAGCTTCTTTAGTGTGTGTATGTGCCCAACGGCTGATGCGGCGTGTTTGTAAATCGTGTAAGCAAGTCCATCTACAGACTGGTAACGAAGCTGCGATTATGCAGCGTGCTTTAGGTTGGGCTGGCAAAGTTCCGCATGCGAGCGAAGATGGCTGTCCGAGTTGCGGCGGTAACGGCTATAAAGGCCGTGTCGGTATCCACGAATTGATGGCGACCAGTGAAGAGCTGGTTCAAGCGATCAATTCCGAAGAAGAAGCGGTTGTGCTCAAACGAATTGCGATGCGCAATGGAATGAAGACTTTACACCAAGACTGCATGCTGAAGGTCAAGGAGGGCTTGACCACCATGGAAGAGGCCTTGGGTGCGGTGCCGCCTGACATGGAGCAATACGAAGTTTCCGCAGATGCCTAGCAACTTTTTAGTCGAGCGCTGCTAGGATCGATTGAGCGATCCGTGTGCTACTACCTTTATTCTCTGCGTGCCAGTCTCTGCCCGCCTGTGACATTGCAGCTCGTGCCGTCGAGTCTTTGACTAGATTGAGGACGAGTGCTTTAAGGTGGTTTTCATCGGTTGCGTAGAGCGCTGCACCACTATGCACTAAGGATTTTGCTACGGCTTTAAAATTCGTCATGTGTGGCCCCATTAAAATCGGGATGCCGATGCCAGCTGCTTCGATCGGTGTTTGCCCGCCTATATTTGGCTCAAGGCTTTTGCCAACGAAGGCTAGGTCAGCGACTTGCGTGAGGCGAGCAAGCTCACCGGTTGTATCAGCCAACTGAATACTGACGCTGTTCGGTGTCGCAGTGTTTTGTGAGCGTTGATGCCAAGTGAGCGGCTGCTGTTTAAGTAAGTGTATAATTTCCCCAGCACGCTCTGCGTGGCGAGGTACTAAAAGTAGGCGGCAATCAACACCAGTCGCAATCACACTCGCTTGGATGCGCAGGAGAGCCGCTTCTTCGCCCGGCCAGGTTGAAGATCCGAGTAAGATGAACGGGGGGTCTTGCTCGGCCTGATGTCCAAATCCAAGCTCTTCGCAGAGCGCGGTATGGGGCGCCTGTTCGAGTTGCGTCTCGATCGTGACGTCAAATTTGATACTGCCAGTGGAGGCGGTCGTGTCTGCATTGGCACCCAGTTCAATGAGCCGAGCTTGGTCTAGATCGCTGGCTGCGAAGATGTAGTCCAGCTTTTGTAGCAGGCGTTTTGCGAATCTAGGTACTTCTTGATAACGTTTAAAACTTCTATCTGAGATACGTGCATTGATTAGAAATGTGGGGATGCGGTTGTTACGCGCTCGATGCAAGTGCTCAGGCCAGAGTTCGCTCTCGGTCATAATAATTGCGTCTGGCTGTATTCGTTGCCACGCCAGTCGTGAAAACAGCCAGAAATCGAGCGGAAATATGCCAATGCTATAAACGTGTTCCTTGTAGCGTTTTTTGGCCTCGGCGTATCCGGTGCTGGTGGTGGTGGTCAGTACTATTTCGATAGTATTGTCTGCCTGTAAGGCTTCGATCAGTGGGCCAATTGCCAGTATCTCACCGACGCTGACTGCTTGCAGCCAGATACGTTTCTTGTTCGGGGCGGGTGGGCTGAGCCGCCGGAATCGCCCGAGCCGATGCTGGAAGTCTTTTGCGTAACCGCCACGCCGCCACATACGCCAAGCGTAGTAGGGCACCACCAATAAGGCGGGGAAATACAGTAATCGATAGAGCCAAATCATTTTAGAGGATATCAATCGTGATTCAGCCAGTTTGAAAGTTTAAAAGCGATAAAACTGAGCAGACGCGCATCTGCGGGATTCTTAGAAAGAATGCGACAGGCCAAACGCGCGCCTCGCTAAGCCCGGGTTGTTAGCTTCCAGTCCTGCATTGGATGTGTGTTGGTAGCGATATTCGACCGCCCAGCGTTCGCACATTTGCCAATTCAGGCCGATGCTGCTGGTGAATTGAATGTTACCGCCAATGTCAAAATCGCCGAATGTATCTTCCGAGTATAAAGATGGGCCTGATTGGAGAACCAAGGCGACTGGTAGATCCTCATGGGCCAATTCGAGGTTCAAGCCGAAGTGTATATAGCCCGCAACTTCACCTTCGCCTGCGAGGGCGCCAACTGCGGCTTCGTAGCCGAGGCCAGCATTGAACTTCTCTGAGAGATCCCAGTCCCACTGTGGTGCAGATGTTTCATACAGCTCGTAGCTGGTTAGGCTTACCGGAGTACTCGTTTCAACCGCGACACGCAGACCAACGGTATCAAAGGGTGAGCCTAGAGCGTCTGTGGCATCCATCTCAGCTAGCAGGCTGGAGCTTATAAGTGTCAGTGCAATGCAAGCAAGTGTGTGATTCATACGGCAAGTTTATTAGTTTTGTTAATCAATCGATCTTGATAATTAGAGTCGGTTTAATGATGAGTCAATGGTTCATTTGAGCAAATAATGGTCTATAGTTCGATTTCTATTGACCTCAGAGCTGCGGTTAATTTGTTCAACGCTTTCCCAAGGAGAGGTGACAGAGTGGCCGATTGTGCATCCCTGGAAAGGATGTGTGGGGGTAACTCCACCGAGGGTTCGAATCCCTCCCTCTCCGCCATTGGGCGCAGCCCAATTAGGTAAGAGGGATGAGATGCGAACCCGAGCAGAGGGTTTGTGCAGCGCAGCGGAACGGACAGCCGCAGGCTGGGTGCGAAAGCCCTGAGCGTAGCGAAACCAATCCCTCCCTCTCCGCCATTTGCCTGGAAATACAATCAGTCACTACCGTTTGCATCTCGGGTTTGTTAGTTGCTGATCCTGCACCATAAATCACCGCGAAGCGGGTCCAGAACCTTCATCACTCACTCAGTATTTTGAGGGATATTGTTATTGGAATAAGTATCGATGAGGTTTTCGCTAAGCTCTACTGGAAGCAGGCCTATTAGACTCGTTCACTAGCTGATCAGTATACTGTTGCTCGTTCTATTTCTAGTTGCTATCTTTAGTGAATGCTCATCATCTAATTTCTTTTTTATAGGACGTTGAAGCCTCACCCACGATGTCAATCCGTCGGCTAGTGTCACCCAAAAGCAAATTTCGATCAATAATCATCAAGGCGTAGATCATGCAAAGATTTAAATTCTCCGTAATCCCATTATTAATCGTTGTCTTGTCTGGCTGTAGTGGTGGCGAGAACAGTTCTGATCGATCAACAAAAGAGAGCGCCATAACGCTACCATCGAATCTCCGAACATTTGTTGTCGAGCAGGCCTCCCCATCACTTGTCCATATTGATATCGGACAGGAAAGTGGATCGCATGGAGATATTTTAGCATTTGATGCTGAAATCACCTCAAATAACGGCATGTCGGGCAAGCTCAGCGGTATGGTTACAACAGTTGATATCGTAGAATCAGACAAAGTCGTTCAAGATAGAATTACGGAAATTGCATTCGACTTTCCTGACTTCGGCACCTTGGTGGTTGGCGGTAAATCGGTCTATCCATTTGATGGCAGTGGCACCGAGGAAATGACGTTAAATAACCCGCAAATACGCCCTGTGCTTGGCGGTACAGGTGACTTCCTTGGTGCACAAGGGCAGGTCGAGACCATACGTAATGAAAATTCCACCTACAGCCATATGTTTGAACTCGTGGGTGTAGCGCCATGGCAGGACGGGGACTCAGACGAGCAACGGACGTTCACGCTTAGTCAAGGAGTACCTAATATCGTTCATATCGATCTTGGGCAGGAAGGCGGATCACATGGCGACCTATTGGCCTTTGATGCTGAATTTACTTCAGATGAAGACCTCTCGGGCAAGATCAGCGGCATGATTACTACCGTAGACGTGCCTGAGCCTAATGAAGTTACCTTCCAAGATAGATTTGTTAAGGCAGCATTCGATTTCGGCCAAGGAAGCACCTTAGTGATGTTTGGTAACTCAAGTTACCCCGCTGATTCGAGTGGCGCAGATGAGCTAGCGATTAATGCCCCGGTGATAAAGCCAATAGTTGGTGGTACGGGAGAATTTAGTGGCGCTCGAGGCCAAGTTGAAACAACCCGTAACGATGATGGTACATACACGCAGACATTTCAGCTGGTCGGCACAGCCAATCCCAATCCGCCCACAGAAGATTTTCAGAGCACACTGACGCTTCATCAAACGCTGCCTTTCCTTGTCCATGTTGATGTTGGATCGGAAGGCGGATCACATGGCGACACATTGGCGTTTGATGCCGAGCTGACTTCGACTGAAGGTTTGCTAGGTAAGCTCTCTGGCTTGGTCATCACTGTTGATATTCCGGAGCCAGGCGGTATCGACTACAAAGATAGAATTGTGCATCTAGTATTTGATTTGGGTAGCGCAAATACTGTGGTCGTCGGCGGAAAATCGGTCTATCCATTTGATGGCAGCTCGGCATCCGAGTTTGAAAAAAACATCCCTCAAATTCGTGCGATCATTGGAGGGACAGGTGATTATATGGCTGCACGGGGGCAGGTGGTGTCAACGCGCCTTGACGATGGCAGCTATGAACATGTGCTGCAATTTCAGACACCTCGTAAGTTTCTTTATCCGTTGTTGTGAAAACATCGGCTCTAAACTAGAAAACTTCCTGTGATGGTGTCTGCTATGACTCCGCATGTCGGCCTTGGCTGGCGTTCCAGACTGGGCAAGATCCACGGATGGAGATTGATGGAGCTAGTGTAACATTGTTCGCTGGCTTGGAAAGTATCTTGATTGTGATCTCAATCATCACCTTAGGCGCGCGGGATTATTATTTCTAGGCGCAGGCTATAGACCTGCAGGTTTAAGTCCACAAGCCCTTGAATATTAATTACAAAAGTGTGATTTTTGTGAGCAGCCAATAAATTGCCTCCGATCGGCACCAATGCGTTTGCCCTGATTGAACCGACACGCAATGAGTGTGTGATTGTCGATGCACCCGCCGAGGCCTACGATTGGGCGATGCAAGTTGCGCAGCAGCATGGCTGCCAGATTGTAGCGCTGATTTTAACACATGGGCACTGGGATCATATTTTGGATGGCCACAAATTTGCCGCAGCAGGGATTTC
>Ga0206125_10004951_pt1 | contig 11477 bp, 12 predicted proteins | sample Helgoland_Spring_4_FD_148598 | JGI IMG/M metagenome (GOLD analysis project Ga0206125, IMG submission 148598) | Pelagic subsurface seawater microbial communities from Kabeltonne, Helgoland, North Sea - Helgoland_Spring_Bloom_20160331_1 | ecosystem: Environmental > Aquatic > Marine > Epipelagic ...
TCATTAGTTCTGCGTTAGTTAAACCAATACCACGTATTGAATCAGGTGTATCTACACCAAAACAACTAATAGGTAAACCTCTATCAGTACCTAGATTTGATATAACAGGTGAAGCTAATCCTATCCAACCATTCCAAATATATTTAAAGAATTTACTTTCAAGTTCAGGTTTTTTAAGTCTAGTAGCAGATGCCTTTGCTACTCTTTTATAAGCAGTTTTAACTGTCTCACCAGGAAGAAGATATCCTTTACTAATAGTAGCAAGTGAAATTTCATCCATCCAATTAGGGAAGTCTTTACCCTTTTCCCAACTTTCATAATCTGCTTGTAATGCGTTGTTTTCCATGTTTTATTTATATTTTTTTTAATGTACTTTTATTTTCTTTGTAATCATTAGAATTAGGGTGTATTGCTATGTAATTTCCACTAGCTTTTAATTTAGAATTAGTTATTATCTCATACCCAATTTCATGTAAAAATTCAGCAACTTTAAAATAATTTTTAGCAAAGCTTTCAAATAATATAATAGGTAAACGAGTTTTTATAGTATTTTTAGCTCCTTGGAATGTTTTGAGTTCATAATCCTCTACATCTATCTTAATAAAATTAGGAGTCATATTAAGACTATCTAAAGGTTTTATATCAATTTCATTTGTACCTAAATCATCCTCTAATGACCTCCCCCCATAATTAATCATTTCCTCACTCCAATTACCATCCCAATTAAGAGTATTGTGTCCCTCCAAACTACCAAAGCTACTTTTTTTGTTTTTTTCTCCTAATCCTATATTAAAACAAGTTACTTTATCACTAAATTCATTTAAGAACACATTACCACATAATTGATTGTATAATCGTTTTTGAGGCTCAAAAGCGTAAACATGTTTAGATAATTTAGCAAAATTAATAGTATGGAAACCCATATGAGCACCAATATCTAATACAGTATATTCAGGTTTTATTAATTGAGTGTATATTTCAATTATTTCTGGTTCCCAAATATTGTTTTCACATATTTGTTTTCCTATAAGATCATTTCTATCAGTTAAAAATGCTCCATTTTTTGTATTAATAACCCAATAACTACCCTTCATATTTTTATTTACTTAGTAATAATTCTTTTTTCATATCTAATATTACTTGACATTCCTTATACATTTCTTTATTTTCACCCCATTGGATTAGTTCATCTAAATCATCCATTTTATCCTGCAATGTAATTTCATCTGTAAAGATATAGTCATTTCTTGCTTCTGCACTACCTGCTAATTGCTTAATCCCATCATAAAAAACCATATCAACATGCCAATCTAGATTATCCATTCCTTCTTCTATATTTTTATCTGAACTCATAGTTAAAAAATTTAATTAAAAAATATCTGCGGCATCCCAGTTTTGGACACCTTTACTATAATTAGTTACTCTATTTGCAAAGAAATCTGTGTGTTGTTTTCCTCCACTTAAGTTATCAAACCAACTCATTCTTTGTACTGATTCTTGATCAATTCCATTTACAATTGATTCATATCCTAAATCAGCCATTTTAGTGTTTACTCTATGTTTAATAAAAGATACTAAATCATATTTAGAGCATCCCTCTAAATCTCCCATTTCATATACTTTATCTATAAAATCTAATTCTAATTTTAAAGATAGGTGAGCTGCGTCCTCAATTTGTGTCTTTAATTCTGGGGTGTTTAACTCTGGGTGTTCTTTTAATAAAGTTCTAAATAACCAACATCCTGCTTCTGAATGTAATGATTCATCCCTAATACTCCACTCAACTATTTGACCTACTCCTTTAAGTAAGTTTCTTAGTTTAAAAGAAAGTAAAATAGCAAAAGAAGAGAATAAATTAACACCCTCAGTAAATGCTGAGAATATAGCTAATGATTTAGCTCTTTCACTCCAATCAGGGGAACCATCATGTGAATCTCTAACTTTCATCAAAGCATCTATTTTAGCCATAGTAGATTCATCTTCCATAAACTCACTAAAATTATCTAATCCTAGTTCTTCATTCAATAAAGAATAAGCCTCAGCATGTATAGTTTCAAAAGCACCAAATGTTACAGCCATAGCTATTACCTCAGGTTTTCTAAACCATTTTGTAACTAAAGTTGACCAATAATCATTTACTACAGTTTCAGTTTGAGCAAAACCCTTTAATATAGAACCTATTATATTTTTTTCATTTTTATCTAAATTTTGTTTCCAATCATTAATATCAGACATCATTGGAACTTCAGTATGCAACCAATGTGCTTGCTGTTGTTTCATCCAATAATCATTAGCTTCTGGATATTCAAATGGTTTGTAAACTACTCTTTCTTGTAATAATGATGTTTTTGACATATTTTTTAAAGTTATTCTTGTGTTGAAAATAGTTGATATGCTGCTGATAATTTCTTTTTATCATGTTTATCAGTTTTATCAAAAGGATTAGATTGAGTATTAGGAGCTAAATTTTCCTCTTCAAAATCTGTATTATAATCAAAGACATCAAAGTGTCCGGTATTTGTATTAGCTGTAACGCCAAATGTAAGACCATCCATACCATATCTATTTTTCATAATATGGAATCGTCCTGTTCCGTTTACTTTATCTTCTTTTTTACGAGACAAAGACATACAAAAATCAGTAATCATTAGCTTGTCATAAGACCCAGCTGCTTTATCACCTTCTATTATATCATCATGTGCCCCTGCGCGATTAACTTGTGAAACAGACCATATAGGAATGTCTAATTGTCGAGCTAAACCTTTTGTGCTAATATAAATATCATCAATTTCATCCTTACGCTCTCTATTTTGCTTCTTTGATGTAAGAAGATCAACATAATCAATTATTACAAGATCTGCTTTTATTCCTAATCCTTCTACTTTATTAATATGTGATTCTATTGTGGACATTGTTGCCCTTCCTGTTGGGAATTCTTTTATAATTAGTTGACCAGGTAAATCAGGTATAATTTCTTGTGCTTTTGTTTTTAGTTTTTCAGAATCACTAACATCAACATTAGTAAAAAATGCATCATATCTTTTTCCAACATATTCTTCACCTAATTCTAAAGTGTAATGTATTACATTATATCCTAATCTAACAGCAAATCCACCCATTGCCACTAATGACCAAGACTTACCACCTCCTGGGCTACCAAATATAAGACCAAAATCTCCATTTCCAAGCCCTCCCTGTAATAATGTATTGATTTTGTCCCAAGGTGTTGGGATAGTTTTTCTAGCATTTTTTCTATACCTTTCTTCAATATCTTTAATGTATTCATGTCCTATATTTTTATCATGTCCTGCTTTTAAAGCATTTTCAATCATCATTTTGATTGAATCATAATCTCCAGCCTTTAATAAATCTACTGAAGACATTAATGCTTTTTTTAGTTGTTGGTTTCTACAAAAGTTTGTAAACTCCTCTTGTACATATTCTAAATCCTCATCTGAACTTACATATGCTTGTTTAAGTTGGTCTTTAATAGAGATTTGTAAGACATCATTGTCTATTTTTTGCAGTTCAGCTTTTAAGATATCTAAAGTAGGTATTGTATGGTATTTGTCATAATACCTAATAATCTCTTTAATAATCCATTTATGTGAAGATGATTCAAAATCCTCATCACTTATAATATCATTAACATTAGTTAAAAATTCTTTATGTGTTAGTAAAGAAGATATAACTTTGATTTGAAATTCCTTTCCATAAGATGTAAGTGAATTTAATGTCATTTATTTATAACCTTTAAAATGTTCAAAATTGTCTTTTACCCAATTTTCTAAATTCCTAATCATACCTCCTAATTTATCTTCATTATATATTTGGATAAATAGTTCAGTATTTAATTCTGGTAGGTCCTCTTTAACTAGATGGTCAAGAAATTGTCTTTCTTTATCATCAATCATTGGGGCACTTAAATCCATAATTTTATAATTATTTTCTAATCTTTTCCTATCCAATACTATACGCGAATATACAACATGCTCCTTATGTTTCCTAGCTGATATATCAAAAATATCCTCTAGTGTTAACTCTTGTGTTGCTAACTCAGGAAATTTCTTAAATAATCCTTTTGCACCTAATCCTTTAATCCCAGGTACTTTATCAGAACTATCACCTAATAATGTTTTATATAAAATAAAGTTATGAGCTAATACACCAAATTTTTCTTTTATTGTTTTAGGTGTATAATATTCTTTCTCTATTGGTCTATACAATATAATTTTATCAGTTACTAGTTGAACAAAATCTTTATCACTAGAAACTATAAAACAAGTTGAATTATATTCTTTAACAAGTTTTGGAGCTAACACGGCTATAACATCGTCTGCTTCCACTTTGTCGATTAGGGTGGTTTTGACAGGTAATAGCTTTAAATACTGGATAAGACGCACTATCTGGTCAATTTTTGAGTTATGTTCGTCGCCTATATTTTCAAATACCTCCCAGTTAGTAACTCTTGAAATATTTCTTCCTGATTTATATTCGGGGAGCAAGTTCTTCCTATTATTAGAAGAACCTGCACCATCAAATATCATATACACTGAAGTGGGTTGTATTTGTCTTATTAAAGCACCTAAAGAACGTAGGGAACCACCTAACCCCCCAATGTGGACTCCATCAGGATTTACCATATTCATCATAGCAAAGTTTCTAAAAAATAGATTTAATCCATCTATCAACAATACTTTATCATGTTTATTTTGGGTAGGTGTTTCCCCTTGTTCTTGGACTTCGTCCAACAACTTAAATAGTTCTTTGTGCTTCATATTTTATTCGGGTTCTGCTGTAAACTGGACTGAATCTGAGGGAACATAACTTTCCTCAACTACATCAAAATCTGTACCTCCTAATATAGCACTCCATTCTTCCGCATGTGAGGATTTATATTCCTTAAGTTCCTTTTCATCATCATTGATAAATCCATGAGGTGTCATTATAATCTTACCTCTAGTAGTCATACCATTAATGTGATTTTTATCGATTTGTAGGTTTACTCTTTTAGCAAATTCTACTTGCTTGCCTTCCTTAATAGCTTTTATTTTAGAAGTTCCAGCATTAGAAATATTACCAAATGTTACTACAAATGTAGAATCAAACCACATAGCAAATCCACCTTTATTCATCAGTTTAGGTTGACCCATAGGTGATTCAGCTTTAGCAGTCCATACTTTATTAATACAAACTAATGTGTTAGTATAAACAGATGATTCTTTACGAGATAAAGTGATTCTTTGATTTACACTATTACCAAACTGAGTAGACATAGCACCTGCATTCCATTCATTGTTGTTCTTATTAGAACGCACTGACATTTCACAAGGTACTGATCCTATTGAATCCCAAAGGAATAATAAATCATAAGGTAAAGCTCCTTTTTTCTGCTCATCAATTAGATCTAAAATAAATCCAGCTACATCTTCTATTGTATGAAGTGTTTCTCTATCTACATAAATAAAATTACCATTATAATCTGTAATTTCATTAGTTACAGGATCTCTTTCAATATCAATATCTAAACCCATTTGGGTGGCGTGCTCCCAATTCCATTTCATCTCAGTAATAATAAAAACAGGTAGTATCTTTCTTTTTTGTGCTGATACTGCTGCTTCAATTAATGCTGTTGTCTTTCCTGTATCTGAATGTCCCCTTAGGATCACAATGTGACCCATAGGGATACCAGGTATGGAAGTAACATCTTGAAATGCTTTTGATAAAGGAATCCATTCTTGATCCTTAAACTTTACATTTTTGTCTAAACCTTTTTTATTCTTAAATTTATTTAGATCAAAACTGCTCCTTACTTCAGCAGATACTGCTTCAGATAAAGATTTTGCTTTCTTTTTAGCCATTAATTTTCCCAAGGTAAGTCAGATGTTCCACTATCTTTTTCCTCAAATAATGAGTCAAACTGATCAGATTTGGTTTTCTTAACCTGAGAAGTATCAACATTAAATTTCAACTTAGGGGCTTCACTTTCAAATCCAACAGCAGGTTCAGAGATAATCTCATCCTCTCCTGCCTCAGGAGTTAAATATTGTTCTAGGGCAGATTTCATTTCATCAAAAGTAAACTTTTTAAACTCACCATTTGGATCTGGTTGTTCAGTTGTCCAAAGTGTTACTTCATCAGCCTTAGTACTAAGTGCCGATTCCTTCATTTTAACTCTAACTGATGATTTATTATAAGGTGTACCAGTAGACTCAGGTCCAACTGTTTCAACAGTTATATCTCTACCATTTACAATATCAGTGTAATCACCAATCTCCTCATCAACAGCTAATGAAAGTAATTCTTCATATACTTGTTTTCCAAATTGCCACAATCTAACACCTTTTTCCTCTTCACCTCTTACAACTACAGGAACAAAAACCCTATTTTTAGCTTCTAATTTTTTAGCTAGTTGGTAATTTTCTGTATTATATTCAGATCTAAGTTTAGTGATAAACAAAGCAATAGGATCTTTTTCACCATAGTTTGCTGGTGAAAGCATTACTTTATTTGTGATTCCATAATAGAACTTAAGTTCTGTAAATGGGTTTTTCGGTGTAAATACCGAAGGTACTATTCTAATTTGTTGTTTTCCTAAAGATGGTTTCCAAAAGGTTAAACTGTAATCCCGTTTTTGTCCAACAACAGGTTTTTGTTGGAGTCCCTCCAACTTATTTTTCAGTGCATTTAAGTCCATAATAACTAATTTATTTATAACATTTATTTATTTTAATACCGTCAATATACGAACAGTATTTTGCTTCTCCAAGTTAGGTTACGCATTTTTCCAAACATCATCCTTTACTTTAACTTGAAGATTACCTTGAGAAACTCCCCCAAATTCAAAAATTTCTTTAAATTTTTCTTTTTCAATAATAAGTATTTTTCCATCTTGACCCCAAATAATCATACTAGGCATATCTTCTAGTGCTTCCATTACCGCAGCATCCATATCATTTATAAAATCTGCATCTTGTACATATGGAAGATCATTTAATTTTTCTATAGCTTTTAAAGTATCTCTTCCTATAAAATTTAGAGTTATAGAATCATCATTTACAGTATTTATACTAACAGGATCTATACCTTTTTCTTTAGGCACTACATTTACTCCTCCAAATTTTACATTAGTGAATTCATCATCAGTATTAACTTCAATTTCTGATTTTATATCATTAATTATTTTAATCATTTGTTTTTTAAATCTACCATTATGGTCTCCTCTTAGTATGGCTTCTCTAGGGGTAGAACTTAAAATTAGAGAATCAAAGTCATCTAATGCCTTACGCAATTTAGGGGATATATCATTAAAATCTTCTTCCATTCTTGAAGTAGCATTAATATCATCTATTATTATTACAGTTTTTAATAAATCTGTATTAAATTTAAATTGGGAGGCTTTACCCTTTTTAGCTAGTCTAAAATTGGTTTTTGGTTGATTTGGTTTTGATGTGGGAATAGCATTAGGGGTAATACCAATTACTTTTTTAACTTCCCAAATTTTTCCTTTAACAATAAGATCATGGTTGGTTTGATCACCAATATCCATATTTGAATCTTGTAATTCTAAATGAAAAAGAATTTCTCCAGGTCCTACGGGATTAACAAATAATAATGAAAGTTTGATTTCAAAAGAAGTTTTTGGAGCCTTTAAATTATTAACAGAGGAATACCTATTTATTAAAGATCCTAATTCTTTTTTTTCTGAATCATTTAATTTTTCAACAAAATCTATTAGTAAAGTTTGATTTTTACTACTCATTAACTCCAATTTCTCTTGAAATTCTTGAGTTTTATCCCCTAAATCTATATTATTCTCAACCATAGTGGCTTCAGCTATAGCTTCAGTTAAAAGTTCATACAATTTAATCATAAATCAATCATTTTACTTTTTAACTCATCAATAAATTTACCATAAAGGTGTGAACCATATTCACTCTTTAAAATATTTGCAACCGCATGAGCAAAATCTACATATGACATATTATCATCAATTTTTGATATAGATTTATCAATTTCTTTTGATAATTCATCTGATTGTGCAGATTCCTTAAGTACACCTGCAAGTTTTTGCATTCTTTTATATTCCTCTAGTATAATATCTTTTTTCATAGATCGATTATCTTGTATATTTTGGTATTTAGTTGATTTAAATCGTTATGCTGTGTCAACAATATACAATTTTTATAGTGTTGCCAATCTACTTGATAACTGGTATCTACAACACCATTATTTAGTTTTTTGATTAACTCATTAAGAGCGTTAATAGTATATAGAGTATTGGATTCCTTCTTTCTATGTACCAATATTGTGTTATCTGGAATACTATTAATATTTCCTTGATCAACATTATATGTTACCACATATTCATCTTTTCCAATGATTTCTAAAACAAACATCTTATTGTACATTATAGTGTACTTAGATGTTATATCCTCCAACAATCTATCTAGACTATCTAAGTTTGTAAATGTACAAAATAATTTATTATTCAAATCTCCTACCCTTATGTTATCAGTTATAAAATCATAACTCATATCATAAATATTAATCTCTTCTTCTAACATAACTTTTATTTTAATTTATTATATAAACACCAATATATGTAAAATCTTTTGCTTATCCAAGCAACTCATAATCTGTTCCTTTCTTTTCTTTAATATTTAACTTATATTTTTTAAATATACCTCTTATCTCCTCTACTACATCTAACTCTTTCTCATCTACATCTAACAAAAAACTATCAAAAACATAGAGTACCAGTTTTGTATTCTTACCTTGTAATATTTTCAGTATATCCCATAGTATTAGCACGTTTAAACTAGTTTCTAAGTTTTGTAATAGGTAGTTAAATAGCTTTTGTGGATTCATATCCTTTAACTCGTTTTTTTCAAACTTATAGCTAGATATAGGACATATTATATGTCCCTTACTATTAAACTCATCCCACAACTCTTTCACGTATATATCAATACGCTTAAAATATTCAATGTCTTTGTATTCTTTAAATACTCCTCCGTATAACTGCTTAAATGTTAACTCCTTTGATTTCTTATAATCAACACCATACATCTCTGCCAAATGCGAGTGAATATCCACCATATTGGGAAAAACATAATCAATAAGGTTGCAAACGAGGGAAGGATGAAAAGCAGAAATGTCCAATTCCACATAAACATCATTACTTGGTATAAAGGATTGTCTTCTATCATCTTTTTTACTAATGGCCCCATAATTTACTCTTTTATATATATTGGATGGTCTTGTAGTTGTTGTTCGAATGTTGTAGTTAGTGTATACCTTTGATTCACTCTCATCATAAAAGTGTTTTTTGAAGTGTTCTCTATGTATTGATATTCCACTTCGTTCGATTGCATTGAAAACCACTGATACTTTATTGTTGAAAAACTGTCCATAATCGTCTACTTTATTTATATTTGCTTTTAAGTCTAAAAAAATATTCTCACATACCTCATAGTGTTTAACTACGGGAATAAACTCATTTACATTTGGTTTATCTTTATGTATTCTATGTAATACCTCATGTGCTTTAGTAGTTGGTTGTATATACATATTTGAGGTAGGTGATATGTCATATAAAGCTTTAGTAGGAAAATAGTGTAACATCTCCTTTTTGTCTCTACAATACAACACTTCAAACTTTTTTATGATTTCGGTAATACGCGTGCTTATAACGTTTAGGGTTTCGTTGTGGCAAACCCCCAACATAAAGCCTTTACTCGCTTCAATCGGCCGAATATACACCAAAGAAACGTGGTTGTTAGCGGGGTGTATGTTATGGCTACTTGGTATTACCTCTATGAAGGCTTTTTTGTAACTACTATTTAATAATACGTCAAATTGTGAATCGTCTTCGACTAACCAATACATAACTCTTATTTTATTTACCTTAAATATACATAAGGTATTTTAGGAAGCCAAATTATTTGTAGAATCTTGTAAAATTATCTTTAAAAGACTCATAAAAACCAAATATTTTGCTTTGTTTTTGGTAAAGTAAAACTATGTTTTTGTTGATTTCATATACTTTTTTTCGCTCACCAGTTAGTATCCAGTTGATTTGGATAGGGGCATATAGTTGCCATTGTACAGATTGGCTTCTACTTGTATATTGTTTATATGTTGTTTTATTAATTTCAACATATTTCATTTCATTTCTTTTTCTTACAAAATATCTTTGAAATTCACCTGTTTCATATTCCTCATTAGTTGGAAAAGTAACACTTGGTGTTGGAGGTTGAGGTGCTGAAGAATTAAATTTTTCTTTTTTAGCATTATAATATTCAGGATTACTTTTAAAGAAAGATTCTGGGGGTTCAACTTCTAAGTCAGTAGGAGTAGGTTTTGGAAGAAGTAAATTATTAGGGGGGTTTTGTGGTGATTTTCCACTAAAATTACTACCATTAGAATCAGCCCAATAATAACCAGCATAATCTTTTCCATCTAATGTAAATTCATCTCCATTAGTATATAGGGGGGTTGATATTTGGGATTTTGGATAATACATTATCTTCCTGTTTTTGCAAATGTTTTTAATCTTATAATTATTTGATCTTTAGCTTCTTTTGTTGCCCTTTTTTCCGCTTCATCTATAAGTTGTTGTTGTTTTGAATCAGATGAAGATATTTCAATAAAAGCGGTACTACTTCTTTCAATTTTTATTGATCCATTATCATACTTAATAGTAACTGTTACGGATTTTCCCCCTTCTGGTTTAAGTGGTTTTTGAGTGATATCTGCAAATTTTTCATCATAACCAAATTCTTCTGTAATGGGAGGAGGAGATTCGTTTCCAGAAACAGAAAAATGAAAATGAGGCCCTGAAGATTTGGGACTAGGATTATAATATTCATTTATATAATTAGAGGAAGAATTAGTTTTTGTAAAACCCTTTACTGTCTTATCTATTAAATCAATGTATGAATATCTAGATCTTGGTTCTTTTTCTTTTCCAGAAAAATCCTTTCCATTATGAATAGAATTATTAATCTTAGTACCCCAAGTAGGGTTAGTTGGGGAACCTAAAGTAAAATCTAATGCATTGCCACTAGGGTGTCTACTGTTACTTGAAGCGTGGGCTGTATCATTTCCTGCTGTAAATCTAATTTCGAGTGGTTGGGAAGAAGGTAAACTAGAAATGGCTTCATTAATTGATTGAAGTAAACTAATAACAGTATCTTTAAGTAAAGGGGATATATCTCCATTATTGGATATTTCATTTCCTTTTTCATAAAAAGCATTATTAATAACTAAATCTCCTCCTCTTAAATAATTTCTTAATTCCGTAGCATTAGGTGTTGGGAAATTAAGTAACCCATCAGATAAAAGGGTACTAATGTATTTAGGTGTACCATCTAGATTAAGTTTAGCTTCTACATTAGGTATACTAAGAGTAGTTAAGTTAGTACTCCAATCATTATTACTAATGCTATGATTTACTCCTTTTATTAAGAATT
>Ga0206125_10004956_pt1 | contig 11469 bp, 15 predicted proteins | sample Helgoland_Spring_4_FD_148598 | JGI IMG/M metagenome (GOLD analysis project Ga0206125, IMG submission 148598) | Pelagic subsurface seawater microbial communities from Kabeltonne, Helgoland, North Sea - Helgoland_Spring_Bloom_20160331_1 | ecosystem: Environmental > Aquatic > Marine > Epipelagic ...
AATCAAATGCAATGCTGCTTGGCGTCTAAACAAATTAGAAGATGCTGTTGAAGTAATCATTGGATTGTTTGGGGATTATGTGTCATAGGAGGACACAAGATGGCCCGTGAGAAAAAGAAACCAATACACTACGTTAATAATAAAGAGTTTCTAGAAGCAATCATACAGAGAAAAGAACTAATCAAAGAGTCAGAAGAAGCAGGCGCTCCTACTCCTCAGATCAGTAACTATCTAGGTGAATGTATTCTAAAGATTGCTAATCACTTATCATATCGTCCAAACTTTATCAACTACACCTATCGTGAAGAAATGATTAGTGACGGTATTGAAAACTGTTTACAATACATAGATAAGTTTGACCCAGAGAAATCAAAGAACCCCTTTGCTTACTTTACTCAGATTATCTACTATGCTTTTATTAGACGCATTACAAAAGAAAAGAAACAGCAGTCCATCAAAGAGAAGATGTTGAGAGAAACTAACATTGAACACCGTATCTCTGTTCAGGCACACGATGATGAAAGAGATTATCAACAGGCGTTTGTAGAGATGCTAGACAAATACACATTTAATAATGATTAACAAATATGAAAGTAGCAATAATCACAGATACGCACTATGGCGGCAAGAACGATAATGTTTCCTTTGCACAGTTCCAACGAAAGTTCTACGAAGAAACTTTTTTCCCAATACTTGAAAGGGAAGGAGTTACAACGATCCTTCATCTGGGTGATGTGTTTGATCGGAGGAAGTATGCTAATTATAACTCTCTTAAATTAGCTAAAGAGATGTTCTTTGAACCGGCACGGAACTATAATGTTCATATGCTGGTTGGCAATCACGACTGTTACTACAAGAACAACAATGAGGTAAATTCTATCTCATTGACTTGTGGTGAATACAGTAACATTGAATTGTATCAAGATGTACCACAAGTAGCAAACATCGGTGGTGCTGACATTCTATTCATACCTTGGATTGCACCTGCACATTATGCTGAGTCAGTAGACATTATTGCTCAGGCACCAGCAGATGTTGCTATGGGTCATCTAGAGATCAACGGTAACGAAGTGATGCCAGGACTTCTTTGTGACCACGGACTAGATAGAGACTTATTCAAACGATACGAAAGAGTATTCTCTGGTCATTATCACGGGCAACAAGATGACGGTCACATTCGTTATCTGGGTGCACCTTATGAGATAACTTGGAATGACTACAACACTTCCAAAGGTTTTCATATCTATGATACTGACACCCGTGAGTTTGAGTTTCATCAGAATCCAAATAAACTATTTAAGAAAATATTTTATGATGATAGTAAGGATGATATGCTAAGTATGGACTTGACTGAGTTTGAGAATACTTATGTAAAAATATTTGTAGTAAATAAAACTGACTTCTATACCTTTGACAGATTCGTAGAACTGTGTTATAATGAAGGGAACTTCTTTGAATTGAAGATCGTTGAGGACTTTAGTGACCTTGACCCAAACTCTATTGCAGATGAAGAACTAGATAAGGTTGAAGATACAATGTCATTACTAGAAAAGTATGTCGGTGAAATTGACAGTGTGGTGTTAGACAAACCAAAACTTAACAAACTACTAAAAGGTTTATACATTGAGGCACAGGAAATAGAATGAATACATTTTACTTACATAAAGATCCCGTTATTGCTGCTGAGATGCATTGTGATAAACACGCTGTTAAAATGCCAGTCGAGTCAGGCCAAATGTTGTCTACGGTACACAGATATCTTGACGGTAAACAAACCTTTAGATTGTCTGCTAAAGGTAAGAATATGAAACACTGGGAAATGACAGATGGGAACAAAGAAAAGAAACTGTATAAAGTTGCACACCTCAATCATCCTAGTACCATATGGACTAGACAGTCATCAGAGAACTATCTATGGCATTATGAACTGTTTAAGGCGTTACTAGGTGAGTACACATATCGTTATGGCAAAGTACATAAGAGTGCTCAACTGTTAGATATGCTTTCGATTCTGCCAAAGAACATACCAGAAGGTGAATTCACACAACCACCCCAATGTATGCCAGATCAATACAAGTGTGACGATTCAGTTCAGGCTTATCGTAACTATTACATGGGCGAGAAGGCAGGATTCGCCAAGTGGAAATCAAGAGAAGTGCCAACGTGGTTTAATTATGCTAACATTTAGAAAAGTAACGTACAAGAATTTTTTATCAACAGGTAACACATCAACAGAAATAGAACTAGACAAACATAGCACTACATTGGTTATTGGTGACAACGGGTCGGGCAAGTCAACGATGCTCGATGCGTTGTGTTTTGGTTTGTTTGGTAAGGCGTTTCGTAATATCAAAAAGGATCAACTGGTCAACTCAGTGAATGAACGTGACTGCAAAGTAGAAGTCTTTTTTGATATTGGGAGACAGAAGTTTCATATCATTCGTGGTATCAAACCTAATCGTTTTGAGATTTACAAGAACGGTAAGATGTTGAATCAAGATGCCAGTGCTCGTGATTATCAAAAACATCTAGAGAGTAATATTCTCAAGTTAAACTATCAATCATTTACACAGGTAGTTATTCTTGGTTCATCTTCCTTTGTTCCGTTTATGCAGCTAACATCAAAGAATCGCCGTGATGTTGTTGAAGAAATTTTAGACATCAAGATATTCTCTATGATGAATACTATTCTCAAAACACGAATCAAGATTCTGAAAGATGACCAGAAAGATATTGCTCATCAGTATGAAATGGCAGAAACTCAGATCAACATGGCACAACGACATATTGAAAAGAGCAAAGAGAATAGTAAAGAGAATAAAAAGGCATTAGAACAGAAGATTGCTCAGAATGAAATTGAGATGAACACCCTGACTAGTCAGATCAATATGCTACAAGCACAGATTGAGGAATGGAATGAACGTGTTCTACCCAAACAACAGAAGTTGCAGGAAGATGTAAAAGAACTAAACAACATAAAGTACAAACTAGATATGAAATCTAGTAAGGCCAAAGAAGAAATAACATTCTTTGAGGAGAACGATGACTGTCCTACTTGCGAACAACCTATTGATGAAAACTTCAAACGAAAGGCAATAGAAGAACGTACAGACAAAATGATAACCAGTGCTTGCACTACAACAAGATTGAAAGAAGAACTTGCCTCTATGGATGCTCGTATTGGTGAGTTTAGAGAGAAGGAAGGCGAGTGTCGTAATCAAGAAGTTGAGGTGGCAAAGAACACGGCATCATCAAACTCTATTATCGCCTTCAATAAACAACTGATGCAACAGATAGAGAACTTCAATAAGGCAGACGCTGACCTTGTAGAAGAAAAAACAAAACTTGAAACTTATCAGAATCAACTCAAGACGATTGAAAAGAGAAAAGAAAAACTCACAGAAGATAATAACTATCTATTGATTGCTCGACAATTGCTTAATGATAGTGGTATCAAGACAAAGATTATTAAAAGGTATTTGCCAGTGATGAATAAACTTATCAATGGTTATCTGTCGGCACTTGAGTTTCCGGCTCAGTTTAATCTTGATGAAGAATTTAACGAGACAATCAAGAGTAGATATAGAGACATCTTTAGTTATGCAAACTTCAGTGAAGGTGAGAAGATGAGAATTGATTTGGCGCTACTCTTTACATGGAGAAGAATTGCTCAGATGAAGAACAGCACAAACACTAACCTGTTGGTGCTTGATGAAATCTTTGACAGTAGTTTGGACTACAACGGAACAGATGAATTTTTAAAAATCATAAACACACTTGCTAACGAGAACGTGTTTATCATATCACACAAATCAGACCTAAGTATAGACAAGTTCGATCATATGATTCGGTTTGAAAAACAACAGAACTTTAGTAAGGTAACAACATAATGCAACTATTAAAAGAGAATGACCCAATTTTAAAAAAGGTAATGCCCGACTTCAACTTTGATGATCCGGTTATAGACCCTAATGAACTTGTGAAAGAGATGCATAAGATTCGTAAACGAGATGGCGGCATCGGACTGGCTGCACCCCAGATTGGTGTAGAGACCCGAGTTATCGTTATCGGTATGGGTGATCTACAGTCAGGTGGTGTAGAAGATTTTGCCAAGGCATTCTTCAACCCCGAGATCACAGAGGCAAGCAAAGATCAAGAATATATGGTAGAGGGTTGTCTAAGTTATCCTGGTCTATTCGTGAAAGTGAAACGACCAAAGGAGATTACTTTTACATTTGAAGATGAAGAAGGTACAAAATACTATGACCATCTGAGTGGTATTACTTCTCGTATTGTTCAGCATGAGATTGACCATTTAGATGGCATTACGTTTGACACTAAAGCTAACCTACTACATCTACAAAAGGCCAAGAAAGACCGTAAGTTATCCGAAAGATATAAAAGGAGAATGGCCCTTGACAATGTTGTAGAATCGTGATAGGCTGTATAGACATTCACAAATAAAGGTATTTCTAATGCCCAAAAAATATTCAGTGGTTGATTATCTTGCGTTTCAATTAGGCAAGTATATGTCTTACAGGCCTCCTGTGTATGAGCGTTTGACCGATGAGGACTATATTACGATTCTCAGTTGGTGTGAAGATTGGGAACCAGAAGATGTTTACTACACAGCGTGGAATGCATCAGCAATGGATATGTCTATTGATTGGGAGAAGTGGTCTCAGAATATGACTGACTTGCCTGGTCCTGTCAAGTACGAACTAAGAAGGGGTCTAGAGAAGCACGAGAAGATGGGTAACTTGCAAGCACTAAGAGCATACGCATTTATCTATGAACACATTATTGAGAAGTGGATCCCAAGAATTTTTTGGATTTCTCTTCCAGTTCTTATCTATTATCTATTCTTTTAAGTATAAATAATAGTAGAGAATTGCCTTCGGGGATTCTCGTTTTTTAACCTTGCATAACAATGGAGGTACCAAATAATGGTAACATCAAAAGCAGTAGCAAACATCTGGGATCATCTTAATCAATTTGATCGCAATCTTTTAACACCTTATGCCGTAGGCTTCGACCGTGTCTTTGACCGTCTTGGAGACTATGCCATGAATCAGGCAACATCAACTGGGTTTCCACCTTACAACATTCGTAAGGAAGGAGATACAAAGTTCACAATCGAATTGGCCCTTGCCGGTTTGACTCGTGATGATCTTGAAGTTGAAGTATCTGACGGTGTTCTTTCAGTTAGCACCAAAGCCAAGAAGGAAGAGGCAGAAGGTGTAGAACTCTTACATCGAGGAATTTCTTTCCGACAGTTTACACGAAAGTGGACCTTGGCTGACGATATCGTTGTCAACGAAGCCAAGATGGAAAATGGTATGCTTCTAATTGACTTAGAACGTATTATTCCAGAAGAAAAGAAACCTCGTCTTATTGAAATCAAATAAGAGGGAAACAAACACAAATGGAAACTTTCGTTGGGCTTTGTGCTCTCGTAAGTTGGCTATGGTTGTGGCTAGGGTTAATGACATATGACTATATTTAAATCCCTAGTTGCAACCGTATTTGCTTACGTTATAGCGTCTATAATAGTATCAATGCCGATTATTTTATCGGCTGTTTTTTAGAGGAGAAAAATGGAAATGTGGGTTTTATTAGTTGGAATGATCCTTGCGATTGGCGTAATGATCTGGGCTGATGATCCTAGAATCGAAGATGAAAATAGAAAATTTTATAACAAATACTATTGACATTCTAGTAAATAGGTGATATACTTATGTTATGAGTAAAAAAATAAATTATGAGTTTAGTGAAGATAAAGCGATTCGTGAATTGCAGCAGTACGTGGACGGTACTTACAACGGGCATTATGCCAAACGTAAGTATCAGTCCACACAATTCATACAAGACTGCGGACACGGAGAAGGCTTTTGTATGGGTAATATTCTAAAGTATGCTCAACGATATGGACACAAAGGTGGACATAACAAGGCAGACCTTATGAAAATATTACATTATGGAATAATCATGTTACATATACATGAGAATCGAGAAGGTGATTAAATGATGAAACTAAGTGATAAAACAGTAGGCATTCTAAAGAATTTTTCTACCATCAATCAGAACATTCTGATTAAAGAAGGTAGTAAACTCCGAACGATGTCAACAATGAAGAACATTCTTGCCGAAGCGAATGTTTCTGAAGCGTTCCCCGCAGACTTCGGCATCTACGACCTCAATGAATTCTTGGGCGTATTGACTTTGGCAAAAGATGCCGATCTCAATTTCGACAACCAGGCATTCTTGACGGCAAACAATGGACCTACAAAGATCAAGTATATGTATTCTGATCCATCTATTCTAACAGTTCCACCTGAGACATTCAACGCACCAGAGACAGATGTAAACTTCTCTATGCCACAGGACATTTTGACTTCTGTTTTGAAGGCGTCTGCTGTTATGCAGCTTCCTGATATTACAATTGATTCAGATGGTACTCCTGGTGTTGAAGTCACAGCAACAGACCTGAAGAATACTTCTTCTAACAACTATACACAGGTTCTAGATATTGACCGACCTCCGTTTGATTGTCGCTTCAAGGCAGAAAATCTCAAGATGATTTCTGGTGACTATGAAGTTCAAGTATCAACAACCGCTGGTGTTAGTCACTGGGTTGGAACTGATGTCTCTTATTGGATTGCTATGGAAGCAAAGACTGATGGATGAGACAAGTGAATGGACAATCAATGCTATCAATCACTTAATCGAATTGGGTATGACCCTAGAACGTATTGCGGACAGATTAGGTATTGACATTGAAGATGCAATTGTAGTAGAATGTCCAAATGTAGTATAGAAATACTCCACCACTTCTCATGCACTAGTTGCCGAGGGTGGTGGAGCATTGCTTTAGAAACCGTTATGAAATCAAGACAACTTTTTTGCCCTTGGTGCGGACATAACGATCATTATGAGGTGGAACAAAATGAAAGAACCGATTCTGTGGGTAGAAAATTACAGACCAAAAATCATTGATGACTGTATATTACCCCCAAAGATAAAAGAAACTTTTAAAGAGTTTATCAAGAACAAAGACATACCCAACCTGTTATTGTCAGGTGGGGCTGGTGTCGGCAAAACAACAGTAGCACGTGCTCTATGTAATGAACTAGACACGGACTATATGATTATCAACGGATCAGAAGAATCCGGTATTGATATTCTTAGAACGAAGATCAAACAGTTTGCTTCGACTGTATCTCTTTCTGGTGGTCAGAAAGTTGTGATACTTGATGAGGCAGACTATCTCAATCCTCAATCAACGCAACCTGCTCTCCGTGGGTTCATTGAGGAGTTTCATAGAAACTGTCGTTTTATTTTTACTTGTAACTTTAAGAACAGAATTATTGAACCGTTACATTCACGGTGTTCTGTTATTGAATTCAAGATAAACGGCAACCGACAACAACTTGCCGGTCAGTTGCTTGACCGTTGTGTGAATATTCTCAATGAGAATAATATCGAACACGATAAGAAAGTTGTTGCCGAAGTAATAATGAAACACTTTCCTGATAACAGGCGAGTGTTGAATGAGTTGCAGCGGTATGGTGTGTCGGGCAAGATAGACTCTGGTATCCTCGTCAATCTTTCAGAAGTTAGTATGAAAGAGTTGGCACACCACCTCAAGGAGAAAGAGTTTACACAGGTTCGTAAGTGGGTAGTTGATAATATTGATAATGATCCCACCAAAATCTTCCGCAAGATTTATGACAACCTTTACACATATCTTGAACCGAACACCATACCCGCTGCTGTTATTCTTATTGGTGACTATCAATACAAGTCAGCATTTGTTGCTGACCAGGAAATCAATCTGTTGGCTTGTCTAACGGAGATAATGTCACAATGCAGTTTCAAGTAAAAGAAGATTGGAACGATAGACTTGTCCGTGAATGGGAGAGTTGGATACCTAACAACCTCCCAGAGAAAGTTGATGCTCTAACAGATGATGAGTTGAGAAGTTTACTTGAACGTGAACTAGAACAACTGCGGCAAATGCCTGTTCAAGAAATCACACTGTATCAAAAGTGGTGTGAGATACAACGTAAGTATCCATCAGAGGAGAAAAATACTTTATTCGGCACAGAACGAGTGATGATGGACAATAAACAGAAAGTCCTTTTAGATAAAGTAAAACCTTTATTGTGGATGCCAGAACACCCAGATGACTATTTGAAGTTAGAGCCTGAGATGATTTTAACTAATGATAACGAATGGGTACACGACCACTTTAAGGCAGTAAGAGTATTCTGTCACACACAAAGAAACAATAATAACATTGGCAGAAACTTGTTCTTTCTTATTCGTGATAAGGTAACTAGTAAGTATCTGGGTGTAATTACATTGTCATCTGACTTTATTGATCTTACACCAAGAGATAACTTTGTGGGTTGGACAAGAGAACAAAGAAATGAAGGTATGTTATTACACACAACAATTGGGTCTAGTATTTTACCAACCCAACCATTAGGGTACAATTATGTGGGTGGCAAACTACTTGCTCTGTTGTGTCTATCGGATGATGTTCAGAACGAATGGAAACGTAGATACGGACAGACACTTGTTGGTGTGACCACGACTTCATTGTATGGGTCATTCTCACAATACAACAATCTAAAGTATTGGAACAAACGAGGCAAGTCAAGTGGCACCTTAGTTTATGAACCAACGAGAGAAACAATTTATGAAGTAAGAAAGTGGATGCATAAAAGAGATCCAGTAAAGTATTGGGAACTATGGAAAGCAAAGAATGATAAAGGCAGTAAGTACAAACGTGACCACAAGTTTCGTTCCTTACTTTATGCTTACTCACAACTAGGTATAAAAGATACACAATCATTTCATCAGAGAGGCATTTACTTTTCTCACCTGTATGAAAACACACCAGAGTTTTTGCGACAGGAAATTACAGAGGACAAACTAGTAAAAAGATTTGATACCTCTGTTGACCATTTAGTGGATATCTGGAAGAATAAATATGCCAGTAAGAGAATCAAATCGTTATTAGCTCGTGATGGTGTAAGTGAAGAAAGTTTATTTTACGATGACCTCATATACATGACTTGGGATGAAACAAAAGAAAAATATCTCAAGGATGTAGGCAGATGATTTACAAAGACAAAAAGGAACAAAGATATATTGCTTTGTCTGATGAAGATTTGGAAATTTTGGAATGGAATCCAAAAAAACTTCTAGAACTAGACCATGATGGGGTAGGTTGGATCATTAGACCCTCATCAACCAATGTAACGAGACATTTAACAAATGGAATTGAAACAGATAAGGTACGCTGACAAGTGGCCTTCAGAACTTCCTTGGCAGGAAGATCCGGTTAGACCAGAACTCTCTAGAGAGTTTAGGCACACTGCGGGTAGAGAGGTATACACTAACGGTGGAGCAATCATCTGTGTTGCCTACTGTAATGATGTGCCAAAGACCATAGACGAACTAACAACTTATGTAGGCCTTGACCATGCTATCTTTTATACCGTATGGAGTAGAAAGGGTGGTGCTGGTAGAATGTTGGTAGTAGACTTGTGGAAATATCTAATGATGACACAACCACACATAGAAAAGTTTGTCACACTATCACCCAAGACTGAGATGGCATGGAATTTCCATATCAACAACGGTGCAATTTTACTTAATGAAAACGAGGAATCGGACAACTATGAGTACCGAGAAACAGAACTCATCAAAGACGACCCAAACTGGCACGACGAAAAGTTGGGGCACAAGACAGTCATATAATCCTGACATCACGATTGTAACTTCTCTCTTTGATGGAAGACAAACCGGCATTTTGCATAGTGCTGGCATTTATTCCCCAGAATGGGTAGATCGTCTTTATAGGGGCATAAGCAGAAACTATAGCGGCACATTTAATTTTATTTGCCTAACAGATCAGAACTATAAGTTTAAAGAACCTATTGAGGCAGTTCGATTTAATCGTTCAGTCGATCAGTATGGTTGGATGAGTTTGATGGAACAGTATCGTCCAGACTTGTGTACTGGTAAAAGATTGACTACTGGTCTTGATACTATCATCACAGGACCACTAGATGATATCTTTAACTATGATGCCAAGATTGCAGTGTGTCAAGACCCATATCATCCAGAGACTATTTGTAATGCTATCACGATTAGCGATGATGAGTTTTGTAGTGAGGTGTGGAATATGTGGAAGGGTGATGAGTTTATGTTTATGAGAGAAGCAAAACTAGACTACGGTCCACACAATGCACCATCAGAGATGGCACTATTGAGAGTGGCATACCCAGACAGCCCAAGATTAGATACTATCTTCAAGGGTAAGATACTAAGTTACCGTGTACACATTCACGGTCATATGAACCGACTGAAAGATGCGAGTATCGTATACTTTCACGGTAAAGATAAACCACATACTGTGGCAGATCAACAATGGGTAAAGGAGAATTGGATATGAGTAATTTTATACACCCGACAGCATATGTAGATGTATTGGTAAAACTAGGAGAAAATAATTACATTGGTCCCTTCTGTCATCTAACGGGAGAATTGACCGTTGGAGATAACAATCGATTTGAAGGTCACTGTTCTATTGGCACACGTCCTGAACATACAGATTATTGGCATAGAGGTGGTAAAACTAAAATTGGTAATAATAACGTAATTCGTGAGTTTGTTACGATCAATGCTGGCACAACCGATACAACAGAAGTTCATAATAATATTATTATGTTGCGTGGTTCCCATGTTGCTCACGACTGTATCATTGAAGATGGAGTAACCCTAAGTGTCAATGCGGTTATTCTTGGTCATGTTCATGTGATGAAAGAAAGTAATTGTGGTGCTGGTTGCATCATACATCAACATCAGGTAATCGGTGCATGGTCTATGATTGGTATGGGTGCTGTTGTGCCTAAGAAAACATTAGTAGAACCAGGCAAAGTTTGGGTAGGTAATCCAGCAAAGATACTGAGAGACAATACCTATCTAACCAAAGATATAGTTGGTGGTGTATTTGCACATCAGAAACTACGATGGAAAGATGCAATAGGCCATCATATTAATAACGAGAAAAAGTAATGTTTGATCCCTGTCTATTAGTAATGCAACCCAGAAACATAAAACCTGCTCTTGATTCATACAAGAAAAGTTTTGATATACCTATGGTGTTCTTTAAAGCATTTACAGAACCACAAGTGACATTAGAACTGAACAAGTACATAAAGGAACACAACTACACCCATTACATTATTATAGGTGATGATGCGATTGTTACTAGACAAGCAGCCGATACTGTGTTATACTATACAGAGAGCAAGAAGTGTTCTGTTTTTACTGGTTGGATGAATATGCACATAGAGAATGATGGTAGTTTCAGTGAACAGTCAACAGTCAATCAAAACAGAATTCGTTGCACAGACCCATCTTGGGGTCCGGCAAGAGAGGAGTATGGTGAAT
>Ga0206125_10004961_pt1 | contig 11465 bp, 3 predicted proteins | sample Helgoland_Spring_4_FD_148598 | JGI IMG/M metagenome (GOLD analysis project Ga0206125, IMG submission 148598) | Pelagic subsurface seawater microbial communities from Kabeltonne, Helgoland, North Sea - Helgoland_Spring_Bloom_20160331_1 | ecosystem: Environmental > Aquatic > Marine > Epipelagic ...
AATGGCGCTCTGTATCGCCATAAAGTATGGCGCCAGTCGTTATCATCTCTGAATACAGGACACTGTGCTGGCTAATCAACCGCAAAAAGTAACGACAGTGCCTATCGGTCCAGTCCAACATCGGGGCTACACAAAATTTTCTGTTAATTTTCAATCAGGCAGCCTCTCAGACCCATATACACTTTGACCGCGATATTGTAACTGAATGACCAACAGATGCTGCGCTTAGAGCCAAATTAATTGCTTTTTTTTCTTCCTGCATTATATTGGCCTATACTCATTGCTGTATAGGAACTTTTACTGAGCAACTTGATCTAAGTTGTTTATAAGAGAACCTGCGGAAAATTTAAAAGCGAGGTCAAATGGAGATGCCATTTCTATTCAGGGAAAGACAATTTTCACAGTCTTTAAGCGATGTTTTTGCACCAAGTTATAAATTTATTTTTGCGGTCGCAGTTCTGGCAGGTCCTGGTCCGGTCTTGGCAGAAAGCCAAGTTCTTTCATTCAGCACTGATACTACCCACTACTATCCATCAGAGTCCCTTGAGATTGTAGTTGACTATGAGGCATCAGATAGGGGTCTTGCCACTGGCATCGGAATGAGGGTGCACTTTGACAGTTCTCAAATTCTCATTGACTCTATTTCAAATATTGTTCGCCAAAGCAAGATTGGGGTGCAGGTTAGACCTGATTCTGAAGATTATGATGATGACCCCCTGACAGATCAGTATATCACTGCCGCCTGGGCTAGCGTTGATGGCGGCTGGCCTGGCTCGGTAGCGCAACCAGCTCCATTACTACGAATTTTGGCGACAACGACGGACGAATTTTCCGGTACACAGATGAATATCACGATTGCATCCACCGACGTGAATTACGTCTCATCCGGTGTCAGTCTGAGTCTTACCTCGACGGTAGGTGAATAAATAATTTTAAGAGGGCTCGGGCCCTCAATAAAAGTTTGCAAGAGGAGTTTTTAATGAAGAAGGGACTACTTTTAGTTACAGCAATTGCTGCAGTAGCAGTGATGACTCAGTGGCTGACACCCACCGAAAACACTCCCCTTGAAAAATCCTCTGTTGTCGATGCGCCCAAGGTTCTGGGTAGCAGCTCTAAAACTATTCTCGCAAAGTCCGTGAATGATGATGAAGTGCAAGAGGGTGAGGTCACAGCCTCCAGCGAAGTAGATTCTGCATTCGAAGATTACAAAGCCAGGTCGGCGGCCTATGATCAGGCAATCGAGAGCTTTAAATCTCTTGACGCGAATCAAAAGACACAGAGAAGGAAGTCGGCTGTCAGCAATGTTATCGCCGGAAGTGAGGTTAGCGTTGATGATGAGATTGCACTTCAGCAGCCTTGGGAGTTGATTGGTCAGGCGGAGCCAGGTTACCAGCACAGGAAGGATGACACGAAGATCGACGTTAACGGCACGATGGTTGACGTCGCCCAGCCGGGTGTCGTGGTCGCGGATTCTGTCATGGTCTACATCCCACCAAGTAGGGCCTCATTTGTTGCGGAGTTAGGATCAATAGCTGGGATCGACAATATCGAGCCAGTGTTCAAGAACGCAAAGCCATCAAACATACCAGGGGTTAGAGATCCCTCGGGCTGGCAGAGGATTGAGCTGTCCGCCCCAGCATCTCGCATCAAGTCCATTGTCAGGGCGCTGAAGTCCTTTGAGGGAGTAACAGAGGCTGAGCCGGTGTACGAGAGGAAGCTCTCCATAACTGGACCCCTGGTGTCAGAGCTTGATGATCCCAAGATGGGCGACCAGTGGCACTTGGATGCTGCCAACATTAGGCAGGCGTGGGATTATTTGGAGTCTAATGACAAGCCGGCTGGCGGGAGTGATGCGATAACCGTCGCGGTCATTGACACTGGCGTGGACTACAACCACCCAGATCTGGCTTCAAATATGTGGGTCAATACCCAGGAGATACCCGGCAATAACGTTGATGATGACAATAATGGTTTCGTGGACGATATATACGGGGTTAGCGTTGTTAGTGAGAACTACAGTCACTCCGGAGATCCTAATGATGATCACGGGCACGGAACTCACGTTGCGGGGATTATTGCATCCACAGGGGCCAACGGCGTTGGCGGAGTGGGTGTTGCCTACAACAGCAAGATTATGGCCATCAAGGCGGCGCAGTACTCGGGCACATTGACTACTGCAGATATCGCTGAGGGGATTTACTACGCGGTCGATAATGGAGCGGATGTGATTAACATGTCCTTCGGTGGCTATGGTCGCTCGCAGGTTGAGGAGGACGCGTTAGTCCTGGCCTACTCTCAGGCGGTACTAGTCGCGGCGGCGGGGAATGACGGCAGGCCCAACGAACCTCTGTGCCGAGGCGCGCCGATGTACCCAGCGAACCATGCGTGGGTCTTGGGCGTGATGGCGCGCACAGAATTTCCTAACGCTAAGGGGGATTACTTAGCTGGGTTCTCGAACTGGGATTGCAAGACGAGCAACGGCAATGAATACGAGCTGATGGCCCCCGGCGCAGCAGTTTGGAGCACCCTGCCAGGCGACAGCTACTCCGCGTGGTCTGGTACGTCGATGGCAGCGCCAGTGGTTGCCGGAATTGCGGCGCTAGCTCGGACACGTTGGCCCGACAAGACGACCTACAGTTCACGCTTTATTATGGGGCAGGTGGGTGCCACGGGAGGTAATCTGAAGGCAATAACTCCTCTCAAGGGGCCTGCGGTTAGTTATCCTCAGGCCGACGCATACAGTGCACTGACTTCAACGCCATCCCCAGAGCTCAGTTTCGAGGAGCTCTGGTTGTTTGATGAGGTCGCTCAGGGCGATGGGAATGACGGTGATGGCCGCGTCGACTCTGGTGAGACGGTTGAGCTTGCGATTGTAATAAGAAATCGGTGGGGCAAGGCTGATAATGTTGTTGCCACGCTCTCAACACCCTCTGGCGCATCTGCAGCTGATCCCTACGTGACTTTCCAGACCGCGTCGGTCAACTATGGCGCCGTGGGCTCCTTCAATAAGGACGACAACGGCATCGAGTACGACGAGGGGCTGCTGGTGACTGGCGTTCGTAACCCGTTCGTGTTCTCTGTCGATGCGAACACCCCTAATAATCACATTATTCCATTTACGCTGACGATGACCGCCGAGAATGGTCTGGATCCTGATGATGCGACTAACTACTCGTTCAGCTCGACCTTCGAGCTCGTGGTGCAGCGTGGTCGTGAGCTGCCAAGTATCATCAATGGCGATGCGGTCGGAACCGACGGGGGTAATGTCGACACGGATGGCGCTGAGGATGGCGTCGTGACATTGGACTCCTCCGCGCTATGGATCGTGGACAAGCCGGTGCTTATAAACAAGGGCGCCACTGTTAAGGTCACCGAGGGCGCTCAGATGCAGTTCTGGTCATCCCTCCCTGATGAGGCCTACACCGTCTGGCAGCAGGCCTACTTCCAGGTCGAGGGGGTACTTGATTTTGAGGGTACGGCGGCCAACCCGGTGAACTTATTTCCATCGGCCTTATTCCCGAGGCGCGCTACTAATATTGTGACTCGAAATGAGGGTAGTATCGCAATGGCTTATACCCGCGTAGCCAATATTTCTGCGAGTGCCCCTAATATTTATAGTCAGGCCAATTACTCCAAGGTGGACTACAACTACTTTTATCGAAATCTCTCTAATTTCGTTCTTCTGTATTCAGATAGTGAAGTGTATCTCCCGCGCACGACAGGCAGCGCGAAGGGGAACCGGGTACACAAGTTGAGCTATGTCCGTGATTGGGGAGATTCCACAGCGCAGTATACCCTGCCAACTGGCTGGGACATGACGCTGGTCGATGGCGCTGCGAGAGTCGATGGCTCTGCCAGCAATACTGTGTTTCTGAAGAACTTCCAGACCGCCGAGGGGTATGACAAGAAGCACTATACGAGGTCGATTTTTTTGAATGTCTCTCCAGTTGCCGATTACGCGCTGGTTGAACCGTTTGTTTTCGAGGGAAAAACCTATGCACTGTTTTATGTACAAGGTGTTGATGGTGATGAGCGTATTCCCGATGCGCAGGCCTTTGCCCGCGAGTTAGGTGGAACCCTAATGACCCCATCAAGTCAGGCCGAAATGGTTGCAGTGCACAACTATTTATATGATTTAAGGACCCAGCCTGCCAGTTATTGGGAAGAAAAATATGATCTTTGCGAAGCCACTTATGAGGGTGAAGAATTCTGTAAAGATACTTTTGCCGATTATCGCTATCAAATAGGATTGTTAAGGCAAGGTGATGGAAGCTATGTATGGGACGGCGATGATGCAGGCTACGGTGATACTTTTTTAGCGACGCAATATAATTGGGATCAAGCCCAGTATCAGATTGATAGAGGTAACACGCCGTCCATATCTGAGTTAGAAAATTCACCGAAGGCTGCGTTATTGGTAATGGAAGCATATATTCGTCTTGATGGAGAAATTAATACCGAACAATCGGAGTGGTCCAGTTTGGTATCCTGGTATATGGGCTATGATTGGGGAAGTTCTAATGTTAGGACTATTGTTGTCGAGCTGCCCGGTGAACTTACCCAAGCCGATCTAGATGCTGGGTTGTCAGCGTTCAAAGCAGGAAAATCATCTTCATCCTTTTTTAACAACGCTATCCTCAACACTTGGCATGACCTCGATCCACTTCACTGGGGTACCGTTGAGGGTCCAGGTGGTGATACTAGCCGGCGCTGGGACCTTGAGATGGATATTAGTGGTAACTTCTGGGGCGGTGCGGGTGACGCCTTAGTTGATATTGCGATTACAGACTTTAGCGATGACTTTAATAAGGCGCGAGTGAAGTACAAGCCAATCCTGACCACTGGAGCTGAGACCGCCTACCCATTTGTTGTAAAGGCGGAGGTGCTTGATGCGGATGGTGTTAGACCCAGCGCGGATCGATTTGGCGCCCAGGCATCCAAGTGGCGTATTACGTTCAATCGGGACATGGATACGACGCTACAACCACTTGTAACCTTTGGCCCTGCAGAGCCCTTTACTGACTTCTCTATACCCGGTGACTGGACTGATGCCAGGACCTGGGAGGGCACCTGGACGTTTAACGCAATCACGGGCGATGGCTGGCAAAATATCCGAGTTGCGGGAGCGGTAGCAGCCGACAACCCATGGCTTGTGACGGGAGATGATTCTGAGCGGTTCCGATTTGAGCTCATCACCAGCGGCACCGAGGCACTAACCCTCCAGGCCTCAGGTGCAAGGGGCAGCGTTTCCCTCAGCTGGACGCAGGACGACTTTGAGCTTCTCCACGGCTACAACCTCTACCGGTCGATGTCAGAGGATGGCAACTACACGCGAGTTAATTCATCGACGATTAATAAATCGATTACCTCGTTCCTAGATACCGATGTAACCCCCGGAGTGGGGCACTATTACTACTTCACGGTGGTATCAGATGGTGGAGAGTCCAGTCCATCGAATATCGCGATGGCTACGCCTGTGGATACCGTACTACCGGTCATAACACACCTAACCGAGACGGTGGTATCTCAGGGAGATAGCCTGACCCTGCGTGCGACGGTTACGGATAATATCGCTGTGACGGCGGTTAATATGGTGCTTAGGAACGCGGCTAATTCGTCGTGGCAGACGCGCGCGATGGCTAAGACTGATACTGATAGATTTAGTATTACCCTATCTGGTTCCGATATAGGTAACCAGTACCTAGAGTACTACATTGAGGCCAAGGACTCGTCTAATACCGCGCTGAGTGGCTCTGCGGAGTCCCCCTACAAGGTCTACGTGTCACTCCCAAGTGACACCGATACTGATGGGGACGGTGTTAGTAATGCGGAGGACGCGTTCCCCTATGACCCTAACGAGTCAAGTGATCTCGACGGGGATGGTGTCGGAGATAATACCGATCCGGATGATGATGGGGATGGTGTTTTAGATGGCGATGATGCGTTCCCAGAAAATGCTGCAGAGTGGATGGATACCGACTCGGATGGCACGGGGGATAATGCGGACTCTGATGATGATAACGACGGGGTTGATGACTACCAGGACGCTTTCCCCACGGATGATCGTGGATCTGCTGACTCTGATGGGGATGGCTTGCCCAACAAGTGGGAGACTGAGAACGGTCTCAATCCTAATGACGCATCTGATAGCGACTCAGACAACGACTTCGATGGGTTCACGGCGCTAGAGGAGTTTGCGGCCCGTACTTCTCCAACGGAGTCCGATCAGAAGACGCAGATCGTCTACCTCGAGTCGGAGCCATTCGTTGCAGGGTTCACAAATACGGTTAAGGTTTACTACCGCTCCAGTGATGGGATTACCGGCCTAAATGGTCTAGGTATTCGGGTCCACTATAACAGCCAATTGATAGATACGTTTGCGCTCAAGAACCTGCTGCTGGTGGATCTGATTGCCGCCGAGTCCGTGGCCATGCCTGACTCATCGGACTACGACAACGATCCGTCAACCGATAGCTATATTACGATCGCGTGGGCTGCCCAGTCTGGTAGCTCTTGGCCGGGTGTAGTGCCGATCAAGCTATTTGATCTTGCGATTGACTTCTCCGATCAGGCCACTGCGGATGACAAGATTAATATCAGATTCAGTGCCAGCTCTACCCACCCCGGATACGGGTTTAGTGGTGCTAGGCTCAAGACTACTGTGAATGTAAACTCGTTGGATATTGATGGTGATACTAATCCCGATGCCTTGAGTGATGGATTGTTGATTCTGCGTAGCATGTTTGGGCTGACAGATGAAGCCTTGATCCAGAACGCGGTCTCGCCAAATGCTCAGTTCACAAGCTCTGCTGACATCACATCCCGTATTAATAATCTTGGCTTGCTGCTTGATATTGATGGTAACAGCCGGATTGATCCATTGAGCGATGGTCTGCTTATTCTGAGATACCTATTTGGTATTCGAGGTACAACGCTGATTAATGGGGTAATCGCGACGGACGCGACGAGGACCACCGCGTCTGAAATAGAGTCTTATCTTGCGAAGATGACGCCTAATCTTTAGGCTAATTAACTAAACAGGGTGCCATTAGATACATGGAAGTAGCTCATTATACCCCCAGAGCTCTAAGAGCTCTAAGAGCTCTGGGGTTCTTAATTTTATTGTCATTTTATTGCACGGCCGCGGTTGCTCAGGAACAAACTGTCTCGGTCAGTTTAAGTGTGCCTGAGCTGAGGGTAGGGCAGTCGACAGATCTAACTCTTAGCTACAATGCAACAGATAATGCAAAGACCTCAGGCCTTGGCTTAAGGCTGCACTTTGATAGCTCTGCTCTAGAGATGGGCGCTACGAGTGACACGTTACGCGAGGGCGCGCAGCCTTTTCAGATACGAAGCGACTCCCCTGACTTTGATAATAATCCAGACACAGATAAATTCTTTTTAACGGCATGGGCGGATCTCAGTGGAGTTGGGTGGCCTGATATCGCTTCCCAGCCCGTGACATTATATGTTGTTCCCTTAACTGCAAAGTCTGACTTTGCCGGCGAGGTGCTAGCTTTTAGCGGTTATTCCGCACCAGGCTATACGTTAGTTGCAGCTGATATAACAATAGTTAAGGCAGAGACCCCCGTGATTACCTTGCTAGGTGAGACAGAGGTGAGCTTGGAGTTAGGCTCAACCTATACTGATGCAGGAGCCACGGCTGCTGATAATATCGATGGGGATATTACGTCTAATATTGCAGTAGTCAGCACTGTTGATGTGAACACTGTCGGTACTTACACGGTTACTTATAACGTGAGTGATACGGCAGGGAATGCTGCAACTCAAGTGACACGCACGGTAAATATTACCCCTGATGTGACAATCCCTGTGATTACCTTGCTAGGTGAGTCAGAGGTGAGCTTGGAGCTAGGCTCAACCTATATCGATGCAGGTGCAACGGCGGTTGATAATATCGATGGTGATATCACCGCTAATATCGTGACGGTCAACGCTGTTGATGTGAATACCGTTGGCACTTACACGGTGACCTATAACGTGAGTGATGCGGCTGGTAATGCTGCAATTCAAGTGACACGCACTGTAAACATTACCCCTGATGTGACAATCCCGGTTATTACCTTGTCAGGTGAGGCAGAGGTGAGCTTGGAGTTAGGCTCAACCTATATCGATGCAGGTGCAACGGCGGTTGATAATATCGATGGTGATATCACCGCTAATATCGTGACGGTCAACGCTGTTGATGTGAATACCGTTGGGACTTACACGGTGACTTATAACGTGAGTGATGCAGCTGGTAATGCTGCATCACAAATAAGTCGTACCGTAAACATTACCCCTGATGTCACAATCCCGATTATTACCTTGTTAGGTGAGGTAGAGGTTAGCTTGGAGCTTGGCTCAATCTTTACTGATGCTGGTGCAACGGCGGTTGATAATATTGATGGTGACATCACCGCTAATATCGTGACGGTCAATTCCGTTGATGTGAACTTGGTTGGCACTTACACAGTGACTTACAATGTGAGTGATGAGGCAGGGAATGCTGCATCACAGGTAAGCCGTACCGTAAACATTACCCCTGATGTGACAATCCCGGTCATTACCTTGCTAGGTGAGTCAGAGGTGAGCTTGGAGCTTGGCTCAATCTTTACTGATGCTGGTGCAACGGCGGCTGATAATATTGATGGTAACATCACCGCTAATATCGTGACGGTCAATTCCGTTGATGTGAACATGGTTGGCACTTACACAGTGACCTACAATGTGAGCGATGAGGCAGGGAATGCTGCAACACAAGTGACACGCACGGTAAATATTACCCCTGATCTGACAATCCCGGTCATTACCTTGTTAGGTGAGGCAGAGGTTAGCTTGGAGCTTGGCTCAACCTATACTGATGCAGGTGCAACGGCGGCTGATAATTTCGATGGTGATATCACAGCGAGTATCGCAGTATTTAATCCTGTTGATGTGAATACCGTTGGTACATACACCGTAACCTTTAATGTGAGTGATGCGGCAGGTAATCTGGCTGTGCCAGTTTTAAGGCAGGTAATGGTTAGTGGTATTATCGATATTGATAGAAATGGGCATTATGATGCCCTTACAGATGGACTTTTACTGCTAAGGAGTATTTTTGGGCTTGATGGAGATGCACTTGTCTTTGGCGCCGTTGCGTCAAACGCGACTGTTACATCCTCTCAAGATATTTTGGTAGAAATCGATAGGCTCGGGATGCTACTCGATATTGATGGAAATGGTGTGATAGACGCTCTTACAGATGGGCTTTTAATTCTAAGATATTTGTTTGGTCTGGAAGGGGATATTTTGATAGCTGGTGTTGTAGCTCAGAATGCTACAAGAGCCACTGCTGCGGAGATAGAAGCTCATCTTGCTGGTTTGACGCCAACGCAATAAACTAATGCCCCATAATCTCATAATCTCATAATCTCATAATCTCATAATCTCATAATCTCATAATCTCATAATCTCATAATCTCATAATCTCATAATCTCATAATCTCATAATCTCATAATCTCATAATCTCATAATCTCATGACCTCATAAGTCATTGATTTATATAGTGAGAGTTCGGTCCAGCATCGAGGCTACACAAAATTTTCTGTTAATTTTCAATCAGGCAGTCTCTCAGATGATTACACACTTTCACTGCGATATTGTAACTGAATGACCGACAGATGCAGCGCTTAGGACTAAATTAAAGGTGGGTATTAGAGGTGCCAGAACTAACCCATACAGAAATGGTTGATTTTTTCTTTCGTAGGGTTATGCTTTTGTTTGGCTGGACGAATTCCAGACAGTTAATGTGAGCGTTAGATTTTTATCTCCAGATATGGGCTGACTTAAATGGCAATGCGATACAAAACGATTCTTTCAACCATGTTATTTGGTTTGCTGGCAACTCAAGATGTAGCGCTTGCCGAAGAAAGTAACTCAGATACACAGCAGTTTGTAGACGCTGATTCTATTGATATTGATGGGGATGGAGAGTTTGATGCGTTAACCGATGGACTGCTTCTTTTAAGGAGTATGTTTGAGTTAACAGACTCTGCGCTTATTTCAAATGTAATTGGAAGAAACGCTGTCTACTCTGGCGCGGATGAGATTGAATACCGGATCTCATCTATTTCAACTGATTTGGATATTGATAATGATGGACAAGTTGATGCTCTGACTGATGGTCTCCTTATTCTAAGATATTTGTTTGAGTTAAGTGGAGAGTCATTAGTTTCTGATGTTATATCGATTAATGCACAACGAACTCTTCCAGAGGAAATTGAGTTATATCTAGATAGTCTAGCCACCCACAATATAAACTTTACCTCCAGTAAAAACTTTAGCGTTCCGGAAAATCAAAAACAGATCGGCAAAGTATCTGCAGTAGACGCAGATGGCGGTTTTGTTTCTTATTTTCTTGCTGGGGCGGATGCCGCATTCTTAAGTATTAACTCTATTAGTGGAGATCTGTTTTTCAATCAGCCCCCAGATTATGAGTTGAAATCCTCCTATGAAGTGGTGGCAACGGTGTCGGATGGTACTGACAGTAACATTCAGACCATCAGGATTTCTGTGATAGACCTGGATGACGTTGCGCCTGTATTCACCTCCGGTAGTGCTTTTGCTGTGCCTGAGAATCAGAAAGGCATCGGGTCAGTGGCTGTAAATGACGTGGATAGCCAATCTACCTTTTACAGCATAACCGGCAGCGATATAACAGTTTCCACTGACGGTGTCCTCAGTTTTGTCACTACGCCTGATTTCGAGCAGAAAAGTAGCTACAACGCAACCATCACAGCGTCTGATGGAACAAATCAGAGCGAGCAGGCTATTAGTATCACAATCACTAATATCAATGACGTGGCACCTGTAATTACCTCCAGCGTATCTTTCACTGCCACAGTGACGCCTGATGTTGAAGCTACTATCGGAGTAGTAACGGCCACTGATGCGGATAGTGAATCCCTCAACTTTTCTATTAACAGTGCGGAATTGCTCATCTCGGACTCTGGGGTACTATCTTTTTCATCGGAGCAAGATCAAGACGGTGATAAAACATACTCCGGTATTGTTTCGGTAACTGATGGTACCTTTGTCACCACGCAGACTATTGCTGTGAGTGCAGAGTATGACACTGATGGCGATGGGTCCGCCGACAATCGCGATCCAGATGATGACAATGATGGCGTGCCTGATAATTCAGATGACTTTCCAAAAGATCCATTGGAATCATTGGACAGTGATGGTGATGGCATTGGCAATAATGCTGATACTGATGATGATAATGATGGCGTCCTGGATGTGGCGGACGAATTTCCTTTGGATGCTGGAAATGTCATAGATTCAGATGGCGATGGCGTTGTGGATAGGAACGATGTGTTTCCGAATGATGCAAATCAGCAAAAAGCGTTAAGTATAGACTTTAAAGGAGCTGCATCACTGGGTATTGGCGAGGTAATTGATGATGGAGGGTCTACTT
>Ga0206125_10004964_pt1 | contig 11459 bp, 9 predicted proteins | sample Helgoland_Spring_4_FD_148598 | JGI IMG/M metagenome (GOLD analysis project Ga0206125, IMG submission 148598) | Pelagic subsurface seawater microbial communities from Kabeltonne, Helgoland, North Sea - Helgoland_Spring_Bloom_20160331_1 | ecosystem: Environmental > Aquatic > Marine > Epipelagic ...
TAATATGCAATTGGAGCACTTTTATGGACCTGATGCTTCCACTACCAATTTTATAACTTTCATGATTGATCAACTCAAAAACAATGTTACTCAAATAGATTTGACGTTGGGTGAACAACAGCGCAATTTTGTATATATTGATGATGTTTGCTCTGCATATCAAACTGTTATTCAAAAAACTACTGAAATAACAAAATCATATACTGAATTTCAGGTAGCAACCAATCAATTAATGAGAATAAAAGAAGTCATACTTTATTTAAAAGAAATTACAAATAGCACTAGTAGTTTAAATTTTGGAGCTATTCCTTACCGTGAAAATGAATTAATGAAATCTGAGACCGACAATTCAGCTTTATTAAATCTAGGGTGGGAACCTGAAAATAGTATAAAAAATGGACTAAAAAAGTGCCTTACATCATGAAAAATAAATTATATCATCAAATCAAAGTAGAATACAAAAAATAATAATTAATGAAAAAGATTTTATTAATTTTTGGAACTAGACCAGAAGCTATTAAAATGGCTCCACTGGTTAAAGAATTTCAAAAATATCCAGAAGTTTTTGATGCGAGAGTTTGTGTAACCGCGCAACATCGAGAAATGCTAGATCAGGTATTAGATTTTTTTGAAATCAAACCTGATTATGATTTGAATTTAATGAAGCCAGGACAAAATTTATATGGATTAACAGCCACTATTATAGAGTCTCTTAAGCCAATTCTTGAGGAATTCATCCCAGATTATGTATTTGTTCATGGAGACACCACTACTACTATGGCAGGATCTATAGCAAGTTTTTACTCTGGAGCAAAAGTATGTCACGTTGAGGCAGGGCTTAGAACTAATAATAAATTATCCCCTTTTCCAGAAGAAATAAATCGTCAAATAACAGGAAGAATTTGTGATTATCATTTCGCTCCAACTGAAACTTCTAAAAGTAATTTACTAAAAGAAAATATTTCTGAGGATTCAATTTTAGTTACTGGAAATACGGTGATTGATGCTTTGATAAAGTCTGTTGAGAAAGTTAATGAAAATCCAAATCTATTAATTCAGGACCTTTCAAAACAAATAGGAAATCAAGAAGTTGTTTTAGTCACAGGACACCGAAGAGAGAATCATGGTGGAGGATTTGAAAGAATTTGTAAAGCTTTAAAACGAATAGCTGAAGATGATACAAATCGTTTAATTATCTATCCTGTTCATTTGAACCCAAAAGTACAGGAACCTGTAAACAGAATCTTGTCGGGAGTTAGTAATGTAATTTTAATAAACCCTTTAGCATATCAAGATTTTATTTGGCTAATGAATCGATCTAAGATCATTATTACTGATAGTGGAGGTGTTCAAGAAGAAGCGCCAAGTTTAGGAAAACCTGTATTAGTAATGAGAGATACAACAGAAAGACCTGAGGCAGTTGAAGCAGGGACAGTTTTGTTGGTTGGCACCAATGAAGATCTGATTGTTTCTAAAGCATTAGACTTACTTAATAATGAAGATAACTTTATTAAAATGTCAAAGCTCCATAATCCATATGGCGATGGGTTGGCATCAAAAAGAATCGTAGACTTTATAAAAAACATAAAATAATGAGCCCAGAAGTAGTAACTATCGGATTAGGATATATAGGATTACCAACCTCAGCATTAATTGCATCGCACGGAACGAATGTTTTAGGTGTTGATATAAACCAAAGTGTTGTTGACACTATTAATCAAGGAAAAATACACATTATTGAACCCGATTTAGATGCAATTGTTTCAAAAGCAGTTTCAAATGGTTTTTTCAAAGCATCTATTAAACCAAGTTCAGCGAAAGTATACTTAATAGTAGTTCCTACTCCATTTAAGGGAAATAACGAGCCAGATATTTCATTTGTTGAGGCAGCAACAAAAGGAATTATACCGCTTTTGAAAAAAGGAGACTTGTATATTATTGAATCTACCTCTCCTATTGGTACAACTGATAAAATGCGAAAACTAATATTTGCATCAAGGCCTGAATTAATAGGACATATTCACATTGCATATTGTCCTGAAAGAGTATTGCCAGGGAACGTAATGCATGAACTCGTTGAGAATGATCGTGTTATTGGAGGTATCGATGAGGCTTCTACTCAAAAAGCAATCTTGTTTTACAGTAAATATGTGAAAGGTGAGTTGCATGCAACGAATGCCCGTACTGCTGAGATGTGTAAATTAGTTGAAAATTCTTCTCGAGATGTTCAAATAGCTTTTGCTAATGAACTCTCTTTAATATGCGATAAGGCAGATATTAATGTATGGGAATTAATCAATCTTGCAAACAAACACCCAAGAGTAAATATTCTACAACCAGGTTGTGGAGTTGGAGGTCATTGTATCGCTGTGGATCCTTATTTTATTGTTTCTGATTATCCAATGGAATCAAAGATTATAGGAATGGCAAGAGAAGTAAATAACTATAAATCTTTTTGGTGTGTTGAGAAGATTCAAAATGAAAAGCTTAAATTCGAATTAAAACATGGTAGAAAGCCAAAAACAGCTTTAATGGGGTTAGCTTTTAAACCAAATATAGATGATTTAAGGGAGTCTCCAGCTAAGTATATTGCTCAAAAAGTATTACAAAATTCAAATAACGAAGAACACTTTCTTGCTGAGCCTAATCTAAAAGAGCATAAGGTGTTTAAACTAACCAATTATAATGAAGCTGCAGAAAAAGCAGATATTATCGTTTTCTTGGTAGCGCATAAAGAGTTTAAAAATTTAGAAATTTCTAAAGACAAAGTAGTCTTAGACTTTCCCGGGATTAATAAGTAAAAGATGAAAAATATTTTAATAACAGGTGGCGCAGGATTCATAGGTTGTCATGTAGTAAAGTTATTTGTAAAGAAATATCCAAATTATAACATTATAAATATGGATAAATTGACTTATGCAGGTAATTTAGAGAATTTAAAAGAAATTGAAAACGCACCAAATTACGAATTTGTTAAAGGCGATATTTGTGACTTACCTATGGTTAAAGAAATATTTGAAAAGTATGCTATTGATGCCGTAATTCATTTGGCTGCAGAATCACATGTAGATCGCTCTATTACAAACCCTTTTGAATTTGCAAAGACAAATATTATGGGAACGTTAACTTTGTTAAATCAAGCAAAAGAAAGTTGGAAGGATGCAACTGATGGTAAATTATTTTATCATATTTCAACAGATGAAGTTTATGGTTCATTAGGAGAAGAAGGCTACTTTGTAGAAGACACACCTTATGATCCTAAATCGCCTTATTCCGCGGCAAAAGCAAGTTCCGATCATTTTGTGAGAGCATATAAAAACACTTTTGGGTTACCAATAGTGATTACTAATTGCTCTAATAATTATGGTCCAAATCAGTTTCCTGAAAAGTTAATACCTTTATTTATTAATAACATCAGAAATAACAAACCATTACCAGTATATGGAAAAGGTTTAAATATAAGGGATTGGTTGTATGTTGAAGATCACGCACGAGCAATAGATCTCATTTTTCATCAAGGAAAAATTGGAGACACTTACAATATTGGTGGTTTTAATGAATGGACTAACATAGATTTGATAAAAGTCATTTGTAAAGTAATGAATAAAAAAATGAAGAGAGAAGATGGTGCTTCTGAAAAATTGATAACCTACGTTGCTGACAGGGCTGGGCATGATATGCGATATGCTATAGACTCCACAAAATTATATAAAGAACTTGGCTGGAAACCATCACTTCAATTTGAAGAAGGGATTGAAAAGACAATAAATTGGTATATGAATAATGAAGATTGGATGGATAAAATCGTAAGTGGTGATTATAAGCAGTATTATAATAAACAGTATAATAGTTAGTTTATGAAGGGAATAATTTTAGCAGGAGGTTCAGGAACTAGATTACATCCACTAACAATTAGTGTTAGTAAACAATTGTTGCCGATTTATGACAAGCCAATGATTTATTATCCGTTATCGGTTTTGATGTTGGCAGGTATTAAGGAAATATTGATTATTTCCACTCCACAAGATTTACCAAATTTTCAAAAATTATTGGGAGACGGAAACCAATTGGGAATTAGGTTAGAATATGCAGAACAACCTTCACCTGATGGCTTAGCTCAGGCATTTATTATTGGAGAGAAGTTTATTGGAGAGGATGATGTTTGTTTGATTTTAGGTGATAATATTTTCTATGGCGCAGGGTTACAAAGCCTTTTGGAAAATACAGTAAAATCTGTAAAAAAAGAATCCAAAGCATTTGTCTTTGGGAACTATGTGCTTGACCCAGAAAGATATGGAGTAGCTGAGTTTGATGAAATTGGAAATGTTTTAACTATAGAGGAAAAGCCTAAAAAGCCTAAATCTAATTATGCAGTAGTAGGATTGTATTTTTATCCAAATTCAGTTGTTCAAATCGCAAAAAAAGTAAAACCATCAAATAGGGGTGAATTAGAAATTACATCAGTAAACCAAAGTTTTTTAGAACAAGACAATTTAAAGATGCAAATTTTAAGTAGAGGGTATGCGTGGTTAGATACAGGTACTCATGAAGCTTTAACTGAAGCTTCTGAATTTGTGAAGGTAGTTGAGAAAAGGACAGGATTGAAAATTGCTTGTTTAGAAGAAATTGCGTTTAAGATGAAATTTATTGATAAGAGTCAATTAGAGGAATTGGCAATACCGTTATTTAAAAGTAGCTATGGAGGATATTTAAAAAATATATTTTAATCTTGGAAACTATCACTTTATATATAATGTCCTACAAGGGCTTCTCTGTTTTAGATTATATTATTAAAACCAATAAGAAGCATTTTATTGATTTAGTCATTTACTCAACTGACAAGAATACTAAAAATGATTATTCTTTAGAGATTGTTAAATTATGTAAAAATCATGGTTTGAAATTTATTAAAAGAGATGAAAGTAAGTATGTATCTAAATCTAAGTTCATTATAGCAATTTCTTGGAGGTGGATGATTGATGTACTTCATTTTCAGAAATTAATTGTTTTACATGATTCACTATTGCCTAAATATAGAGGATTTGCCCCACTTGTTAATGCATTAATAAATGGAGATAATGAGATTGGTGTAACAGCTTTATGGGCAAATAAAGAATATGACAAGGGGAATATTATTTGTAATTCAAAAATAAAAATTCGATATCCCATAAAAATTGAAAAAGCTATTTATGATATTACTAATTGTTACACTGATTTAATTACCGAAATTTTAGATAATTTATCTATCGATAATTTAAATGGAGTTCCTCAAAATGAGGAAGAAGCTACATATAGTCTGTGGAGAGATGAAAATGATTATTTTATTAATTGGGATGATGATTCACATAAAATAAAAAGGTTTATTGACGCTGTTGGTTATCCTTATAACGGAGCAAAAACAAAAATTAAAGACGAAAATATAATTATTTTTGAAGCAACGGTTATAGATGATGTAAAAATAGAGAATAGAGAAAACGAAGTCGGTAAAGTAATTTTTTTTATTGAAAATTTACCAGTAGTTATTTGTAAAAAAGGTCTTCTACGTCTAGATAAGGCAGAATATGAAAATTCTCAACGTTCAATATTCCCATTAAAAAAATTTAGAATAAAATTTGAAAATTAAATGATACCATTCAATAAACCACATTTAACAGGTAAAGAAGTTCATTATATGTATGATGCCGTTTATAAAGGCAAATTATCAGGTAACGGGATATATACAGAAAAATGTCAACATTTTTTTGAGGAAAAGTATGGGTTTCAAAAAGCACTTTTAACAACGTCCTGTACAGATGCACTTGAAATGTGTGCATTATTATTAAATATAAAACCGGGTGATGAAGTAATAATGCCATCTTATACTTTTGTATCGACAGCTTTAGCATTTGTTAGACAAGGTGCTAAAGTTATATTTGCAGATTCGGAAAATAACACGCCTAATTTAGATGTCACCAAATTGGAGATTTTAATTACAGATAAAACCAAAGTTATTGTACCGGTTCACTATGCGGGTGTTGCAGTTGATATGGACCCGATAATGGACTTGGCAAGCAAGTACAATTTATTTGTTGTTGAAGATGCCGCTCAAGCTATTGACAGTTTTTATAAAGGAAGACCATTGGGTACTATAGGTCATTTATCAGCTTTTTCTTTTCATGAAACAAAAAATATAATTGCAGGAGAGGGTGGGATGTTAGGGATTAATGATGAGAGATTTGTTGAGCGAGCAGAAATTATTTGGGAAAAAGGAACGAATAGATCCTCTTTTTTTAGAGGAGAGGTTAATAAATATGGTTGGGTAGACATAGGATCATCGTTCTTACCTTCTGAAACAACTGCCGCGTTTTTGTATGCGCAATTAGAAAACATCGGTGATATTCAATTGAGAAGAATTTCATTGTGGAATAGCTATTTTGATAAACTAAAATTGTTAAAAGATAAAATTGCGATACCAGAAATCCCTTCATATGCTACCTGCAATGCACATATGTTTTATATAGTATGTAATTCTCTTGAGGAAAGAAATCGCCTAATTCAAACCTTGAAAGATAATGGAATTTATAGTGTATTTCATTATTTGAGTTTACATAAAAGTCCATACTATTTAGAACATTTTTCAGAACGGCCAATTTTGGTGAAAGCCGATAAATATACAGATAGGCTTTTAAGATTGCCAATGTTTTATGAACTAAATGAAGAACAAGTTAAAATGATTTGTGATACTATCATTAGATTTTATTCAAATGATTGAAGAAAATAAAATTATTCATATTGCTTCTGACGAAAAATTTATTGACAGTGCCTATTGGCAATTTGAGCAGGTTTTTCCAGGGAGAAACTTGTTTTATTTATTAGTTCATGATTGTTCCAAGGCCTTAAAATATGTTAAGATAAACGAGCGAATAAAGCTGATAAAGAATAATATAAAAACACTAAAGGATCTCCCTAAAGTATTTGATAATGCAATGATAATATGTTTTCATGGTTTGGATTATCATAAAAGTGTTGTTTTAAATAGTACTCCATCTAAATATAAAATATTATGGATGTTGTGGGGCACAGAATTTTACAATAACCCACTCATCTTTAATCAAAAAGATATAATAGGTCAACAAACATATAACACATATCTAATAAAGAATCCAAAGGATGCATTGATGGCAAATTTTAAGGATTTATTTAGGCAAAGCATCTATAGAATAAAAAACAACACTAATAGTCCTAGTAAAGAGGTTGCTAACGCGATGAAAAAAGCAGATTACTGTGGGATTCTTTATAAAGAGGAATATGATTTAATAAAAACAAAAGTTGATTCTAATTTAAAATATTTTAAATTTTCCTATTACCCTATTGAGAAAATGGTTTTAAAAGATAATCATATGGTAAGGCTTGATAACATTCTTTTGGGCAATTCTGCAAGTTATACAAATAACCATTTGGAAGCTTTTCAAATATTGAGAAAATTATCTCTTGGAGATAGGAAAATTATTACTCCGTTAAGTTATGGTGATGAGAATTATAAATTTAGTACCATTAAAGCAGGTAAATCAGTATTGAAAAATAATTTTAAACCTCTTATAGATTTTATGCCAGTACATAAGTATAATGAATACTTATTGCAATGCGGCATTGTAATTATGAATCATTATAGACAACAAGCAGTTGGTAATGTTGTTACTATGTTATTTATGGGCGCGAAAGTATATTTAAATGAGAAAAACACATTATTTAAATATCTTAAAAGTTTAAATGTTTATGTCTATTCAATTTCAGAAGATTTGATTGCTACTAATAATAAATGTTTTGAGTTACTAACAAATGCTCAGCAACTTCATAACCGTAATATTGTTTACAAGGAAATTGGTCAAGAAATATTGATCAGTGAATTAGCATCTCAATTTGAAGAAATTAATAAGTTTTAATAAAAATGCATTAACTGTTTTGAAATTCACTTAAAATTTCATATTTGATGATGTAGTCAAGATAATACTGAGGAATATTGTTTGTTGCCAAAAGATGCCAATTTAGGATCCGAAGAGGATTAAAAATAAAACAAACGATTGGTTTAAATATTTAAAATACATTCAATTAATAGAGAGCATGATTTTCAAGTTCACAAATTAGAAATAAGATAAATAAATATGAAAGTTTAATTTTGGCGGATGGATTAGGTTTTTGTCTCTACAAAAAACTGCTCTTAAACCAAACATACGATAGAAGATGGATTACCAAAAACCATCTAAACTATTCGTTAAATTAGTGTTAGTACATGTATAATTAATAAATAGATATAATGAAATATTTAATAACAGGAGGTGCTGGTTTTATTGGCTCCAATTTAGCAGCTGAAGTTTTAAAAAGAGGTGAGGAATTATTTGTATTTGATAATTTATTTCGCTTTGGCAGTTCAGTTAACTTAGAATGGCTGAAGGAAAAGGGTGATTTTAAATATTACCCTTATGATATCAGAAATAACAACGATATTGAAACGGTAATAAAGGAAGTGAAACCAGATGTTGTTTTTCATCTTGCAGGGCAAGTAGCCATGACTACGTCTATAGCCAATCCAAAACTGGATTTTGAAGTAAATACGATGGGAACTTTTAATTTACTTGAAGCAGTTCGGAAATATTCACCCAATAGCATGATTCTGTATTCTTCTACCAATAAAGTTTATGGAGACTTTGATGATTTAACCTTTGAAGAACAGGGAACACGTTATTTATGTAAAGAGTATCCAGATGGCTTTGATGAAAGTATTCCTTTAAATTTCCAATCTCCTTATGGCTGCTCAAAAGGAGCATCTGATCAGTATTTAATGGATTATTACCGCATGTTTGGAATTAAAACAGTCGTTTTCCGTCATTCTTCCATGTATGGAGGCAATCAGCATGCCACTTTTGACCAGGGTTGGATTGGTTGGTTTTGCCAAAAAGCCATTGAAATTAAAAAGGGGACCTTAAAAGAGACTTTTACAATTTCAGGTAATGGGAAACAAGTAAGGGACGTTTTGCATGCAGATGATGTTGTAAATCTTTATTTCAAAGTTTCTGAAAATATAGAACATACAAAAGGCAAAGTCTTTAATATTGGTGGAGGGATTGAAAATAGCCTTTCTTTACTAGAACTTTTTAAATTTTTAGAAAATTCATTGAAAATTAAAATGATTTATGATGTGCTACCTTTTAGAGAAAGTGATCAAAAAGTTTTTATTGCTGATAATAGTGAAATTACAAAATATACATCCTGGAGTCCATTAACAAATTATGAAACTGGAATTAATAATGTTATTACTAAATTAATTTAATATGAATAAATTATTAAGTGTTTGTATACCAACTTACAATCGTTCAATATTTTTAAAAACCAATTTAGAACAATTAATACAACTATGTAAACCATTACAAATACCAATTTATATTTCTGATAATTGCTCTACTGATGACACAGGAGATATGGTAGCGAAAATGCAGGAAAATTATGATTTTATTTTCTACAAAAAACTTAAAGAAAATAAGGGTATAGATTTTAATATGGATTCGGTGTTAAATATGAGTCAAACCAAATTCGGATGGTTATTTAGTGATGATGATGAAATGCATGAAGAAAGTCTAGCGTATATTTATGATTTAATTAATGAAGAAGATCCATCATTCATTTTATGTAGCTTTCTTCACAAAAGGTTAGGTACAGGAGAAATAATTGATGGTGGAAATCTTATAGAATCTGATTCTTATAAAATTATTTCACCAATAGAATTATTGGAGAAACATGCAGTTGCAATGACACTTCTTTCGGCATGTATTATCCGTATAGATTTATGGAAGTCGATTAAGTATGAGGATTATAAATCTCAGTACTATATTCATGTATCCAATATCCTAACACATGTACTTAGGGAGCCGAAAATAATAGTTATAGGTAAAAGATTATTTACCAGATTTGCAGGGAATGAATGGGAATTTAAGAAAGAAGAGATTGGGTTTATTGTACCATATTTTTATCCTAAAACTATTGATTCATTAAATGGCTATTCTTTCTTATCAAAATATTATGGCATAAAAAATAAAAAAAACTCAAGAATTACAGTTGGAACTTTATTGAGGTTACGCACTCAATTTAAAATTAATTTTAGAAAATTTCCTAAATCATATTTTCCGCTTACGAATTTTTTGTTTCCTGTTTTTATAATAGTACTATTGATGCCTATAGGATTATCCAAATTATTGTTAATAATACTTAAAAAGGTAAAGTCTTTTTCATCTAAATGAATAAAAATATTTTCAAACAATTTTTCTCTTTTTCTTACGGAACTATTATAAATCTGTTTTTGGGCTTAATTACAACTCCAATAATTACAAGATTAATTGGTCCGAGTGATTTGGGTTTAGTATCAATATTTTCACTTACATTAAATATTTTAACTCTCATTACAATTTTTGGTACTGACCAAGCATTCGCAAGATATTATTATGATTATTTTGGGGCAGAAAAAAGATCTCTTTTAAAGAAAATTGGATACATCATTATTCCAATTTTCTTTATGATAGTAATCATTATGTTTTCATTTCGAACATATTTTTCTGTATTACTTTTTGGACAAGAATCATTTTCTTTTCTAATACCAATAATATTATTTACAGTATTTGCCAATGTTCTATTAGTATTCTCCAAAATGATTATAAGAATGGAACAAAAGGGAAATTTATTCTCCATTCAAATGGTTGTAGGTAAAATAATCAATTTCTCAATTTCTGTATTATTTTTATATTTTATTATCGGGAACTATATTGCTTTAATCTCTGCAGAAATTTTAGGAATATTAATTATTTCATTAAGTTTATTATTAATAAATAAAAAATATTGGAGTAGTACTAAAACTCCACTTATTGGTTCTTCTAAAAAGGAAATATTTAGTTATAGCTATCCAATAGCATTAAGTACATTTGTTTTTTGGGGTTTACAATCATTTGACAGATTTGCCTTAAAAGAATTTGTATCATTTCAAGAGCTCGGAATTTATGTAGGAGCTTTTAGGATTGTAGCATTGTTACAAGTAGGTACTGTGGCGTTTTCAACATACTGGGTTCCATTATCTTATGAGAAATTTAATGAAGATAAAAATAATTATATATTTTTTGAAAAAGTATACAATGCTATATCCACAATATTTTTTGTTTCTGTAGTTTTCTTTATTTTATCAAAGGAATTATTGATTCTTGTTTTAGGGGTTGAATATCAAGATGCAAAATACTTATTGCCTTTGTTGGTTTTTGCACCAATGATGCAAATTATTACAAATATTACGTTTGTAGGTATAAATTTTTATAAAAAGACAAAGTTACATTTAGTGGTAACATCTATTTCGTTGATAGTAAATATTTTACTAAACTTATATTTAATCCCAATGTTTGGAGCAAAAGGGGCCGCTTTAGCAACAGCTTTCTCTTATTTAATTT
>Ga0206125_10004968_pt1 | contig 11454 bp, 9 predicted proteins | sample Helgoland_Spring_4_FD_148598 | JGI IMG/M metagenome (GOLD analysis project Ga0206125, IMG submission 148598) | Pelagic subsurface seawater microbial communities from Kabeltonne, Helgoland, North Sea - Helgoland_Spring_Bloom_20160331_1 | ecosystem: Environmental > Aquatic > Marine > Epipelagic ...
TTTAATTGGTAATAAAAAAAATGAGGAATTCAAACTTATGATTGATACAATAGAGTTGATTTAAATTAAGTTATGATAATAAGATAGCCATAGAAGACTTCGTGTAATTAAAGTTACGAATAAAATTCTAAAAAATAACTTTACTTAAAAATGATATTTAATCATATGTTTCTCTGTAATATAAAATTTTAATAGCATGAAAATTCTACTAACAGGTGCAACCGGATATATAGGCAAGCGACTACTACCAGTTTTAGTAGAACAAGGTCATGAAGTAATTTGTTGTGTAAGAGATATAAGTCGATTTAACCCTCCTTCTTCATTAAAACCAAAAATTAAAATTATTCAAATAGATCTATTAGATAAAGACTCTTTGAGTAAAATTCCACTAGATATTGATGCTGCCTATTATTTGGTTCATTCCATGTCTGCATCTTCTAATTATAAATCTCTCGAGCAACAGTCGGCAATTAATTTCAAAAATGCATTAAACAACACTACTGCGCAACACGTTATATACCTTAGTGGTATTACGAATGAAATTGAATTGTCTGAGCATCTAGAATCAAGAAAAATAGTTGAAGATGAATTAAATACTGGAAATTATAGTTTAACGACATTAAGAGCCGGAATCATAATTGGCTCAGGTAGTGCTTCTTTTGAAATTATAAGAGATTTAGTAGAAAAATTGCCTATTATGGTTGCACCAAAATGGTTGAATACCAAATGTCAACCTATTGGAATCGCAGATGTTATCAAAATCTTATCTAAAACCCTTTTGAATAAGACAACTTATAATCAGAATTTTGATATCGGTGGCCCAGATATTCTAACATACAAAGCAATGCTTTTAGAATTTGCAAATGTTAGAAATTTAAAACGACAAATTTATACAGTACCAGTTATGACACCTAAACTGTCATCATATTGGTTGTATTTTGTAACATCAACTTCGTATAAACTAGCTGTAGCTTTAGTACATAGTATGAAAGTTGAAGTTATTTGTAGAAAAAACAACTTAAATAAAATTTTAAATATTAAACCAATAAAGTATCATAAGGCACTAAAAAATGCTTTTGCTAAAATAGAAAAGAACCAAATTATGTCTAGCTGGAAAGATGCTTACATAAGTAGTGGTATAAATAGTCATATTTCTGAATTTATAAGAGTACCTACTTTTGGATGTTTTATTGATCAACGTAAACAAAAATTTAAAATTAGGGAAAATTGTATTGATAAAATCTGGAAAATTGGCGGACAGAATGGATGGTATCACAGTAATATATTATGGGAAATAAGAGGGTACTTAGACAAACTATTTGGAGGTGTTGGACTTCGCCGTGGACGCACAAATCCTGACGCATTGCAAGTAGGTGATGCTTTAGATTTTTGGAGAGTTTTATATGCTGACAAACAAGAAGGACGATTACTTTTATTTGCTGAAATGAAATTACCAGGTGAAGCATGGCTTGAGTTTAAAATCGTTGGGAATCAATTAGAGCAAACAGCCACATTTAGACCATTGGGTGTTTGGGGAAGATTATATTGGTATGCCGTATTTCCATTTCATGGTATTTTATTTAGAGGAATGCTGAATAAACTAACAAAAGCAGAACGATAACTTAAAAATTAACTACTAATTATAGTCATAAATTAAACAATATTTAAAGGTCAGTAAATCAACTATATACATCACTATTTTTCATATCTTAAATTTGAAACAACAAGCTTTTGATTAAACTTATTACTAGCAAATCATCTGTAAAAGTAGATACACTTTAAGAGTAAAAAATCTAATATAATTAATAAAATTATTGAGTAAACTATATAATTAAACTTTCGTAGTTAATTAATTCAATAGCCGGTTATCCATCTTAAAAGGCAAAATTATTTAGTTATAAAATCAAATCTAAATATGCACAACTCTTCATTTCATAGACTCAATAATGATAAAGATTATAACATTTTTAAATTATATTTTTAGAAAGCATTTAGTACTGAAAAAACTTTATTTTTTTTTCTAAAACAGTTGTAGAAGTCAAAAAACATGCTATATTTGTATCTCTTTACCACGCGAAAGTAGCTCAGTTGGTAGAGCGTCAGCCTTCCAAGCTGAATGTCGCCAGTTCGAACCTGGTCTTTCGCTCAAAAGACTTCATAATTTTTTATGGAGTCTTTTTTTTATCTGAAATTTTGTAAAGATTTAAAAAAAATATACTAAAATCAGATAATAGAAAAAAGGTAAGTAACTCTGATTAAATTAAAAAAACCGAAACTCTATAGTCTCGGTTTTATTCATTTATAAGTTTCTTAATTTTTCTCCAAAAAACAGTACCAATATAATGGGGATTCCTAATGCAATTACCAACATCATATTTGTAGAAAATATTGAAGGATATAAAAATATTGTTAATACAAAACCTCCCATTGATCCTCCTAAATGCGCAGAATGACCAGTATTACCCAACTGTTTTTTCATTCCGTAAATAGAATACAGTAAATAACCAACTCCAAAAATATACCCCGGAATTGGTATTGGAATAAAAAACAGATACAACTCCATAGCAGGATATAAGAGTATCGATGCATAAACAATACCAGAAACTGCTCCAGAAGCACCAACAGCACTATAATAAGATTCATTTTTATGATATTGAAGAGAATACAAACTACCAGCTAATAGGCTACCAAAATAGATAATTAAAAAACTTGGTATACCTAGAACTCTCGCAACAATATCCCCAAAAAGATATAACGCATACATATTAAAGCCTAGGTGCATCCAATCTACATGTAAAAACCCAGATGTTAGTAACCTTATTTTTTCACCTGAGAGAATTTTACCTACTTGAAATTTATATCTTTCTAAAAAAGAATATTCTTTAAAACCTTTCATAGAAACCAAAATGTTGGCTACAATAAGAATTAAAACTGCTTGATTTATATTGTTCATCATAAAACAAACATACTAAAAAACAGATAACTAAAACTATATCATTTTAAATTTATATACGATATTTGTGGTAACAAAAGTATTTTATGAAATTTATAGTCTTTGCTATTACTTACCCTGTTATTTGGGCTCTTTCTAGATTACCAATGAGGATTTTATATATAAAATCCGATTTACTTTATTTAATAATGTACTATATAATCGGTTACAGAAAAAAAGTCATTTTAGAGAATTTAAAACTTTCTTTTCCTGAAAAATCTGATAACGAGATAAAGAAAATTTCTAAGAAGTTTTTTAAACACTTTATAGACCTAATAATGGAAAGTATAAAAGCTTTTTCTATTTCAGAAAAACAAATTTTTAAGAGATATAAATATTTAAATCCCGAATTAATCAATAAGTACGCAAAACAAGGGAGGAGTATTGCATTAGTAGGTGCACATCAAGCAAACTGGGAATGGTCCTTTGGTATGCCTTTAGTTATAGATATTAATAGCTTTGGTGCTTATACTAAACTAAATAATAAATTTTTTGAGAAAGTAATAAGAAACTCTCGAGAAAAGTTTGGTTTTAGAGGTTATAAAACTTCTGATTTGATAAAAGGGATGCAAAAAAACTTTAAAGATAAAAATCAAGGATTGTATCTTTTGTTAAGTGATCAATCTCCACAACCTCATAAAACCTATTATTGGAGAAACTTTTTCAACATAAAAGTACCTGTTCACACAGGTGCAGAAATGCTGTCCAAACGTTTTGATCTAGTGGTAATAAATTATGTTGCAAAAAAAGTTAAAAGAGGATATTACGAAGTGGAATTTCAATTGATTACGGATACTCCCAAAGAATTTGAAAATTATCAAATTACTGATAAATATACCAAATTGACTGAAGATTATATAAAGCAACAACCTGAATTATATTTATGGTCTCATAAACGTTTTAAACACAGAGATAAAGTACCAAAAGAGTTCTCTTAACAAATTTACATCGAAAAAGCTTCTTTGGTTTAAAGATAGTAATGCATTTCATTTAAATTATTAATTATCAAAAACAACTTTTACTTTAAAGATTTAGACTTCTTGAAATATAGTTTTGATTAGATTATAAACACCTAATTAATTTAAAACAATTTAAATCTTCCTCCAATTAGAATATTGTTCTGTAAGAATAAAAAGCTTTGTGATGCAGAATCTAAAGGATTTAATGATGTTTTAATATCAGACATATTTATATAACCAGCTTTAACGTCAGTTTGTATAAAAAAGTGTTTTAAGAATGTAATATTTAAACCGAAGCCAGCGGAAACTCCGAAGCCAGAAAGATGAAAATCATCATGTCTTTCATTACCTAATAAGGTTGTATCTGTTTTTGGGTATAAAACTCCCATACCAATACCTTCAGTTAAATTTATTTGAAGATTATCAGAGCTTAAACCAAACCAACTACTTATATCGTCAAAACGATATAATTGCACATTAATATAATTCAAACCATCCGTATGTTCTAAACGTAAAAAATCTTCTGTTAATTGAATCTGCTGTGCATTATAAGTTCCATCATATTTTGAATTACCTATATTTATATTTCCATCTATACCTACAAACTGATCGTTATTAACAACATACTTCATATGATCTATACCTATTGAAATTGTATAATTTTCTTTAAAAAAATAACCTATTCTTGCATTTGTTTGTGGTTTGGTAATATTTGTTATGCCAAAATATTTTTTAAACGAAAATTCTGATGGAGTGTCATGTGATTTTACATTTCGTAATGTAAAGTCATAATTATTTCCTTTAAACCGGATATCGGAATCTGTATAACTCGCCCAGTTCCATCCCCAATAAACAAAAAACTTACCTTTATTTATTACTTTATTTTTTTTAGTGAGAACTGTATTTTCTTGACCTACTAAAGAATTTGTAGAAAAGAATAAGGCGACTAAAATAAATATATATTTATTCAAAATTTCTAAATATTTATTTAATGATTGCTTTAATTTCATTTATAAATCTTACTGCTAAATCATCTGCGTCTTGCTGAGATTTTGCCTCTGTATAGATTCTAATAATTGGCTCTGTATTAGATTTACGCAAGTGAATCCATTCTTCTGCAAAATCAATTTTTACACCATCTACTATATTTACATCTTCATTCGAATAAGTGGAGGCCATCGTTTCTAAAATAGCATCAACATCTATTTCTGGAGTTAACTGTATTTTATTCTTGCTCATAAAATAACTTGGGTAAGAATCTCTTAATTCTTTACAAGACATTTTTTTATTTGCCAAATGTGATAAAAATAACGCAACACCCACCAATGAATCTCTACCATAATGAGAATCTGGATAAATAATTCCTCCATTACCCTCTCCACCGATAACTGTATTAGTTTCTTTCATTTTAATAACAACGTTTACTTCTCCCACAGCAGAAGCGGTATAAGTTCCTCCATGTTTTTCTGTTACATCTCTTAACGCTCTTGAAGATGATAAATTAGAAACAGTATTTCCTCCTCCTAATTTTCCTAAAACGTAATCTGCACAGGCAACTAACGTATATTCCTCTCCGAACATAGAACCATCTTCAGAAACTAATGCTAATCTATCTACATCTGGGTCTACTACAATACCAAAATCTGCTTTTTCCTTCACAACAAGTTCAGAAATATCTGTTAAATGTTCTTTTAAAGGTTCTGGATTGTGAGGAAACTGTCCATTTGGAGTGCAATACAACTCTACACATTTAACACCTAATTTTTTTAATAAAGCTGGAATAAAAATTCCTCCAGTAGAGTTTACTCCATCTACAACTACTTTAAATTTTGCTTTTTTAATTGCCTTTACATCAACTAAATCAAGATTTAAAACTTCTTTAATATGCTTTTTTAAATATTTCTTATTCTTTTTATAGGAACCTAAATCATCAACATCTGCAAAAGAAAAATCTTCACTTTCTGCCAAAGCTAAAATTTCTTCTCCTTCTATACCATTTAAGAATTCACCTTTTTCGTTTAGTAATTTTAAAGCATTCCATTGCTTTGGATTATGAGACGCTGTTAAAATAATTCCGCCATCGGCTTTTTCTAAAGGAACAGCAATTTCTACTGTGGGAGTTGTTGATAAACCTAAATCTATAACATCAATTCCTAAACCTACTAAAGTATTAGCTACTAAACTAGAGATCATTTTACCAGAAATACGAGCATCTCTACCAATAACTACTTTTATTTTTTTCTTATCAGCATTTCTACCTATAATAAATGCTCCATAAGCTGAAGCAAATTTCACTGCATCTATTGGAGTTAAGTTATTAGCAGTTTTACCGCCAATTGTTCCTCTTATTCCTGAAATTGATTTTATTAATGTCATATTGTTTTATTGTCTTTTTTTCGCTGAACAAATATAATTTATTCTTATTTAGTAAATTAAGATAAGTTAAAAAAAAGCCTTTGGATTGGCTATTAACAAAGAATATTGTAAAAAGTTGGCAAATGAACTGCGTTAGGGATTGAAGTCGTTGTTTGAGCTCTTTTGTGAGGTACGAACAAAAAGCGAGTGCGAAAAGCCCGACCTTTTTAGGGAACGCCAAAAAAAAGCCGATACAAATTGTATCGGCTTTCTAATATGTTAAATGGTTTTAGATACTGAAATAAATTCAGCCCAAAAGTAAATTATTATTTACCTTCTTCCATTTTCTTCTTTAATGCTGCAAGACCACCAATATCTCCTAAGGTAGTTTTTTCTGCTTCGGCTGCTTTCTTAACGGCTGCTTTTACATTTCTTTTTTCTTGCTCTTTAAACAAAGATGTGTGAGATACAACAACTCTTCTGTATTCTTTAGAGAATTCTAAAACTACAAATTCGATTGCGTCTCCTTTTTCTAATTTAGTACCGTCTTCTTTTTCTAAGAATCTTGTTGGTGCAAAACCTTCAACTCCATCAGCAAAAGTTACAACTGCTCCTTTGTCATTCTTTTCTTTTACAGTACCTTGATGTTTAGAACCAATTGCATAAGTAGCTTCATGAGCATCCCAAGGGTTATCTTGTGTTTGCTTATGACCTAAGTTTAGTTTTCTGTTCTCAACATCTAATTCTAATACTTGTACTTCTAGTTTATCACCAACAGTTACAAAATCTGAAGGATGTTTCACTTTCTTAGTCCAAGATAAATCAGAAATATATACTAAACCATCAATACCTTCTTCTAATTCTACGAATACACCAAAGTTTGTGTAATTTCTTACAGTACCAGTGTGTTTAGAACCAATAGGGTATTTAGCTATAATATCTGTCCAAGGATCTGGATGTAATTGTTTGATACCTAAAGACATTTTTCTGTCTTCACGATCTAAAGTTAAAATTTGAGCTTCAACTTTATCTCCAACTTTTACGAAATCTTGTGCAGAACGTAAATGAGTTGACCAAGACATTTCAGAAACGTGAATTAACCCTTCTACTCCTTGTTCTACTTCTACAAATGCTCCATAATCAGCTAAAACAACAACTTCACCATTTACTTTATCTCCAATTTTTAAATCAGCGTTTAAAGCTTCCCAAGGGTGAGCAGATAATTGTTTTAATCCTAATTGAATTCTAGATTTGTTATCATCAAAGTCTAAAATTACAACGTTTAATTTTTGATCTAATTCAACAACCTCATTCGGATGGTTGATTCTTGACCAAGATAAATCTGTAATATGAACTAATCCATCTACACCACCTAAATCAACAAAGACACCATAAGAAGTAATATTTTTAACAATACCCTCTAATACTTGTCCTTTTTCTAATTGACCAATAATTTCTTTCTTCTGTAATTCAATATCAGCTTCAATAAGCGCTTTATGAGATACAACAACGTTTTTAAATTCGTGGTTAATTTTAACAACTTTGAATTCCATTGTTTTCTCAACATATTGATCGTAATCTCTAATTGGCTTAACGTCAATTTGAGATCCTGGTAAAAATGCTTCGATTCCGAAAACATCTACAATCATACCACCTCTAGTTCTACATTTAACGAAACCGTTAACTACTTCACCAGTTTCATGAGCATTGTTAACACGTTCCCATGCTTTAATAACTCTTGCTTTTTTGTGAGATAATACTAATTGACCAGAAGAATCTTCTCTTTTGTCTACTAATACTTCTACTTTATCTCCTTCAGCTAAACCTTGGTTGTAACGAAATTCGTTTAAAGAAATAACTCCTTCAGATTTAGAATTGATGTCGATAATTGCATCTCTATCAGTAATTCTGATTACAGTTCCTTCAATCACATCGCGCTCGTTTACAAAACCTACAGTTCCTTCTAACGCTTTTTCAAACTCAGCTAATTTATCTTCATCAACAGCTTCAATACCTTGTTCGTATTTGTGCCAGTTAAAATCAGCTAAAAATTGTGTTGGATCTACAGCTGGAGTAGCTGTTTCTTGTACTTCAGTAGCAACTACTTGCTCTTCAGTGTTTTTTGTTTCTTCAGACATTCTGAATATTCTTTGTATCTTATTGTTTTTCAGATTATTAACGATAAAAACGCAAAGAGTTGTTTTTATAAATTGTTTTATAAGTATCCTTTTATAAATCTGTTATCGTAAAAAGGAGTGCAAATTTACAAAAATCATTTGATTATAAACACTTTATAATTAAATTATTATTCTTTTTATTCTTGATAGACAAAAAACTACCTTTGCAACTTTAAAACCTTTTTGGTTGATTTTAATAACGATGGATAAAAAAACAAAAGATTTAGTAAATAAAGGAATAATGCTTCCCTTAATGGAAGAGTTTTATACAATACAAGGAGAAGGTTCTCATACAGGAACTGCTGCTTATTTTATTAGAGTTGGCGGCTGCGATGTTGGTTGCCATTGGTGTGATGTTAAAGAAAGTTGGGATGCTAACTTACATCCACCAACATTAGCAGATACCATTGTAGACAATGTAAAAAAATACGCTAAAACTGTTGTTATTACTGGTGGTGAACCCTTAATGTGGTCTATGGATTATATTACAGAAAAACTTCAAAAAAGCAATATAAAAACACATATAGAAACTTCAGGAGCTTATCCATTCTCAGGTAAATGGGATTGGTTTTGCCTGTCTCCAAAGAAAACAAAATTACCTTTACAAGAATGTTATCCAGAAGCTGATGAATTAAAAATGATTATTCAAAATAAATCAGATTTTGATTTTGCAGAACGAGAAGCCGCTAAAGTTGGTAAAAATTGTCATCTTTATTTACAACCAGAATGGAGTAAAAAAGAGAAAATGACAGCACTTATTGTAGATTATGTGATGAAAAATCCGAAGTGGAAAATTTCTTTACAAACACATAAATATCTAAATATTCCATAATATTAAGATACTTACCTTACTTAGAAGCTATTTCCTGCTTTCACTACTCGCTTTTTTTCGTACCTCAAAAAGAGCTCAAACAAACCGTTCAATCAGGGCTAAACTAATTTATGAATAATAGCATTTTATCAAATAATCCGATCTATCAAAGTACAAATTCTTTCAAACTGTTCTTTAATTCCCATATCTGAATTATCAAACTCAATAGCATCTTCTGCTCTTATTAAAGGAGAATCTTCTCTTGTAGAATCTATTCTATCTCTTTCTTCAACATTAAAAAGAATATCTTTATAGTCAACTATATCTCCTCTATCAATCAATTCTTTATAACGTCTTCTTGCTCTTTTGTCTGCAGATGCAGTCATAAAAAGCTTCAAGTCAGCATTCGGAAAAACAACAGTACCAATATCTCTTCCATCCATTACAATTCCACTATTTTTTCCCATTAGTTGTTGCTCAGCAACCAATTTACTTCTTACTTTCGATATTGTAGAAACTTTACTGACTAATTGAGAAATTTCTAAAGTTCTAATTTTTTTCTCAACATTTACATTATTCAAATACATTTCTGCAAAGCCTAAATCCTTATTGAACTTGAATGAAAGTGAAATATTTTTTAAGTTTAAAACAAGCTTTTCTTCATCTAAAAAATCTTCACCAACAAAATTATTCTTTTTTGCAAATAAAGTAACAGCTCTATACATTGCCCCAGTATCTACATATATATAATTATATTTATTTGCCAATAATTTAGCTATAGTACTTTTACCTGTTGACGAAAAACCATCAATTGCGATTATAATTCCTTTACCCATCTTATCTTCTTCTATCTAAATCAATTAATAAACTAAACGTGCTTGCATTTGCTGCTGAATGAAATTTAGAATATGCATAATTAAATTTTAATTTATTCATTTTAATACCAAAACCATAAGAAAAACCACTAAAAGTTCTTACGTTTTGTAATTTTAATTCTGCCGATCTTCTAAAATTATAACCTAATCTAATATTTAAAATACTTTCCGGAAATAATTCAGCACCTATTACAAAATGTCGCATTGCATTTCCGAAAAAACCTACATTTTTATCAGTAATAGTTCCATCTAAACCTGTAGTCTGATCAGATGGATTTGAAACCGAAATATTCCATCTTTGTAGATTATCTATAGTTCCATACCATTTTAAAGGAACATGTTCTAACTTATAAGATCCTCCTAAAGCTAAATGAAAAGGCAAACTCTCTTTCTCACCGTTAAATGTTTGAATCTGTGTACCAATATTTCTTGCTACAAAGGTAATTACAAAAGGTTTGTAAGGATTATTATACAGAATAGCAAAATCAGTAGAAACACCCGTGGATGAAAAGTTTGATATGTTAGAATTGATAATTCTAATATTAGAACCAATAAAAAAATTTGTATGAGGTATATTTATAGAATAACCCACAGAAATAGCAATATCGCTTGCATTAAAATTACCCGTTTCATTTCCTAGTTCATCAGCACCGATTAAAGAGCCATAATCTATATATTTAATACTACCATGAATAGTTCCAAACCTTCTAGATACAAATTTGGCATAAGACAAAGAACCTATATTTATTCCAGCAAGATAACTAGTATAATTAACAGAAATATTATTATCTATATCTTGATTTATAACAGATGGATTCCATATAGGCTGATTAACATCATCCAATAAGGTAAGAACTTCACCTCCTAAAGCAATTTGTCTAGCAGAAGTAGATAAATTTAAGAATTGATATATATCCTCACCTCCAACTTGTCCTTTTATAGAAGAAACCGAAAACAAAAAACAATAAAAAAAGATATTTTTTAGAATCATTTAATAATAAACAAATGGTTATATATTACAACGAAAATAAGATATATTATTACAATAAAATATAACTTTCTTGTATAAAAAAACCTCATTCTTTATCGAATGAGGTTTTAAGATCTTGATAATTCAAGATTAAAGAAAGGCGGCGACCTACTCTCCCACATAAATGCAGTACCATCGGCGCTATTGGGCTTAACTTCTCTGTTCGAGATGGGAAGAGGTGAGCCCCAATGCTATAACCACCCTAAGTTTTTCAGTTAAACTGCTTTAACTGTATAAGTTAACATATGGTAAAAT